>OIWU01000294.1_pt1 | contig 67290 bp, 85 predicted proteins | sample 1587711 | NCBI WGS metagenome assembly OIWU01 (sample SAMEA3888909, study PRJEB22519) | human gut metagenome | biome: human gut; feature: human-associated habitat; material: faeces | place: Denmark | collected 2010 | reverse complement strand
GCAGTGTCTTTGAAAAGAGGCACTTTGCTTGATTTGGAAAATTCAAATGCTCAGATTGAAAATTCTGGATTTACAATTCAATCTGATTCTTACGCTTGCGGAATTTCTTCTGAAAATTCAAATGTCAACTGCAAAAATTCAAGGTTCACATCGGTTGCGGAGTCTTGTTTCAATGTGAAAATTTCAGGCGGAACTTGTTCATTCTCTGATTCGTCTTTTTCTTTGATTGGAATTTTTGGACGCGGAATTCAAGTTCTTAATGCAAACGCTTCAATTGTTCAAAATGAATTTAACGCAAGACTTTCTGATTCAACTAAAAAAAGTTCTCCAATTTGGAGCAATGTAAATTCTGTTGCGTCAGAAAAAAATATTCAAAAAGGATTTTAAGCTTTATGGATTTTCTTGTTGGAATCGACGAAGCGGGAAGAGGTCCTTTGGCTGGTCCTGTTACGGCCGGATGTGTTCTCTTGCCTATTGATTTTCCTGTGGAAATTTTAAATGACAGCAAAAAACTTTCTGAAAAAAAACGTGAAGCTGCATCTGATGTTATAAGAGAAAAATCTTGCTGGGGAATCGGAATTGTCAGTGAAAAAATAATTGACGAGATAAATATTCTTCAGGCTGATTTTAAGGCAATGAAAATTGCTTTTGATATGATGAGAATGAAACTTCCTGCCTGGTGTGAAAAAAATAAATTTAATTTTGAGCAATGCAAAAATTCCATGCAAATAATTGTCGATGGAAATATGTTGCCTTTTACTGATAAAAATCTTGATATAAAAGCAGTTATAAAAGCTGATTCAAAATTTCCTTGTGTTATGGCGGCAAGCATTTTGGCAAAAGTTCAGCGTGATAAAATTATGATTGATTACGATAAACTTTATCCGGAGTATGGGTATGCAAAGCACAAAGGCTATCCAACTCTTGCGCATAAAGAAATTTGCCGCCGTTTAGGACCGTCTCCCATTCAGCGGCTTTCGTTTAAATATTAGTATTCTGTTTTTTCAGCGTCAGGCTGTCTTTTTGAAACAACATGAAGTCTGCCTGAAATTTCCTTGCGCTCTGCTCTTCTTTCTGAAACTAAGCGGCTTTCGCCTTTTCTGCGGTAAACTTTTTTTGCTGGCTTTTCTTCTGACATTCCGCTTGCTGCATATTTTGCTTCTTTTGCGGCTTTTTTTTCTGCACGGAGTTTTGCGCGTTCCTTTTGAATTTTTTCAACAGCTCTTAAAGATTCGTCCATTCCGCCCAAAAAACTTTTCATGTCATCTGCAAAAACAACAATGTCGCGTCTTTCATCTTGTCCGTCCTTTATTTTGCTTTCAACAATCTGAAGAAAAACATCTCCATTGCGGTTTTCTTTTACGTTGAAATAATACGAACGTTTGTCCAAGTTTACCTGATTTGTAAAAAGTTCTCCACGAATTCCCATAATGTCCTTCCCTAAAAATTTAGTTTGATTTTTTTGCATCAAAAAAGATGTAGGATATGACTCCTTGAACTTTACAGCATTTTAAAATTTATTGCAAGCATCTCCATTATAAAAATGCCAATTTTATGCGTTATCTTGGGTATCAGATTAAGGGTTGAAAAGAAGATAACGCTCCTTTTTTTGAGCCTTTAAGGTTCTACAAGAGCCGTCTACCAGAGCGTTTTTAAGGTAGACGGCTTTTTTGTTTTCTGGAGAAAAATATGAGAAAAATCATCGTCGCAAAAAAGACAGGAAAAAACACCTGGAAAACTCACAAAGAATACGCCTTTGAAAAATCTGAAATTACGATGTTCCTTTTTGGAATTCTTGTGGTCGGATATGTGGCCGTAAGGTGTCTTATAGGCTAGCCGCTGGAGAGAATCACACCCCGTCCATTACGGGGCAGCGGCATAGGTTGAAAAGGTGGCCGCCAGACAACCAAAAAAAACAGGAGGTTACTGTATGAAAAGTAACATTAAAAAGGAGGCGGAAAAATGCTTGAAAGCAAAGAACTAGAGCTTCAGAGCCGCCTCACACTTGGAACGCTGGAAAGCAACGCGGAGGCAATCAGGCAGATTGTCCTGAAACACCTTGAGGACTACACCCCGGAAAACTACATCGGAAGGGCTGACGAGGCGAAAGCCGACAAAGCTCTTCTAAACAAGGCTGAAAAATCACTAAATGCAAAAAGGCTTGAACTTGAGCGCGAGTACATGGAGCCGTTCAACAAGTTCAAGATCACTATCACAGAAACCTGCAAGGCTATAAAAGCCGCAAGCGCCGGTCTTGATGAGATTGTCAAGGCGGAGGACGAAAGGGAGCGCGGCGAAAAATGGGAAAAAATCGAGGAATACTGGAATAAAACAGGCTTCTCGCTTTTCGACATCACAGACTTAGCGAAGATAACTGACATCAAAAAATGGACGAACAAGACCGCAAAACTGAAAGATGTCCTCGCAGAAATCGACGCAATCCAGAAGAAAACCTTTGACGAGCTGAAAATTCTTGAGCAGTTTCCGCAGGAAGACGTGTCGCTTCTTAAAACGGTCTACCTTGACACACTGTCCATAACAGAAGCCATGCAGAAAGCGAACCAGCTCAAGGCGAACCGCGAAAGGCTCGCCAGAGAGCAGAGGAAACGCGAGGAAGTGGAACGCTTCAAGAAAATCCAGGAGCAGAAAAAGGACGAATGGAAGGAGGAGAAAAAGGCGGAAAGAGAGAATGAATCCTCCGACCTTGCAAGCGCCGCGCTCGGACTTGAGATAAAGCCGGAGAAAACGGAGGCGCTGGAGGAATACGCCCTTGTATTCACCCTTACACGCAGCCAGTTTCTTGACCTGCGTGGCTATATGTCCGACCACGGCATAACCTACTCGGAGCTTCAGGACAAGGGGTCTGGAGTGTACACAAAATGAAAATCTTCCCGTATGGGAAAGATATATTGACGGCGTGGAAAAAGACACGCATTTAGCGAAATTAATTTGGATTGACAGCTGGAAAGACGGCCAGGGTAAAACCTAAGGCCGCACAAGGCTTATAAACTTTGCGCGGCGCTTTTTCCCGACAGAAGGAGCTTATATGACAGATATAAATAAAACAGTCCTGATAGGACGTCTGACAAAAGACATCGAGATAAAGTATACGAACAGCGGCGCGGCTATCGGCAACCTGTCAATCGCCGTGAACAGAAGCCGGAAACAGAACGACCAATGGATAGAAGAGTCAAGTTTTTTTGATGTGAAAATCTATGGAAAAATGGCGGAAAGCCTCCGGCCCTACCTGACAAAAGGAAAGCAGGTAGTGGTCGAGGGCTTTTTAAAGCAGGAACGGTGGCAGAAAAACGGCCAGAATTTCAGCCGGGTGACAGTCGGCGCGGAAAACGTCCAGCTGCTCGGCGGAAACTCCGGCAACGACAGCCAGCAGCAGAACTACGGCTACGGTTACAACGGAAACTAAGGAGATAGAAAGATGAGCGCAATAGAAATATACAAATCATTGAGCCAGCCGCCTGCGACTGCCCTGCGGCAGATAACAGCCGGAAACCTGAAAGGAAAAACGGATATAAATCCGCAGTGGCGGTATGAGGCTATGACCGAGAAATTCGGGCTTGTCGGAATCGGCTGGAAGTATGAGATACAGAAGCTGTGGACAGAAAACGGCGCGAAAGGTGAAGTCCTGGCATTCGCGCAGGTGGCGGTATTCATCAGGAAAGCGGACACAAAGGAATGGTCAGACCCTATAGTCGGAATCGGCGGAAGCAAGCTGGTGAACGCATTCAGCGCGGGGCTTCAGTCAAACGATGAGGGCTACAAAATGGCGGTTACAGACGCGTTCAGCACAAGCCTTAAAATGCTGGGCGTTGCGGCCGACATCTACGCCGGACGCTGGGACGGCTCGAAGTACAAGGACACACCGCAGGAACAACAGCAAAGCGCAGCTCCGAACAACACCAGCCATAGCCCGAACCGTTCAAACCAGCCGCAACAGCAAAGACAGGCTGCCCCACAGATGAAAGGCGGGCCGGACACACAGGAAGAGCGGGACATTATAAATGAGCTTCTAGGAAAGAAATTTTCCGACGGAACTCTTGTGTTCTCAAAAGAGGAATGCGCGAAGGTCGGAACCTGGAGACAGAGCCGGACTGCAAGGCAGGTTATCGACTATCTTTCGGAGCTTTATAGCGAACGGTCGGCACAGAAAGAGCCTGCTGAAGAATTCCCGGAAGACATTCCGTTCTAGGAGATAATCATGGCGGAAATAAGAATCACAATGAAAAGAGTTTTCAGAAAAGGATTTCTGTGCCTTGAGATTCCAGAGGACAAGGGAATCCGGGAGGCTCTGAAAAAGATTCTTGTTTCCTGCCGTGATAAATACAACGATTTTGTACAGGTTACGATAAAACCGCCCTACAGACCAAGAACAACAGGAGCAAACAGCCAGAACCACCACCTGAATGGGCATATAGTACAGCTGTGCAACATCACAAACCACAGCTACGACGAAATAAAATACTGCGTGAAGATGAAGGCGGTTGAAGCCCTCGGTTACCCATACACGATAATCAACGGCTATCTTCTGCCGAAAAGCGAGCACGAATGCGACACCGAGGAATGCGCAAAGCTGATAGAAGCGGCGCACCTTCTGGCGGCGGACTGGCAGATTGCGCTGAAGGAGTAAAACACGAGGACTGAAAAAATGAGCAGATTTGAAATACTAGTAGAGAAATTGAGGGCGGCGCAGATTGCCTACAACGAAAAGCCAACGGGCGACAATTTAAACGCCGTTGCGTACTTAGAGGAAAAAGTAGACAACTACCTCGTGTTTTGTCGTAATTGCCACGAAATGACGTTTAATAACGTGAAAAAGTATCTCAACACGGCGGGCTTATGACAGAGGCACAGCAAGAGCAACGCCGCTACGCTTTGGCGATAAGCTGTGGAATCTGCGAGGTATGCGGAAAGCAGCTTTCACAGAACGGCTGGCAGGGCGCGCATAGGATAGCCAACACAAAGCCGAACAGGACGAAATGGGGAGCGTGGATAATCGACCACCCGATGAACATAGCGATTGTGTGCAGTCTTGGATGCAACCAGCTGTGCAACATCGGGAACAATCCGGGCAAATGTCTGCGCCTTGTAAAACAGATTGTGGAAAAAGAACTGAAAAGATTTTAAGGGGGAAATACATGAACAGGTTCAAGAGCTTTGTTTTTTCAGAGACAACAAAAAAACAGATTGACTTAATGCCGACGCCAGAAATGAAGCTGAAATTCTACGAGGCGGTCACAAACTATGGAATGTTCGGCACTGAGCCGGAAAATCTCAATGCCATAGAGATGATTATCTGGCTTCCCATGAAAGACCTTATAGACAACTCAAAGTCATCAAAAGGCGGTGCGCCAAGCGGAAACCAGAACGCACAAAGAAAGAATCTCAATAATATAGAAGAAAACAACGAAACAACTGATTCTTGTAAAAACAACTCAAATTATGAAAAACAACCCGAAGAAGTTGAAAACAACCAAAACAACCTAAAAACAACCTGTTTTGAAGAAAAACAACCAAAACAACCCGAAAACAACCAAACAACCCTTAATAATCTTAATCATAATGATAATCTTAATCATAATGATAATCTTAATCATAATGATAATCTAAATAGTAATGGGAATGAGAGAGAGAATCATAATCTTAACGCAGGCGAAGAGGTTTTTTACACACTCTCTCCGTCTCAAACTGAATATTCAAAAAAAATATTTGAGATCTTCAAAAAAGCAAGGCTTCCGTGCGCAAAGGAAAACGAAATCTCATTTCTGCAAACTGATTTCAAGAACGCCATTTCTGCAATCCACAGAAAAGAAGAGCTCCAGAACGTGCACAGCGACGACATAATACAGGCCTGCAGGAATTTCACGGACATCTACGCAAACCCGGACACATACTGCGGATTCAGACAGAAGATAGGCTTCTACCAGCTCGTCCAGAAGCAGTGGTTCTATGACCTTCTGCCGGCGAATTTTGACAAAAACCGATTTTTAGTCCGAAAAGCCGACAACCAGGAAGAATCACGGAGAACGCCGGAGCAGATAGAAGCACAGCTTCTTGACGAAATGAAAGGCAACCCTCGTTTTATTCCTAAAATCTTCGAGCATTACCACGATGAATGGGTCGAGAGAGGAATGCCGACCGGAGCAAGTTATTTTGATTTTCAGGAAGAGAAATGCCTTTCAGGATACGGACAGAAGCTGAAGTCGGACTTTGAAAGCGAAATGGGAGGATTTTATGGCGGACAGGAGATCAACTGAAAACGGACAGGAAGAAATCAAGAAACTGATGGCATGGCGGCAATGCAAGGTATGCGGCACAAGTTACCCGGTGAGCCAGACAGTCTGCTACACATGCTGGAGAAGAGCGAAAGAAGACGCCGCCGAGAAAACAGGAAATCTTCTTGAAAGCCGTTTTTCAAGAAGCCTTGTCTTAAAATGCGGGTATGAATTACCGGGCAATTTTATAAGGATTAACGTGGACTATCCGATTCCGAAAGACCTTGCGGACAAATTCTATCGCGGCGGCGGCAGGTGCTTTGAATGCACAGAGAAATCATATTGCAGGATGTTCGGAAATCCTTTTTATACATGCAAGAAGGAGGACTGGGAATACTGCAAGTGCAAGATGTGCTGCAAGGCTTTCAGGGAAGAGGCTGCAAGACTTACAGGAAAATAAAGATGAGGGGAGAAGAAACAAAATGCGGCGTCCAGTATCTTCTTGACTTTGATTTTTTTGAGCAGGAGAAACATGAGAAGAAAAAAGAAATAGACAGGCTGCCCTTTTTTGAAAAACCAGAGAATGACGACCAGAGGCTTATGAACTTGCAATATGAATACTACCACGGCAGAACAGAAAAGCTTGACAAGATGTTTCTGCTTCTGCTGGAGATTGCAAGAAAAATCATAAGCAAGGAGGCAAAAGAAAAGAAGCTGATTTTTTCCAGGGATCATAAGGAAGAGCTGGCGATAGACAGCGTAAGTCTTGTGATCGAGCAGATACTTAAAAACAAGCTGAAGATAAGAACCAGCTTTATAGCTTACATTTATCTTCAGGTAAAAAAAACAATGTACAGCAAGACAAAAGCCGAGAAGCTGGAGGATTACTGCATAAAAAATAATGTAGATTTTTTCACACTTTCCGAGGACGAGAAAAGAAACATAAAAAGGAATATGGAATCGAGGAGGATGAGGAATGAACTTGAATGAGATTGCAAAGGCAAGCTATGAAACCGCAAGGAAGCGGCAGGAAAACGGCGCGAATATATCTGTCAAGACAAGAGATATGCTCAAGCATTGCGCAACGGAAGTGATAGAGGCGATGGAAGTATACACAAAAATGGACTGCTATCCGCAGCTGAACAAGCCCGAGCAGGAAATTTTTAAAGACCTTTTCGCCTCCGAGCTTGCGGACATCATCTGCTGCTCCGCAATAATCGCCCATGCCGAGAAAATCGACCTTGACAAGGCGGTAGCGGATTGCCTTGAGAAGAACAGAAAAAGAGCAGAAGGTACAGGGGATAAATTATGAATACAGAAAAAAAATTATATACAACAAAAGAAGCCATGAGGATTTTGGGGGTAATAAACAATTCCGGTTTTTTTCGGAAAATCAAAAGACACGGCATACATCCCGAAAAGCGGTCGCGCTTCTGTTATTTTACGGATGAGATGATTGACGACTTAAAATACAACAGAAGTCACGGACGGCCTAGACTAAAACCCGAAGAGAAAAGACCGGGAAAAAGAAAGGCCGCCGCAAGAAAGAAAAAGTGCCCGAAGTATTGCTGGCGCGTATCCGTATGGAACAATGAGCTTATGGGCTACGTTGTCGTGAAATGCGGTCTAACAAAGAAAGAGGCTGATGAGTTCGTGGCTGGAAAAAATGCGGTCAAGAGACCGTGCTGGAGGTGAAAAATGACATACGGATATTTAAGGGTGTCAACTGATATGCAAGATTACAATTCTCAAAAACAAGGTGTTGAGAGTTTTGCAAAAGAGAAAAAATGGAATATAGACGAATATATTACCGATGATGGTGTTAGTGGAAGCAAAGATTATCATAAAAGGCAATTGGGAAAATTATTAGAAAAAGTAAAACCAAAGGATGTGATCATTGCTAGTGAGATAAGTCGACTAGGTCGTGATTTACTTATGGTCATGGAAATTCTTAATCATTGTATGAAGTCTGATGTTGTCGTTTACACAGTAAAAGATAATTATAAATTAGGTGATGATGTACAAAGCAAGGTACTTGCATTTGCTTTTGGACTTAGTGCAGAAATCGAAAGAAAAATGATACAAGCAAGAACAAAAGAAGGCTTACAATTAAGGGTCAAAAAAGGGATTTTACTAGGTCGTCCTCCTTGTTCCAAAAAAGCTGTTGAATTAAGAGCACTAGAAGATGTAAAAGAAAAAGTGATAGAACAATATAAAATAGGTGTTCCTATAAGGAGGATCGCTCAAAACTTTAATTCCGATAGAAACACAGTAACAATAAGGCTTTGTGAATGGGGGGTGTACGACAATCCGAGTGTTTTGGAAAAAATAAAAAAATCACAAGAAAAAAGTCACGAAAAACAAAAAGGGGCTTATTGGAATGATAAAGATTTACAAATAATTGAAAATTATAATTTTAACAGAATGAAAATTTTAATCGAGCAAGATTTAACTATTCCCGAAATTCATTCTATTCTGAAAGAATACACGTATGACCAAGTGTATGACACGATTTATTCGGATAAAGAATTAAATATTTTGTACAGAAAACACGGACAAACAAAAATTAAAGGGGTTAAATAATGGATTGGAGCAAAGGGCAAGTTTTGAAAAAAATCGGACTTAATCCCAAAGATTTTGTTGATTTAAAATTATCGGCAGTGATGGGAGAACCTGTATTTGATTTATTCAAGTTTGAGGACTATTTAATTTCTTGTTATGGAGAAACAAATAAATCAATTTCAGAAATAGTTGAAGAAAATTATCCAAATGAATACAAAGAAATTAAAAAACTTTTTAGTTTTAAATAAAATACTTATACCTAAGAATAAAAGCACTGGAAAAGTACTTATTGAGGATGGAGCTTGGAAAGAAATTGTACTCCCTGGGGAGTGAAAAATGACAGAATTTGTAGAGATAACAAAAGTTGAATGTGATTAAAAAGGAGTAAACAGAAATGACAACTGGAGAATTTGCGGATTTGGTTTTTAAAATGAGAACAGCACAGAAAAAGTACTTCAGGACGCGCTCACAAAGCGCAATGACAGAATCCAAAAGCTACGAGAAAGAAGTGGACAGGATTCTGGAAGAACGCCAGAAGAGAGAAACAGAAAGGCAGAATCCAGGCCTTTTTTGAAGGAAGTTACAAGGTGTTGAGAATTTGTAAAATATGCGGACTGCCAGAAAACGGCGGTCCTTTTTATTAAAAAAGACTATACATATATGGAATTCAGCAGCTTACAGAATCTATTTGACTACGCAAAGCGCGACAGGTACACGGTATCAGACGCGGAATGGGAGGAAGCAAGGCACCCTAGAGATGACAGCGGACAGTTTGCCAGCAGAAACGGAGATTCAGAGAAAAAACAGGGCGCAGCCGCAAAACTCCGCGATGAGTTCAACCGAAACACGAGCAAGTATCTAAATACGGACTTCAGGAACAAAAGCACAGGAATAAACGCAAGATTCTCAAACGAAAGTCAAAGAGAAATCAGAAGCAGAACAAACAATACAAAAGAAAATGGATTTACACTGCAAGAACATTTTGAAGTTGCGAATCAGATAAAAGAACTCTTTGAAGATTCAGAATTGATAAAAGAACATTCTGATACAAAACACAACCAAACGAATGTGAGGATTGAAAGATTTTTAAGCCAGCCAATAAAACTGAAAGCAGGGAAAGAAGCAAGAGCTTGTATAACAGTAAAGCATTCACTCGATAGGAATGGACACAATATTTATTCACTGGAAGCAATGGATATAAAAAATGCCCTTGAAAAGACAAGGGCGAAGGGGCAGCCGAAAGATTCGGACTGTCCACACGCAGACAATATAACACACGACACGGCGGAAGTCAAATCAATTGCGGGGCTTTGGCGGATGATTAAGAGCGCATAGAGGAAAACAGAATGGAAACAAAGATACAGAATCATATAAATAAAACCGCCCTTGAAGTCTCGAAAAAACGAAAAGTCGGAAGGGGGAAAAGATGTCGAAAAAAATAACACAGGAGCAAATGCTCCGTGCGATTGAGAATTCACAAGGGCTTATAAGCAAGGTTCAGCGCAAGCTGGAATCCGACATGGGTGAGAAAATCTGCTGGGACACGGTGGAAAAGTACATACACAAATGGGAAAGCTGTGAAAAGGCATTGAGGCAGGAAAAGAACATTGTCCTTGACCTTGCGGAGAACAACATCATAAAGGAACTCACGAACGGAGACACAGCCACAAGCAAGTGGTATCTGCGCATGAAGGGAAAGGAACGCGGCTATGAGGATTCATCTGTAGTGAAGATTGACAGCACTGATCCGCTCAACATAAACATCACCGGCGACACGATGACAGCCGGGCAGCTGGAAGATTCTTCAATGGTGGAAATCCCGGACTATGGCGAAATCACAGAATCAGAATAATGGGGAAATAAAGCCGTTCATCCACCAGCGGCAGATTGTGTCGGCTCCGCAGGCATTCCCGGACATCTCCTATTTCTTTCTTTGCGGCGGATACGGCTGCGGAAAGTCGTTCTCCATCGTGCTGATGATTATATGCCTCTGCAAGCGGTACAGCGGAAAGGACGTTACAATCGGACTTTGCTCCACGACAATAACGCTTCTCAAAAAAACTGTCATTCTTGACCTTGAGAAAATACTCAAGAAGACAAATTCACCGTTTGAGTACAACCAGCAGGACAACATAATAACAATCGGAACAATACGCTTTCTTCTGATAGCCACAGGGCAGCCGACGGACATATACGGCCCTAACATCAACATCTGCCTGTGCGATGAGATAGATGAGCTTGCGGAGATGAAGGCGATTGAGGCGCACAAGGCACTCTCGGAGCGGACGCGAATCACCCTGCCCGACGGACGGAAGCCGTTCATAATGTACTTTTCGACAGTCCACGGATACCGGGGGCTTTACAAGATTGTCCAGAAACTCCGGCGCGACAGGCTGCGCTACTGCCTTGTGCGTGGGCTCACACGGAACAACACAAGCCTTGACCCGGCATACGTGAAGAACCTCTACGCAATCTACGACGACAACGAGCGAATGGCGTACCTTGAGGGAATGTTCGTGAACCTTATGGCAGGACGCGTTTATCCTGAATACGACGAGCGGAAGCACCGCATAAAGCCGTTCGAGGTGGGAGCGGAATACACTGTGATGATAGGTCAGGACCTTAACAGCGGATTCTCAAAGGCGGCGGCGGTAATAAAAAAGGACGGCAGGCTTTATATAACGTGCGGCTGGAGCTTTGACGAGATAGGACACGCCCCGGAAGAGATGCGGAAAAAATACGTGCGGAACGAGATTCTGTGGTTTCCTGACTGCGCAGGAAAGGAAATTATAAAGGGCTACAAGCGGCAGATTATCGACTGGGGAATACAGTGCAGAATCGGAAGCGCAAATCCCAGGATTCTTGACCGCGTGTTCTATGTGAACAAGCTGTTCAGAATGGGGCTTCTGTATGTTTTCAACACAAAGGAAACGGACGAGCTGTCGGAGGCCCTGAAAGTGCGTGCATACGACCAGAACGGAAAGCCGGAGAAAGGACAGGGAGAGAAAGCGCCCGACCACTTCTGCGACGCGCTGGAATATGTCATCTACAGGATTGTGCGGAGCGACCCGGACTTTATGAACCTGAAAGAGCTTTCACGAGAGAACGTGAATGAGAATGGATACCTGAACATCGCCGGAAAGAACGTATAGCGCAAAAGACTATAGATGTATGGAAGCAAAAAATATAAGAAAGGCGCACTGCCTGTTTGAGCAGAGCGGAACGTTCAAGAACGAATTTATTAAGTTGGGAATACCGGCGGAAGACTACGATATTCAAAACCATTTCAACCAGACAGACCACGTAATAGACCTGTTCGGAGAAATCGAGAAAGCCTATACGAACAGAACAGAACAGAACAGAACAGAACAGAACAATTGTTCTTCTGTATTTGACGGAATGTCAAGAGATGATGTTGTTATCGCTTTTTTCCCTTGCATTTATTTTGAGACAATACAAATGACTTACTATCAGCTTACATCCCTGAACAACAGGCACAAGCCAAAGACGGAACAGATAAAGGACGCAATCGAGAGGCTGAAAAAAAGAACGCTTTTTCACACGTTGCTTTATAAGCTGATGTTCATTGCGGAGCACGACAACTTGAAGCTGGTGATAGAAAATCCTGCGACAAAGCCGTCATATCTGATTGGAACGCAGAATTTCCCGAATCCGACATTCATCGACAAGAACAGAATGGAGCGCGGCGACTGGTTCGTTAAGTCGACCGCATACTGGTTTATAAATTTTGAGCCGACACACGGATTCACCCGGCAGAATGACAAGGAGCAGAAGAGAATAATAAAATGCAAGCAAGGAGTAAAAGCCGGAATCTGCAGCGAGGAAAGGAGCATGATAAGCCCGGACTATGCAAGAAACTTTATCTGCGACTTTATAATCGGAAAGAAGCAGGAGAACCAGAGCGAGCCGGAACTGTTCTAAGCTAAGGAAATGCCCCGGAAGTCTAATCGATTGCGGGGCATTGGAATATGATAAAAGGACTATAAGGGTATGGCAAGATTTGAACAGTTACAGGTAACAGAAACCAATCCACATCACAAAAGGATATTCGGGATAATAGCAAAGCACGAGAGCGGCTCAAGGGAAACAGAAGACGGCTACGGCGAAATCACGCTGGACGCGGGCGAGCTTGAGGCGATATGCGATGAGCTGGGAGCTGTGGTCCAGGACGCCAGGCCGGGAACACAGACGGCGGAGGAAATGCGTGAGCGGCTCATCTCCGACTTTCCGCAGAAGCTGAAAGCGGAAATGAAGGCAAGGGCGAACGCGGAGAAGCTGGCGCAGAACAAGGGAATAGTACAGGACGGCTACAACAACCCTGTAAGCGGAATAGGCACATTCATAGATCCTGGAATGCAGACAGAGAGCTTTATCCCGGTGTCAATCACACCGTCGGAGGCGACCGCCTACTATGCCAACGGCGGAATTCCCGCAAGAATCATCAACAAGAAAGCCGGCTGTCTTTCACTGGACGGCGTGCATTTTGAGTGCTCACAGATGAGCCCTGACGACATCACACGGCTTGAGGACTACGCAAATGAATGCGGATTCAACGAGGCATACACCCAGGCGATAACGCAGGCTCTCATATTCGGCGGCGCGGCCGCCTATCCTGTACTTGACGGCGATAATCCCCTCTCATTCCAGAAGACAACAGGCGAGCTTTTCAAGGGGCTTAGAAAGAAGCAGGACTTCATCAGATACTGGGTGAACGCGGACCGCTGGAACTGCGTGTTTGTGCCGGAGTACAACATAACGGCGCAGGACTACCTGTACGCAAGAAGCCTTTTTATTCCGCTTGGAGGCGTGCGCGTAAGCACGGACAGAATGGCGATGGTGCGTCCTAGCAAGCTGCCGTTCTGGGGAGCGATACAGCAAATGGGCTGGTCTACAAGCGACTTCGAGGGCTGGATAAGGGACTTCGAGAGCTACCAGATAATGAAGATGTCGCTTCCGATAATGGCGCAGCAGTCAAGCCTGATGTACCACGCGATACCTGCGGACGGGCTTATCATCGAGAACGGCCCGGAATTCGCAAAGCAGTTCTTCAAGGAGAATGAACGGCAGATGAGGGAATGGAGCATGCTCCACCCCAAGGCGATAAACAGCGTGGGTGAAATTAAAATCCTTGAGCGCACATACACAGGATTCCGCGACCTTATAAACGAGGCTCGTCTGGCACTGTGCGCGGCAAGCTCCATGCCGGAGTCGGTTCTGTTCGCGGAAAAAGCTACAGGACTTGCAAGCGACAATGAGGACGATGTAACTCTCAAGCAGAGCGAGGCTATAAGGCTTCTGTTCAACACTGTATTTCCCTGCTTTAAGAACTGCATAAGAATTCTTGTATGCTCGTGCTTCGGACTTGACAGCGAGCAGGCGAAGATAGCGGACAAGGTGCGCATAAAGGCGGATACAGGTGTAATCATAAGCGACAGCGACAAGGCGCAGCTCGGTCAGGCGTTCACCACAATGTCGGGACAGTTAGTGGCAATGGGCGTGCCTTTGTCTACGGCGATAAAGGTGGCGCAGAAGTTTGTGCCTAGTGCAGACCTGGACGAGGACACAATGGCGGAGCTTGGCGCGGGCGAGAGCGAGGGAATGGATGAGAGCCTGTGGGAGCAGCTGAACGCAGGACGCGGCATGGGCGGAGCGTTTGGCGGCGGTACTGCGCAATGACGATAGGCGGAATGTTCGAGAGCCTCAAGCGGTGCGGATATGTGGCTGACCGCAAGTATGAGGCTGGAGAGATAAGCGAGAAAACAGGACTGCAGAAACAGCCAGACGGAAGCTGGAGAGTTCCGGGGCAGAAAAAAAGACTATACAGTGTACAAGGGAAAAGGGCAAAAAGCCGTTGACTTCCTTATAACGCAGAAAAACGGCTGTGTAAACGGCGCATTTTACAGAAAAGACGTGGGAAGCATAGACATTGTTTATGGCGAAGTCCACGACCCTGTGAGGCATACCGGCTACGGCTTGGCGCATATCATAGACAAGCACGGAATGAACGATGTGAGGAAGCTCGGCGAGGCGATAGAAAAAGGAAATCTTAGAAATGGAACTGACGGCAAACTTTTAATAGAACATAAGGATTATAGGGTTGTTCTAAGTTCTGAATGGAAAGGAAAAGAAAGAAAACTTGTTATAACAGGATTTACAAAATTAAAGAAAGGAAATAACCCGACCGTTGGCGCGGTTAAAGATTACACGGCGGCGACCTCGCCGAAACCCACAGACACTATAGCACGCAACGCCCCGGAAGTCAAATCGATAGCGGAGATGTGGCAGATGATAAAAAAGGAGAAATGACAGAATGGAAAAACAGGCTTATACTGTAGAAATGGAAGCGGCAAAAGCAATCTACAAGATTCTGACAGAGTTTGAGAAGCAGCTGGACAATGAGGAAGCGGACTCTAAATTATTGAACTACAGGACGTGGAAAATATCAGAAACACGGTTCTTTAATTATATGCAGATACTCTCCGACGCAGGGCTTATCCAAGGCGTTACGGTGGAGGACGGCCCGAACGGAATGTATATGACAGTCAGAAAGCCTAAAATCACGCTACGTGGAATAGAATATCTAGTCGAGAACGGCGCAATGCAGACTGTCTCTAAAATTGTAAACAAGGTGGCGGACTTGACAATCGGAGTTGTCTCCAAGAAAATTTAATCTTCCGACAACAAAAATTCATATTTTCCATACATAAACTCAAATTTCACAGTCTTTTCAGCCATACCCCAAAAAGACTATAAAAGTATGACAGAAGTATTCAGACGCATAATGCAGAAAAAAATCGAGAGCAGGCTCGAATGGAACGAGATCGCGGCAAATGCCGGGATAAAAATCTCAAGCTGGATGACAGGAATCCCCACATCTAACCCGTCCGACGACGACATAAGGAAAATAGCCCCGGTGCTCGGCACGACCTACGAATGGCTCAAGTATGGCAAATAGCGTCTACCCTATCAAGATAAACGGCTACATCTACTCACCGAAGACACGTCGGGGATTCCTTAGAATGAGAAGAATGGGAATCCCCCGGCCTCTGTTCTCCATTGAGAACGAACTGGCTAAAACACTCGGAAGCCGGTACAGAAAACTTGCGACACAGCTACTGAAAGACCTAAAGGGAAAAATCAGGCGGAACGGAATTACCATTGACAGCGCGCTTGTGGCGGACGGAAGGGAGGAAGAAAACCTTGAAAGCCTGATGAAATTCTTTGACGAAATGGGTGAGAAAATGCGAAAGGAGCAGAAGGAGACCGCAAGCCGGGCGAACATGGGAAGCGTGGCTAACAGCCTTGAGCATGAATGGTTTGAGGAGGACCAGGAAGAGCTGGCGCGGCTTGACGAGCAGTTTACAGGCGATATTGAAAGGATATTTAAAAAAGAGCAGAAGAATTATCTTGAGAGGCTTCTTGACGACGCGGACGGAAAGACAAAAAGGATTCTACAGTCGTTCACTATAGACAAGAAGAAATTCTTTGACGACAACATGGATGAGGTGCGCCGCCTTTACGTTCAGAACTCGCTGGAGCGCATAGACTGGGAGCAGGAAGACATAAAGCGCGCGATTTTAAAGCGCATAACAGACTACGCCATGAACCGGACGGACGAGCTGAAACTTGACGACCTGACAAAAGACGCGTTCAACCGCGGCGAACACCTGGCGCGTCTTTTCGCGCGCGACCAGATGGCGAGGTTCAACAAGGCGTGCACGCTCGCGACATTCAGGAGCGCAGGAGTTACAAAGGTCCAGTGGCTGACGGCGAACGACGGACGCGTGAGAAAGACACACAGAATGCTGAACAAGAGAATATTTGACGTTGACAATCTCCCGGAAGAGATAAACGACTATAACTGCAGGTGCGGACTTGTGCCGGTTGAATGGGCGGACGTCTAAGGGGGCTTTTATGTACAGATTCATAATAACAGGCGAGACACCGGCGAAGAAGAACAGCCGCATTGTTCTAAAGGGCGGCAGGAACATACCAAGCGGACGGTATAGAAAATGGCATACGGCGGCAATGATTGAGATAAACAGCCAATTACTGCTCCTGAAAAAGGAAGAAGCGGCAATGCCCATAGAAAGGGAAATCAGAATAAAAATGAAATTCTACCACGGCGACAACAGACGGCGCGACAGCGACAACGGCGCAAGCTCGATACTTGACCTGCTCACGGACTGCAAGGTGATAAAGGACGACAAGTGGCAGATTGTGCGGCTTCTGGAGATAAGGAATTTCTGCGATAAGAGCAATCCGCGCTGTCTTGTCGAGATTGACGGATACGACGAATAGGAAACGCAAGGAAAGGAAAAATGGAACAGGACAAAGACCTTGAGAACAGGCTCTGCACAATTGAAAAGAAGATTGACAGGCTGGCGGACCTTATAACGCAGACACAGCTCCAGGAATACCGGCTCTCTGTCGTGGAGAAGAAGCAGGAGGAAACCGCGGGACAGGTGATGAAGCTCGACAAAAGAAACGGAGATACAGCCATTCGGTGGCTGGGAGTAATTGTAAGCGGAATAATGACGGTTCTTATAAGCTATGTCGCAATAAAGGTAGGTTTAAAATGAAACATCCCCAGAGCTTGGCGGCGGAGCTATACAGCCACTTCCCGGCAAAGAACCTTAAGGCCATAAAGGAATACGGCTGCTGCGCGTTTGTCCTTATGTGGTGCCTGGGGATTGAGCCGGACGATGACGCGGAAGCGGTGATGACGGTTGACAGACTTATACAGGCAGGGGCGCTGAAAGAGGACTGCACCGTGAAATGGGCGGAGGCCATAAGACGGCTCACAGGCAGAGAGATGAGAGCCGTCGATTTTGTGAACATCACCAGCATTGTCCATATAAAGGACAGATGTCCTGTGCGCTATGACCACAGTGGGAAATCCCACTGGGTGGGCGTTGAGAACGGAAAGGTTGCGTTCAATCCGCTCAAGCGCTCGGTCTGCGTGGAGAGTGGCAAGCCCTCCACAATGCGGATAATACACATAAAAGGAATTGACGGATGAGGCAGGACGAGAATGTGGGATTTCCCACAGAAAAAAAACAGACAGAAGAAAGGAAACTGCCGGCAAAGACGCTCTCAAAGGCTATGAAGATTGTAGCGGTGCTCGGGATTATCCTCTGCCATGCGCTCAAATGGCTTGGCGTTCTCAATGCGGATTCAGGAGAAATCTGCCAGATGTGGGCGGTTGTCTATGCGCTTGGAGCGGGAACAATCGACATGAACATAATGCTTGACAAATTCAGGAAGCAGGAGAAAACGGACGAATGACAAGACTTTATTTTTATATGGCCTTGGCGGCGGTTGCCGCACTGCTTGCAGTGGCGGTCTTTGTCCTTGCGAAGACCGTCAGTAAGAAAAACCGCAGGATAGAGGAGCTTGAGGAGAGCGTGAAGCAACAGAACAGAGGCATAGAGTTTCTGTTGAAACATTCCAGCGAGCTGGCGGAGATAAGCCGGGGAAAGGACGAGCTTATAAAAAAGATACAGGAGAGCAAGAGCGATGAGGATGTTGCGGATATTGTCAGCGGTATTATTGAGCTTAACAACGGCAGGCTGTGCGACGCTTCCAAAGACTGATGATGTTGTGCTTCCGCCGATGCCGGAACGCACTGAGCAGAAAGCCCCGGAAACCGCAAAGGACTGGGCGGAGATTCTTGTCTACTATGAATTCCTTGTGCAGGAATGGGAGACCTGGGGAAGAACCGTGCAGGCGCAGATTAAAGGTGAAGACCCGAAGGGGAACGGTAAATAATCCCCCGCCCTTTTCCGCTTTCTTTTGAAAGGCTTCCATAACGGAAAAAGGGCGTTTTTTTTCCAGAAAGACTATAAGGGTATGGCAGAACTGAAGAACATAAGAATCGCGGTGAGCGGAATATATGACTATGCGCTTGAGGAACTCCCGACCTTGAGGCTTCCGCTTCCGGGGCAGGGCGCGCCGGACTGGGTGGAGAAAAAGCAGATCTACAAAATCTACCGTCCGGCTTTTGTGCTTGCGGCGGCGTGCGACAAGTTCAAAATGCTTCCCCTTACGCACCACCACCCGAACACGCCAGTTGACGGACAGAATTTCAGAAAGCTGGCTGTGGGCTACACCGGGGAGAATCCGTTCATCGACTGGATAAAGGACACGGACGAGGTGGGAATACGCTCGACGGTGATGATTTACGATGACGAAGCTCTGAACGCATACGAGCGCGGCGAGATACAGCTTAGTCCGGGATATGTAGCGTCTTTTGAGTGGCAGAAAGGAAAAGCCCCGGACGGCCAGGAATACGACATCGTTATGAAAGAGATAACGGACGTGAACCACCTCGCGCTTCTTCCGGCAGGACGCGGCGGAGAGTACGCGGTTGTAATGGACGGAGCGAAGAAAGAACCCAGCGTGTTTGACCTTGCACGGACAAAGGACGGCGCGCCGAAGGGCAACGACAACGCGAGCAAAGACCACGTAAAGGAAGAAGATGAAGAAGCAGTGAAAAAACGGGTCTTTGGAAAGGAATTCAAAGGATATTCCGGGGCAAAAGCGATAGAAAAACTTCTTCTGGAAAAACAAGGATTTGTTCAGGGCGCATTTTCAAGAAATGACATAGGCGACATTGATGTTGTCTATGGAGAAGTTACCGACCCGAAAACACACAAGGGCTATGGCTTGGCTCATATCTTTGACAAACATCCGGAGATAACACCAGAGATAATAAATGAAATTATATCCAAAGGTGAAAAAACAGAATCGCATAACGGATATAACCTGTCATACAAAGGATATGTTGTCGGGATAAATAATGGCTGGAAAGAAAACGGAAAGAAAATAACAAGTGATAACTGGATTGTTACATCATTCTATAAGAGAGAAGAAAAGGCAACTGACACCATAGCACACGCTGACAATTTTACATCAGATACGGTTAGACCTGAAAACCTTTTCACTGATGAAATTATAATCCATACCGCCCCGAAAGTCAAATCGGTTTTCGAGATTGCGGCAGGAAGCGTGTTCGACAGGGTAAGGAGATAAAAAGGATGACCTTAGGGGACCCGGAACGTTATAAAGAATTTATGCTTAAAAAAGAAATTAAAGCTTTGAAAGCTCAAATTGAAAAAATGAAGTGCTGCGACAACTGCAAGCACTGTCTGATAGTCCTAGAAATGGAAGTCCTAGACTTGGATAAAGACGAACAAAGAGAACCTTGCAATGTCTGCAATAATTATGATAAATGGGAGATTCGCGAATGAAAGAATCAAAAACCATGAAGAAGTTCCAGAAGTCATTGAACAGTCTGGCGGAATTTCTTAGCAGAGAGAAATGCGAGAAATGCGGAAAACAGGCAGTCCACATAATGCCGTTCACGGATCCGCCGCATTTTTTCTGCGATGAGTGCGTGCCATTCAAGGCGGAGAAAATCAAAGCGGGAAAAAAAATAAAAAAGCCTGCCGAAAAGACAGGCTTTGCCGATGCTAGCCGATTGAAGAAAAGCCCAGCTTTTTCACCAAGGCTTCCTGCAAGGTCTGGCTGAAATTGACGGACGCTTTTTCAGCACGCTTGCAGAGCCATTCAGGAATCCGGGGCGACTACAGGAATGTCAAGATTCAGCCGGATTCTTTGATTTATTGCGATATTCCATATAAAAATACGACGGAATATTCAGACGGCGGATTCGACCATGAAAGTTTCTATGACTGGGCGGAAATGCAAAGCGAGCCTGTAATTATAAGCGAATATGCGATGCCGGCGGAAAGGTTTGAAAGAATCGACTTTATAGAAAAAAGAAGCCTTTTTTCCGTCGGTTCAAATTTATTTCGTGAAGAAGGGCTTTTTGTTCCGAAGACGCAGATTAAAAAAGGCATTTTCAGCGTAAAGAAAAAAGAATGGAAACAACTTGAATTATTTTCTTGAGTAAAAGGAACAAGGAGAATTTAAAGAATGAGCATAGCGGCAATGTTCGAGAGCGTGAAAAGATACGGCTACGTTACGGACGCAAAGGAATACAGGGACGTGGAAGTCCGCCTTGCGAACGGCACGGTCTACACGCGCCGCCAGTTATGCGGAAGCAAAGATAAAGATAAGGCTGGTGCGCCTATAAAAGAGATAAAGAGTGTTGACGACATCCCGGATAAGGAATTCAGAGAACCGACGCACAATTTCAAGCTGCCGGGAATAAGCACAAGGGCGTGGAAAGAAAAGGTGGGAGACAGCCGCCCTGTTCTTTTGAAAAAAAATATAATCGAACGCAATACAGGCAGACATAAGGAATTTCTAGGAAAAGACAAGGAAATCATAAGCAACGCCCTTTATGGCAATGACCAAGTGCTTTTGTGCAAGCCAAAGGAAAAGCCGAACTATTACGCAGTCGTAAAGTCAGGAGAGTACTATGACGTTGCAACAATAGACACAGACAATAATAAAAAATATGCAGAAGTCGTTGATTGGCGGAGAATCCGTGAAAAAAGTTTCAGACAGATGAAAGAAGCGGATTCATTAAATAAAAAAGACACCCCGGCGGGAGACCAATCCCGCATAACGGGCGTCAAGGACGGAGACCGGTCAGCTGGCCTAAATTCTGATCTTCAAGGTGTCTATGAAGCAATCTTACACTACGAGGGGCGGAAAGTCAAATCAATCGCGGAATTATGGGAAGAAATTAGAAATCCCAAAAAGACTATATAAGCAGGAGGTTCAGAATGAACAATAAAATCATTGCTGTAATAGGCGCGCTTCTTTTTGCGGCCGCCGTTGTCGTGGGAAATTTCGCGCAGTTCGGGGCTGCGGCGGTTATCGAGATTGCACTCGCCTCGTTCGCATTGTGCGCGGTGGTAATCTCCGCCGTTAGGCAGGCGAAGGAAAAGAACGCGTTCAGCTGGAAGACCGTCGTGGTGATTGCGCTTGCGGTGGTCGGCGGCGTCCTGTGCTGTATCGGAGGCTTGCAGCAGGCAATCTTTAAAGAAATCAGCGGACTTGTGCTGGCGCTTCTAAGCGTTATTTTTGGTCTTGTTTTTGACAGTAAAAAGGCATAGGAGAAAAAAGAGAATGAAATTTCTTACAGGACTGTTCAGGATTGCACACAAAAGGGTGCAAACCACAGACACGGACATGGGAGCGTTCCGCGATAAAATCACGGAGCTTGTGGAGAAAAAGGATTCCCTCTCGGACGATGAAATCAACGGAAAGGTGGAGGAGCTTAAGGCAATGAGCGCGGACCTGCCGGAATCGGACGACAAGGGGAAGCTCGATAGATTCCTTGAGGACTTCAAGAGCGTCAAGGAACAGGACGGAGCGACCGCGAATGAAGCCGCAAAAATGGTGGCCGACCTTTTCGAGAAGCTGGACACAGAGGCGATGAAGGACGTGCCGGAAACCGCCGTAAAGGAGACAGAAACACCTCCGGCGGAACAAAAGGACGGAGCGGCACAGGAGACTGAGACGCAGACAAAGGACGCAGACGGTGAAGAAACAACCGCGCCGGATGAAGGGAAAGGCAACGCGCAGTACACCCTTGAGGAAATCTATCAGTTCATCAAGAAGCGTCTTGCGGAGGATTCCGGCGAAAAGACAGAAGAAAAGGAAAAAGAAGAGGAAGAAACGGAGACAGTAACAGACCACGCTCCGCATATTCCTGTGACAATGAACGGCGGCGCTCCAAGCGAGGGAAGCATAGGCGCGATGTTCGCAAGAATCAAACAGGGAGGAAGATAGATATGGATTCAAATCTTTCATTGAAAATCGGATTTAAAGGACAGCTCAAACTGAACGCGCAGGCAATGCCGCTCCAGGAAGGCTACCTCAAGCTCGGCGGAATCGTTGATGACAGCCTTACAAACGGTCTTAAATTCGGCGTTGTCTGCTCGTCAGACCCGGACAGCCCGGAAATCCTCAAGGCGGGACACGCGGTAAGCACGGACATCGTGCGCGGCATTGTCGTATTCGACGACGCTGTGGCGCAGAACGCTCCGGCTCACCCGGACCGCTACCTTGCCGGTTTTCCGTGCGCGGCTGTAAACCACGGCTTTGTGTGGCTTGAGGACTGGACCAAGGCAGGAACAGGCGCAATCGACCCGAAAATCGGATGCAAGGTTGTGTGCAGCACAGCGACCGGAGCAATCGAGTTCATCGCCTCAAGCGCGGACGCTGGCGAAGGCTATGAAGTCCTTGCAGGCGCAAGCGTGCGCAGCGTAACAGAACAGGGCGCTCTGCTCTATTTGGATTAAAGGAGAAAAAGACAGATGAAAATTAACTGCTCTTCGGAATTTAAAAAGGTGGGAAAAATCGCAAACCGCCTTGTGTCGGCAAACGGAAAGGCCAGCGACCTGCTCCGTGACGCCACGTTGCAGATTGGACGCGCAAGCGACCCTGAATATGGCGTGCCTGCAAGCGCGGTGAACAGCCCGATTTATGTGGGCGACCATGCTGTACTCGGCTCTGTTATTGGAAACAGCGCGGAGATAGAGGCTCTTTATAAGAAAAACCCTCTCGCGGTCAATATGAAGCCGAGATTCAACATCCGCACAGGAAAATACGATGTCGTATGCTCAAAGAGCGGAGTCCAGAACTTCGTAGGTGATTCGGGCGAGCTTATCTCAATGCAGACAATCTCACCGTGGAACGCCTCGTACTTTCCGGAACTTTTCAAGCAGCCGCTTCTCTACAGCCACGCGCGCGACCTTGTTAAAAGGCTCGGCGGAACAAATCCGTGGGGAGAAGTCCAGAACCTCCAGCTTGCGGCTTACAGCGGCTGGGGCTTGATCGGCAAGAGCGGAACTGTCGCGGCGAACATGAAGCAGAATGTGAATGTCCAGTCAGGAATCATGAGCGCGCCGATTATCAACATCAAGGTGTTCTTCAACTTCACTGTTGAGGAAATGGAAAGAGCCAAGGGCGACAACGGCTCTCCGTTCGCAGGCTCTCTGATGGCGGAAAAGCAGCTGTACGCACAGTACGTAATCGATATGATTACAGACTATCTGACCTACTACGGAAACGAGGATACGAACACAATCGGGCTTCTTGACGTGAACGGTCTTACCTCCTGGGCAGGAAAGACGCTGAATGAAATCCTTGCTGACACAACGGACACAAACAAGGGCTACACGATGTACCAGGCGCTCGCAAAGGCAATCACCGACTTTATGGGCGCAAGCAAGAACAAGTTTGATGTTGTCCGCGTGGCTATGTCGCCGGAAGCATACAACGTGCTCACATCGACACCATATAGCAACAACTACGAGCCGAAATCGCCTCTGAAGATTTTTGACGAGAACTTCGAGGCCGGAGTGACAAAGAACGGCTCAAAGCCCAAGGTGGAATTCTTCGCCGACCCGTTCCTTTCCGCAAGCAACGGGTTCGACAATTCAGGCTCGGACAAGCTGGTTATCACAGCGCCGGAAATCGGAGCGGGAACAGATGACGAGAAACAGTACCTGCTTCTTCTTGGTATTCCTTTGGAGAACTTCACCTATCCTGTATATCCGAACAGCTACGACCAGCAGCATGCGGTTCTCCGCAGGTTCGCCGGAGTATTCGCGCCGGTCGGACAGGCGGTCAAGTGCTATTCAGGCTTCGGCGTGAAGGCGTAGAAATACGGAACAAGGGCAGTGCTAAAAACTGTCCTTGATTATTTTGAAAAAGAGGACAAAAGAGAAATGAGCAAATACATTCAGAGTTTCTACCAGTATCCTGTAACATTCTCATCAATCGGGAAGACAGTGCCGGCGCGCCTTGCGCAGGGCGATATGCGGAACATCACGGAGGTATCGGACGCGGAGCTTGAGAAGCTCCAGAATTCAGAGCCGCTGTTCCGCGAGCTTGTGAACGGCAAGAAGTACCGGGTACTGAACAAAATCCCGGCAAGCTACGTGCCTGCGAACGAGCAGATAAACACGGCAAAAAGCGAGGCCGACAGGCTGCGCGCGGAGAACGAGGCGTTGAAAGCACGGCTTGCAGAGATTGAGAAATCGAAAGAACAGGACGGAGCGGCCGACACAAATGTCGATACCGGCAATAAAAATTCAGAACAGAATGAAGCCGGCGCTGAAAGCCCTGAAAAGGACTGGAACGCAATGGAATACAAGGAGCTTCAGGAGGCGGCGAAGGCAAAGGGCATAAACCCTGCGCAGAAGAAAACAGCCCTGATTGAAGAGCTTGAAAAGGCTGAATAAGGAAAAGGTATGACAAGAAACACTTTTATGTTCGCCGGAAATTTTCCAACTCTTACAGATGACGAGATAAACTCGGCGTACGGACTTGTTTCTGTCATGTTCAGCGGTGTGTTGAGCCTGTGGGGAGTCCTTTCAGCGGAAATAAGGGAGCAGAAGCGCACGCTCTGCATGAATCTTCTTGTGGCGTGGTATCTTCTGGACACCAAGCCGCAGAGCGCGTCCGGGGTTCTTGGAAACGGAGGAATGGCAGTAAGCTCAAAGAGCATAGGCGGCACTTCCCTGTCGTTCGAGGGAATGGACGCGCAGGAGGGAATAAAGCAGCTCAACTCAAATGTGTTCGGACAGAAAGCCCTGATAATGATACAGGGCGCGCCCGAAAGGTTCGGCATCTATGCTTGATGTGAAGGTCAAGTGCAGGCAGACAGCCAGCCCCAAGGAAATCCAGGACTTTGTGGCGGACATTGACACAGAGGTTCTGGTCGGGTTTCTGGCAGGAAGACAGCACGCGCCGACGCTTCACAAGGCGGACACAGAGAAGCCGAACGAGAAAAGACGCGGAAAATACGTGGGAATTGACGGCAGGGACGACCCCCAGAATGAGCCTGCGATTGAGACCGCGGAGCTTGCGAAAATTCTGACGTTCGGAAGCGCGAATATTCCGCCGCGTCCGTTCATCGAGGAAGGACTTCTCTCTGAAAAAGAGGAGCTTCTGAAAGAGGCTGAAAAACAGACCGGCAACGCAAGGAAAGGACAGGCCAACTGGGCGAAGCTGGGGACAAAGGCTGTGGGAGCCGTGCAGAAGTTTGTGCGGAGCGATTACTACAAGACCAACGTCCCGAACAGCAGCAACACAATTGAGTTCAAGGGAAGCGACACGCCTCTTATTGACGGCGGAGACCTTATCAACTCGCTTGAGTTTGTCGTGGAGGGCAAGAAATAATGGCGGGAATCTACGGCGATATGCTTCTGGGGTTCGCCGAGCAGCAGCGGAATGTGGCTGTCTACGACATGACACCGCGGATAAACGGCGGCTGGGATATTGTGGAAGGCCCGGAGATTTCCGTTATCGGTGTATTCCAGAACACAGGCGGAAGCAGGATAAAGGACGGAAACGGAAACCTTGTGCAGAGCAACAGCTGCGAGCTTTGGACTTCTGCCGGAAACCTTGACGGAAAATTCATCAAGAAAGACGGCTCGGTGTTCCGGCTGACAGGCGGAAATGACTGGAGCTTTGAGGGCGGATTTTACCGCTATTCACTTGAAAAGGTGGTGGGAAACGATGCAACTGAATCAGACAACGCTTCGTGGAATCTTGGCGGAAATTCTTTCTGTTGACGAGAGCCACGTAGTACCTAAACAAGGGAACTGGTGGAATCCGCAGAGGGAAAAGGCGAACATAGCGAACTGGTGCTCATATAGAATCAAGAGCAACAATCCGCGCACAGCACCTTTTTACGTTGTGGAAAAGGACGGAACGGAAAGCGCGGCGGTAATGAAAATAGCGAGCGTTGAGCTTCAGTTTGTGGGGCCTGACAGCGAGCAGCTGGCGTACAGCGTGGTGTTCTGGCCATTAAGGGCGGATGTAAAGGAACAGCTTAAAAAGATACGCGGAGCGGTAATGCTAAGCGACTTCAACGCTGTATCCTCCGTTTTTTTTCAGGACGGAAACAACACGGTCCTGGCGTGGAACGTTCCGAACGTCCAGATAATCTGGTACGACCTGATAGACACAGACCAGAAGCCACTAAAGACTATAGAAATAGGAGGAAATATAAATGGCGGCATTTGACGGCTCTATAGCGCAGGTGAATGTGCAGTTTCCAATTGAAACTGTAATCGAGCCTGTGTCAGGAGAAAACTATACAAAGGCGTTGATTTTCATGCCTTTGGCAAAGGCTGAGGAATATCTTCCGGCGGTGGAAAGCCCTGCGGCAGGACAGAAGATCGAGCTGGGCTCTTCAAACTACGAAGCCCTGACAGGCGGACTTCTAAAAACGTGGCTTGTTCCATTCTTCACATCAGCCCAGGCTGCAAAGCTTGCGGTGGCAATCTATGATGTCGACACGACAAGGGAAGTGCCAGACGGGGACGGAATTAAACAGGAGACAGTGCCTGCCACGGCTCCGATTGAAAAGGTCTATGGGGCGTACAAATACTATGCCTACTTTAAATTCGGAATTGCGGATTCAGGCGACTATAATACCTTGCAGGTGCAATTAGCAAGGCTTTGCAAGGCCGATCCGCTCTACTCCCAGCTTTGGGTGGGAACATCTGACGGCCAGGCCTTAAAAAAGGAAAGCCAGCTTGTCTCCGGGCTTAAAGGCGCCGCGGCGGACGTAAGAATCATTTACAACCCGGACGCCACAATCAACGCGGCTCTTGCGCAGCTCGGCACGACACTCGCGCAGATCAACGCGACAGGCACACCTGTAGGGAACGACATCGACATGCTAGCCTTCAACACAATAGGCGCAAGCGGAGCGGACGACGCGGACGGAAATCCGACAAATCTCGACGCAACACAGAAATACGTGCTTGACGAGCAGAAAATCGGATACAACACATACGTGGGCGACGGCACGGAGAATGTGGTGACGGAAGGCTCGCAGACACTGCAGGGAAATGTCGTAGGCGCGCAGTGGGTGAAAAGCTACATTGAATATATGTGCAAGATTCGCACGGCGAACTTCATAACCAAGCGCAACAAGTTCAGGAACAACGAGCAGTACCAGGCGATTCTTCTGATTCTCTCCGATATTGTGAAGGACTTCCTGAACTTCGGACGGCTTGCGGACTTCAAGATTACAGCCCCCGTGTTCTCCGATCTTGCAAAGAGCGCGGACGCAATCGTTGTGCCGAACGCATGGGAGGCGACCTATATCGACAAGCTCCGGAGCGTGACGGTCTACGGAACTTTGTATGTCACCCAGCCGTCAAAATAAGGAGGAGGTAGAAAAATGAGCAATCATACAGTAATAGCGGCAGGACAGTTCTCGGTAACCCTTACCCACCCCCTGTGGAACGACGGAACGCCTACGACAATCGGAGGCTTCAAGCTGGAGGGTCAGATGGTTCAGGACCAGCAGCTGATGGACAACTCGAAGATTATCGCGCTTGCGAACGGAAACACAATCACCATAACGAACAACAACAAGTCGGGAAGCCTTACATTCAACGTGACGGCGACAAACAGGGACGACGACATGGTGAAAATCGCGAAATTCCTCAAGCGCGTGGGGGATTCTGTGGGCGGAACTATCCGAATCACGCAGGAAATCAACGGAGCGACAAGCGGCGACACATACACATCTTGTACTGTCAAGAGCTGCCCGAACCGTATTATCCAGGGAAACGACGCGCCGGACTACGCGGTTGTATGGAACTACGGTGAGTACACGCCTGATAGCGAATCGTGATTTTTTGACAAAAGGAATAAAAAATGGAAGCACTTAAACTTACAAGAATGGTCTATGACGAGGGGCTGGAGAAGATAAACAGCGCGGTCGCAGGCGACACAGCTTATCTTGACCAGTTCGAGATTGAGCTTGAGGACGGACTGAACACCGCAAGCGTAATGGAAATCTGCCGTGTTATACAAGATTCAAGTTTTGAGGGAAAGGTCCGACTTATGCGCATCTGCATAGCCGGAAAGAACGTGAAGGTAAAATGCCCGAACGGAGAGGTCGAGAAATTCAGGCTCTCGAACGCAGAAGACAGCATAGAGGGCTTCGACCTTTTCAGGAAAGAGCCTCTGGCCCTGTGGGCAATCGCCGACACAATTTATGGATATGTGTTAAAAAAATCTCTGCGGCCTTCGACACCAGCCCCGGCGAAGGCGGAAACGCGGACATCAAAGGAGTAAGGGCGGAAAATGCCGTCAAGCGGATTGTGCATAACGGCTTTCTGTGGCTTTACTATAATTTCTGCGGCGAGTACGCAAGACAGCCCGTTGATCTTGAAGATATGTGCGACGGGCTTCTTTGTCTGAGGGCTAAGAACAGAATTCAGGAGATATACAATGAGCCAGAGTAGCGGCGGATTTTTCTATTCAGTAAAGGCGGTTGTCGACAAGGCGAGCTTTGAGAGCGGACGGCAGGAGTTGGCGAAACTTGAGCAGTCCGGGAAAAAGCTTATCGCGGGATTCACGGCGGCAGGTGCGGCTCTTGTGGGAGCGGCGAAAATCGCCGGGAACGTGGCGCAGTCGGAGCTTAAAGCCGCAAGGTCGATAGGTGTGTCAACAGACGCACTGTCAAAATGGAAAACCGCCGCAAATATCGCAGGCGCAAGCGCGAACGGTCTTATAGGCGCAATGGCAGGAATCGAGAATAAAATGCAGCACCTGAAGACCGGTACGGTGGATATGAGCCTTGCAAAGAACCTTGGGCTTATGGGCATAGGCTACGGCGACTTTGCGGACATGGACGCAGAGGGCAGAATGAAAGCCGTGTTCAGCAGGGCTGACAGCATGGAAGACCAGAAGCTGGCGGCAACTCTTGTGGGCGACATTCTTGGACAGGCAGGGCGCGAGTATTACGACAGCCTTAAACTTTCAGGAAAGACGCTTGAACAGCAGCTGAAAGAGGCGCAGTCCCTGAATTTTATGACGGAAAAGAACAGGAAGGAATCCGCCGCATTCGCAAGTGAGTTCAACGCAGTAAAGGAAGCCGGAAAGAGCATAGCCCAGCTTATAGGAAGCGACATAGCGGCAGAACTTACGCCTCTTGCACGGAAAATAAAGACCTACCTTATAACAAACCGGGACGCAATCCAGAGAGGAATCTCAGGACTTGCTAAAGGTGTAGGCTCTGTGTTCAACGCCATAGCCGGAGCAATCGGGAAAGCCGCGCCTTTTGTCGAGAAGCTGATAGACAAATTCGGCGGACTTGACAAGGTGATCATAAAGCTGGGCGTGGGATTCGGGGCGATGAAGCTTATGCAGTTTGCCGGCGGATTGAAGTCGATGATAGGCGGTCTTAATCTTTTGAAGCTCGCTCTGGGCGGACTTAGCCGGGGGCTTATGGCAGGCGGTCTTTTTCTTGTGCTTGATGACCTGATGGTGTATTTCATGGGCGGAAAAAGCCTTATAGGAGAAATTCTTCCAAAGATAAAGGAATTCTCCAAGAACCTTGGAATTGACGAAAAGCTGACAGTCGCAATGGAGAATTTCAAGAAAACCATTACAAGCGAGGCGTTCCAGAACGCAATGAAGAATCTCGGTGATTTTCTAAAATTCATTGGAGGAAACGTAGTTCAGGCAGCGGCGGACCAGATAAAAAGCTTAGCTGAAGCCCTTAACGCGCTTTTTAGCGGCGACTGGAAAAGTGCCATCAATGGTGTCGGCGGCATGGGCGAGGCGACAGGAAACTTTTTAGGGGCTCTCCTGACAGGGAAAAACTACGACGACCTCAAGAAGCAGAAAGAAGCTGCACTTGCAGCCTTGCAGGCCGTCGCCAAAGAAGCGGAATACGGACGGTTCGGCTTTATCAAAAAAAAGAATTTCGAGGACTATTCGCCCGAAACACAGGAGCTTGTGAACAAGGCTGGCGGCAAGAAAAATTTCCCCCAGTACATCAACGACGGAGTAATCCGCCCGGACGGAAGAACCATAGGAATAAGCCCGGATGACTGGGTGTTTGCGGCGAAGAATGTGGAGGACATGGCAAGCGCATTCATTCCACGCGGATTGATAACAAACAACAGCATGAGCGCGCCTGCAAGCTATGTGATAAACCAGTCGTTCACGGTAAACGGCGGAAGCTCAACACAGCAGGCTGTGAGGGCGGAAGCGTACAAGGGGACTTCTACAGCATTGCAGAACAACCTGAAGAACGCGGCAAGAATAATACAGCTTATGCCGGGAACAAGATAAAGAGGTAAAGAATGGAGCTTTCATATGCGCTTAAGCTAGGCTCGAAAAGAGCCGTCGAGATGGTGAAGTCTGTAATACAGAACCCCATGCTTATATCCAAAAGTCCGGCGTGGGCAATATCGCTTGAAGTTGAGGCAATCACGCAGACAGGACAGGCGGAAGTGTCGGAGCGTGCGGTGATTGTTCCAGGAAGCGGCGTAAAGTCATACCTCAACGACAATGTGGCGCCAGGTGCCTGGACATGGCAGATGAGCGGCTGGATTCCGGGCGACCCTTTGGCTGAGCCGACAAACCTCTTCACGCCGATTGTAATGATGAATGTATTCTTTCTAAGAAAGGCATATAAGAACGGCTCAAGAATCATATTCAAGGACGTTGATCAGATGATTTATAAGAACTGCGTCATCCAGTCGCTGAGCATAGACACAAAGAGCGAATGCAAGAATAAGAAGCCGTTCTCAATGACGCTCAAGGAAATTGTGGAGTTAAAGGCGACAATCAGCGACAAGACAGACCTGGAAGCATTGTCCGAGGCGAAGAGCACAATCGAGGACAAGGGAATAACAACGGTAAACGCGGTGGAGTTGGAGTCCATTGCGCATAGTCTTGTTTATTAGTTTTCCACCAAAAAGACTATATAGGTATGCGGAATATATCATCCTTGAATCAGGTCGAATGGCCGAACACGGAAATAAGCGACAATTTCAGCTTCTCCACAATGCACCCGGACGGACTGTTTAAATTCACCTTCAGACATTTCAACGGACGCTGGAACTGCTGGTGCACTCTTCCTAGCGGAGAGACACGCGTGGTCGGAGTTGAGCCGAACGTCATAAGCTGGTCGGAATTCCTTGACTACGGAATCGTGTTCATCACGGAGCTGCCGAAAATAGCAAGAAGCTCTCTTTTTCTTACAAGCCTTTATATAATAACGTGGGATTGACACATGGAAAATTTCAACAAATGCATCGATATAACATTCCGGGGCAGTTCAAAGCAGCTTGTGATAAAGACACCGAGAAAAGGAATTAAGCCGGATATTGAGATTACAGGAACCCTGACCGGCAAGGATCAGGTGTGCGACCTTGAGATAAGAATCACGAACCTTTATACGGACGAGATTTTGTCGGGCTACCATACTGTCGAGATAAGCGCAGGATATGCGGATACGATGAGCAAGACCATAGAGGGAAGCGTTGTGAATGTATACACGGAATCCCCTGGACCTGACAAGGTTACTGTAATCTACTGCACGGTGGCGAACTTTGACGCATGGCTCAACAAGACGATAGACCTGAAACTTTCAAAGAATTTCACGCTTAGAAATGCAGTGGCGGAGATAACAAAGGCTCTTGGATTCAACGTGGCGCAGATAGATTCAGGAATAGCGCAGAGCACGTGCGCCGCTCCCCTTGAGGTGAACGGAACTGCAAGACAGGCGGTGAACGAGTTAAAAAAATGCTTTCCAGACGTGAACATAACAGTCGACAAGCAGTTTTTGAAAGTTTTTCCGGAAAAACAGCAGCCGGCAACTGTTATGAACCACACATTAAAAGCCCTGATACAAGCTCCGCAGTTCTCCGGCGGCCAGGTGAGCCTTGTAGCTCCGTGGAATCCCGCTGTAAGACCGGGCGACTTCGTGACATATCCTGTAAACTTCTTTCAGACAACAATGGGGCTAAGCCCGTTCTCCACCGCATACGTAACGAGCGTGCAGTTCAGCTTTGCAACCAACGGCGACCAGAACGAGATGAGCATAACAGGAATTCTAAAAGAGAGCATAGGAAAGACGGAGAAATAAATGGACATACTGAGCGCGCAGAACCTTTCAGAAAGAGACCTGATAATATCGATACTAAACAACTTCTATATTGTTGACTACGGCTACATCAACAAGGTGAACGGCGACAAGACCGTAAATGTGACGCACGCCGCAAAGCCTGTCCTTACAGACGGAACGGAGCTGCCGGAAACAGTGACAAGCAATATAGAGGTCCTGACCTTATGCGGCGCAGGATTTTGCGTTCAGTGGGACTACAAGGCCGGCGACAAGGTGCTTCTTTTAGGGCTTAAAAGCTATGTGCCGGAAGTAGGCGGCGTGAAGCAGTCGGAAGCACCGAAGGCTTTTGTTCATTACTCAAGGGCGACACTAAAGGCTATACCGCTCTGCGTGTTCAGCGACGAGGCGAAGGTTAAGATTCTGGTTAAAAACGGAAAAATGACTATAAGGACGAACAGCACGCTTGAGCTTGACGGAAATGACAACGGCGGAGTTGTAATCGCGCCGGAGCTTAAAAAGCAGCTGGGATTTCTTACGCAGAGGGTGGACACAATCATAAACGCGCTCCAGAACGCGCCGACAGCGGCAATGGATGGCGGCGCGGCATACAAGACCGGAATAGTTGCAGCCCTTGCCACAATTGTGAATAAAGAGAATTTCAGCAACATAGAGAGCGACAAGGTGAAGCACGGAAAGGGAGGCGACTGACAATGGACATAGAGATGAAAATCCAGAAAAAAACCGCAGTCTTTCCTGTCTGGGACTTAAAGGTGGAAAGCGGAATTGTTCCAGTTCTGACAGATGACAAAGAGGACATACAGTGCGCGATTCTTGCGTGCTTCATTGAGAAAAATACTGTGGCGGAACTGCCCGACGTGGGCGTTGAATGGACTGGGTATCTTACAGGAAAAATCTCGTTTGGAGAGCTTGACTCGCAGATACGGCAGTCGTTGAGCAATGCGAAAAAAGACGAATTCAGACCGGAGTACCAGCTGGAAGATGACAGGCTGACGCTCACGGTTACAAAGGAGCTTTAAAAAATGGGATTCAAGATAGACGACAAACAATGGCTGCCGCAGACAACACAGGAACACGCGACAGCATGGATGGAGGAAATAAACGCGCTTCTTGAGGCGAACAATGTGACAGACGAAAACGGAAAAATAGTGAAGCTGTCGCAAAGTTTCGCAAACGCGCTTTATCTTCAGATACTGGCAGGCGCAAGCCGTCTTGAAAAGAACGATGAGAAGCTGAACGCCGGAATCAACAGCCTTAATGTGGAGGCGTGCGACGACCAGCAGATAGAGAACCTCCTGCCGATTGCGGCGATAACGAGAAACACAGGAAGCTACTCCACCCTGACGCTCACAGTAACGGCGGACGCGGAGAACGTCTGCGTCATTCCTGCCGGAACAAAAGCGCCGTTCAAGAATGTGAATTTTATTGTACAGACGCAGATGGTGCTCCAGCCGGGAACAACGCAGAACATAGCGACCGTATGCGACACTATCGGCGCAATAGCCGTGCTCAAAGGCGAGATAACAGCGTTTGAAACGCAGATACCGAACCTTGCAGGCGTGGTGAATAATGTCTCCAGCATTCCGGGAAACAACGCGGAGACAACGGCAAGCCTGCGCCAGCGTATAATAAAGGGAAACACAATCCCATACTCGCTCGACGGCATAAAGATTGCGCTTGAGGAGCTTACAGGCGTGAACCATGCGCGCGTGTTCTTCAACTACAACAATAACGGAACTCTGACACTTGCGGGCGGAATCGAGCTTCAGCCCAGAACCGCATACGTAGTTATAAACGGCGAGAGCGACAGCATAGCGGAGACATACGCAAAATATATGAACGCGCCGACACAGAACGCTCCAGGCGCAAGCGACACAGGAAGCTACACAACGGTAGAAGTGCTTGTTACAGCCGGAAGCGGCAATGCGACTGTTCCAAAAGGAACATCTTTCTTGTATGACGGAATGACGTTCAAGTCGGATTCAGAAAAGACTGTGAGCGCAGGAAGCACTGCCTCTGTCGGATTCACTGCGATTGATGTAGGCCCTGTAACAATTCCAGCCGGAACGGTAACAGCCTTTGACACAAACATAGAGAATGCGGTGAACATAATAAACAAGGCAAGTGTGCCGGGAATCGCAAAGACCGCGTACAGCCAGAACTACATATCAGGAAGCGGACAGACAATCCCGATAAAATACGACAAGGCGGAAAATGAAAGTGTTTTTGTAAAGGTGTTTATCGCCAAGACCGGCGAGAGCGGAAGCTGGATAGAGAGCCAGATAAAGCGCGACCTTATCGCCGCAAGCGCGTCCTGGATTATCGGGCAGAACATAACGAGCCTTCTGACATCCGCTCCGTTCGCGGACTGCACATATACAGAGGTGGCCTACACACAGGTGAGCAGGGACGGTGAAATCTGGGTGAACCTTATTGAAACTTCAGTAAACGCGATACCGTGCGTTAGCGATGACACAATAACCGTGGAGACACTGACATGATAAAGCAAAGCCCATACCTTCCTAAACAAATGAACGGTCCTGTCGTAAATTCAGTTCTTGCGGCAATGGACGAGCGTCTGAAAAACGCGGACATAATCGAGGATTATCTTTATAAGCTGTCTATACTTACGGCTCAGGAAACAGAACTGGAGAGCATAGGCTGCATAATCGGCTATCCGCGCCCGCTTGTGCCGGTCGGATTCTCGCAGGAAAATGTTCTTATCCTTTCAGTGTTGCCACAATATCAGAACCTGCAGTACGGACTTGCCACAGTTGGCTCGGAGGTTGGCGGACGGTTCAGCTCCACAAAAAAGACCGCGAGCGACTATATGGACCTGGGGCTGTACAGAGACTTCCTTGGCAAGGTGGCGTACATAAAACGGTACGGGATCACCCTGTATGCGGTCGACCAGATAGCGAAGTTGATAGATTCGCAGTACGCGATTGGCTGGGACAGTAACAGCGACATAACCGTGGACTTTGAGCGGAACATTGGATACAAGAACGTGTGGATTCTTACCCAGCTTTTTTATCGGCTCGCCACAAGCCCGCAGGTAATAATAACCGCAGGAACAAACTGAAAGACTATAAAAGAGAGGCATATATGACACCGACACAAGATTTTGAAAACTATCCAGAATTTGCAAACTCAGGGCAGAAATCACAGCCGAACGATGCGAAATATTCAGCCGGATTCATTCCGAGTGACGTACTGCCAGCGGAATGGCTGAACTGGTTTCTGAACGGAGCGACAAAGGGAGTAACCGCCCTTAACACAGGTGTAAAGAGCGTTGAGCAGGAAGTCAACACGGTTCTTGAGTCGAGGTCTGTAAAACCGGATATAAAAAAAGCAGGTCAACTTCTTGCTGTCCTTAACATGATAAAAGAGGAGGCAATCAATGAAGCGTGGCCTATTGGAATCACCTACACCCAGTATCCGCAGCAAAAAAGCCCAGAAGAGCTTTTTCCGAAAACAACATGGAAGGAAATCTCCTATGACGGAGCGTTTTTCCGTGCGTCAGGCGGAAACGCGGCAGCCTTCATAGAAAAATCGGACGTTTTGAGTAAGCAGTGGCAGAGCATACAAAGTCATAATCATGGTATAGCCCATAAGCATTCAAGAGGAACGATGGAAATCACCGGAACACTATCAGGAACAAAAGACATTTATAACGGCGCGTCTGGAGCATTTACTATTAGTTATGACCAAAATTCACGGCCGCGCTGGAACGATGACCACGCAAACACTTATGCCGACTGTCAATTCGCTGCGAGCCGTAGCTGGACCGGCGAAACGTCTGAACCGACAAACGGCTGTTCAGAATATACAGGAGACACGGAAACAAGACCAAGCAACTACTCCGTCAGAATATGGAAGCGAACTGCCTAAGCCGTTCTCTTCCAAATACGGATAGTGAAGTTCTCTGGGCGGTTCTCAGCTTCTCCAGTATTGTTTGTTGTAAAGCTGTGGGTATGTTCTCCTGCATAATTCGTCCATTGTGTTGACGTGCCTCGGTTAAGGACTGCACCCGTCCCGCCGCTTGTTGTCTTCGGGTCGTAATTGAAGTAATGTCGATGACTTCCAGCCTCCTTTGTTGTTCCTGTATGATTATGACTTTGTATGCTCTGCCACTGCTTACGCAAAACGCCCGATTTTTCTATGAAGGCTGCCGCGTTTCCGCAAATAAAAAAATTTTTTTCTCATCATTTTGAATATTTGCCATTGATAAAAAGCAATGCGGAAAAACAAGGGAAAACGCCAAGCCGATATTTAGTTGACTTGGTGTTACAGGATAAAAAATAATCCCAGAGGCGACGGCAAAACTGGAAAATCAGGCGTAGTCTGAATGAAGATTGCTTAGAAGATAGCGGTTTATAAGGTCTTTTTCTACAATCGGCATTGTGTCATAGACCAAATCTTGAAGATATTTTTCTGCCAGAGTAACTGAATACCAGCCGCCGTTCATATATGCGCGAAGCCCGAACTGCTCGGAAAGGCACAGCTCGAAATGCCTGAACGCACGGTTCGGAGCGGCAAGACGGAAATCGCAGTCGTGAAATTTAAAATATCCCATTGAATCCGTGCGGCAGGTGAATTTTAATGACAGCTTGTAATCCAGACTGAAGCCTTTAGGAAGCTGGCGGAACAGATTCTGCGAATCCCGCGGCTTTATTGAAAATCTTTTATTGAATGAATCAAGCCACGATTCAATGAAGCTGTTCGCGCCTTGTATTGTGTCGATTTTCAGGAACCGGAAAACAAAAGGAAGCTGACCTTGAAGTGTCTGCCACAGCCGCTCAATCCGGCCTTTGCCCTGCGCGGAAAGAGCAAGGATGACCTCAATATCCAGCTCGCGGCACAGGTCGTTAAAATGCGTGCTTTCATTCTTTGAGAGTTCCAGACGCTCCGTAAAAGTGCGCCCTTTTTTTCTTTTAGAAGATACAAAAGATGAATGGCGGTCGATGTAATAAGCCTGCGGAATTCCGAACTTTATCCAAGTCTGACGCAGAACCTCGTTGTAGCCGAGCCGGCACTCATTCAGACAGAAATAAAGCCCCGTAACCGTATGCGTCGCGTCGTCAATTGCACCGTGCAGAGAGGCAAGAGTTCCATTCATAAACCAGTCGTGCGTGGAAGCGTCCATCTGCACAAGCTCTCCCGCGTGCTTTCGTTCCTTGCGGCTTTTATGCTCTTTCTTTTCCTTTGTGGTCCAGGACCGTGGCGGTTTTATTCCAGAATCTCGCATTATTTTCAGAAGAGAATTGTAGGAAACTTCAATGCTATAGAATTTTTTCAGGGCTTTATGAAAAGTTGATATAGGACATTCATCCCAATTATTATGATAGATTTTAACTATTTGCTTGCAAAACGGATACAGATATTTTTTATTTGCCGGAATCTGGTTTTTATGGCCGTTCACAAAGGCAAGACCGCCTTTTTTTCTGTACCTGCGCTTGAGGAGCGTAACTCCGTATTCAGACATCCCAAGCTTTATAGCGCATTCTTTTTCTGTAATTTTTCCTTCACAGCACAAGGGAATATAATAAGCCTTCCTTTTCTGCTGGTGAAGATATTGCGAGCGTTTCATACTTTAATGGTTCGGCAGGAATGGGTAAAAAACTTTAGTATTTTATTTTTTTGATTTTTTTTACCCAATTTAACGAATTCACTTGACAGCATCTCCATTATAAAAACTGACTGCAAATATTTTTCAGTTCTTCAATTAGCTCGTTCATGCCTTCTTCTTCAGTTGAAAATCCAAAGCTGAATCTTACTGCGCTTTCTTTTTCTTTTGGAGTTAACTGCATTGTATCAAGAACTGGTCTGCCTTTGTGCGAAGATGAACACGCGCTTCCTGTTGAAATGAAAAATCCTTTTTCGCTTAATGCGCGCTCCATGACTTGTCCTGGAATTCCTGGAAATGCGGCTTGAACAACCCAAGGAGAAAAGTTTGCTTCAAATTTTTCTCTTTCACGGCAATGCGGAATTATAACGCAGCCTTTTATTTCTTTTAGCTTCTTTATGAAATTTGCTGTGAGAATTTTTTGCTGTTCAAATCTTTTTTCAGCGGAAGTGTTTCTTTCTGAAATAAAATATTTTTCAAGGCAAAGTGAAAATGCTTCTGCGCCAAAAAGATTTTCAGTTCCGCTTCTTACTGTTTTTTCCTGTCCTCCACCTTTTAAAAATGAATTCAGTTCTTTTGCAAGATAAAGAATTCCGACTCCTCTTGGTCCGCCGATTTTATGTGCGCTGAATGAAGCCGAATCAATTCCGCTTGCTTTTAAATTCAGTGGAATTTTTCCTGCGGCTTGAACACAGTCAACATGAAAAAATGGTTTTCGTTTTCCTTTTGTTTTTTCTTCAATAATTTTTGCGATTTCATAAATAGGCTGAATTGCGCCGGTTTCATTATTTACCGCCATTACTGAAACAAATGCCGTATCTTCCTGAAGCGCATTCGAAATGCTTTGTGCGCAGACAATTCCATTTTTATCTGGATTTACATTTATAACTTTCCAGCCGCAGTTTTGCATTGACTTTGTCATTTCACGCAGGGCCGGATGCTCAATGGAACTTAATACAACGCTTCCTTTTTGCGGTCGGTTTAAGACAGAAAGAATCGCAATGTGATCTCCTTCTGTTCCTCCAGAAGTAAAGAAAATGTTTTCTGCATTTACACCTAAAGCTTGTGCTGCTCTTTTTCTTGCGGTTTCCAATGCTTTTTTTGCATCGGTTCCAGCTTTGTGAATGCTCGAAGGATTTCCCCAATGCTCAATAGAATGTTTTAGAGCTTTAGTTAAAATTTCTTCATCATTTGGAGCGGTTGCAGCCCAGTCAAAATAATGCTTTGCTGAAATCATTTTAAAACCTCAAGAATTTCGTTGTCCTGAACTTCTGTTATAAATGTGGATTGTCCGGTTTTTTGCAGAATGACTTTTACGCAGCTTCCAGAATTTTTTTTGTCTTTGTGCATTGCAGAAACTAAAGCAAGTGTTGCATTTGGAATGTCTTTTATAATCTGTGGAAGCGGATCCGTGCAGAACCCGTAGTCAAAAAGAATTGACTTGCATTCATTTGCAAATTCAGCAGAGCAAAGATTTTTGTCTAAGGAAAGTCCCAGTGCTCTTCCAATTCCCCAGGCAACTGCTTCTCCGTGGCTTATTTTTCCAAGTCCTGCTACAGTTTCAAGCGCGTGTCCAAAAGTATGTCCGTAATTTAAATACGCGCGGATTCCTTTTTCTTTAAAATCTTCATGCACTGTTTTTGCTTTTGCCTTTGCGCATATTGTAATTATTTTTTGCAGAACTTCTTCGTTGCGGCTCATAACCTTTTCTTTTTGTGTCTTTAAAATTTCTGTCAATTCTGGAGAAAAAAGAAAAGCTGTTTTTACAACTTCGCCAAGTCCTGAGATAAATTCATTCTGCGGAAGGCTTTGTATGAATGAAGTCCATATATGAATTTTTTTTGCAGGATAAAAAGCTCCGATCATGTTTTTGTAACTGTCAAAGTCGCATCCAGTTTTTCCGCCAATCGAAGCATCAACATCAGAAAGCAAAGTTGTCGGAACAAACTCAACGTCAACTCCGCGTTTAAACATCGAAGCAGCAAATCCTGTCATGTCGCTTAAAACTCCGCCTCCGATTGCAACAAAAAGACAGTTCCTGTTGAAGTTCGAGTTTAAAGCCGCTCTCACAATTTCAAGGACATTTTCTATTGTCTTGTATTTTTCTCCTGCGCCGAGAATGCAAAGCGTGTCGTTTCCTTTCTTGAAAATAGAAGGAGCTTTTATGTTGTCTGCATTTTCATCTGTAAAATGTGAAATAAAATCTGTGCATAAAGGAGCGATGTTTGTGTCGGTAACGAAAAGTCTGTTGCGTTTATTTTCCGCGGAAAGGTAAAGGCTGCATAAGTCATTTTTTCCACTGTAAAAAAGAATATCAGTTTTATCAAAGCCTGAATTGTCAGGAAATAAAAGTTCAAAATTATCTATTGGTGAAATATTCATTTCTACAGTTTACTGCATTTTATAAATGGAAGCAAACCCTATTGAAATTTTTGAAAACAATTTTTGCTTAAAGCCATTCCTGTGCCATTCATTTGAATTTCACAGGAATGAAATATGGTTGTCTGAAAAATTACTTTGTGAATTCCAAAAGAGTTTTTCCGTCTTTTGAGCGGAGCGTAAGTGTGTTTCCAAAAAGCGAATAAGTTGCAGTCTGATCTAAGTAGATATAAAACTGCTGCTCAAGTTCCTGCGCTTCCTTGCTTCCCGAATCCATCAGGGTTGAAGCTCCTGGCTTGAACGAAAGTTTTTTTGACGCCTCATAAAGATTGTAGTCCATTGTGTAATAGTTTACGCCTGAAAAACCAGAAGCTGTATTTTCTTCATTAAAGGTGAGTGTAGGAAGTTCTGTTTGGTCTGCGTCTATGCTTTGAACTCCGTTGTTCTTTAGAATTGCGGTTAATGTCCAAGTTGCGTCTTTTATAGAAGCTTTTGCAAAAATAAGCTCGGAATTTTCCGTTGAATTATAAATGCACAAAAGAATTTTTCCGTTCTGTTTTTTTGTTTTCCAGCTGTCAGCTCCAACTGCGGAATTTAAAAAGAGCCTTTCAAATTCCATGTCTTCTTTGCTTCCCATCATTTTTGTGGAAATAAATCCCGGCTCTGCGATAAGTTTTTTTCCATTTGCCTTGTAAAGTCCAGAGAAAGAATTTACGCCTGAAAAACCAGATACTTTAATGTTCAAGTTTTCATCTTGCAAAAGGGAAATTGTGGCGCATGAAAATTCCACTTGCTTTTCGTTAATTTTGTATTGAACAAGATTCCAGTCGCCTTCAATTTGTTTTGTGTCCTTTGATTTGCAACCCAAAAAAGCCAGCATTGCAAATGACATAACTGCTGTAAAAATTTTGATTTTTTTCATTTTTATTTTGCTCCATAAAAAAGTCAATGTAGATAAAACTGACGCTATTTCATCCAGTTTATCTTGCACTTATTTTTCTATTTTATATATTTCAAGCGAATCTGCAAGTGTCTGAATTTGCTCCACGGATTTGTTCGCAAGATTTGAAACCTCTTTGAGCTGCGTGTTTATGGCAAGCGCGCTTTCAGAACTTGCATCAACACTTGCTACAAGTTCTATTGTGCGTCTTGTAACTTTTTCCATTGCAGAGGCGATATTCAAAGTGTCCTTTTCCATGTCTGAAAATCCGCTGGAAACCGAAGCCGAGCCAGAGGACAGAGCCTTGAGCTTTTCCGCAACCGAAATATTCAGTGAGTTCTCGTTTTCTATTATACCCGACATTTCCTTGAAGTCAGAGTCAACCGCGGAAACCTGCTTAACAATGTCCGAGAAAATCTGGCTTGTAACTTCGGAAACTTCCACAACACGCTGAACAGAGTCGATGATTCCGCCGATAACTTTCGCAACGTTCTCCGACTGCGCATGAGTTTTTTCAGAGAGCTTTTTGATTTCCTGCGCGACAACCGCGAATCCGTCACCAGCCTTTCCCGCATGAGCCGCTTCAATCGCCGCATTCATTGCAAGAAGATTTGTCTGGTCTGAAATTGAAGAAATTATCTTGTTTGTTTCAAGAAGTTTTTTTGTGTCGTTTGAAATCTGCTGAATCGTTTCCGAAACCTGCTTGATGTGCGTATTTCCCTTTTCTGATGCGGAAGAAAGAAGCCCCATGTTCTCAACCGTGAACTTCCTGATTTTGTCAACCGACTCGACCGAATCCAAAAGCTGCTTTATCTGCTCGCCGGATTCCTCGATATCAGAAATCTGCGTCTTGATTATGCTTCCGAAGCCTTTGAGTCTTTCCGTTGTCTTTTCGATTTTGTCGGATGCGCTCTGAATCATTCCCTGTTGTTCCGAAACCGAATTTTTCATTCCTTCAAGCTCGTGGACAATTGCCGCGGACTTTTCCTTTCCCGAGTCGAAATTTTTTTGCTGAAGGTTGTTCGTGTCGTGAACGTAGTCCGCCTTTTCCGTGATTCCGTTTATGAGAGAATTTACGGTCGCCGTGATGTGTGAGAGGCTTCCTGCAAGGCTTCCGATTTCATCGTTCTTCTTGTAGCTGAATTTTTCGGTGAAGTCTCCATCCGCGATTTTGTTCATGGATTCCCGAAGCTTTAAAAGCGGCTTTAGAATCAGTGATATGAAAAGCGTGTACAGGCAGGAGACGACGAGCATTCCGATTATGAACATCGCAAGCATTACAAGAAGAGAATTTTCGGTTGCCATTCCTGAGGCGATGTCTATGCGGCGCACAAGATACCAGTCAAGAATTTTAACGTAGCAAAGACCGTATTCCGCATCTCCAAGGCTAAATGTGTAAACCTGTCCGTCCTTGTAGTCTTCAAGCGCCCCTTCGATTTTCTCGTAAAGTCCGCCAAGCTGATCTTTTACCAGCGCTTTTTTGCTTACAAGAGACTTGTCTTCTGCTCCTGTAATTTCTCCGAGGCTGTTGAAGAAGAAAAGCTGACCGTTTCCGCCGCCGCTCACAGTCTTGTAAACAGAATCAAGAAAAGAGTCCAAAATAATTCCAGTTCCGACAACTCCTACAGGCTTTTTGTCCGCGGAAAAAACAGGAGCGTTTACCCAAAGGCAGGTTTCGTTCACGTCTGGATTATAGTTTATGTTGAAGTTATACGATTCGGTTTTGTAGAGCGTCATGTTATACCAGTAGCTTTCTGGTTTGTTCGGATCAAGCGTGTATGAATATTTGTCCCCGAAGTAGAAAAAGTGATCCGTGTCGTTTATCCAGAAATTTATTCCGGAAGAAAAAGCCTTTCCGTATGCCGCCATCTCGTCAAATGCAGGCTTCTGAAGTTTCTTGTCGGTCGCATTGCGGAAATAATTTGAAATTACAGGCGAACGGGCCATTTGAAGCGCAAGAGTGATGTCCTTATTCACCGAAGACTCAAGCATGAGCTGGTCAGTGGTAAGCTCCGTTCGGATTCCCTGCGAAAGATTCTTCCGCCCGATCTTGCGTTTTGCAATGCCGTAAGTAAAAATTGAAATGAAACAGATTAAAATAAAAAATACAGACGAAAACAAAAAAGTTTTTTTCATTAAAGACATATTCAGCTCCAATTTACTATAGGTTATATATTAGATTTTTTTTTATTTCAACTTAAAAATCTTTTTTTTTATCAAAAATTTTCTCAAATGAAATTTTTATGTGAATGCTGATCTTTATATTTTTCTGCTATTGCCGGGCTTTGAAAATCTTTTGAATTTGCTCTATATTTTGTATGAAAAAAAACATAAAGCGAGGTTATATTTATGGAAGAAAACGAAGAAAAAGCAGTTTCAGAAGCGGAACAGTTCAGAAACCGTGTTATTTTAAAGGCGGCGCGCATAGAAAAAGTGGAGCAGCATCCGGGCGGAAGTCTTCTATATATACTCACATTGAACGACGGAGATGAAGAGCCTAGGCAGATTGTAAGTTCCATTGTGCCTTTTTATAAGCCTGAAGAGCTTTTGGGCAAAACAATCGTCATCGTTTATAATTTAAAGCCTGCAAATTTCCGCGGAGTCAGAAGTAACGGAATGCTGCTTGCGGCCTCTGATCCGAATGTTACAGACCGGGAAACTTGCGAAGTTCTTTTTGTGCCTCAGTTTGAACCGGGAACTATTCTTGAGCCTGAAGGATTTGAAGCTCCAGCTGAAAAATATTGCTATGTAAAGCCGGATAAATTCTTTTCGTTCAAACTTTATACAAAAGATGGGTTTGTTGAAATCGATGGAAAGAAGATTGGCGCAGACGGAAAGTTTGTTGAAGCCAAAGTTTACAAAAACGGCTCTGTCGGCTGAAAAAAAAACTGAATTTCTTTAAAGAATTTGTTTGACTTCTATACTTTTTGAATTTATAATTGTTGCATAACATAAACCCTTAGGAGGCCAAAATTGGCAAAGGTAGAATTAAAAGGAATCGGTAAGATTTACGATGGAAATGTTCAGGCTGTAGAAAACGCCAACATTGTTATTGAGGACCGCGACTTCTGTGTATTCGTAGGACCTTCTGGATGTGGAAAATCAACAACTCTCCGCATGATTGCAGGTTTGGAAGAAATTTCTGAAGGCGAGCTTCTTATTGATGGCGAGCTTATGAATGATGTTCCGCCAAAAGACAGAAACATTGCGATGGTTTTCCAGAACTATGCTCTTTATCCTCATATGACAGTATATGACAACATGGCATTCGGACTCAAGATCCGCAAAATGGATAAAGGTGAAATTAAACGCCGTGTTGATGAAGCTGCTAATATTCTTGGTCTTACACAGTACTTGGACCGCAAGCCAAAGGCTCTTTCTGGTGGACAGAGACAGCGTGTTGCAGTAGGACGCGCAATTGTCCGCAACCCAAAAGTATTCTTGTTTGACGAGCCTCTTTCTAACCTTGATGCAAAGCTCCGTGTTACAATGCGTGGAGAAATCGCAGGTTTGCACCAGAGACTTAATGCTACAATGATTTATGTTACTCACGACCAGATTGAAGCTATGACAATGGGTACAAAAATCGTTGTTATGAAAGACGGTCACATACAGCAGATTGGTGAGCCTCTCTATTTGTACAATCACCCAATCAATAAATTTGTTGCAGGATTTATTGGAACTCCTCCAATGAACTTCCTTTCTGTTACAATCAAGAAAGAAGGCGACAAGATTGTTGCTGATGAAGGCACATTCACAGTTGTTCCTACAGCAGAACAGCAGGCTTCTCTTAAAGACTATGTAGGCAAAGAAGTTTACTTCGGTGTACGCCCGGAAGACCTTGTTTATTCAGAAGCTCCAGCTGCAGAAAACAATATGCAGATGAAAGTTTCTAACAAGGAGCCTCTTGGTGCAGAAACACACCTCTTCCTTTCTACAAAGACACAGAGCATTGTTGCCCGTGTACAGGCTTCTTCTAAGGGAGACTTCAAGATTGGCGAAACTGTAAACTTTAAGCCAGCAATGGAAAGATGCAAATTCTTTGCTAAGAATCCGGAAGATCAGAGCAAGGAAATCAACATCTGTGAAGCAGACAAAATTTCTGCTCCATGGCTCAAGAATGCTATTACAGGCGAAGTTGGCTATAAAGTAGCAATTGGTTCTGAAATCAGAAAATAATCTATGCTTTTCAAGTTTTCTTAGGCAGACTTGAAAATTTGTAGCCTTGGACACCGCTAGAGCAATTCTGGCGGTGTTTTTTTTAGCATTTGAAATTTGGTTGGATAATCTTTATTGTAATTGCTTTTTTTTTATTGTAAACTTTCAGCATGATAAAACCTAATTCACTTGTTATATATAAAAATACTGCTGCTGTTGTTCTTTCTGTTGGTGAAAATAATAAGTTTTCTATAAAATTTCAGTCTGTTCCTGCCACTGCCACAAAGCCAGCTGTTTATGAAACTCAGAATGTCCGCGCAAAGGATATTCTTTTGCTGAATGAAGGTCCGGTTTCTTCTCTTGAATCTGTTTTGAAATTTGCTGTGGAAAAATGTCCTTCAGCCTCTGATATTTACAATCTTGAGCAGACAAATGAGATTTTTCTTCAGATAAAAGACTGCTATGAACTTTTGTCAGGCGAATCTTTCGGCGAAAGTTATCCTTTTAATGAATTGGTTTCACTTTTTAGAGGCGAAGTAAAATCTGATGAGGCTTGGGGACTTTACTGCGCCTTAAAAAATACTGTTTATTTTAGCCAGGTTTTAAAGGATCAGTTGGACGGAAAAATTGTGTTTACTGTCCGCCCTCAGCAAGAAATTGACTCCCTTGTAAAAAAAGCCGGTGAAAAGGAAAAAGAAGCCGAACTGCGGTCTGAATTTATTCAGCGATTAAAAACTGGAAAGCTTTTGCCGGAAGATTCTGTTTTTATGGGCGATGTGGAAGCTCTTGCGCTTGGAAAAACAGACAAAAGCCGTACAATGCATGATGCCGGCTTAAAGGAAACTCCAGAACGTGCGCACAAACTTTTGCTTGATACAGGACTTTGGGACATTACACGTAATCCGTATCCTTTGCGCTGGGGACTTTCCACAAAATCAGCGTCAGATTCCCTTGATTCTCCGCCGGAAGAAGAGCGGCTTGAGCTTGACTGTATTTCTTATGCAATTGACAATGCCTGGTCAACTGATCCGGACGATGCTGTTGCCTTTGACGGAAAATATCTTTGGATTCATATTGCAGATCCGGCGTCTACGGTTCAGCCAGATTCTCCTATTGATAAAAATGCGCGTGCAAGAGGTGCAACTCTTTATATTCCAGAAGGTGCTGCCAGAATGCTTTGTGAAAGTTGTCTTGAAGATTATGCGCTTGGACTAAAGGAAAAAAGCCGTGCCTTGTCTTTTAGAATTCTTCTTGATGAAAACGGCGCGATTGAAGATTGTTCCGTTTTTAAGACACTTGTAAAAGTAAAGCGCCTTTCTTATGAGCAGGCTGATGATCTTATGGAAAGTGAAGAGCTAAAGCCTCTTTTTTCTATCGCATGGAAAAATGTGGAACGCCGCAAAAAGTCCGGGGCTGTTCAGATTTCAATGCCGGAAGTTCATATTTCCGTTGAACCTGAAACAAAAAAAGTTTCAATCGAGCCTCTTGTTCATCCTAAAAGCTCAGAAATGATCCGTGAGATGATGCTTTTGGCCGGAGAAGGGGCTGCAAAATTCGCATTCAAAAATCAGATTCCTTTTCCGTTTGTAAGCCAGGAAGCTCCTGTAATTCCAGATGATGTTCCGGAAGGTCTTGCAGGTCAGTTCAGGCTTAGAAGATGCATGAGAAAAAGATCTGTCGGTGTAACTCCTGGAATGCATTGCGCTTTGGGGCTTAATATGTATAGTCAGGTTACAAGCCCTTTGCGCCGCTACGGAGACTTGATTGCTCATATTCAGCTGCGAGCATTTTTGGATAAAAGGGAGCTTTTGGACAAGGACACTATGCTTATGTGTATTTCAGAAGGAGATGCCGGGGCTCAGGCGGCTCACAAGGCTGAACGCAAAAGCAATATGCACTGGACTCTTGTTTATCTTTTGCAAAATCCCGGCTGGACAGGTGAGGCTGTCTGCGTTGACAAGGGAATGAAGCTTCCTCTTTTTTCAATTCCTTCTCTTGCAATAGAAACCTTTATGCCTTGCCCTGAAAAAACAGAGCTTAATGATGTGGTGAAAATAAAAGTAAAGAAAATTGAACTTACAGAACTGCAAGTTGAATTTGAAATTGTAAATTAAGTTTTTAAGTACAAAAATATTGAGGTGTATAAAGAATGAAAGATTTTCAAAACGGAATTGAGACGAAATGCATTCACTCAGGCTATGAGCCAAAAAACGGCGAGCCTAGAATGATTCCTATTGTTCAAAGTACAACTTTTAAGTATGACACAAGCGAAGCAATGGGAAAACTTTTTGACCTTGAAGATTCCGGCTATTTTTACAGCAGACTCCAGAATCCTACAAATGATTATGTGGCTGCGAAAATTGCTGCTCTTGAAGGTGGAACTGCCGCTATGCTCACTTCTTCTGGCCAGGCGGCAAACTTTTTTGCGGTTTTCAATATTGCAAGCGCAGGCGATCATGTTGTTGTTTCTTCTACAATTTATGGAGGAACTTTCAACTTGTTCAATGTTACAATGCGCAAGATGGGAATTGATTTTACTTTTGTAGATCCCGAATGTTCAGAGGAGGAACTTAATGCGGCTTTTAAACCGAACACAAAAGCTGTTTTTGGCGAAACGATTGCGAATCCGGCTTTGATTGTTTTTGACATTGAGCGTTTTGCAAAAGCGGCGCACAGCCACGGAGTTCCACTTATTGTAGACAATACTTTTGCAACTCCCGTGAATTGTCGTCCGTTTGAATGGGGCGCAGACATTGTAACTCATTCCACAACAAAATATATGGATGGACATGATGCGACTGTTGGTGGCGCGATTGTTGATTCTGGAAAATTTGATTGGCTTGCAAACGCCCAGAAATTTCCTGGACTTTGCACCCCGGATGAAAGCTATCACGGCGTGGTTTACGCAAAAAAATTTGGAAAGGAAGGCGCGTTTATTACAAAAGCAACTGTTCAGCTTATGAGAGACTTTGGCTCTGTTCAGTCCCCGATGAATGCTTACTTTTTAAATCTTGGACTTGAATCCCTGCCGCTTCGTGTTGCCCGTCACTGCGAAAATGCCTTGAAAATTGCTGAATTTCTTCAGTCGCATAAAAATGTTTCCTGGGTGAACTATCCCGGATTAAAAGGAAACAAATATTACGAGCTTGCAAAAAAATATATGCCGAACGGAACTTGCGGAGTTATTTCTTTTGGAGTGAAAGGCGGAAGACAGGTTGCTGAAAAATTCATGTCGAACCTTAAGCTTGCAATGATTGCAACGCACGTTGCGGACAGCAGGACTTGTGTTCTTCACCCTGCAAGTTCTACACACAGGCAGATGTCCGATGAAGAGCTAAAGGCTGCAGGTGTTTTGCCGGACATGGTAAGACTTTCTGTTGGTGTTGAAAATGTAAATGATATAATTGCTGATTTAACTCAGGCACTGGAGGTTTAAGATGCCGCATATTACAGTTCAAATGTTTCCCGGAAGAAATGACGAAATCAAGAAAAATCTTGCAGAAAAACTTGCAAAAGTAGCGAGCGAGGAGCTTGGCAGGGGAATCGAGCATTTTTCTGTTTCTGTAGAAGATATTCCGCAGGACGAATGGAAAGAGCGTGTTTTTAACAAGATTGTAGACCCGGATAATAAAAATATTTTTGTAAAGCCTGGCTATACAATGTAGCAAATACAAAAATGTTTTTGTTGACAGTATCAGTTTTGCATGATATATTTTTTACTATGAAAAACACAACCCATTGGGCAGTAATTATCAATATCTCATCGTTGGCTTACCTTTACTTTAGCTTTTATTGGTTTTCTCGTGCCTTGCGGAAGTTTCGCTAGATAATAGCGAGCATTGTGTTTGCCGTATAACTGGTAAAATAATGGAGCCTTCCGCAGTGGAAGGCTCTTTTTTTTGCCAGACGGTTTAAATTTCGGAGGTTTTTGTATGATAGTGATTTTAAAGAAAGGCGCGACAGAGCCGGCAATCAATGAATTTGTTGAAGAGGTTAAGCAGAAAGGTCTTGGCGTTCATATTTCGACTGGAGTAGACAAGACTATTATTGGTCTTCTAGGCGATACTTCAAAACTTGTTCCAGAGGATTTCCTTGCAAATGATATAGTTGAAACTGCGGAGCGTGTCAGCGCACCGTATAAAATGGCAAGCCGTTCATTCCATCCGGAAAATACAGTTGTCTGCATCGGAACAGGGCAGAGCGGCGTTATTGAATGTAAAATTGGAGACGGAAAAACTGTTCCTGTAATCGCAGGTCCTTGCGCTGTTGAAACTGAAGACCAGATTATGAATGCGGCATTTGCTGTAAAAAAAGCCGGAGCAAGAATTTTACGTGGCGGCGCATACAAGCCAAGAACTTCACCTTATAGTTTTCAAGGGCTTGGAAAGGAAGGTATAAAGCTTCTTGAAAAAGCAAAGAAAGAAACAGGGCTTCCAATCTGCACGGAGCTTATGGCAATCAGCGAACTTAAGAATTTTGAAAATGTTGACTTGATTCAAGTTGGAGCAAGAAATTTTCAGAACTTTGACCTTCTGAAGGAACTTGGAAAATTTAATAAGCCGGTTCTGCTTAAGCGCGGTCTTTCTGGAACAATCAACGAGCTTTTGATGAGCGCGGAATATATAATGGCCAACGGAAACGAAAATGTCATTCTTTGCGAGCGCGGAATTAGAACTTATGACGGATATACACGCAACTGCCTTGATGTAAGCGCAGTTCCTTATCTTCATAAAGTTTCACACTTACCGGTTGTGATTGACCCAAGCCATGCCTGCGGAATCAGATGGATGGTAGGAACTCTTGCCCAGTCTGCTGTTGCCGCCGGTGCTGACGGACTTGAAATTGAAGTTCACTGCTGCCCTGAAAAGGCTTGGAGCGATGCAAGCCAGCAGCTTCCACCTAGTCAGTTTGAAGAACTCATGATTAAGCTTGGAAAATATGCGGCTGTTGAAGGGAAAACTATGTAAAAAAATGCCGGATTCTTAATAAGAAAAAAGTTCCGGCAGCTCAACAATAGAAGGATTTCAAATTGAAAAATTTATCAGACTTGACTTATGGAATTGTTGGATTCGGTCTTATGGGCGGCTCTCTTGGAAAGGCAATCAGGGAAAATGTGCTTTCAGTTTCTTCTGCCAGCGGAAAGATTCTTGCTGCGGACATAAATGAAGCATCCCTTTCCTTGGCGAGAGAACAGCACATTGCGGATGAAACTTTTCTTATCAGCAAAGTTGACTCTATGCTTTGCCAGTGTGATTTTGTTTTTGTGTGCCTTTATCCTCATGCGACTTTGGAATTTTTAATTCAGCACAAAAATAATTTTAAGCCCGGTTCAATCGTAACGGACATAAGCGGAGTCAAGTCTGAAATATTTTCTCGCCTGAATGAAATTCTTTCCGGTGGATTTGATTTTATTCCGGGGCATCCGATGGCTGGCAGCGAAAAGGAAGGCTATGCAAATTCATGTGGTTCAATTTTTAAGAATCATAACTACATTTTAATGCCGCTAAAACAGAATAAAATCGAAAATCTGGAACTCTTTAAGCAGCTTGTTTCGCTTATGGGATTTACCAGGATTGTAGAAACTGATGCTTTTGTTCACGACCATAAAATTGCTTTTACTTCCCAGCTTTGCCATGTCATTGCGAGCGCGCTTGTTGATAGTGCGGAAGATTCCAAGATAACGGCTTTTGGCGGCGGAAGCTTTGAGGACTTGACTAGAATCGCCATGATTAATGCTCCTTTGTGGACAGAACTTTTCCTTGCAAATAAAAAAGAACTTCTGCTTCACATTGAAAATTTTGAAAAATCTCTTAATGAGCTAAAAGGATTTATAGAAAAAAACAACGCTTCTTCCCTGAAGTCTTATCTTGAAAATGTCCGAGAAAAACGCATTTCCATGAGTCGCATAGAAGTAAAAGTGTAGGGTTCAAAAGCAAGGTTGATTCAGTTTCTTTACTTTTGAAGCAGTTTGAAAACTCCGTCGTCTGGATTGAATTCAACTCCTTCACCGTCAGCTTCTTTTGGAAAAGTTCCTTTAAGAAAATAGTCGTCAAGAAGATGAATGTAATATTTTGCAACGTTGTCATTGCTGTTTTTTTTCGCAAGGGAAGACAATAGTTCTTTAGCTTTTGTGTAATTTTTGTTGCTGAATTCAGCCATTGCGCTTTCCCAGTTCTGCATATAATCAAGAAGTTCTGGAGATGCAAGAGATTTTTCTTCAATAAGTTCATAAAGTCCAATCGGTGTGTTGATGTTTACAACCCGAACACGGTCAAGAGAGCGCACAACGAATCTGTCTCCAATCAATTCTTTTGTGCTTTGGCTAATAAGAATTCCATTTGTGTGATACTGCTTGTTTACACCTTCAAGACGGGACGCAAGGTTTACATTGTTGCCCATCATTGTGTAATTCTTTTTCTTTTCCGAACCAAAATAGCCTGCAATCATTTCACCTGAATTAATTCCGATTCTAGTGAAAATTGTCTTGCTGTTTGCCACAAGAGTTTTAAATGCAGAATACAAAGCTTCTTCCATCCATGAAGGCTTAGGATTTTGCGAATAGCGTATAATATCTTGATTCATTACTTGTTCTGCTTTTTTCATTTTTATTGCGGCGGCACACGCATGAACTGCATGGTCTGGCATTGCAACTGGCGCGCCGACAAGTGCAACAATCGCATCTCCTTCGTATTTATCAACAGTTCCTTTTTCATCAATTATGATGTCAGACATTTTTGTAAGATAAAAGTTTAGTAGACAGCCTAGCTCTTTTGCTGTGAGCAGTTCGCTAAAGGATGAAAATTTCTGAATGTCTGTAAAAATCGCCGACATTTCAAATTCTTTTCCTCCCAATGTAAACGAAGAAGAGTCATTTATAATTTGATTGACAACATCTTTTGAAAGACATTGGCTGAACGCAGAACGGATAAAGCGTTTTTGCTTTCCTTCTACAGACAAACTTACAACAACACTTGCCATTTCTGAAATAAGAAAAGCGAACAAAGGCGCAATCATTAAAAGCCAAAATCCGTTGTTAAACAAAATCACAGGTACAAAAATTGAAATCGTGATTCCAGCAAAGATTCCCGCTGAAATAAAAATCGCAGAAAACCGTGGAGAAATTTTTTCACTTATGACTGCAAACAAAGGCGCAAAGAATGCCAATGCAATCAGCCATAAAAGAGAAATGCAAAATGGAACTTTTCTTATAAAGCTTTCTGTAAGGTAATTATCCAAAGTTGTAATATGAATTCCGACTCCCGGATAAACTTGTGAAACCGGCGTTGAGCAAATGTCAAAAAGCCCTGGAGCATAGTATGCGCAGAAAATATAAAGGTCATTGAAATCCTCTGGAGACAAAACACCTTCCTTTCCTTGTAGCCAAAGATCATGGCTTTCAAGTATATCTTTTGCGCTGTATGGAAAATAATCATCTATGGATTTTGTAAAACGCAAAAGGGCAGTGTTGTTGTCTACTACAGGAATAGAAGAGAAGTCAGGAACTTCTTCATTTAAGAAAAGAGGTGCAAGTCCGAGCGTTGGATATTCAGTATCATTAAATGTATCAAAAAGGCGAGTGCGGCGGATAATATCGTCGCTGTCTTTTGCGCTTGTAATGTTTCCTAGAAGAGCCGCATTGTCATTGATTGGCTTTACAGGCATTAAAGTTTTTCCGTAGTCTTCTGCGGAATAAAAAAATGTCTGGATAACTTTTTTACTTTTTGCCTCTGCCGCGCCTAAAGCAATGTCATCTTCTTCTCCATATATAGAAGGCTCTGTGTAAAGAATATCAAATGTAATTGCCTTAGGATTTCCAGCTGAAATAAAATCAACCATTCTTCCATAAGCTTCTCTAGGCCAAGGCCATGACCAGTTGTATTTTTCTTTTGCCCAGTCAATGCTTTCCTGATCAACAATAATCAGACATATTTCTTCGCAAGGCTGCTTGTATTTTGCAGCGTTTGTCATGCGAAGGTCATAAGATTTGTTTTCAAAATCGTTAAATGCTTTTGAAAAGTGAAAGATTAAAGTTATCAGAATGCTTGAAAGGGCAATGATTATGGCTCTTGTCCAAAGCTTATGTTTTTGTTTCATGGTTATTTTATTCCTGCTAAAGCGTTTTCAAATCTTGACTGGCGGACATCTCTACTGATTCCTGTGAAATTAAAGTTTTTAAGAATCTTTTGCACACTGTTGATTCTGGTCTCTGGCTTTGGATGAGTTTTTCCCCAGCCTGAATCTTCTCCGCTGCTTTTTGCTTTGAGCATTTTGAGGACATCAGTCAAGGCGTTTGGATCATAGCCTGCGTCTGCCATAAGCGAAACTGCTTTTTCGTCAGCTTTGAATTCCTGGCCTTTTGTGTATCCGGTTTCTGTAATGATATTCATCATTGAAATGCTGGAACTGGTAAGAAAATCCGCGGACTGTTTTTCCTCTTGATTAAGATTTGAAAACTGCTTTGTGTAGTTTTTTGCCATTGTTGCAGAATTTGAAATTGCTTCTGTTGTTCTTACAGTCTTGATTGCTGTGGTTGCATGTTTTAGCTGAATATGTGCAATTTCATGTGCAATAATTGCTGCGACCTCATCCTCTGAATTGCAGCATTTCAAAATTCCTGTTGTAATAAAAATGTGCCCGCCGCTTGTAGACAACGCATTGATTTCATCTGAATCAAGAATCGCAACGCAATAATCCTTGTAAATTTTTGGCGTGTCGGAATTCATTGTGATTGCTTTGCAAATTTTATTAACATAAGCAGTTGCTTTTGGAGATGCCGTGTAAAGCTTGTATTCAGTAAGAACATTGGACGCAACAGTTCTTCCAATAAAATATGAGTCCTGCGTTGTAATAGGCTCTGCGGCTCTGTCGATTGACTCAACTGTGCTGCTGGCTTGCTCAAGTGTTTTCTTTACATCCTGGCTTTTTTGAACAGCGGAGTTTACTTTGTTTAATGCGCCAAAAATATCAGCGGAAAATGCGGCTAAAGAAACTGATGAAAAAATGCAAACGCAAAGAATTTTTTTTGATAGCTTTTTCATTATTCTTCACCTCCTGCATTGAGTTGTCCTTCTTTTAGAAAAGCAATGGCGTCTTTTTCTGAACAGGCATTTGTTTCAATTTTATCAACTTGAGCATACGAAATTTCATTTGCCTGGCTGTAAACTTTTTCAAAAGCCTTGTCCATTCCTTTTCCTGCAAGTCCAAGTTCTTTTGCATTTGCGGAAGTTTTTCCGTTGATATTTATAATCAGTTTTTTTGTTGTTAAAGATGAATTTGGAAGCCAGCCTTTAATTTTTCCATCTTCGGATGAAATGCAGGACCAGGATTTTCCTTTTGAAGTAACTTTGACTTTGTCGCCAAGGTTTAAAGTTCCTGCGCTGGACGCAAACTGGGATGCCTTGACTCTGACAATTGCTGAATCCACCTGCACGTACTGTGGTTTTGGCTCTGCGGCAAATGCAGAAGAAATATTCAGCGCCATAACTGATAAAAAAATAACTTTGATTTTACTCATATCTAAAGTATATCATTGTAATTGTTTGTGTTAAATAGCCCAAATGTCGAGTTTTGATAAGAACAGTAATTTAAGTGTTATTCCCATGCTAAGACACTGCGATGTTTAAGTAGTAAACTTGGTCAGGAATCTGTTGGATATTTTCAATAGATTATCGGGTCAAGCCCGATAATGACATAAAATTATAAAACTCGAAATTAAGGGTATATAATTATGGAAAAGTCACATATTTACAGTACCGGCATAGTGGTACTGACAGTCCACAGTGTTACGTATAGACTGTCGGCATATTTGTCGACAGTCTATACACATATCTGCTGACAGTTTATCCGCATTACTCACAGTCAGTCTATATGCAATATTCATATATAAGTTATCTGTAATGCTGTACATAGACTGTATAGTTAACCTATATACAGTCTGTCAGTGATGTTCTTAATAGCTTATATAGATAACGCTACATAGTCTATGTGCATTATTCTCTATAGCTTATTGACATAATGTTGCTATAGTTTATGCACCAATTTGTCAATAGCCTATCTGTAACTCACATTTGCATTTTGCCTGTATTCAGTTTATAATAAAAAATCTGGAGTAAACATGAATAAAGATTTTGAGGTTCTTGATAAAGTAATTGGCCGCGTGCCTGATTTTCCCAAAAAAGGCGTTTTGTTTTATGATATAACTGGAGTTCTTCGCCATCCAGAAGCATTCCGCTATACAATTGAGCGTATGGTGGATCTCTACAAGGATAAAAATATTGACGCTGTTGCTGGAATTGAGTCGCGCGGATTTGTATTTGCTGCTCCTTTTGCTCAGGCTATGGGAATTCCTCTTGTTTTGATTCGTAAAAAAGGAAAACTTCCCGGAAAAACATATACCTGCAAATATGAGCTTGAATATGGTTCTGCTGAAATTGAAGTCCACACTGCCGACATTTCAAAAGGTCAGAATATTCTTTTGGTTGACGATCTTATTGCAACCGGCGGAACTTTAAAGGCGGCGGCTAATTTGATAGAGCAGGGCGGAGCTAAGACAACGGATGTCTTTGGTGTTATAGGGCTTCCTTTCTTGAATTATAAGAAAAAGCTTGAAGGTCTTAACGTTACAACTCTTGTAAATTATCAGTCTGAATAAGTCTTTTTTCTGCCGATTATATGATTTTTGTATCGTTTTATAAAAATTTATGATATAATTCTAAGTATGAGTACACATATTAATGCAAAAGAGGGAGACATTGCAGAGGCAGTTTTGCTTCCTGGGGATCCTCTTAGAGCCAAATTTATTGCTGAAAATTTCTTGCAGGATGCCAAGTGTTATAATGAAGTCCGCGGAATGTATGGATTTACAGGGCTCTATAATGGAAAAAGAGTTTCTGTTCAGGGTACTGGAATGGGGCAGCCTTCGCTTTCTATTTATGTAAATGAGCTTTTTCAGTTTTATAATGTGCAGAAAGCTGTGCGTGTTGGAACTTGCGGGGCTGTTCAAAAAGATATTGCGCTTAGAGATGTTATTCTTGCTGAAGGCGCATGTTCAGATTCCGGGTTGAATACAATGAGGTTCAACGGACTTCATTTTGCTCCTGTTGCGGACTTTGAGCTTCTTACAAAGGCATATTCTGCTGCTGAAAAAATCGGCATAAAACCGAATGTAGGGCTTTGTGTTTCAAGCGATATGTTTTACGATCCAACGGAAAACTGGAAGCTTTGGGCGGAATATGGGGTTATGGGTGTAGAAATGGAAGCCGCGGAACTTTACACTCTTGCTGCGAAATTCAAGAGAAAGGCTTTGGCTGTTCTTACTGTTAGCGACCATATTCTTTTGGGTGGTGAAACTTCCGCAGAAGAACGCCAGGTAACTTTTACAAACATGATGAAAATTGCGCTTGAAGCTGTTACTGCATAGTTTTTTATAAAACAAAATGTCATTGTCGTACTTGATACGACAATCTCTAAATGATTGCAATATATGCATTTAGATTATTAGTCGGGTTTCTTTCAGAAACATCGCAGGGTCAAGTCCGATAATGACATAAAAATATAAAACTTTAAATAAAACCTAAAAAATTTAAATTAACGGGAGAATGTGAAATGAAACCTGTATTGTTGGTTCTTGCAGCTGGAATGGGAAGCCGTTACGGTGGAGTTAAACAGATTGATTCTGTAGGTCAGCATGGCGAGTGCCTTTTGGACTTTGCGACTTTCGATGCTAAAAAAAGCGGATTTGGAAAAGTTGTATTTGTAATCCGTCCTGACATTGAAAAAGACTTTAGGGAGCGGCTTTTTGACAGAGTTGCCCGTAACTTTGATGCGGAATATGTTTTTCAGACGCATGATTCTCTTTTGACTGCTAGCGAGGCGGAAAAATCTTCTGCGCGTACAAAGCCTTGGGGAACGATTCATGCCGTTCTTTGCGCTGAAGAAAAGATAAACGCTCCGTTTGCTGTAATAAATAGCGATGACTATTACGGCAGGGAAGCATTTGCGACTTTGGGAAAATATCTTTCATCTATAACTCCGGATTCTAATGACCATGCAATGGTTGGCTACGTTCTTGGAAACACTATGAGCAAAAGCGGTTCTGTTAGCCGTGGAGTTTGTTCTGTAAAAGATGGCTATCTTGAATCAATTGTTGAAAATACAAAAATCAGCTACAAAGGCGATGGTATTATAAGTGAACTTGACGGCAAGGAAATTCCATTTACAGGAAAAGAATGGGTAAGCATGAATTTCTTTGGATTCAGCTTGAAGGCTTTTGAACGCTTTCATAAATATTGGGATGAATTTAAGGCTTCTTCAATTGGCGAACTTAAGGCGGAAGCTTTATTGCCGGTTGCTGCTAGTGACATCGTAAAGAACGGTGAAGGCAGCATAAAATTCTTTACTTCTTCTGAAAAGTGGTTTGGAATGACTTATCCAGAGGACCGCGAGATTGTAAAGCAAGAAATTGCAAAGAAAATTCAAAGTGGATATTATCCTGCAAAGCTTTGGGAGCATTAAATGAAAAAACTGAACGCCATAAAGTCTGAAAAAATTTGGGGCTATGAAAACTGGATTGCTTCCACTCATAAAAATGGATTTCAAAAAGATTTCTTTGAAATGTGCGGCGGTGATTATCCTCTTTTGGTTAAAGTTATTCAAGCTGACAAGACTTTGAGCGTTCAGGTTCATCCTGATGATGAAAAAGCTGCTCTTTATGAGCACTGCCGCGGAAAAACTGAATGCTGGTATGTTCTTTCAGCAAAGGAAGATACAGAACTTGTTTACGGACTGAATGGAGTTTATAACTCAAGCGAGCTTAGAAAAGCTATCGAGGCGAATTCTTTGCAGGATTGTTTGCGCTATGAAAAAGTCAAGGCTGGAGACTTTATTTATATTCCGGCTGGAACTGTCCATGCAATCTGCGGCGGCTTGCGTCTTTTGGAAGTTCAGCAGTCAAGTGATATTACTTACAGATTGTATGACTGGGGGCGCGGAAGAGAGTGTCATGTAGAAAAGGGAATTGCCTGCATAAAAGACAGCAGCGTAAGAAAAATTGCGCCTTTCCCAGAAGCTTTTTCTTGCCCGTATTTTTCTCTTGAAGAAATCAATGTTGAAGATTTTTATTCTTCAAAAATAGAGAATGCTAGCGGCAAAAAAAATCCTCGTGATATAGTTCTTGGTTTTATAATTGAAGGAAGCGGAACTGTAAACGGACTTCCTGCAAATGCGGAAGATATTTTTGCATTTGAACCTGGAGAATCCGTTGAAATAAAAGGCTGCTTAAAGCTTATGAAAATTTCTGCAAAGTAGCTTTTTGCGTTTTAATTTTGAGCTTGGATTTTATAATTTTTTAGCCACTCTTTAAGCGGAGATGTCCAGTCATCGGAGTTACGGCTTTCTTCCATTAAATTTTTGTACATTTTTTTTATGTAACTTGTGATTTCTTTTGAGTCAGTTTTTTCAACATAAATAGAATCTTTAAACATCGAGTCAATAAAATCAATGGACATTTCTTCTGTTAAAAGTTCTGGCGCAGTTTTTGTTACCATGTATATTGCCGCAGAAATGCAGTTTACACTATGCTGCTTCATGTATAAAACTGATTCAGCAATTTCTATTCCATGAGTGTAAAGCTCGCTGTTCCATTGATCTTTTTCTGGTTCTGTAAATTCTTCACGTTCAAAAAGCATTTTATAAAATCCGATTGTAAGAACAACAATTGCAATGTGCAGGCTCGGCACGCAAAGATAATGCGGATCCCAAAACTGAATGCCTTTTGTCGCTTTTGTTGTTGGCTTTGGACGCACTGTTGTTGTAAGGCAGTGCGAATAAATTTTGTATGCTTCCTTGTAAAGCATAATCATGTACCGGACATATTCCGCGCTGAGCTTGATTCCTTCAAAGCTTCCGTAGCGTTTCATTGTCATGCACATAGGACGAATCCAATAGTTTACAAAGTCAAGATAGCATTGTGCGAATTCCGGCTTGAATGGAATTTTTGAATCCAGCTTGTGGTCTACTCTTTTTACTGGAATGTGTATTATGTGGAATTTTTCAAGATACTGAACTATAAAGAATTTTTGTATTACATTTAAAATAAAAACTGCAAAATATTTAAGACCAGTCCAGTGAAAAATGAACATTGCGTAGGCATATAGAACATTAAAGCTTTTTAAAGTTCTTCCTAGAGTCTTTTTGATTTTCTTTTGAGATGGCTTTTTTGCATTCTTAATTTTGAACTTGTATTTTAGGTTTTCTTCTTTCATTTTCCAAAAACTTCCTTTGCTGCTGATACTGTTTCCATTGCGTCCTTTGCATAGAAGTCAGCTCCGATTTTTTTTGCATAGTCTGGTGTTAAAACTGCGCCGCCTACTACAATTTTACATTCCAGATTATTTTCTTTTAACGCTTTATGAAGCTGGTTTATTGTTTCTTCCATATTAGCGACCGTTGTAGTCATTAGCGCGCTTAAGCCCACAAGCTGGATTTTGTTTTCTATAACTGTTTTTACAACTGTTTCTGCCGGAACATTTTTTCCTAGATCGATTACTTTATATCCATAGTTTTCAAGCATTGCCTTGACGATGTTTTTTCCGATATCATGAATGTCGCCAAAGACAGTTGCAATTGCTATGGTTCCTTTTTCTTCCTGCTCTTTTCCTGAAGCTGCAAGAGTTTCTTTTATTTTAAGGAATGAATTGCCTACGGTTTCTGCACTAAGCAAAAGCTGTGGAAGAAATTTCTTTCCAGTTTCAAAGTCTTTTCCTACGTTGTCAAGAGCTGGAACTATGCAGTTATCGATTATTTTTACAGGTGCGTTTTTTTCAAGAAGTCTGGCTGTTGCGTCTGCCGCCTTATCCTTGAAGCCTTTTTCAATTATCTGTATAAGCTCCTTTTCTTCCGCGTTTTTTTCTGCGCCTATAGTTTCAGTTAAAGTGTTTTTTTTTTCAGTTTCTTTTTTAGGAGATGCGATGGGCGTTCCGTTTATCTGAATGGAAATTGTTCCGTCATTAACTGCATCCGAAAGAATTTTTTGCCGGGCTTTTTCAGTTGTAGGATCAAGAGTTCCTGTGTAAGTCTGAATGTAGTCAAGGCAGTTTTCGTCAAAGCAGCCAAGTGCTCTGTAAGCTCTGTAGGTGTCCATCATCGGAATACTTGCCGGGTTTATGATTGCCGCGCTAAGTCCTGCTTCAAGTGCAAGCATAAAAAATCTTGAGTTTATAATGTCTCTTCTTGGAAGTCCAAATGAAATATTAGAAACTCCAAGCACAAACTGAATTCCTTCTTTTCCGAATTTTTCTTTTAAGATTCTGATTGCTTTTACAGTTTCAAGTGATGTTTTTTGTTCAGAACTTACAGTCAGTGTGAGCGTGTCAATAAAAATATCTCTTATAGGTATTCCGTATTTTGCGGCTTCCTGAATTATTTTTTCAGCGACTTTTACCCTTCCTTCCGCAGTTTGGGAAATTCCGTCTTCATCTATGCAAAGCGCGACAACAGCTCCGCCGTAATGTTTTATTAGCGGAAAAACTTTGTCCATGACTTCTTGCTTTCCATTTACGCTGTTTACAAGGGCTTTTCCGTTGTAATACCTCAATGCATATTCCAAAACATCGCTTTCGCTTGAGTCAAGTTGCAACGGAGTGTTGAAAATTTTTTGCACTGACTTCACAGCTTGAAGCATCATTTCTTTTTCATTTATTCCAGGAAGTCCGACGTTTACATCAAGAATATGTGCGCCTGAATTTATCTGGCTGTCTGCTTCGTCAATTATGAACTGCATATCGTTATTTTGGAGAGCTTCCTTGCATTTCTTTTTTCCAGTTGGATTTATGCGCTCGCCGATAATTACAGGTCCTGCTGCCCCTCCTGCCTGAACAGTTTTGTTGTAGGAACATATAAATGACTGGAACTTTTCTTTTCTTGCCTTCAGTTTTTTTTCTGAAAGTTTTTCTGCCATTGTTTTTATATGATCTGGAGTTGTTCCGCAGCAGCCTCCGAAAATTGAAACTCCAGACTCAAGTATTTTTTCCTGTGCATTTGTAAATTCTTCTGGAGTTACCTTGAATACATCTTTTCCGTTTATAACTTCTGGAAGTCCTGCGTTTGGCTGGGAAAGAATTGGAATGTGTGAATATTTGCAGAATTGATTTGCAAGTTCAATGTCTTCTTCAAGGCTTCCGCCGCAATTAAAACCAAGAACATCAACGTGCAGAGATTCAAGATAAGTTACGCAAGTAAGAACATCTGCACCTGTCAAGGTTCTACAATTAGGCTGGAACGTCATTGTTGTTATGACAGGAAGATTTGTATTTTCTTTGATTGCAAGAACTGCGGCTTTTACTTCATAAAGGTCGCTCATTGTTTCGATTATTGCAAGATCCGCGCCTGATTTTTCTGCGGCAATTGCAGCTGCCTTGTATGAATTATATGCTTCGTCAAATGTAAGGGGACCGTTTGGCTCAAGAAGTTTTCCAATCTGACCTGAATCCCATGCGGTAAAGCAGATTATGTTTTCGTTTTGTTTTTTGCATTCAGCGATTGCTCCTTTTACTAGAGTGATTCCTTTTTCAATAAATTCTTGTGCTGAATGAGATGCGTTTTCAAGCTTGATAGGATTTGCGCCGAATGTGTTTGTGGTGCAAATGTTGCTTCCTGCAAGTATATATTTTTTGTGAATATCTTTTATTGCTTCTGGATTGTAAAAATTCAGATCTTCTGGAATAGAATAGGAAAGACCTGAAATTTTTTGAATCATTGTTCCCATTCCGCCGTCAAAGAAAACAGGCTCATGTTTTTGTATTTTATTAAATAGAAAATTTTTAAATTTGCTCAAGACAATCTCCCTTCGCTAGCTGTTAATTGCAGAAATAATTTTATCAACATTTTTGTAAATTTCTTGGGCTACAGAAGGCTTGTTCATTGTGTAAATATGAATGCCTCTTACTCCGTTTGAAATAAGGTCTATAATCTGGTCTGTTGCATAAGCGATTCCTGCCTGGCGCATTGCTTCTGGATTTTCAGAAAAGCGGTCGCAAATTGAAAGGAGTTTGGCCGGAATATATGCAGATGAAAGTTTTACCATTTTTGAAACTTGATTGCTGTTTGTAATTGGCATAATTCCTGCTAAAACCGGAACATGAATTCCTTTTGACTGGATTTGATAGAGATAGCTGTAGAGCATATTGTTGTCAAAAAACATTTGTGTTGTAAGAAAGTCAACACCAGCATCTATTTTATATTTTAGGTTGTCTATATCTTCTTGCCTATTATGGCTTTCCGGGTGTCCTTCTGGATAGCAAGCTCCTCCAACGCAAAAGCCTTCATCCTTTAAAATCTTTGCAAGAACATTTGCGTGGTCAAGTTCATTGCTCAGTGGATTTGGCATTCCTTGCGGAATGTCTCCGCGCAATGCAAGGACATTTTCAATTTTATTTTTCTTCATTTGAGAAATTATATTTTTAGCTTCATCAATTGTATTTCCAACGCAAGTAAGGTGTGCAAGTGCTGGTGTTCCAAATGATAAAATCTTGGAGGCTATTTCAACTGTGTTTTCTCTGGTTGTTCCTCCGGCTCCGTAAGTTACGCTTATAAAATCAGGATTCAGATTGCAAAGCTCTTTTGCCGCGTTGACTGTATTTTCAAAATTCGCCTGCTGCTTTGGCGGAAAAACTTCAAATGATAGAAGCGTCTTTTTTTGTTCAAGAATTTTAGATATTGTCATTTGATTCCTCGGTTTTCTATTCTATTCTATAGAATTGAGCTTGCCTTTTCAATTTCATCAAGGCGTTTTAATTTTTCATCATCGATTTTTATAAACAAGTTTTTTTCCTGAGTTGGAAGCACAAGGCCTTTTGGACCGTTTTTTGCCCGACGCAAAAATTTTACCTGCGTATAATATAAATCTGCCTGTTTATTTTTTCTTGCTTTTGAATGGTAGACTGCAAGGTTTCCTGCATAAAGAAGAATTTCAAGAGGAATGGTTTTATTTTTTTGTGCTTTTATAAAAACATATCCACCGGCATAATCTCTTGTATGCAGCCACATATCATGGCCTTTTACAGTATGTCTTAAAAGTTCGTCATTTTCAGAAGAGTTTCTTCCAACGATTATAATCCACCCATCAATTTCGTAATGAAGCCCAGGATGTTTTTTTTGAATCTGCTGTTTTGGTTTTGTATCATGCCGAAGAATCTGTTCGATTTTTAAAGTGTTTTTTTCTGAAACTATCCGATTGTATTCTTCGTCTAGCGAAGCTATTGCTTTTTTTTCAAGCTCAATGTCATGCTCAAGAGATTCTATTCCGGACACAGCTTTCTTATATTGCTCATAATAAGATGCGGCGTTTTCCTGTGGGTTCAGTTTTTCGTTCAGCCTTATGTGAATTTGTTCGCCTGTATTGTAGTCTGTACAATCTAAGTAAGAGCCTTTGATTTGGCTTGCGAATGAAAGAATTAAGTCCCCAGTGTGTTTTAGTTTTCCTGCGTTTTCAAATTCTGATTTTTTTTCTATAAGATGCTGAAGTGCGTTTTCCATTTTGCTTCGTTTTACATTGTACCATTTTTCAGCTTGAGCTAAGAGGCTTTCTCTTGAAAGTTTTCCGGCGCATTCTGTGTAATATAAATTGATTTTTTCATTGAATGAAAGTTCTTCTTTTCCTTTGAAAAAATCATTATCGTCGAATGTTCTTATAGGAAATTTTAGAAGTGAAAGTTCTTTTTCTTCTTCAGTTGGAATTTTTTCTTGCGGAACAAAAACTCCACCAGTGATTTCGCCTTTTGCCGGCCGGCGGTACAAGCAGTCAAGAATTTTTCCATTTTCATCTGTTACGATAATATTTGCCGCATTTGACCAAAGCCGGGCATAGATAAAAAGCCTGTCTTTCCATGTTGAAACATCGAATTTTACAATTCTATCAAGTCCTAGTTGCTTGCATGAGTTGATTCTCATTCCTTGAACGCGTGATTTTAAAAACTCATTGAATCTTAAAGGCTTTTCATTTTTTGGAGATTTTGAATTCGTTTTGTTTATTCTGCATGATTGCGGTGATGTGCAAATTACAATATTTACGGGTTCTGTTTTTCCGACAATTTTAAATGAAACCGTATCGTAGCCCGGTTGGATTATTTCTTGTATAAAGGAACCTTCAATGTTGAGTTCGCTCAATATTAAATTTATTTCATTGCAGTTTAAGGACATTTTTCAAAGTATATCAGATTTAAAATGGATAGTGAATTGGTATTTAAAAAGTTAGTATCTTTTCGTTTCCATTGATTTTAAATCGTCTATAACTTTGTTAAGTCTTTTTAGTTCTCGGTCTAAAGTTTTTTTGTAATCTAAAGAGCCTGAATTTATCCGTTCACGTTCATCTTCCCAGTTTTGAATTCCTGTCAAAAATAAGAATTTGAATTTCCCGATGTTTGCTTTTTCAGCCCAAAGCGAAGCTTCCTGCCAGTAAATGTATCCTGCTTCATAACAAGTTTTTGCTTTTTCAAGATTGCGAAGATATTCATCTTTCCAGGGAGCGTCGTAAAAATACGCGGCGTTTTTATCGTAAATTCGTCCAAGCCGCAAGTGCTGTTCGATTAATTTTAAATTCAAGTGCATTTGAAAAAGATAACGGTATTTTTCCCATTGAAGTTCATTTTCAATTTTTGTGTATGCGTACAGAGGGTTGCAAAAATCTGCTTTAACTGCTTTTTCCAGCCAGTAAATATTTTCTATGCAGTCATCTGGTTGCTGCTGATAATGAACGTGATAAAGCTTGTAAAAATCTTCTTTATATTTAACCATATAAGCATTGCTTTTTTCTGCTGAAAAAAGAAGCGCGATGAGAAGCAAAAATAAAATTTTGGTTGCTTTAAAAAAAGACTTTTCCACCTTTTGAATATCGGAGAAAATGCCTGTTGTTTTTAGAATATTTTGTAAATTGAATTTATTTCTTCTTCAATTTTCCGGCTGATTTTTTCCTTGTCAGCTGTTGCGTCTATGCGGACTATTTTCATTCCTTTGCTGATTTCTGTTCCGTTGTATTCCGCAAGAACTTTTTCGTATTCTTCTTTTGTTCTTTTTAAGAAATCTATTTTTTCATAAATTTCTTTTTGTCCTCTTGATGAAATTCTTTTTAGTGAAATTTCCGGCTCGATGTCGAAAAAGAATAGAAGCCGCGGCAATGGAAAAAATTTATTCAGTGTCCGAGGAATTTCTGGTGAGCAATCTATGCTTTGGTATGCGAGGCTTGAAAATAGATAGCGGTCGCTCACAACGATTTTTCCTTTTTCACAGGCGGATTTTATTCCTGTAATTAGTTTGTTTTCTTCTATTATATAGTTTCCATTTATATGTTCATTTCTGTCTGCGGCAAAAATATAGGCGGCGGTTTCGTTTGTAACCTGAATTTCGCCTTTGAGCATTTTGCGAAGAAATTTTCCAGTTTCTGAAGATGTTGGTTCTGCTGTAAATAAAAATTCCGGAGTTCTTGATTTTAAAATTTCAAGCTGAGTTGTTGTTCCTGCTCCGTCAATTCCTTCGAATACAATAAAATTTTCTAAGACCATATTAAACATCTCCGTTGCCCAAATTCGGGCATTTCCTCAAATAATTTTTTCTGTTAAAATATAAGCGAGATTCTTTATGAAATCTAAAGTGTTAAAGACAAGCATTGGCATTCTTATTTTTCTCTTGATAGCTGCGTCTTTTATTGCTGCGATGAAACCTGTTTATAGCAAAGTTGACGGAGCAATCAGAAGCTGTGAGAAAAAAATTGTGCTGGAACTTGAAAAAAATACTGGCATGAAGATTTCATACAAATCTTTATCGCCGTCCATTCTATCAAAAATCTGCATAAAAGGTATAGATGTTTTGGATTCAAAAAGCGGGCAGCAAATTATTTTTGTAAATAAAATTTATGTTCATTTCAGCTTGCCAAAAATTTTGAAAGGTGATTTTGAAAATGCTTTTGAAAAACTTTTGGTGAAAGATGCTTGTGTAAATCTTGACAGCAAAAAAAATTCTGCAAAAACTGTTTCAGAAAAAAATAATTCAGCTGAAAATTCTTTTGAAAAAGTTGAATCCTTGATAAAAAAAATTGCCTTCATTCTTCCTTTTGATGTTCAGGTAAAAAATTTTAAATTAAATTTTACTTCGGAAAATAAAAGTTTTTCTTTGTCATTAAAAAATTTTTATTTTGGAAAAAATGAAAACGCTGTTGATTCCTGGTTAAAGTCAGAAGGAAATTTTTTATTTTATTCTGGTGAAAGAAGTTTTGGAACAACTTTTGTTTTGAATGGGAAAATTTTAAATTCTGTTTCTGGAAGTTCATGCACTGTAAAACTTGATAATTATTATAAGGCTGATATTTCTCTTCGGAAGCTTGAATTTCTTGCGGCTTATAAAAGTCCTAAGATTGAAATATTATCTGTTCGTGAAGTTTTTCCTTTTTCCACGATGATTTCTTTTGATGTTACCTCAAAAAAAATTTTAGCAAAGTTAAAGTCAAATTCTTTTGATCCGCTAAAAATTGTTAGAACCCAAAAACTTCATC
>OIWU01000292.1_pt1 | contig 68066 bp, 62 predicted proteins | sample 1587711 | NCBI WGS metagenome assembly OIWU01 (sample SAMEA3888909, study PRJEB22519) | human gut metagenome | biome: human gut; feature: human-associated habitat; material: faeces | place: Denmark | collected 2010 | reverse complement strand
CTGGACTTCGCCACCCCGGAGCAACGCTTCGCACGCATAGAGGACTACATAGACCGGCTGCTCACCCTCAATCCGAAAATCACACAGGGCGAGATTTTCCAGAAGCTGAGAAAACAGCGTGCCTATATCAAGAAAGGTGTCATCCACTTCGACGGGCAGACACGCCCGTTAAAGCCGTTCATGGCGGAAGCCATCGACCGGAACAACCGCATCCGTATCATTGAGATGTTCCACCCGGTTACCGAAGCCGAGCGCGACCTGCTCTGCAAAATCTTCAAGGTGAGCCGCCCCGACCTGGTGGAATTGTCAGGCGGCAGGCCGCAATCCCACACGGATGCCGTCAGCCGCCTGCATGAAATCTTCAATGATGTGAACGTCTTTTCCGTGCGGAACGCCCTTCATGAGGAAGGCTTCATCATCCGGAAGGAAGCGGGCGCGGCATACGCCGTCAACTTCGACAGGCACATCGTGATAGACCTTGCGGCGGAAGGGCTTGACACGGAACGGTTGAAGCCCCGGCCACGAAAACAGCAGCCCCGGCAGATACATTCCACTGGAAACGGAGGAAAGAAGATGCACCTACATGGACTGAAGGATTCCGGTGCCGGAAGCCATGCCGAAAAGCGTGAGTGGGAAGTCGGAAGCAAGGGCGGCTACGACGACATTGACGACGGGCGCAACCTCAAACGGTAGCCCAGGAGGGGAAAACGGAGACTCCCTTTTGTCACATTTTTAGCCGCATAGGCCATTCTTTTGCTTGTTATGTTACCCTAAACACTTCGGTCAGACAGACCGGAAACACAAAAGTGTTGTGCATTTCGTCACCGTCCTTTCCGGTGCATACTTTTGCACCGAACCAAACGACCGTGGACAAAATGATACAGACACCCGTCATCGTGACATTCGCCAACCAGAAAGGGGGAGTCGGCAAGACGACCCTCTGCGTCACCTTCGCCAACTACCTTGTGACGAAAGGCGTGCGTGCCGTGGTCATCGACTGCGATTTCCAGCATTCCATCCTGAAGTGCCGCAAGGCCGACATCAAGAAATACGGCGAGGAAGCCGTACCTTACGACGTGCTGGCCTACGAGGCCAACGACAAGCAGGCCATGACCGCGCTCATGGAGAAGCTGCACAACGACCCCAGCATAGACGTGGTGCTCATGGACTCGCCCGGCAGCCTGAAGGCGGAGGGGCTGATACCCATGTTCGTCAACTCGGACATCATCGTCGTGCCGTTCCATTACGACCTGGTGACCGTCCCCTCCACCGCGAGCTTCCTCCTGTTCATCGACCGCCTGCGCAAGGCCGTGGGCGGACGGATGAAAGCCCGGCTCTTCATCGTCCCCAACCTCCATGACGGACGGGTGGGCAAACGCTCCGAGCTGGAACTGTGGGAGAACACGGGGAAGACCTTCGCCAACTACGGGCTGGTGACGGACAAGATTCCCAAGCGGGCCGACATGGAACGCTTCAGTACGGTGGCGGAACTGGACATGCAAGCCGCAATCGTAAGCCCGGTATTCGACAGGATATACGCCGGAATCTTCGGCGACGACAGCCCCAAAGACATAAACCATCAACGACTATAGCGTAATGAACAAGGAATTACAAATAGACGACCTCACCAGAGGCATCAATGACGACGAATCTGCATTCAAGGGAGAAGGACAAGCGGAGCAAGGCACCGCACATCCCGGCGACAAGTGCTGGCAGGACTTCATGGCCTACCTTGAAGCGCCGACGGACGGGAACGGCAAGGCAGACCGTCTGGTATGCAAACTCGACCGCGACCTGGCCGACTCGCTTGACGACTGCGACATCCGTGGCCGCTGCCGTTCCGACCTCGTGAACGCCATCGTCCGCTCGTTCTTCGAGAACCACCTTTTCCGGCTGGCGCAATACCGCCGCGAGAAGAAATCATTGTTCAACAACTATAACCCCGAATCCCATGCGTAGAATCAACTGGACAGAAGCCATGCTCTCCCGGCTTGCCGAGCTTTACCCCGTGGAGACCACTGCACATACTGCTTATATGCTCCAGATAGGCGTGACGGCCGTAAAGGAGAAAGCTCGCGAACTCGGACTGGAGAAGCTGGTCAAGAGCCGGTGGCTGGAACGTGCCGGACACATCAGCCGCCACTTCGACAACCGCTCCTACGCCGAGATGGCCTGCGACCTGGGCATCAGCCGCACCACAGTCAGCCGCATGGCACGCAAGCTGGAGCTGAGCCGGAGCAAGGAAATGGGTTACGCGATGTCGTCCCGTGTTCGCCGCGAGATGGTCCGCCGCGAACGGCGCAGGGCAATCTTCGGGCTTGCCCCCCTCACACGCCTCAAGGTCATCTCACACCGCGCCAAGGTCAGGATACGCTCCCGGCTGAAAGCCAAGGGCTACATTACCGGCTTACACCGGAACATACTGTACTTCACCGAAGCCACATGCCGGAAAGCCCGGCTGGAAGCCAAAGCCGCCAGGCTCGGACTGGCCTTCCAGCCTTTTCCCGGAGACAACACACCATTATCCAATGCCATATAGCCATGCAGTACGGACAAATCGTTTTTATCCTTTTCGTGGCAATGGCCTGCTATTACGTCTTCCTCATCTTCACGGACATAAGGACAGCGCAGGCGGCTCAGAACGCGGAAAAGGAGAACCATACGGAAGAAGAGATAGACATATCGGACGAGGCAAAGAGCTTCCGCCCGACCAGAGTCAGCAGGGACGAGGAAAAGAAGGAAGAGGCGGTTGGCAACGGGCAATCCGAACCGGACTCACCCCAAGAAAAAGGCTTCCGCCGTCCCGGTTACCGTGAGGCCGTCATGACCGACGGCATCCTTGTGGACGACCTCATCCACGAAATCGACAGGCTGGCGGAAAGCGGCACCAGCGACCTCGGCCTGGTCATATACACCTGCGAGAACGCAAGGTGAGAATCACACGTTCCTTTAGCGACCCCTGTTCCTTCGGCGATGAAACAACCATTTAACGAATTAAAGAAATGCAGGAATTAAAGAAAAAATGCCTACGTGCATACGTCCGTTTCAAGCAGTCCGCGTTCGCCCGGAAGGGCACGCTCGCCCTTGTGGCACTCACCCTCGCCGCCGGCGACGTCATGGCTGGCAGCAAGGGGGCGGCGGGCTTCACCAAGGCCACCCAGGAAGTAAGCTCCTACCAGACACCCGTCTCCAACCTCATGAAGGCTATCGCGGCGGTCATCGTGCTGGTAGGCGCGTTCAATGTCTACTTCAAGATGCAGAACGGCGACCAGGATGTCAAGAAGACCATCATGCTGACCATCGGCGGATGTATCGCATTCATCGCTTTGTCAGAGGCTTTGCCGCTTTTCTTCACGTAAGGCCATGGAGGAAAACAAGAACGGTCAGGACGGCTTCCCCGTGTTCAAGGGACTCCAGAAACCGCTGGAGTTCATGGGCATCCGGGGCCGTTTCCTCACGCTGGCGGCGGTGGCCATAGGCGTGTCCTTCGTGGGGTTCATCGCCTTTTCCATCGTCCTGGGGAAACTCGCCGGGTTCGTCGCCATGCTGGTGATGGCCGCCGCAGGGCTGGCCACCATCTTCGTGAAGCAGCGCGGCGGACTGCACAACAAGAAACGGGCGAAGGGAATCTACGTCTATAAGAACATCCGGAAAACGGATTAAAGAGAATTGAAGAACTGATAAAAACAGAAAGCATCCTATGGCACAGAACAGGAAACGGGCATTCGAGGGGCTTTACGCCCAGCTGGAAGAGACGGACGGCCATGCCGTCCTCTTCTCCGCCAGGGGCGAGCCTTCGGTCATATTCGAGACGGCCAACCCCGTGCAGCAGCTATGCACGGACGCGGAGCAGTACCTGCGCTTCCAAGACGTGCTCTCCAACCTCGTACAGACACTCGGCGAGGGCTACGCCCTGCAGAAGCAGGACATCTTCTGCAGACAGGCCTACCACCACGACGTGCCGGAGGATGCGGAGTTCCTGACGCGGAGCTACTTCCGCTACTTCGAGGGAAGGGAGTTCACCGAGATACGCACCTACCTTGTCATCACGCAGGAGGCGCAGCGCGGCCAGTTCGTGCAGTACGACCCGAAGAAGTGGGCGGAGTTCCATTCCAAGGTGGCCAAGGCGGAGGACATCCTGAGCGAGAGGCACATCCGCCACAGGCGGCTGACAAGGGACGAGGTGGACGAATACTGCCACCGCTTCATGGCCTTCCGCTTCCGCCACGGCCCGTTCTCCATGAGCAACTTCAAGGCTTCGGACGAGTACCTGAAGGTGGGCGGCCGCGTGGTGCGCTCCTATCCGCTGGTGGACATCGACGAGATAAACCTGCCCTCACGCATCAGGCCCTACACGCAGGCCAGCGTCAACGGCTACGGCATCGCCACAGACCTTTTCTCGTTTCTGACAAGCGTTCCCCATGCGGATTGCGTGGTGTACAACCAGGTGGTGCAGATACCCGGACAGCGCAAGCTGCTCCGCAAGCTCCAGGCCAAGGCCAAGCGTCACGGCTCCATGCCCGACCCGAGCAACCGGATAGCCAAGGCAGACATCGAGGAGGTCTTGGAAAAGCTTGCCGTGGACAGCTCCCTGCTGGTCTACGCCAACTTCAACATCCTAGTGAGCTGCCAGGCGGACAAGGTAACGCCCGTCACTTCCTACCTGGAAACCAAGCTGTACGGGTGCGGCATCATGCCCTCGCGCACGGCCTACAACCAGCTGGAGCTGTTCACCGACAGCTTCCCCGGCAATGCCTACGCCTTCAATCCCGACTACGACCTGTTCCTTACCCTGTCGGACGCCGCCCTGTGCTTCTTCTTCAAGGAACACCTGAAGGAATCGGAGGACACGCCCCTGACCACGTACTACACCGACCGGCAGGGGCTGCCCGTCTGCATCGACATCACGGGCAAGGAGGGCAAGGTGAAGATGACCGACAACGCCAACTTCTTCTGTATCGGGCCAAGCGGAAGCGGCAAGTCGTTTCATATGAACTCAGTCGTCCGCCAGTTGTTGGAACAGCAGACGGATGTGGTCATGGTGGACACGGGCGACTCCTACGAGGGCATCTGTGGCTACTACGGCGGCACGTACATCTCCTATTCCAAAGAGAAGCCCATCTCCATGAACCCCTTCAAGGTCACGGCGGAGGAATACGGTCTGAACTTCGGCGAGAAGAAGAATTTCCTCAAATCGCTTGTGTTCCTCATCTTCAAGGGCAGCACATTCCCCAGCAAGATAGAGGACATGATAGTCAACCAGACCCTCGTAGAATATTACGATGCCTATTTCCATCCTTTCGAGAAATTCACGGAAAAGCAGCGTGCAGAGTTGCGGCAAAAGCTACTTGTAGACGCCAAGATGGAGGATGACTACGAGAAATACAACCACGAGATGGAGGACATCGACCGCCTGATAAACGCCAATGACCAGCCGGAAGTGCCGGAAAGCCGCGCCCTGCTGCTCCCCTCGGAAGTCAGGCGCATGAAGCTCGTCCGCCAGTGCCGTTCGCTCATGGCACTCATACGAGACAAGGCCGCCTCGGAGTCCGAAAGGGAACACGCCGCACATATCGTGGAGAAATACCGCAAGGAGCTGTACGAGAATACCATGCTTGTCAAGATAGACAAGCAGATAGACCGCATGGAGGAGCAGAAACGGCGGTTGAAGGTCAGGGAACTTTCCTTCAACTCTTACTACGAGTTCGCCGTGGAGCGCATCCCGCAAATCACTTCCCTAGAGAAAATAACATTCGACATACACAACTTCGCCGCCATCCTCAAGCAGTTCTACCGGGGCGGCGAGCTGGAAATGACGCTGAACGCCGACCTGGACGTTGACCTCTTCAACGAGCGTTTCATCGTCTTCGAAATCGACAAGATAAAAGATGACCCCGTGCTTTTTCCCATCGTGGTGCTCATCATCATGGACGTGTTCCTCCAGAAAATGCGCATCAAGAAGGGGCGCAAGGCCCTGATAATCGAAGAGGCGTGGAAGGCCATCGCCTCGCCCACGATGGCGGAGTACATCAAGTACCTGTACAAGACCGTCCGCAAGTTCCACGGCATCGCCGGGGTGGTCACGCAGGAACTGAACGACGTGATAGATTCGCCCATCGTCAAGGAGGCCATCATCAACAACTCCGACGTGAAAATACTGCTCGACCAGTCCAAATTCAAGGACAGGTACGAACAGATAGCCGCCATACTGGGACTGACCCCCGTGCAGCGGCAGCAGATATTCACCATCAACGCGCTCGACAACCACGAGGGGCGCAGCTACTTCAAGGAGGTGTGGATATGCCGGGGACAGCATTCCGATGTGTACGGCGTGGAGGAAGCCCCCGAATGTTACTGGGCCTACACCACCGAGCGCACGGAAAAAGAGGCGTTGAAAACATACCTGCGGCACTACGGTACGGTGCAGGAGGCCATCACGCGCATCGAGGCCGACCGGAAGAAAGCAGGCAGCCCCAAGTACCTAGAGTTCGCCAGAGAAGTCAACCAACATCAAAAAGTAATGTCATTATGGAAAAGCTGAAAGCCATATTGTTAGGAACATTCCTGTTTGCCGCCTCTGTCCCCACGTTTGCCGGATGGCGCATCGTCATAGACCGTAACTGCATCGCAACGGTGGGCGCCAACATGGCCTCGCAAAAGCTCATCGAGGGACAGCACAACCGGCGGCTGGACTCCATCGCCTCCAAGAAGCAGAAGGTGGAACTCTACACCGTGAGCATGGCCACCATCAAAGAGCTGTACAAGCTCTCGATGGAGAACATCTCCGGCTTCGGCACGGAGAGCCTTTACTACAAGGAGATAGGTACCTGCGCCTTTGACATCCTCAAAGACGTGCCGGAGCTTGTCAGTACAGTGGGCAAGGCGAAGTTTTCTAACAAGCTGCTTTGCCTCAATGAACTCGGCAACCTCGTGGCCGAGACCCAACAGCTGGTGGGCGACTTCGTGAACATCGTGAACAACGCCAAGGTGCAGAATCCCCTCAAAGGGGAAGCCACAGCGGAGAGGAAAAGCGACGGCTACAACCTGCTCGACCGTTACGAGCGGCTGACCCTGGCCAACCGCATATATACTGACCTTACAAAGATACGCTACAAGGTGGAGGGAATGATGCTCATGGCACAGTATGCCACGGCGGACGACCTCTTCTTTGCCATCGACCCGGAGGGCTGGGCAAACGTGGTGACCATGAAGAACCGTGTCGGCAACCTCGTCCGGTCATGGAACGGGCTGGTGGCTTCCAATTACTGAACCTGACAACAAGAGCTATGGACTATAATATAGAAGGTATAGGAAATTGCAAGGCGGTTTTTGTTGCTGCCTTTATGACAATCGCCGTACTGTCGCTTCCCGTCAGGGTATCGGCCGGAGTCATACCCAAAGACCTCCCGACTATCGAGGCCCTGATAGCCCTGCACAAGGCGGTGAAGAAGGACGAGGACAAGGCCATGCAGCGTGTGGCCGCCAGCTTCGGCGAGCAGTCGCTCATCACCAAGGGGGCCGGCAAGTTCAACGACGTGCGCACCACCCTGAACACAAAGCTGGACAACGCCCATTCCAACCTGGTGCTGGCAGGTGCCATCTCTTCCACGGCCAATGCCCTGTACCAGTTGGTGAAGGAATACAAGGACTTCACTTCAAACACGTTCGGCCATGTCAGCAAGAAGCCCTTCGTGGCGTGGTACTATGCCGACGCCAACCTGGCCATATCGAGGGAGGTGAAGCACTGCTACAAGCTCTATGCGTCGGTGGCCGCTTCCGGCATCAACCTGATGAAGGCTTCCATGGACGAGAAACTGAACCTGGTGATGACGCTGAAAAGCACCATTGACAGGGCGAGGTACATCATCGACAACGCGAACCTTTACTGCTATCTTGTTACCGATTGCGGATGGAAGCCGGACTACATCTGGGAGATACTGAACTCCGAAGTCAAGGACGAGATAGCAAAAACAATTATCAACAAATGGAACCAAGGATATGAGATATAGAGTAATAACACTTTGCCTGTTCAGCCTGTTGGCAGCCTCTGGCATTCAGGCACAAGTACCCGTCCGTGATGACGAGAAGAAGAAACAATGGCAGTCCATGGAGAACGGGCCGTGGGACTTCGCGCCCGACTGGTACTATTATTTCCTGCACAAGGGTTACTCCGGCGCGGAAATGTATTGGAAATGGGCGGGCTTCAAGTCCGGCTTCCGTGTCCGCTTCAAGGAATCCAAGTCGAACATCAAACGCATCATGCCCACACGGGTCATATCCGAGGAGACCCAGCGGCAGAAGCTGGAGAAGGTGGAGGAAGAACGCAAATATGTGGAAGAGCTGTACAAGGAGGAACTTGTCCGGGAGGCCGACCGCGCCGTTGACCTGGTCTATCCGGCCTACAAGGACGAGTTCAACCGGATGCAGGACTGCATCACCGACGGCCTGCTCTATTGCATGACGAAAAGCGGCGGAAAGTTGAAGCCGCAGGTGGACGAACTGGGCAGGCAGAATGAAATCCTTTGCGCAGGTATTGCCTATATCCGCAAGACGGGCGTGGGCTACGGACTGGAGAACGCCAAGCGGCAGCAAGCCTACGAAGAAGCCAAAGGAAAGATGGAGGCACTCGTGAAACAGACCGCCAACCTCTGCGCCGTGGCCGCCACACATTATTAGAATTAAAATGTATTACATGAAGATAAGAATACGATTATGCAACTGTCTGCTGTTTTATTGACCATAGGCCTTCCGGCCATCGACGAGAGCCTGGACAAGCTCCTTGTCGCCATGGAGACGTTCCCCAACGTGGCCGTGCTGGGCGACGCGGTGGGACTGGCCCGTATCATCGGGCTGCTGCTCGCCCTCTGCGTGGGTTCCTACGAGTGCTGGATGATGATGCTCGGACGGCGCGGCATGGACGTGATGAAGCTCCTCCGCATCGTCGGCATCTCCATCTGCATCTCTTCCTCCTCGTGGATATGTGACGCCCTGCAGGTGCCCGGCAAGGGACTTGAAAGCGCGAGCAAGGCGATGGCGCAGGCCAAGAACAAGGAGGTGGCCGCCTTCGAGCTGAAGGTGGCTCAAAAACAAAGCGAGTACCTTGACCGGCTGCGCACCGTGCAGGATTCCATCGCAACCGCGCAGCAGGTGGCCGCCATCGGACAGGACGCCGCATGGTGGGACAAGCTCATCTACAACGTGGAGAACCTTGGCAACACCATCAACAACTACGCCCAACGGGCGGTGGTGGCCACGGAGACCAAGGTCAGCGAATGGATAAACGATGTCATCCGCTTCGTGGGAGAGCTGATTTTTCAGATGTCCTACTACGGCATCCTCGTGGCTCAGCGCATCTTCATGGCCATCATGATGATATTCTGCCCCATCATGTTCGCCCTTTCCCTCGCCCCGCCGTGGAACTCGGCGTGGAGCCAGTGGATGTCCAAGTTCCTTTCCCTCTCGCTGTGGGGCTTCGTGACCTACATGTGCCTCTACTACGTTGACTTCATCCTGCTTTACAACCTCCAGCAAGACCTCGTGGCCTACGACCACCTGCTGCACGGTTCGGTCAACTCATGGTCGCAGATCGGCGCATTGGGGCTGCAGGGCATCGGCTCCAACTGCATGTACGCCATGGGGATGCTGGTCGGCGCGTACATCATACGTTTCGTTCCGGAAGTGGCCTCGTGGCTCATCCCCGGCGGCGTAAGTTCGGGCGCGGCCACGGCGGCAGGCTCCACGGCTACGGGCATCGCTTCCATGGCTGGAGGCGCGGCCGGTTCGGTGGCCGGTGGAGCGGTTTCCATGGTCAAGCCCAAATCTGGAAGATAAAATCATAAAAATAAAGAAATATGCTCATAGAATCACTGGCACAGAAAACAAGGCTCGCCATGGTGACGGTGCTGGCCACCATAGGCGGATGCGCCGTCATCTGCGGCTTCACCGTATGGTGCTGCATCTCCCTCGTAAACAAGGAAAGGGAGCAGATATACATATTGGACGGCGACATCCCGTTCCTCGCCGAGCGCGCGCAGCTGGAGGCCAATTTCACGATGGAGGCCCAGGCGCACATCCAGCTCTTCCATCAGTATTTCTTCAACCTGCCGCCCGACAACGACTACATCAAGTGGACACTCGGCAAGGCCATGTACATGGCGGACGGCACGGCGTTGAAACAGAAGCAGGCGATGGACGAGAACGGCTTTTACTCCGACATCATCTCCTCGTCGGCGGTCTGCACCGTCATGTGCGACTCCATCGACTTCGACGAACAGGAACGGAAGTTCACCTACTACGGTACGCAGCTCATCAAGCGGCGCACCCGTGACCTGAAGCGTTCTTTGGTCACGACCGGATATGTCGAGTCCGTGCCGAGGACGCGAAACAATCCCCACGGATTGCTGATTACCAACTGGAGGACGCTCGAAAACAAGGATTTGGACTACTAAATGCAATTTGGATATGAGAATCAGAAAGAAACTTCGGGAAAGCAGGCTAAGGACGCACTTGCAAATCCGCGCATGGCTGCAACCCAAACTGGGAAAGGCCGGGGAAAGACTCCGGTTGGCCGGTCGCATCCGTCTGGCGAACATTTGGGCACGGAAGCATCCGAAAAGGACTTTTGCCTGTGTTACGGGAACATTGTCGCTCTTGCTGGTATGCTCCCTTATCATGAACAATAGCAGGCCGGACGGGACGGACAACGCACACGGCATCGGCGTCATTGCCAATATGGAACCCTTGTTCCAAGGCTTCCGCACCATACAGTCGAACAAAGGCCTGCACCGTGCCACGATACAGGAGCTGGCGGACAGCGGACGGGCCATCCGACGGGAACTTGACTCCCTGATAGCCATGCCTCGGAAAACGCACGGTGACTCCCTGCGGATTGTCAGGCAGTACAAGCGGCTGGAGAACATTGTAAAATTCATCAATAACAACGGAGAACATGATTAAAGTCAATTTCAAACAACCCAAGTACATCTTCCCGGCGGTCATCTTCATACCGCTGTGCGCCCTGGTGTATTTCGTGATGCAGACTTTTGGGGGCGGCGGAGAGCCGGAACAGGCCGTGGCCACCGACCGCATCAACACGGAACTGCCCGAAGCACACGCCGAGGAAGCCGGGGACAAAATGTACGAGATGTCGCGCCGCTTCGGCGACGAGGACGCCTTTACCGCCGTGGGAGGCATTGGCGAGGAAAAGGAGGAGAAAGAGGAGCTGGGACACGGCTACAGCGAGGAGGAACTGGACGAGCTGGACGCAGCGGAAGCGGAGCGAATCCGGCAGCAGCAGGAAATGGAGGAACTGGAACGCTCGCTGGCGGAGTCCAGGCGGCACATCAATTCATACGCCTATGGCAACAATGCACCTTCGGACCGTCCGTCTGATGGAAGCAGTGGCATGGGCTACACTTCGCAGGACGACTTCGCCCGTGACCTTGAGGAAATCCAGCACCGCAGCTACGAGAGGCAGAAGGCCATCGAGCGCGGCCTTGGGTTCGGCGACCCGGAAGCGGAAGAGGCGGCCAAAAGGCAGCGTGCCGACTCGTTGGCGAGAATCCGCAAGGAAGAGGCGGAACGAAACCGTCCGAACCTTGTCATCAAGTCTGACGACACCAATGCGGACAAGTTCCATACGGTGGCCGCTCCCGACGGTACGGCGGAAGCCAGACTGATACGCGCCATGATTGACCAGACAACCAAGGCCAAGGAAGGCACGCGCCTGCGCTTCAAGCTGCTTGATGATGTGACGGTGAGCGGCACCAAGTTAAGAAAAGGCACTTACCTCTACGGCACGGTGACGGGATTCTCCAGCCAGCGCGTGAAGGCTACCATCACCAGCATCCTTGCCGGGGACAAGTTCATCAAGGTCAAGCTGTCCGTATTCGATAACGACGGCATGGAGGGCTTTTACGTGCCCGAATCCTCGTTCCGCGATTTCGTGAAGGACGCTAGCTCCAACGTGGTGCAGCAGGACATCAACATCGAGTCCGACGGCGGCTACGGCTCCGGCATATCCGGCGAGGCCATTGCCTTGCAGGCCCTGCAGAACATGTACAACTCCGCCACTTCCGCCCTGTCTTCCAACATCCGGAAGAACAAGGCGAAAATCAAGTACAACACCATCGTCTACCTCATCAACTCGGACGATGCAAGGTAAACATGATTTGAAAACAAATACATACTTATATATGAAAGCAAGAACTATCTTACTGACTTTGCTCTGCGCCGTGGGCATGACCGCCTACGCCAACGAGAAAATCTATGTCAACCGGGATGTGACCACGCACATCGTCATGCCCGAACCCATCAAGCTGGTGGACATCTCTACCCCGAAGATTGCCGGGAATCAGTGTACGGATAACATCGTCCGCATCAAGCCGTACCATGATGAGGGTGATTCCATACAGTCCGGCGGCTACACGGAGAACGAGCTGCTGGGCACCATCACGCTCATCGGGGAAAGACACATCGCGCAATATGACGTCCTTTATACCGAAGAGCCAGGACAGGCGGCCGCCATCTTCGAGGTGCCGTACACCCACACGCAGTCCTACATCAACCCCGAAGTCACCATGCCCATGTCCGAAATGGCACGCTATGCGTGGGCGGTGTACGGCAGCAGGCGCAAGTACAACCAGATCGTGACGAGGGCGCACGGGATGAAGGCCACGGTCAACAACATCTACGCCGTCGGGGATTACTTCTTCATCGACTTTTCGCTGCGCAACAAAACGAAGATTCCCTACGACATCGAGGAAATCCGCGTGAAGCTCACGGACAAGAAGGAGACCAAGGCGACCAACTCGCAGACTATCGAGCTGTCGCCCGTGTTCACGCTCAACTCCACGAGGAAGTTCAGGAAAGACTACCGCAACGTGATGGTGCTGCCTAAGCTGACCTTTCCCGACGAGAAGGTGCTGCGCATTGAAATATCCGAGAACCAAATCAGCGGACGGGTCATCGTGCTGACCGTCGAATACGAGGACATTCTCCATGCGGACGGCTTCGATGCCGACATCCTGAAGGATGCCGCCTACTATCCTTATTACTACATCTCTTATTCCGACAAGCAATGAAGAAGTTTTTAATCACCTTATTCTGTGCGGTCGTTGCCATTGGCGCATCTGCACAGGACGGCAAGCTGGCGGTAAACGCCGGCTTCATGTTTCCCTCCACACTGAACGCTACCATAGGCTACGAGCATCCGCTATCATACGGAAATGCTGTGGAACTGTACGGCGAGGCCGGCACTCATTGGCAGGAAAAGGATTTCTGGAAAGGCTACTATTGGGACGGCGGCATCGTCTACAAGCACCGGCTGGTGCGCTATAAGAACGGTATGCTGCGTTTCCGCTTCGGGCCGCAGTTCGGCGCGGTGCAAAAACGGTTCTTCATCGGATTGGAGGGAGGATTTGAATACAGCTATGTGTTCCAGAACGGATGGGAGTTCGCCCTGATACAGAAGAACAACGTGAACTTCCTGCACGGCGACACGTTCCGCAACGGATTGCTTTTGGGAATTAAAGTACCGTTCTAATTTCTATACGAAGCCAACTCTTAATTCTTAACTCTTAATTTCAGTTTTATGGCGTTTGAGGAAACACGGGAACAACAGCAGATGTACAACTACTTCCGCAGCTGCATTTACATCTTCCTAATTATAGAGATTGTGATGAACCTGCCCGTCACGGCGGACAACCGCGTCACGCAGTTCATTCTCGACCTGCTGGCGCGCTTCAAGGTGTTCAACTCGGTGTCGGGCTGCAAGGTGGTGGAGCTGGTGTGCATCTGCATCGTCTGCATCGGGACAAAGGCGAAGAAGGCGTTGAAGTTCAACGTGCGCACGATGGTGGTCTATCCCGTGCTGGCCGGGCTTACCCTTGTCGGGCTGTGCTTCGTGTTCCATGGGATGTACTTCGGCGTCAGCTGGTTCGGCTTCCCGGCCAACCGCATCCTGTACGCACTCTGTTCGGTAGTAGGTACCATGCTAGTGCACCAGGGGCTAGACGGCATCGCCAAGTATTACAACAACAAGGTGGGCGAAGACCGCTTCAACTTCGAGAACGAGTCGTTCCAGCAGTCGGAGACGTTGGTCGCCAACGACTATTCGGTGAACATCCCCATGATATACTACTGGAAGCGGAGGATGCACCGGGGATGGATAAACATCATCAACCCGTTCCGGGGGACGATCGTGCTGGGTACGCCCGGTTCGGGAAAGTCGTTCGGCGTCATCGACCCGTTCATCCGGCAGCACGCCGCCAAGGGGTTCGCCATGATGGTCTATGACTTCAAGTACCCCACGCTGGCCAGGACGCTCTTCTACCAGTTCTGCAAGAACCGGAAGGCAGGGAGGCTGCCCGCGAACTGCGGCTTCCGCACCATCAACTTTACCGATGTGGAGTATTCCGACCGCATCAACCCCATCCAGCGGAAGTACATCCCCGACCTTGCGGCGGCCTCGGAGACGGCGGCCACCCTGCTGGCCTCGCTCAACAAGGGAGGCGGCGAGAAAAAGGGCGGCTCGGAGGCGTTTTTCACCAACTCGGCGGAGAACTTCCTCGCGGCCATCATCTACTTCTTCGTGAACTTCCATCCCGTGGGCTTCAAGGACGGCAGGAAGCTCAGGCGCTTCATCCTACACGAGGAAAAGAAGCTGGAAATCGTCATCAGGAACTGGGATGACTACAACGCCATCGACAAGGACGGGAACGTGGTGCTGGACTTCGTGGACGAGAAGGGAAACGATGTCTCCACGGACGAGGACAGGATGTTCGTGGACTTGAACGGTTACAGGTATAAAGACCGCACGGGGAAGCTGATACGCATCGACCGCTGCTGGTATGAGGACAGGGACGGCAACGAGGTGGAGCCGGACACCATCACGGGGGAATACTCGGACATGCCGCACGTGCTGTCTTTCCTCGGCAGGCCATACGACCAGGTGTTCAATATCCTGATGCAGGACGACAAGATAGCCTCGCTGATGGCGCCGTTCAAGAGTGCCTACGAGAACAAGGCCAACGACCAGCTGGAAGGCATGGTGGGAACGTTGCGTGTCAATGCGGCAAGGCTCGTGTCGCCGGAAGCCTATTGGGTATTCACCGGGGACGACTTCGACCTGAAGATTTCCGACAGGGAACATCCGAGCTACCTCGTGATAGCCAACGACCCGGAGAAGGAGCAGGTCATCGGCTCGCTCAACGCCCTTGTGCTGAACCGTCTGATAACCCGTGTGAACTCAAAGGGGAACATCCCGGTGAGCATCATCGTGGACGAGCTGCCCACGTTGTACTTCCACAAGATAGACCGACTTATCGGTACGGCACGCTCCAACAAGGTGGCCGTGACATTAGGTTTTCAGGAACTTCCGCAACTGGAGGCGGACTACGGCAAGGTGGGTATGCAGAAAATCATTACCACGTGCGGCAACATCTTCATGGGGGCTGCCCGTAACAAGGAGACGCTGGAATGGGCGCAGAACGACGTGTTCGGCAAGGCCAAGCAGACCTCGCGCTCCATATCCATCAACGACCAGAAGGTGTCCACCACCATATCAGAGAAGATGGACTACCTCGTTCCGGCGGCGAAGATAGCGGACATGGCCACCGGATGGCTGGCCGGACAGGCGGCGCGCGACTTCACCGCCACGGACGAGAGTATGTTGGAGAAGTTCGACATCGAACAGTCGGAGGAGTTCAAGACCACCAAGTATTTCTGCAAGACGCACTTCGACATGAAGAAGATTAAGGACGAGGAGGAACACTACGTGCCGCTGCCCAAAATCTACGAGTTCAAGAATGACAGGGAGAAGGAAATCCTGCTCAACCGCAACTTCAAACGGGTCAATCAGGAGGTGGAGAACATGGTCAAGGAACTGCTGGGAATGAGTTAAGGATTTGTCTAACTGTCCTTGATAATAAATTGAATGATAATAATATATGGATATTAGTTCAACTTCATATCCGTTAAAGTCGCTTCCTTTATTTAGCGGCAGCGCATTGAAAATCATCGCCGTGCTTTCAATGATGACAGACCACTGCGCATACTATCTCATGGACGGCAATACCTGGGCTTATGAGGTAATGCGGTGCTTCGGGCGTGTCGCCTTTCCCGTGTTCGCTTTCCTGGTTGCGGAAGGATTTGCCCATACCCGCAACCGGATGCGCTACTTCCTTTCCCTCCTGTTGTTCGCTGCCATCAGCGAAGTGCCGTGGTATCTGCTGAACGGAGCGGACGGCACGCACAACGTGATGTTCACGCTGGCCTTGGGAGTGTTGGCGTTGGCCGCTTTCGAGAGGCTTCGGGAGCATCGCGTCTTATGCTGTTGTTCCATTCTGCTGACGGCATGGCTGGCTGCATGGTTGGGAACGGACTATGAATGGCGGGGTGTCCTGATGATTGTGGTATTCTACCTGTTGGGTATGGTCAAGAATACGCCGGTCACTTTGCGCAGGATGTTGCAGCTGCTCTTTGCCTTTCCGCTGATGATGCACTACGGCATAATCGGTGCGTTGTTTGCTTGTGTAGTCATCTTCCTGTATGACGGCACAAGAGGTTTCATCCACGGAAACGTGGCCAAGTATGGCTTCTATGCCTTTTATCCGGCGCATTTACTGTCCTTTCTTATTATCTGTCAATCATTATTTTAAGGCTATTTCAAAATGATTCTAAAAATTGGCTAACTTTGCAATAATCTTTGCTAAGTCTGTATAGCGAAGGTATTTAATGCTAACAACCAATTTATTGAATATGAAAACATCATTGGTATTGAATAAAAATCAGATTATCACAAATATCAAAACCATTGAAAAGTATTTGATGGGTGATTCAGATAATGATTTTGATATAATGGCCAAATATATAAGCCATGGACGGGTATTCATCGCCTATAAAATAGATGGTGATTTTCATTTTGCGCCGAGTAGATTCATTGGCTATGCCAACAACACACTAGAACAACACAGACAAAATCCGGATAAACACGGAACTATAACGACACAGCATATTACCCGTATTCTTGGCCATTCCAATATATATTCACAAGAACTGGAAGATGCCTATAAAACTTATTGTGCTTGGTTAGGCAAACAATCATCTAAAAATAACAGAAGTTATTGGTGCTTAGAGGAAGAAATTCCATGGGAATCTAGCAATAATCACTTCTTTGAGGGAGGTAGAAAATTAGTGACCCATATGAAAATAGAACGTAACAGAAAAGTTGTTGCTGAAGCTAAATCTATCTTCAAAAGGAAGCATAATAACGAGTTGTATTGTGAAATCTGCGGATTCAATTTTAAATCCGTTTACGGTGAAATTGGTGAAGATTTCATAGAAGCTCATCATAAAATTGGATTAGCAACGACAGATGGTGAACACAAAATAGAGCCTTCTGATTTTTTAATGGTCTGTTCTAATTGTCATTCTATGCTGCACAGGGCGAATGTATCAACCAATGAATTAAAATCAATTATAAAGGGATGTTCACACAAAAAGTAATAGACGAATTGCAGTCTTATGTATATGCACTGGTTGACCCAAGAAATGACTGTATCTTTTACATTGGAAAGGGCAAGGGGAACAGGGTATTCCAACATACAGAAGACGCCCTTCAAGAGAATACTGACAGTCATAATCTTAAACTTGAAACTATTCGTTCCATCCATAAGGACGGCTTAAAAGTTAAGCATTATATTATCAGGCATAAGCTGTCAGACGAAACCGCTTTTTTGGTGGAATCTGTACTTATTGATATGTTGTCATACACTAAATTCAATAAGGACAATCTTCTCACTAACATTACAAGTGGTCACCATCAATGGGATGAGGGCATAAAAACCACAGAAGAATTGTGTTTATTATATGATTGCCCAAAGATATCCCCCCAAGAAGGCGAATTGCTGCTTCTTGTAAGTCTTAATAGAAGTTATAACCAATCTAAATCAACTGGCATTTATAGGCGAGCAAACGATTATGAATCAACCCGTAAATATTGGCCGGTAAGTAAATCTATGATTACAAAAATCACTTATGTCCTAGGTGTGTATAAGGGTATTGTAAGAACTGTATATAAGCCAACAAAATGGCAGACTTACAAATGTGCGGATGATGGAATGCAATTTAAGAAAACGCGTTATGGATTTGAAGGGATTCCTGTTCCTGACTCACCCTACTTAAATACTGATGTATCAGAATATCCATTTGGTAGCGGAAGTTCAATAAGATACATAAAAAGATGATAATAAGATTTTGTATCTTAAATCATTCTTAGAACCCCGATTACTTCCCGAATGTAATTGGGGTTCTCCGCGTAACCTATATCCCTGAGCCATAACAAGTAGTTTCCTCCCTTATACTTGTACTGTACCTTGGTGTAATAGGCCCGGACACTCTCCGTCCAATGTCCGAACTCGAAATATTTTCCCGTCCGTGGGTTGGTCAGGCCGAACAGATTGTGTTTGTTCCGGCATACCGGGGAGGTGAACCACCCGGTTTCAAGGATGGCCTGAGCCAATACGATTTTCGGATGCCGTATGCCGTTCCGTATGATTTCCGCATAGAGGTTGAGGATAGTCAATTCGGGAGGCATGGATTTTTGGGATGTCCTTTTGTCATCTTTTTGGCCTTTCACCTTCTTCTTTTCTTTTGTCGCCACATGGATATGCAAGGTGTCGTTTCTGACATCTTGCGCATTATTACTGATTGTATCATTCTCTTTTCCAGTCGCTTTCATCGTTTTACTTACAGAACATGGTATAAACTCCGACTCTTTGGTAATGGTATAGAACTGTGCCGATGCGCTAAAGGGCATCAGCAACAGCATCAGGAATGGCAGAATAGTGTTGTGCATTTCTTTTTCTTGTTTGGGTGAAAATACTTTTGCAGGGTGTTCAAGCGGTTTCGGCCGCAAAATTAACCCGTAAAAACAAGTATAACGAAATGGACAACAGAAATTTATCCGAAACGCTACCCTACGGGAAGCTGGCGATGCTGGGCATCGACAGGGAGAAGGCAGACCTTCTGCCGCAGGAGGTGAAGGAAAAGCTGCTCTCCGGCGAGGTCACGCCTCTCATGCAGGTTTCCATCCGTGCGCAGAACGGCAATGCCGTCACGCTGCCGCTCAAACTCCAGCTGGTGTCAGACAGGCTGGGCAACCCGGCCCTGATGGCCTATCCCGTCAGGGCGGCCCTAGAAACGCAACGCAACCAGGCTCTCGGCCTGACTGAACAGGAAGCGGAACGCCTCAAAAAAGGAGAAGTCATCCAGAAGGCCGTGGATGTGGACGGCGAAAAGACCCGGCAGTATCTCCAGCTCGACCCTGAGACTAAATCCGTCATCCACCGCCGTGTGACCGATATACAGCTGGAACAGAAGCTGAAGGACATGGAGAAGGTGAACGACATCGAGCTGGGCACGCAACAGAAGCAGCAGGTGCGTGACGGCAAGCCCGTGGAACTCAATGTCGGCGGCGAGAAGGTGTCGGTCGGCGTTGACCTGAGGGAGCCGCAGGGCTTCAAGGTCATCAGGGGCGACCTGAAGGAATGGGAACGCCAGCAGAAGCTACGCTACGACGAGCTGCACCCGGAATACCTCGGACTGGTGCAGACCGACAGCAACCGTTGGGAATACCAGAAGGTCGTGGACAGGCAGTCACAGGAACGTACCATGAAACTGCACTCCCCCAAAGAGAATGTCAGCCAAAGTCTCAAACGCTAAATCCGTCCGCTTATGGCAAAGAAACAAGAACAGGAAAACACCGCAGACATGTTGCGGCAATTCGACACGCTGAAACAGAAGCATCCCGACGCGATGCTCCTCTTCCGCAAGGGGGACTTCTACGAGATGTACCGGGAGGATGCAGTCAAGGCCGCCGCCATCCTGGCCATCACACTGACGAGCAGAGCCTTTCCCGGAGAAAAAGAACCTGTCAAGTACACCCTGTTTCCCTACCACGCCTTGGATGTATATCTTCCCAAGCTGATACGCTCCGGGCAGAGGGTGGCCATCTGTGACCAACTCGAAACTCACAAGCTGAAAAAGGATGAGCGGTCCATACAAGAAGCCGGAGAAAAGTCAAAGATAAAAGAAGAAATCATACCCAACAATACTGATATGGCAAAGAAAAAGAAAGACCAGGCCATGCAGGACAAGCCTGTCCAGACGGCCACGAATGAGGTACAGGAGAAACCTGCCCGTCAGAAAAGCACAGAACGGCAACCCGAAGCAAAGGCGGATGCCAATGTGGAACAGCAGGCCGGGGCGAAAAAGGAACGCAAGCCGCGCGAACCGCAGATGGTGACAGCCGACGGCGGCAAAGTGACCCACGGCCATGCCTACCAGGGCAAGGACAACCCGGAGGATTGGTACTTCACCGCTAAAATTGACGGCCAGCAGCTCAAGCCACAAAAGATGGACGCCGCCGACCTCGCCGCCTACCAGAAGAAGGAGCTGACCGTGCCGCAGCTGATGGAACGCTACTACCCGACGAAACTGATGCCGAAAGTGCCGGAGGACACCTACAGGTTCCCACGGCAGATGGAGGGTGCGGAAGGAGCGGTTGCCATCGAGAAGTTCAATGTCTACAAGGAAAAGGACGAGCAGCGTCCCGACTTCGGGCGGTACAAGTTCTATGCCCAGGTGGACGGCGCAAGGATGTCCGCCGTGGCCTCTCGCCAGGACCTGAACGCCTACTTCGACCGGGTGATGACCCCGAACCAGCTCATCGAGAAGAACTTCGGCGAGCGGCTGCACCTGAAGTCCGCCTACGAGAAGTACCGGCTTCCCGAAGGCGTTGACCCCAAGGGTGTCCGTGTGGCGAAAGACCACACCGACAACAAGTGGAAAGTGTACGTGGACATGGGCGACAAGGGCAAGACCGCCCGGCATGAAATCTCCTTTGACGACGGCTATTCGCTTTTCAAGACCCGTACCGCCACACGCGAGCAGATTGCAGCCAAGTACCTCACCCCGGAAATCAACGGGCTGTTGTCGGCCCAGACCACCAGGCTGGAGAAATCAAACTCCATGAAAATGTAAAAATGTCAAACCATAACCATTTAAGAAAGATACAATATGTCAGCAACAATGAGTCATGAGGAGCTGGTTGAACTCCTCCAGGAAGGCAAGATAGGCTATCTCCGCTTCGTGCTGGAGGGCGAGAACGAACAGGACTATCTGGAGTGGTGCCGTGCGCACGGAACAGACCCGTCGGACGAGTCCGCCGAGTTTTATGTGGAACAGACGGACATCCTACAGATGGAACGCCAGCTAATCGACGACGAGGACTATGGCATCTGGAACTAACCCGGCATCCGCCGGTTCCGGCCAGGCGGCCATAGACCGCTTCGCCGAGATGATGATCGGGCGCATGGAACAGATGAAGGCGTCCGACTGGAAGAAAGGCTGGATAGGCGGAGCTTCGGGATATGCGGGCCTGCCCCAGAACGTGGGCGGACGCAACTACTCCGGCTCCAACTCCTTCTTCCTGCAGCTCCATACGGCGGCCAACGGCTACGACCTGCCCGTGTTCCTCACCTTCAAGCAGGCGCACAACCTGAAAGCCCACGTGCTCAAAGGCGAGAAAGCCTTTCCCGTCATCTATTGGGACATGCTCGTGAAGGACAAGGACGGCAGGAAGGTCAGCTCGGAGGAATACCGCGCCATGAACAAAGAAGAAAGAGAAGGCATGGAGGTCATCCCGTTCGTCAAGGCGTTTCCCGTGTACAACGTGGCGCAGACCAACCTGGCCGAGGTGCAGCCCGAACGGATACGGAAGCTCATGGACAGGTTCAGACTGCCCGAACTCCGCGACACGGAAGGCATGTACGCCCACGCCGCGCTTGACCGGATGATCGAGACGCAGGGATGGGTCTGCCCGATACAGGCCGACAAGCGCGTGGACGGGGCGTATTACTCGCCGGGACAGGACATCGTGGTGCTGCCCATGAAGGCGCAGTTCAACATCGGAAACACGCCCGATGAAATCTACCGTGGCGGCATGGAGTTCTATTCCACCATGCTGCATGAGATGGCCCACTCCACCATGACACCGCAGCGGCTCAACCGCGACGGCATGGGCAGGTTCGGAGACCCCAAGTACGCCAAGGAGGAGCTTGTCGCCGAACTGACGGCTGCGATGATAAGCCATTCGATGGGCTTTGACTCCAAGGTGACGGACAACTCCGCCGCCTATCTGGACTCGTGGATCGGCGTGTTGAAGCAGGAACCGAAGTTCATCGTCTCGGTCATGGCGGACGTGAACAGGGCTTCGGACATGATACTCGACCATGTGGACAGGCAGCGGCTGGCCCTGAACGAGCAGCCCTACCTGGCCAAGAACGACCCGTTCACCCCGCTTGACCCAGGCGAGGAAGTGCCTTTCAGGAACGCGGCCATCGTCAAGACACGCGGCGGCGACTATGCCATCCGTGCCTCGTATGACGGCGTGGAGCTGGGTCTGAAGAAGGTGTCGAAAGGCACGGCCTGGACTTACTTCCAGCTTACGGACTACAAGGACAAGGCGGCCTTCCTGAACATGACGGCACGCAAGACCTTCGGACCGGAGATTGCCATGATGGGCAGGACGCAGGCCGTAAGCGCCAAGATGAGTATCTAATCCAAACAAAGTAATACCGTATGCCGGACTACAAGGTAAACTTCAAGGAACTCAAAGCGCGTGTCGGCGTGACCGATGTGGCCTACGCCCTCGGCTACCGCCTTGACCGCAAGGCCGGCGTGGGACGTTACATCGAGCTGGTATTGGGTGACGGACGGGAGAAGCGTGACACTCTCATTGTCAGCCATCCTAACGACAGGGCTTCCCAGACGTTCTTCCGCCGGGACGGCTCCAAGGGGGATGTGCTTACGCTTATCCGCGAGAATATGGATGCTTTCCTCGTCACCGGCAAGGACGATTGGCAGAAGGTGGCCAAGGTCATGGCACGCTTCGCCAACATGCCTGAACCGGAATACCATGAGGATTGGGAATACCTGAAATCAGCCAAGGCTGCATCAGCTTTTGATGCCTCACGCTATGAAGTGAGGCAAATAGACATGGAGCGCATTCCTCAGCTCTTCCGCCAACGCAGATTGTCCGACGAAACGGTCAGGCGGTTCGCACCGTTCATTTCCCTCATACGTGACAGACGGAACGGGAATTTTGACGGCTACAACATCGGCTTTCCCTATACCGACACGGATAATCAGGTGAAAGGATATGAAGTACGCGGTTACGGAGGTTACAAATCAAAGGCCGCTGGCACGGATTCCTCTTCATCGGCATGGGTGGCCGACCTTTCCGGCGGCAATCCGGAAGCGGTCAGAAGCGTGTTCTTCTGTGAGTCCGCCTTCGACGCGATGGCTTTCCACCAAATGAACAAGGGACAGCTGCACCCGGATGTGGCGTTGGTCTCCCTCGGAGGGACATTTTCCGACAACCAGATTGTCGGCGTGATGGACCGTTTCCCGAATGCCAAGGCTTTCGACTGTTTTGACAACGACATCGCCGGACGCATCTATGGTCTTCGCATGATTGGCCTGCTGGAGGGCATCCCGATGAAAATCAGCAAGGCGGAGGGCGGCCTGCAAGTGGAAGCCGGGGGCAAAAGCCTTACCGTCAATCCGGTAAAGGCGTTGTCCTCACAGCTTGCCGCACACTTACCCATCCGTTATTGTACCGGGCAATGGCTGCCGCCCAAGGCGTTCAAGGACTGGAACGACTGCCTCCTGAACAAGCCGATAACCCCAGTTCTCGCCCCACGCAAGGAGGAACGTGACCAGAATCTGGCGGAACGGAGAAAGGGAAGCCTTAAAATGTAACGTAAAATTAAATATAGATGAAAGCAAATAGACTGAAAATGGCCGCTGGGGCGTTGGCCCTGTGGTTGGCCGGAGGTAATGCCCTTCCGGCATTCGCCCAACAGATAGATCCGGCACTGACCGGCGCGGTGACGGCACAGACGCTGGAACTGAAAAGCCTGCACGACAAGCGCAGGAAGACGCAGGAGAAGATTATCGCCGCCGAAGCCGCCGTGACTGTCGCCCTCGACCGGGTACACAGCGTGGAGGACAAGATGCTGGAATATCTCTCCAATGCACAGGGGGCGGTGCAGAATCTCTACCAAATCAAACGAGCAGGGGAACTGGTGACGACCGAGATACCGCAGAACTGCAACCTGCTGCTCAAATCGGTGGGGAGCAACCTCAAGGGCACGGCGATAGCGGCCATCGTGTCGGACGAGCTGACGGACGCGGCCACGCAGATGGCGGCGCTCTATCCTTTCATGAGGCAGCTCGTGACTTCGGGCAGCTACGATGTGGCAGGGGCTGACGGGAAGAATGGGAAGCACAAGGTCAACCTGCTGGACTCTTCGGAACGCTATTACATCGCCAACGAGGTGGTGACAAGGCTCGAAGCCATCAACACCGACCTGTTCATCCTGGCATGGCAGGTGCGCACGCTCTCGTGGAACGACCTCTGGTTCTCGCTCGACCCGGAAGGATGGGCCAGCGTGATGTCCGGCAAGAACATCATCGGCGGCATCGTGGCAGACTGGAAACGTGGGTTCAATTAGAAAACAATAAACGAATAAAAAATGGAAACAGAAAAGAAAATCATCGGCCGCTGCCCCTTGTGCGGCGGCAACGTGGTCAAGACCTGCAAGGGGTACCGCTGTGAGCACAACATAGGCGACAACCCTTCTTGCGTACTGAACATCAACGCCATCATTGGCAACCGCAAGATGGCGGACGCGGAGATGGCGGAACTTTTGGAGAAACGCCGCATCCTGCTGGACGGTTTCGCCTCCAAGGAGGGCAAGACGTTCCCGACCGTGCTGGAGCTGGCCGACGACGGCAATATCCTGATGCAGCCGGTCATCGGCAGGTGTCCGCATTGCGGAGGGGAAATACGTGTGGGAAGCCGGGCGTTCAACTGCTCCAACTATGCCAACCAGAACGCACCCTGCTCCTTCGCCATCTGGCGCAACATCGGCGGCCACCAGCTCACCTTGGAGGAAGCCGTGGAAATATGCGAGAAGGGCATCACATCTTCGGAGCTGGAGATGTACCGGGAGGACGGCAGCATCTACCGCAAGCGGCTCGGCGTATCGCCGGACAAACTTCAAATCGTGAAGATATGAGACCGGGAATGAAAATCTGGATAATACTCGTTTCCATCGTGTTGTTTTGGATCGGGGTGTTCTGCTTTGTCTGCTGTGCGGACAACTTGGAGAATCGTGCGACGGACATGGCGGAAAAGGCATTGAGGGCGTCGGTGCACAATCCCGAATCCATACGGATATTGGGCGTCAGCAAACCGGATTCCGTGTTCGGGCATACCTACATCACGCAGGAGGAGAAGATGGCCCTCTCCATGGCTATGGTTAAAATCAACAAGAAGGTGATGGAGGCTACGGACGGGCTGGAGGATTTCGACCCGGACGACAAGGAAACAGCGGCTCTGATGGAGCGGCAGATGTCGGCCATGTCGAGCCTGAGGCGGCTGATGGATTTCAGCGGCCAGCTTGACGGGAGTCCGCAACCGTTCTCCGGCTGGAAGGTCAAGGTTGACTTCGAGGGTGTGGACGCGGACGGCCAGGGCTATCATTCCGAATACTGGTTCATCCTGGACAAGGAGGCGCAGTGCGTGGTGAAGTCGTTTGAGATACCCTTGCCGTAGGGTTCATAAGGAATTTGTTTCAAAATATATGGGGAATCCCGGTGTCATTTCAATGTGGCATCGGGATTTTCCGTTTCCTGCCCCTCATGGCATCCGGCTCCGTGGGTTTTCCGATACGAATTTACGGAGGGCGTGCCGTCTGCAAACGGCGCAGGCTTGGCTGTGGCGGAAAACGCACGGCAGCCTTCCGCGATTTGTGCCAAATCGGGTATTCCGTGTGTTTTCCGCCTGCCACGTTTGCATTGTGGCACTTCCGCCCTCCGTTCCCCTGTATCGTAAAAACATCCCGGAGCTGGAAGTCGCAAGGCTTCAAACAAAAGGGAAAAGATTAGAACTTCAAAAAATCAAGCATTATGGCAATAGAACTCATTGACAGAAAGGAGAGTGTAAGCTACAATGGCAGTATTTATGAGCTTACCTTGTTGTGGGACAGGGAAAGCATCCGCAAGTGTTTCTGCGGTATGCCTCCGTTTTTTTCCCACATCCGCAAGGACGGGGCGAACTTCGCCAGCATCGACTGCTATTCAAACGACAACGGACGGTTTGCGGTAAAGAAGTTCATGCCGTCTTTACTCGCAAGGCCGGACTGGCAGGTGCGTTTCGACAAGGACATCAACACCATACCGCTTTTGGAACTGCTGGCAGGTCTGCCGATTTAACCTGTATGGATTTATCAACAAAAAAGCAAGGAAATATGAAAGGAACAGAACATTTCAAGGAGATTATCAAGGGTTATCTTGACCAAAGGGCAAAGGAAGATGAACTTTTCCGTGCCAAGTATGAAACCACGACACGCACCATTGACGATGTGGTGGTGTTCATCCTCAATGAAGTGCAGAAGTCGGGCTGCTGCGGATTTGCCGACGATGAAATCTATTCAATGGCCGTCCACTGCATAGACGAGCCGGAACTTGAAATAGGCAAGCCGCAGTCCTGCAACGTGGTGGTCAACCACCATGTGGAACTGACGGAAGAGGAAAAGGCAGAACAGAGGTCACTCGCACTCAAACGTTACCAAGACGGGGAACTGCGCAAGTTGCAGGTACGCAACCATAAACCAAAATCTGCCAAGGCACAAGAAACCAAACTGCAACCATCACTCTTTGACAATTTTGAGCCATGAAACCGAGGAACAGATTTGAAAAGGCGGTGGCGGCTTCCAACATGAAGCTGTCAACCGTCAGCCCCAAGGCTATTGAATGGGCATTAGGAAATATCATTGTACATATTGCGTTCCGCACGTCCGGCCATAACTGCACTTGCGGTGACTGCGGAGCGAAGTTTGACCATAGGGGAAAAGGCAAGTCGGTATGCTGTCCCCATTGCGGACACCGCTTGCAGGTAAAGGACACGTTGAAGCGTAAGGAGTTGCAGTCCGTCTACTTCTCTTCCCTTGAAGTAGCGGACGGCCTACAGGTGCAGCGTGTGTTCTTGCTGAGAGCCGTATGCCGGAAAGGGATGAAGTTGGAAACGTCCTGCATGGAGGTGTGCCGCCTATGGCTCAATACAGAGGGCAGGATGGCGGTAACATCAAGGGCGAGGACATTGGGCTGGTATGTGGACAGTTTCAATTGGTGTACAGGAATTGACCTGAAGCTTTTGTCCGAGGTGCATTGGGTGATTTCCGACACATACGTTTACCCACGTTACAAGGTACTTCCCGAACTGAGGCGCAACGGCATAAAAGGCAGGCTTCCCGATGACTGCCATCCGGCAAGGTTGATGAAAGCGTTGTTGACGGACAGCCGGATAGAGACGATGATGAAGTCCAAGGACTTGCAGGCCGTGGCTTACTTTGTGAGCCGTCCGCTGGATTTGGACACGTGCTGGCAGTCGTACAAAGTGGCCGCACGGCATCATTACCGCCCGTCAGACTACGGCCTGTGGTGCGATACCGTCCGTTTGTTGGAGCAATGTGGGAAGGACATCCACAACGCCAAGTATATCTGTCCCAAAGACCTCAAAGCCGCGCATGACCGTTGGCTGGACAAAAGGAACAAGGCGGAGGAGAAGCGTAGAGACAGGGAACAGATGTTGAGAGCCAAGGCGAAAGAGGCTGACTTCTACAGGGAAAAGTCATGCTTCTTCGGGATTGTCATCAGCGACAATGACATTGAAATATCCGTGCTTGACTCTATCGAGGCTTTTCAGGCCGAGGGAAGCAGCCTTCACCATTGCGTGTTCCAATGCGAGTATTACGCAAAAAAGGACAGCGTTATCCTGTCGGCACACGACCGTCAGGGCAACCGCATCGAGACCGTGGAGTTCTCGTTGAGCCAGGGCAAGGTCATACAGAGCCGAGGGCTGTGCAACTCCAATACGGAATACCACGACCGGATTGTGGGACTTGTAAACGCCAACGCCTACCGCTTCCTGGAGGCGAGGACACCGGCATAATTCCTTGAATGTTCTTACCCCGACCTGCGCCGTGAGGCGCGGGTCGGGGTAATGTATTTCATTGATTGATATGATACAATGGTTCTGTTTCACTTTAGGTGAAACTGTGCTTCAATATTTTCATTTTTCGAAGTCTGAATGAAGCTTTCCATACATCCAGATAAATACAAACTATAATCCACAAGGAAAATATAAACTACACACCGACTTCCACCAAAAGTGAAACAGAACCGATACAAGGATTGTGCCGCTCTACTCTTCATTATTATTTTCTTCTTCTATCAGGGCATTACGATGATAACCGTGCCGTACAAAAGAGTCCACAAAAATCAATTCCTTGTACCATTCTCCATTTTCATCCTTTTTATTTTGGAAACGAAAAAATCCTCTGACAAATATTTCATTGTCATTCACAATCTTACGGAACCACCTTGAATCCATTACGATTACTTCCTGACCGCTCTCATTTCTGACCTTTTCTTTTTTATACCCTAAAATCTTATCATCCAATTTAGTGGTTGTTCCAACGGGTACGATGATTGTTTCTACCTTTACATATTTTTTGACTGCAAGATATACCATCAATTTGTTAGCCAACTTCTCATAAAATTGCTCCCGTTCCTCCTTATTTCCGGCAAACAGCTGGTCGTCTTCCGTCAATGTCGGCCACGTGTATATATGACGAACATTGTCCTTAGTTGACTCTATGTAAAAGTACATATACAGATTGCTAATGCCGCCATCTTCCCTGAATAACCACACATACAATGTATTTTCTCCAAATCCGTAAACAATCGTCCCGCAGTCTTTGGAAAGTAGTATGCCACAGACATTATCTTTGTAAAATTCTTGAAAAAGCTGATGGTCAATACCATAAAATGATTTTGCACTTTTCTTCATAACCTCCTCAAAAGAAGGCATGAGAAGTTCGGGTAAGCCCCAATCCGGTTGTGTCTGGCGGACATCAGACAAGAATTTCAGGCCGTTGGCCAAATATCCAAAGTGTTGCTTGTTGCTCAGCATGGGCACACCGAATTTTCCTTCATCTTCCACATTATCAATATTGAGCAACCAAGATATGATAGGTCGTTTGCGGATTATCATAAGCTAATTGTATTATAGGTTCAACTTGTAATGGCTGCTGTGGTTCAGTCTTTCCTGTAAGAGTTCGCCACGGTTTCTTCTAATTCTTCGTCAGGAACTTCCTTGCAAAAAATGTAATATACTGTTGTGCTGGTTGAGCTTGCTCCTCCATATGTGCCTACAAATCCGCCCCCAGTGGTAACAGATTTCGTATCGACTAATTCCCATCCTTGAAGAGACATATAATTTAATGCCCCTATCAGGGAGTTGAATTTCAAATCTTTGCCATCAGTTCCCTTGACAGTTTGCGGCTTTCTATCTGTGCCATCATCAAGTTTTATGGAATTTTTCTTGTATTCTATCTCCACATACAGTTTTTTAGCACACGCAAGCTGTGCTGTCAAAAGTAACACTGTCAATAACACGAAAATCTTTCTCATAATGAATTTAATTTAGGTGACTATATACGACAATACCCTAAATTTTGTCATGGCAAACCTTTCCTGCCTCTGAGGTAGTTACGTGGCGGAGTTTGGGGTATGCCACGCTTTCCGCTATGGCTTATGTAGTAATAAGGGTAACGGTGGGCGTGGATTAGATGACAATAATAGAATAAATTTGTTTGTATAACAAATCTTCAGAAATAAGTTGAGATACTCCGTTATAACCAGGAAAGATTCGAGAAGCATCATATCCTAAATTGCGGAGCATAACATATAGGCAAAGAACGAATTTTGTCGGCAAAGTTAATTTGTATAGCAAAGTTTGGTCATCTATTGCTTTATTTATTAAGAATGTATCTAATGGAGTTACTTCAACCTTATTTTGTCTTTGTTCATCTGTAACAAACTCCCATAAAGTGAAAAGTCCTTTTTGTGCGCCTAAGTTTGGATTTCCATGATAGGATGGTTTAATAAATTTCAAGGGTATCATTTTACCAATGGACTTGTCTGATTCTATTTTCTTTGCATTCAAAGCCCATAAAACGATATTATCATCATTTATGCAATTTCCTTTCTTTATTTCATTCATCACACCTAAACAAGCAAAGTATAGAGATACATATATGTCTTTGCTCCAATCTAATAGTCGTGTAGGCAATCCATAATGTTGAGCAAGGCCAGTAATCTCATATAAATCTTCAGGGAGCCAAGTTTCATGATTCAAGAAAACGGAAACATCATCAATGGGGTATTTTCTGATGCGACAATTAGGCACATATAAATTTGCATCATCGCATGAATAATAGAATTTCCTTAGTATATTGTATTCTGCGGCAATTCTCATCATCTGATTTTCTAAACCATTACAATTGCCCAATCGCATTACCTTGTTTCTATTATCTTCTCTCAATGCAGATGGTATAAGTTTGAATTTATCAGAAGATTCACCTCTGAAAATAAAATTCGGATAGATAGTGTTATAAATTTCGCCACCATATGATATGGCTTTTACAAAAGAATCAAAGTTATCAAACTGGATTTCTTTTATTATATTCTTCATAATTGTAAAAATTTGCTATTTGCAAAGATACAAAATCTGCCTGACTTATAACAACTTTCAAATAACTTTCGTACCTTTGCACAGTCCTTTGGGGACAGACATTGCGGAAATAAAAAGGAAGTGCCTTATACTCGATAAATCGCCAATTTGGAGCAAGATAAAATAGAAGTTGGCTCATGTGTAAAAGTTATACACGGAGATTGAATGGCAAGATTTATAAAAGTATTTGATGTTTCCAATGAAGGCAATTTTATTGCAGTCGGTGTAAAGCAAACAACTCAATCAGTTGCCGTAGATGATGTAATTGTGGTTTCAAAAGATGATTTTAATAACGCAAATTACGATGAGCTTTCGCAAGATGTATCTTTCTTTTGACCTTTTTTGAAATATAGTGGTTCCAATACTTCTTTATAGACTTGTTGCGTAAAAGACTTTCCGCTTCCAGTCCAAGTTAAACCACTCTTTCATCGTTGAGTGGCAAATTAAGACTATCTTTATGAATAAGGCATATAAATACAGGGCAAATATGGTAATAGACGGGAAGAAAAGAGATACCGCCTTACTATCAAAGAACATTTTATATGCAGCTGATATACAAAAGTTGAATGACCCATTTGAAGGCTCTGTTGAATTGCCTAAATCATATGAGCATGAACATTGGGTAACTCCTATAATACAAAAGCTGTATAGCGTAGGCATTTATTCTTTGTCTAAGCCGAAAAACGATGAAACATTTCCGTGCAATGAATTACTTTGGGCGCATTATGCTAATACACATAAAGGCTTTTGTATTGAGTATGATTTAGATAAACTTTCTAATTATGCACAATCAAATTATGACATAAGTCACGTTTTACACGTTTCATATGAAGACGAAAGGCCAAAAGTTCTTGGGAATGACAATGTTATTCAAATACAAAAGAAGGTTTTTGGAACAAAATCATTAGCATGGAAGTATGAAAATGAAGTGCGTTTAGTGTTTGAAAAATGTGGTGAAAAAATTATACCTGAAAATGCCGTAACTGCCATTTATTTTGGACTAAGGATAGGTTTGGAAGACAGACGTGAAATAATAAAGAAAATGTCTGGACGTGGTATAGATTTCTATCAAGTAGAACGTATTGAGAATTTGTACCAGTTAAAAGCAACCAAATTATCATTCGATTACACACATGAGATTGTCAATTTTGAGCAAAGACCAACAGTTGATAACTATATGATTTTATATAAGTCACCAAATAAAGACGAAAACACCCTAATGGAATTTATTGAGATGTTCAGAAAACATTTGAAACGTCCATCGAATATAACAGTTATTGATGATATTAGAGCAAAGTCTATTCTGCTTAATTATAAACCGCGCAAACTTATGTTAGATGAGGAAATAGAAATTATGGCAAAACATTGGATTGCATATTCTACTTTTGATGCCCCAGCAGTCGTATGGGTATATCCTGAAAAATGGTAATGAAAGGTTGCTTAAAAAAGAGCTTCTACTATTGCCGATAGTAGAAGCCCCAATAGCGACTGATTACCTGCGTGGCAATCTTCTACAATGTTCTGTCACATGCTCCCATTTACCAAATCTGAAACGGACATAGGAGCGAACATGTACAGGCTTGTCGCAACAGCACTGGACTGTTCTTTTGTTTTGAGACAGAGCCTCACTCTAACAGTTCTAAAAGGAGTGAAGATGTCTATTATTATGTTTTACCATAATTTTAACGCCACAGTTTTCCCTTTGAAGTTTGTTAAGTATTCAAAGATGCTAATGGGATTACAAAGATACATATTTTTAAGACAACGCATAACTTATGCCTCATTAATGACAAATCCTGCACGCTTCAATATCCGAATGAGCCACACTCAGTATCCAACCAAACTACGTTATTTGCTACTTTCTGTAATTCGTCTGACGTCTTCGGTGGCAGTATGTATCCTTTTTCTTTTTTATATCCTTTTTTGGGTGAACTTTGCTGATAGGTAAATGAATTATAATGCTATAAATAAAAGACTTATCACCTTGCTTTGAGCAAAAAAATCAGTAATTTTGCATTATGAATAGCGTGACAGTTGTTATATTTATATCTTTTAATATATTCAGCATATGAACACATGTCCTAACATTTACATAGACGAAGCAGGCAATACAGGGTCTGATATTCTTAATATCAACCAACCATATTTTGTATTATCCGCAATACATTTCACAAATGAAGAATTAGCGTGCATTCAAAAAGACATTTCTTATGACAAAGAAATGCATTTTGTAGCTATGAAGAAGAGCATTAAAGGTAGAACTGTTATCAAACAAGTTTTGCAGCATCCATTAATGAATGAAGAACACATCTCATTTGAATTTGTCGATAAGCAATTCTGTATATATGCACAAATTATTGACATGACAATTGAGCCTGTTTTTCACTTTATATATAATGATGATTTGTATAAAAAGCGTGGCAATATTATTCTTGCTAATTGCTTATACACATTTTGCCGAAATCATCCAGACCAAAAATCTATAAAAGATTTTCTATCTTCTTTTGTAAATATGATGAGAGAACAAACACAAGAAAGCGTAGAAGATTTTTATTCAAATGTAGATATTCTCTGCGAAAATTCCAACGAGTACTTGACTGACATTTTGCAGCACATTAGATTAAGTCATCGTATATTAAATGATGTATTAGTTGAAGATAATAAATTTTGTTTAGATACGACTGTAACTTCATTAGTATGCATGATTGAACATTGGTTCAAAAAATTGGGAATGAAGGTAAACATAATAACGGATAATTCTAAACAAATAGCAGCAGGATTAGAGATAATAAAGCAATTGTCGCAACTTACTTGTGAACAACAGAATATTGGATATGATACGCGTAAACATTCATTTCCTTTGCCTGTTAATTCCATTACTATGGTTGATTCTGCTACAAATTTTGGAGTGCAATTAGCAGATTTAATAGCCAGTTCGATTTCATTCATATGGAGTGATTCCACTAATAAGTATAAGGATTTTCAAAACGAATTAAAAACAATGCCATTTTTCAAAATAAAAGGCTATCCTATACAACCTGCGAGTGCCAATTATTTGTCCCAAGATGTTGATGATTCAAATGATTGTAGTCCTATTGATTTTATAGTTCAAAATTTATCGAAAGAATAGTGCCACTCCCCACCGTTATCCTTAGCATAACATAAACCACGCCCCTAAAAAGCGTGGCATACCCCAAACTTCGCCACGTAACTACTTTAGAGGCAGGAAAGGTTTGCCGTGGCAAAATTTAGGGTATTGTCGTATATAATCACCTTAATTTAATGGTACATTTATAATTGAATGTAGTTTTACTCATACATCTTTGAAATTCAACGGTAAATATAATTTATAGAAAACTCGTTATTCTTGTTGTAATTTTTCTATCATCCCTCCTGAGATTGATAAGATATTGTCAATCAATAGGATTTCATTTGTCTCTAAAATGACAGTTCTTTCCAACTCATCGTACCTCCGTATTACTCCGGTAATTGTGATATTTCTGCCGCCGTCTTTTAACGTGTCAGGAATAAAATAGATGAATGTAAGATTGGAACGCTCACCGATATGGCTAATGGCATAGGCCATACGCTTGGACAGTATCTCCTGTTCGTCCGATGACAGTTTCCGCTTCGGAGCGGTCTGCCGTGCGGTCTCGGCTATCGCCTCGTCATGCCCGGTCAGGGCGGCGAAGGGCGCGAACTGGGCGGCACGGTTTATCATCGGCATCGGCTTCCGGGTCTTGGAAACGTGGTGCGGCAGGTGGATGATGTCGTCATATCTACTCATGGTGTCCTCCTATCTGCTGGTTGCGTTCCCGCTGGGTGGCTCCGTCCGCATAGTTCAACCCTTTGAGGATGGCGTTCTTGCCGAACTTCTTCTTTATCTGCAGCACGGCTTCCTGGCGGCGGCGTTCCCTAGCCAGCATCTCTTCTTCAGCTTTCTGTTCCTTTTCCTGCTTTTCGTAGTCGGTGAAAAGGTCGAGCTGCACCGCTTTATTGTCTGGCTGTATATCCGCCTCGTGCATAAGATGGTTTGCCGACAGGGTGATGCGGCGTACCAGCAGGTCGGGGTTTACGATGCGGTCGAACAGTCCGCCGGACTTCTCCATGAGGATTGTTTCGGAAGAGGTCGGACGCTCCATGTTTACTGTTCCGTGTGCATGAACCGGGACTTGTCTGCCATAGCGGTCGGTCGCCACTTTGCCCTGATACTTTTCCCTGATATTCCTGTCCGTCAGCGATTCAGTGTCGTAACCGATAGTCAGCACAAGCTGGTCGGTCACCAGTCTCTTGTCAACCAGGTCCAGAGAGAGACTGTCCGCCATTTCCAGTACCACATTCCGTGCCTTGACTGCCGTATAGGGCGACTGGAGCACCTGTCCGCTGCTGACTGAGTTTGTTTCCGGACGGTATGCCTTTATCAAGTCCATAGTCACAGGTTCCCATCCCCAGGCATGGTCTATCAGCAGTTCCGCATTGACCCCGAACAGCTTATACAGCAAGTCCTCACGCTCAATGGAACAGCGGGCGATGTCGCCCATTGTCAGGATGCCGTAGGCCGCCAGCCGTGCGGCAATTCCACGGCCCACGCGCCAGAAGTCCGTAAGCGGTGTATGTTCCCACAACAGACGGCGGTAAGTCATCTCGTCCAGTTCCGCGATGCGCACGCCGTCCTTATCGGCAGGCATTTTCTTGGCCACAATGTCCATCGCTACCTTGCAGAGATAAAGGTTCGTGCCAATGCCAGCGGTGGCGGTGATGCCTGTCTCGGCCAGCACCTCCCGGATGATTTTCATGGCCAGCTCGTGAGCCGTCATCCGGTAATTCTTCAGGTAGGATGTCACGTCCATAAAAACCTCGTCGATGGAATAGACATGGATGTCATCCGGGGCGATGTGGCGGAGATATATTTCATAAATGCGTGTGCTGTATTGGATGTAATGCGCCATGCGTGGCTGTGCCACCAGATAGTCCACGGCCAGCTCCCTGTGTGCGTCCAGTTCCTTTTTCGAGTGCGATTTCCCGGAGCGTCCCCGCTGCCGGTTCACCTCACGCACCCTCTGCACCACCTCGAACAGCCGTGGCCTGCCGCCGATTCCATAGCTTTTCAGCGCAGGCGATACGGCCAGACAGATGGTCTTTTCCGTCCGCGACGGGTCGGCCACGACCAGGCACGTGTTGAGCGGGTCAAGTCCCCGTTCCACACATTCTACCGAGGCGTAGAATGACTTCAGGTCAATGGCTATGTATTGGCGTTCGGTATTCATGTTTATTTGTCTCCTTTGTCATAACCTACCGTAGGTTCGGCGGCAATGGTTGTTTCATCCTCCGGATTTCCCAAGATGTAGGGGCGTATCTGTTTGGGTGATACGGATTGCCCCAATGCCGGGTTCAACCGTTCTTTCAGCCTCGTGTTGCGTTTCAGCACCGTCATGTTGCGGATGGCAAATGCGAGTGCTTTCTTCGTGCCGATGAGCACGCATATCTTCTTGGCACGGGTGATGCCCGTGTAAATCAGGTTGCGTTGCAGCATCACATAGTGGGTCATCAGGACGGGCATCACCACGATGGGATATTCCGAACCTTGCGACTTGTGGATGGTGGTGGCATAGGCCAGTGTCAGCTCGTCCAGTTCGGAAACATCGTATTCCACGATGCGCCCTTCAAAGTTGATGTATAAGGTGCGCTCTTCTAGATCGACTGATTCTACGAAGCCCAAGTCCCCGTTGAAGACGTCCTTGTCATAATTGTTCCGCAGCTGCATCACCCTGTCGCCCTGACGGAACGAATAGCCGCTGCGGTTTAGCGACACGCCCGAAGGGTTCAACGCCTGCTGCAAGGCCATGTTCAGATTGGCCGCGCCTACTATTCCCCGTTGCATGGGTGTCAGCACCTGGATGTCGGCTGTTTTCCGATGATAGGCTTTGGGCAGGCGGTTCTTCACGAGGTTCACGATTTCCTCGGCTACCTTCTCCGGGGCTTCCTGTTGCATGAAGAAGAAGTCGGTGTCCTTGCCGTTGCTGGTATCGGGGAAACGGCCCTGGTTGATGGCGTGGGCACTCATCACAATGCGGCTGGACTGTGCCTGCCGGAAGATGCGCGTCAGGCGGATGACGGGTATCTTTTTACTGTCGATAATATCGCGGAGTACGTTGCCGGCTCCTACGCTGGGTAATTGGTCGATGTCGCCCACCATGACGAGGCGCATGGAAGTGGAGACCGCCTTCATCAGATTGTTCATCAGAATGATGTCTATCATGGAACATTCGTCCACGATGAGCGCGTCGCTTTCCAGCGGATTCTCTTCGTTGCGTTTGTAGCCGTCCTTCGGATTGTACTCCAGCAGGCGGTGGATGGTTTTGGCCTCCATGCCCGTAGCCTCGCTCATCCGCTTGGCAGCCCGTCCGGTGGGAGCGGCCAGCAGGATGCGTAGCCCCAGATGTTTCAGTGCGGCGATGATACCTTGGGTCGTAGTGGTCTTGCCTGTGCCGGGCCCGCCAGTCAGCACCATAACCTTGGAGCGAAGGGCTTCCCCGATGGCCTGCAACTGCACCTCGTCATACGTGATGCCAGTTTCCTTGGACAGTTCCGCTGCATTGAACCGGGTCGCAAAGAGATTGCTTTCCGATTCACGGAGCAGGGCAAGCAGACGGTTGGCCGTGCCCACCTCGGCAAAGTAGAACGGAGGCAGGTAGATGGCTTCATCCTCTGTCTTCAGGTCTTCCGTCCGTGCCATGTCGGTCAGGGTTTTGCGGATGGAGTCCTCATCCGCTTCCAGCAGACAGATGGCGGCTTTCACCAGCTGCTCCTCCTCGGCATATACGTGTCCCTCATTGGCCAGTTGGTTCAAGGTATAGATGATGCCGCTCTTGCAGCGACGCAGGTCGTTCTTCTCATATCCCATCTTCCCTGCGATTCCGTCAGCTGTCTTGAAGCCGATGCCCCAGATGTCATCCGCCAGGCGGTAAGGGTTCTCTTTCACTTTGTCGATGCTCTCCTTGCCGTATTGGCGGTATATCTTGGCTGCATAGGCCGTGCTTACCCCATAGCCTTGCAGGAAAAGCATCACGTTCTTGATGTCCTTCTGCTTCTCCCAGCTCTCGCGGATTTTCTCCACACGCTTCCTGCCGATGCCCGGCACTTCATACAGCCGTTCGATGTCGGTCTCTATCACCTCGATGGTATCCAGCCCGAACTGCTTCACAATGAGTTGGGCGAACTTCGGCCCGATTCCTTTCACCAGACCGCTTCCCAGATATTTCTCAATGCCATAGACAGTGGCAGGCATCACTTCCTCCCAAGTCAGACAGACGAACTGGCTGCCATAACGCTTGTCCACCTTCCAGTCACCTTCGCACAGCAGCACGCTTCCGGCAGGCACCTCCAACAGGTTGCCCACCAAGGTCACAAGGTCGTCATAACCTTTCACCTTGACTTTCATGACAGAATATCCGTTCTCCGGATTCTGATAGGTGATGCGTTCCACTACACAGCGAAGTTTGGGCATAGGCGTTATTTTTTGAAGAATAAATCTTTTAATTTGGCAATACAATCTTCAGACAGTTTTTCTTCCGGTTGGCAAGAACCGATTTTACAGTTGCTCAAGAAGTTTAGTTCCTGCAAGTCAACTATAATCGGCCCTTTGACCAACGTCAGTACATACGGGGCGCAATCATCAACCATGTTCAGTTCCTCCTCCGGATTCTCCAAGAAAAGCATGGCATCCTCGCCTATGGCAATTGTGTGCATCAGGTAGAGTTCAGCATCCGCTCCACATTGGTGAATGAATACCACCTTGTCACCTTTTCGGGGTAAATCTCTTTCCCAAGGAGGGAAACCACCCCAACGGAAATGTGTGATACCATCTTGATAAAGAAATTCCAAAAGGTTTTGGCAGGAACTGTTATCCATCTTTTGTACATACCAACTTTCCGTACTCTCTATCTTGCTTTTAATATAGATGGTCATACGTAAGCGTTCATCGTAAGTTCCATTATCCTTGACAGTGGTAAGTTCCGCAGTAAAGGCGTCACCCCATCCCATATCCATCATTTTCGCCACCATTTCGTTTTCCTTTCGTGGTACATAGCCGATGATGCAATCAAAGTCAAAATTTTCCGTATCACCTTCCATATCATCGGCTAATGCCACGGCCACCGCATTGCGGTCATGCTTATTGGCGCGCTCGCGAATCAAGACTAGCTCCGCACCTTCATACAGCTCATCCCAAAAGTCTTCCGAATGATGGAAGTTCCAGCCGGCAACGGCACATTCCTTGAAAAACGCCCTTTTCTTTTTGGGTTCGGGAAAATTGGACATTCCTTCAGGAAGCGGTACAGGCATACCTTCTGTAATTTCTATTTTGTCATTGTATTCGGGTGGGGCAACATCACCTTGTAGGGCAATGAGGTCATTGTCCGTATCACCGCCCGGATTGAAGGTGTCAACCATCTCCTTCATCTGTCGGTCAAGTTCAATATTTTCAATACCTTTCTCCTTTAATTGCCTTTGCAGGTCTTGCAGTTCAGTGTCACATTTGGGGCATGTGCCAGCGCAATCCCCTTCGTGGCGGCATTCTGCTGGCTGATAGGTCAATCCATACTGCGTGGCTATCCGCTTTCGGATTTCTCTGAGCAAATTGCATTTATCCTTTCCGTTCATGTTGCAGTCCTTTTGTTTGAGGGTGATATTTTGATTCTCTTTGAAGGTAGCGTACACATTCAAAATTCGTAAACCCCATTCTTTCCAGTTCATCAAGGCTGTAGTCCACATCCTTATCCGTATTATAACCAGGAATAAGGGGGACTTTCACGGTGATATCCTTCACCCGGCAGGTCTGGAGCAGTACGCTCAGTGAGTGGTCACGGATACAGCTCGGTTGCCCGGTATATCGTTCGTAGATGACATGGTTGATGTCCTTTACATCCACTATCCAATGGTCTACTATCGGTGCGAGTTGTCGGATGGTGTCTTCAGAACAGTAAAGTGAGGTTTCCAATGTGATTTTCCAGACATTACCGCATATCCGACGAAATTCCTCTATGAAACTGGCGTATCGGGTCGGCTCGCCGCCCCCAAAACAGATGCCACCTCCCGTTGCCTGAAAGTAAAGGTCGTCTACCTTCACACGGTCATAGAGTTCATTGACATCCAATTGTATGATTTCTTTTTTCAACGAAAGGCCATTGTTGCCATACGAATAGATTTCCTCATGACAGCGGTTGTTCAGACAGTAAGCACACCGAAGCGGACAGCCCATGAGACAGACCAGTGTGGTGATTCCATGGCCGTCCGTTCCCATCCGTAAACGGTCTATAGCGAATATGGAAGCCGTATGATACGTTTGAAGTTTTTTCGATGATTCCATAGTGGATTTCTTTATTATATCTTACTGAGTTTTTTCCTCACATCCATCAATGCGAACCCAAGCAGGTTTTCTCCTTTCCATAAACGGGGATTCCTGCAGTCAGGGTCATCTTCTTTCATGCCAATTCCCCAGACTGTATCGTAGGGACTGGCTTCCACCAATATCTTGTTTCTTGTAGCAAGCAGAAAGACTTTCAGCTCTTCATTGTCCATGAATTTATGCAGATTGCCAGTAATGACAATTTCCATACGGTGCTTTTGCCATTTGTATTCGTCAAAATTCTGCACTTCTCTACCTAATGCCTTTATTTCTTTAGGGTCAGTAGAAGCCAAAATTCTATTTCTTGTATCTTCATCACCCATGATTCGCGCCTTCTCTGCCATCATGAACTGTTCCGCACAGTTGTAATGGATGCCATTTACGGTAAACTTGCAAGGAAACCATTGGCTGAGACAGGCTTTGGTCGTTTCATGCGGTTTGCTGTGATGTCCCCAAAAGAACAAGAAATCCGGATTGGAAATCTCATAGAGGTCTTCTTTCCTTAATCCTCCATTCACATTCGTATAGTCCAAAGCGCGGTACCATTCCCTGAAACCATCTAAATTCGCGAAATCACCTCCCCAATGAATCCAGCGGTTAAGCAACAGGGCTTTCATCGACATGGGTACACCGTCATCGGGGCATAAGTCGGCAAGTCCGCAATGTTTGTAATAATCCAAATCCTCTTCTATGTGAGGATGGTCTTGTGGAAATAGATTGAACTTCACCCAGCATCTTTCATAATTAAACAACATGCCCTTCATCTGTGAACGAAAAGGACATAATCGCTCTCCTTTATAATAATGGCACTGTTCCAGCAGCATCAGCTTCTGTGGTGGAAACTCGGCCGACATATACATTCCGAACACCCATTCTTTATTGACCGGTTGGTGCATGAGGTCATCAGTAAGTACCACTCCTCTTTCAAAGTCTTCGCACAGACCATACTTTTCAAAGTGTTCGTGCCAATCATAATGGTCATAACTGCCCCACAACAGTTCAAAATAGTGCTGATGTTCCCAGATACCGTGAGAAAGCGTACCTGCGGAATAGGGATTCTTTGCTTGCATCCGCTTTGCCAACACGTCAATAGCGGCCTTGCTTAACGGACGGCTTTGCATGATTACCTCCTCAAACGATTCCGGCAACACAATGTTTTCTTCCACTATCGCTTCTTTGAACAAGGGAGCGATGTCCTCCGCCTTGAATCCGGCTATTCCGCAACCAATGGGAGTCACCAGAAAAGTCAGTTCCTTGCGTTCCTTGGCAAAAGCAATGAACTCATCCACATAGGGGCGAATGGTTTCCACGCCACCTTGCATGGTCGGTATGGCATAGCATTGACCTTGCAACCCTACACCATTGCCCCAGATGGCACCGAACTTTTCGTATGCCATACGTGCCGCTCCTCCACCGTGCATTCCTTGCAGATTGCTTCCGAATACAAAAATCTCATTCGCCCTTAGGTTCGTGATTCTTTCTGGTGTATATGTGGGTCTGAAGTATTCCATATTTGTTCAATTATTGGTTTCGTTTTGGGTATGGTTGATGGACACATTGAATGCCTTGCAACGGCGGTTCTGCTGGTTGGCCCGACTCAAGGAGAAACGGCCGAACTTTTCATAGATGTCAAGTCCGCGCCCTAAAGTGATAGTCCATCCCGTGTCGGTCTGTATCATGCGGTCGTGGTCGGCCTTGAAGTCGTAGGTGAATTCAATGCCCAAGGGCAGCAGTTCGTCGGCCAGGTCGTTGAAGCTGTCTATCACCTCCGCCACCTTCTCGTCATCCTCGTTCTGCGTACTCAGGTGAATTTTGATGGTGTCCTGTACGGATGTCACGTCGCGTACCATCTGGATAAAGTCCACCAGGTTGTCTATCTGGTAGGGTTGTCGGATAAACGGGTCGGTCAGCCAGATTTCCTTGGCCGTGCGCAGATAGTCGCCAAACAGCCCTTTATAGGTGATGCCTCCCTGGTTCTCGCGGACGGTGATTACCTTGGAAGCCAAAGCGGGGATGCGAGGGCGTTTTCCCTTGACGGCAGCGGATGAGGTTTCGGATGCAGCTTCCTCCGTGCTTTCTTCTTGCTCCGAAGACGGATGAGTGCCGTCTTGATTTTGGTCCGGGGTATTTTGAGGACCAAACTCCAGGCCCTCCAGCGTTTCCACTTTCACGGTTTCTCCCGTGGACAGCCAGGTGTAGACAAACCTGGCCGGCTCGGCATTGAACGTCTCGTCAATGGCATACAGCTGGTCCTTCACACGCTTGCGTCCCTCGGTGGCAAAGTCGATGATTTCCCGTGCCTCCTCATCGGTCATCCGTCCGTCGGGATAGAGCAACTTGCTGAATCCGGAAAAGGTCTTGCGGATGGCCAGATGGTCGCGTTCGGACAGCGAGCCGTCAAATCGGGCGTACTCCTTCAGTGCCGATGTGCGGTCGTCATTCCGCAACTCGTGCAGCACGGCGGCTATGTAGTCCGTTATCAGCCCGTATCCGGTCGAAAAGCTGTTCTTCTTCAAAATTCTGATTTCCCATCCGGGATTATACAGGTGGATGCGGTCGAGGAAGGCTCCTTTGATGAAGGACGTGGGAATGGACTCAAACAGGTGCGAGTTTTTCAGCATATACGGCACGGTGTGCTTGGTATTTCCCACGAATACCATCGATGCGCTGGCTTCATGTGTCCCCTTGCCACGGTTGAACGACTTGTTGGCCAGGTAGTTCTGCATGGTGTCTATCAGCACGGCATCCACGTTTCGGCCTTTCTGCTGCTCGAACTCGTCCCATGCTACCACGTCCCAGTAGCCCACCAGCCCCAGTATCTCCTTGTTGCCCTGCATCTTGACAAACAGCCGGGCAGAGGTTACATCGCCTCCGCTGACCAGCACGCCGTAGGGCGACAGTTCCTGGAACACGTGGCTCTTGCCCGTGCCTTTAGGCCCCAGCTCCACAAAATTGTAATTGTTTTCCACATGAGGCAACAGCCGTGCCAACGTGATGAATTTCTCGCGGCGGTTCATCACCTCCGGGTTCAGGCCGACCGTGTGCATCAGGAAGTCCAGCCATTCCTCCGTGGTGAAGTTCCGGCGTTGTTCGATGTATTCCTCTAGGTCGATGTGGGAAATCTGTATGGGTTTCAGGTTCTGTATCTCCCAACGCACCTTGACCTCTTCGCCCGACACATACCCGATGGTGACAATGCACCATACGCCGTTGCCCGACAGCAGTTTGGGATTCTTGCGGACATACTCTGTCCCGATGGGCACTCCCGACAGACCGAGATTGGCAAAGGTGGCGTTGTACTCATCGCTCCGCTCGTTGAGAGTGACGGTCACCTTGTCTATCACCCTGTGCTTGCCATGTTCGCGGATGACGCCTTTGATGCTTTCCGCCTCCGCACGATGCACATAGTTGTTCCGGATCACCTGCTTGACTTTCTCCAGTCCGTCGTTGATGATTTCTTCATCATCGCTGGCGCAATACTGTCCCAGCAGATACTCCAACACGTAGGTGGGCACCGGCAGTCCGCCTTTCACGAGGAAAGCCAGGTCCTTCCGCACCACCTTGCCGATGAAGGCATCCAATATCTTTTGCTGTAGTTCCATCATTCAAAGTCAAAATCGTTTTCAATCAAGGTATTGTTCGTCACGTTCTCTTTGATGAGCGGATTCAGGTCGTCCGCTGCGTCAAACACTTTCAGTTGGAGCACCTTGGCGTCCACGTTCCGGTTCAAGGTCAGGTCCACCTGAATCTTCCGGTTGTCCAGCGACGGGTCGGTCTTGTCCAGCAGGATATCCTTGACAGGTGTGACCGGCTCGTCGTTGTGATACAAGGCCACGCGGATGTATCTTTCCTTCATGTCCATGGAAACAGCCTCCGTCTGCAACAGCTTGAAGCGCAGCCGGGATGCCTGGATGGACAGTTTGCGGTCGAGCACCATCACCCCCACAGGCTGTTTGTTGTCATCGCGCTCCTGATGACATATTATAATAGGTATGATTAGTTCCTGCATGGAAGCTCCGCCATGCGTGAACATATATCCCCCGGAAGGTGCCGCCAAGCGATTCGTTCCCTGCGGCACGGCCACATACACATCGCTTCCGTTCAAGATACCCGACACTTCACTGAGCGGAAACTTCACCATCCCCGTGGCTTCGGCATCCGAGCGGGTCAGATAGTAACGGGTGCTGCGCTCAATGGTTTCCTCTTCTATCTTGTGCTTGTCTTTTTCCGCAAAGTCGATGTCATTGAACAGGAAACCGTGGTCGCTGGTGACATACACTTCCGTGACGTTGTAGCTTGCGAGGATTTTGGGAATCATCGTGGCCAGTTCGTTGATGGCTTCCCGGCATGCCTGCGTCACTTGCTTGGCCGTACCGTCGTGTCCGGCCTTGTCTATCGTGTCGTGGAAGATATACACCAACGGATGTTTGAATATCTCGCGGTTCTTCTGTTGGTTGTATTCCGCTACGGTTTCAAACGGAACACAGATGGCTCCGTCCTTGTATCTTTGCAAGTGTTCCGAGCGTTTTTCGGTGGTGCTCAGTATATGGTCGTCTACTGACATATTCTGACTGTCCTCTTGTCCATAGAGTTTCAGCTCCCGGTGGGGTAAAAGCGCCGGTTTGCCGTATTTGGTCTCCGTGGGCAGCATGGCCAGCATGGCTTTCAGCGTGGCGACATGCTTGGACCGGGCCAGTTCGCCTATCAGTTCTTGCGCCACCTCGTAGCGCAGGGCGTCGCTCACGATGACGGCCACTTTCTTCTGCATGGGCCGGATGCGCTTCTCATAGAAATCTTGCTGACGGGACAGGTGTACTCCGCCCATGCCTCCGGTTTCCTGAATGCAGCGAGTCCATTCCTGATTCATGCGGTTGTTGAGCTTGCTGTAATGCAGGTCAAGACTGTGCTTGGCCTGCTGGATGTCGGGGAACAATCCGCACGAAGGGTCCACCTTGAAATACTGTTCGGTGGCCTGCCGGTAAAGCTGGTCCAACACGTAATAATCCTCCTGATAGCGCATCACGTATTCGTTGGGCGTGTTGAGCGTGAGCGAGCCGAGTGCCAATGCTTTCTGGTAGTATTGCGCCACGGTCAGGCAATAGTCCATGGCCGCTGCCGTCATGCCGCGTCCGTTCAGCTTCAGCATCAGGTCTTCTATCCGTCTGATGACCGCCTCCGGCTCGGTTTCCATCTTATCCTTAAGCAGTCCGGCCACGATGGGCTGGCAGAGGCGTGGCGGCACGAAATAGTAGTTGGCGTCCGTTCCGTACCAGCGTATCAGTTCATCATCGCGGACGGCATCGCCCAGTTCGTCCATCACCTCCAACAGCGCGTCCGCCGTCTTTTCCTGACTGAGTGCCAGTTCCAAGAGGCGGTTCATCTGTTGCAGGGCAAGGGTGTTGTCTATGCGCCATTGCTTATAGTTATCCGCTGCCACGGGGGCAAGATTCTGCACGATAGCGTTGTATTTCAACACCTTCACCACATCAGCCACTTTTTCTTCCGTATTGTCATCGATGGTTGTGCCGAAAATGTCTGTCAGCTTCCGTCCTAAGGCTTCGACTGCATCCTTGCATTTGCGCAGCTTCACGAAGAAGTCCGTCCGCTTCTGTTGCTCCGCGTCCCGTCCCAACAAGATGACGCGCAAAAGGATAGCATCCCATTCCAGGATGCGCTGCACGCCCATGTAGCTGCTGATGAATCCTCGGACCAGCTTGTCGGTCGTGATGCTCCGGTCCTGGTAATAGGGGGCGAACAGGCGCAGCATCCTTTCCGACTGCAACGCCATGATGTTCCTTTCCACAAAGCGCATCATCGGCTTGTCCGTGTCGGGTAATCCGTACTGTTGCATAAAGGCGGTATAATCTTGGCTTTTGTATTCCATATTGGCCGTCAGCACGTCGAGCAGCGGAAAATTCTCCCTCAACGATTTCTTTTGCAAAGGGGACTCCTGATGGAAGTATAACACCACCCGGTCATCGGCCCAGGCGTTGTCCAGATTGTACTTCACAGTGAACCAATCCCCCTGGAAGTCCACAAAGCGGTAGCCTTCCTTCCACTGCACCTCGCGAAGCTCGTCGGCCAGGAACTCGTCATTAAAGATAAAGAGGACTTTCAAGTCAGGCTCTCTATCAAAGTAATTGTATATTTTGTCTATCGCGCTCATTTCTTCCGGTATTTTTGGTTCATGTCGGAAGGTCTTTCTGGTATTGTTCTTTCCAAATACCCTGCTTCAACCAAGTCCGTAATATAAGTTTGGATATTCTTGCTATGATAACTTACCCCAGCTCTTTCAAGTATTTCACGACTACTACGAGGTACGTTGCAATAATTGACCACATCCTTTTGCTTGGGAGTGAGTTTCATCCGGCGAGTGTCAGGGGTCACACCAAAAGTGTCAGGGGTAGCCTCATTTTTGCCAGGGCGAGTGTCAGGGGTCACATCAAAAGTGTCAGGGGTAGTCTCGTTTTTGCCGGGAATAGTGTCAGGGGTAGCCTCGTTTCTGCTAAGGATAGTGTCAGAGTCCGCCTCTAAATTAGGATTCCTTTTTATCGTAATCAAAAACTCATGTGTCCTTTCGTCATTCTTGAACTCTACTTGCAGTCCATCTTCCAAGGCACGCTGGATACCCGTACCAGCTCCCGTATAAGGCAGGAGATAGATGGCATTGTTGAAAAGGAAATTGTTACGGGGCATGGAGGTGCCGTTGGTTATGTCTTCCACTTGCAAGCCGTTGGGCAGGATGCCGGGACTGTGTATCTCCACCCGGTTGTCAAAAATGAATATACGGATAGGTGCATTCCAGTTCAGAGAGCGGTGAACAAGGGCATTGACCACAAACTCAACCAGGCTGCTATAAGGAATTTCGAGCCTGCCCAACGAATTAAATTCTTTCTCCACCTGTACGTTTTTAAGATTCCGGGTAAAGAAAGCCATGATGGTTTCAAACTGATGCAGCAGGTTTCCCTCCATATCCGCATCGTTCACTTTGTCACGGAATTGCTTGCCGCCTATATGGTTCCCGACAAAACTGATGCACTTAGCCGTCATGACCGGCAGCCAACGCTGGGTGTATTTACCGAACAGCAGCATGGCGGCTACGGTCAGACTTCCGTCCGGACGAATAAATCGCAAATTACGCATCAGTTTGTTCAGGTCATGTCCCTTGGCAATGGCATTGGCTATGTCGTCAAGAGAAGCCTCATGGAAAGCGTCGCCGACCAGACCTTTCTTTTCCAATACAATGGAAAAGCGGTTTTGCAGGAATACTTTGAGAGTGTCTTCATCCAAGTCGTCCAGCGTAGCATCTTTCACCACCGCTTCGTCCGGAGCGAAACTGCCGCATTCGGACATCATCTCCGCCAGTTCAGCATTATCAAACACCTTGCGCTTGTCTGCACCGTTCTTTATCCAGACTATGCCTTTATTGTCGTGGTAAGGCTTGTTGTTTCCCTCTTTGATGGTAGCCACCACCACGCTGCCGCCTTCCACTTGAGCCGTGTCAATATCGAGCAAGATGCTTGGAACGACATTTTCCGAAGCGATATTGCCGAGCATGTTGGTCGTTTCTTGCACCTCAGCATACGACAAGGGGTTAAATTCCCCTGTCTTGTCATTGATGCCAATTACAAGCTGACCTCCGCGATAATTACTCATAGCAACTAGTTCGCAGCCTATGTCATATTTGTCCAAGATGCGTTCCTTGAACTGCACCTTGCTTATTTCACCGAGGTCTCTGAGCCGTAGTATATCTTCTGTTGTCATAATCAATTCATTTTAATTATTGCATCCAATGGTTTCATGTCTGGGAACTCTTCAGACATAGATTTTCCTGAAAGTAGTAACAAAAATGTTGGTCTATCGTAGTGAAACTCTATAAAAATTAGACCATTCTCTTCTTTTTGAATATTTGTAATTTGGCAAGAATTAAGTATTCTATATCCAAATGGAATATTAAAGGTTCGATTATTCAATTCATACTTAAATACCCTTTCGTCTGTTGTTACAATAGAAATATGGTCATTTACTTTGAATGATTCAATAAGTTCTCCTCCTTTTTCTGTTTTCGTAGAAAAATTGAGTCCATCTTTATCATCACAACGAACATTTATGGGTTCTCGGTACAGATATGAACATATGTATGCTGCAATCCGCCAACTTTGTTCGGTACATTCATTATAGACTTTGAATTTTTTTCCGATAGCCAGTTCTATTCGTTTTATATCTTTGTAATACCGTTTAAAACATTCATAATTATTATCCTCAAGACTTTGTAGTGGACTTGTTAAATTTAATGGAAATTTTGAAAGCTCTTGAATAATAAAAGCTTCATTTGCAAATAAAGCACATGGCACCTCTATCCACTTTATAGCATTATCGTTATTCTTATATTGTTTCTTGAAGTCAAAATTAAATGTAACTGTTGCAGGAGAACCTTCTTGAAAAACATGAAGTTCTATTCTCATAAAATAAACGTCGCAATCAACATAGAATCTTATCGCTTTATCGTTCAAAAGATAAACCTTTGCCGTAACTGTTTCAAGAAAGTCTCTCGATGGAATTTGGAAAGTTAAATCAAATTTTTTTTCAACAGGAGAAACAAGAATTTCTTTAATATCACTTGTGAGGACTACGCCATTAACAAGGTGTTGACATTTCAGTAGATTTTCTCCCGCAATTCTAAAACAAGGTCTTTGTGGGAAGAATTGATTCGATACAAGCTCTCCATCCTTTTCAAAATCGAGATTTTTCAGTTTTTCACCAATTTCAGCCTTAACAGACATCTGTATTTGATGTAGCAACGGCTTTTCGGTTGTCGATTCTACATTTTTTATAGCATTATTTCCTTGAACAGGAGTTTGAACTGTGGGAAGAATCTGATAGGATTTTAAGAATCGTGTGCAAGTTTCTCCGGAAATATATTTATTTTTGAAGTCCTCAGTAATATGCTCTTTCAACTCCTCTATAAGTTGCGTCAAAAAAACATTGGCTACGGCATCAAAATAATGCACCTTCAATTCTTTCAGCTTTTCCTGCTTTTCTGGTGAAATGCCTGGAGCAATTAAAAACATTTCATTTTGATTGTTTCCTTGTGCATCTGAAACCTTTTGGATTATGTCAAGTATGTTATTGTCTTCAAGGCTATATCCAATAAATAGAATATTCTTTGTTGCAAACTCAGTCTTTACCAAATCCCACATTATCGGATTTTTACTGGCAGTAAAAAACTGTTTATAGTCATCGGAAGTAATAACTACCGAATCAGGATCTGTAAAATCTCCATGGACTTTTACAACGGTAAAAGGCTTATTCATATAAGCACAATCAGCATCATTTCTGACCACGCAAACATCATTCTTTGCATAAGAATCTTCTAGTAGGGTGTCATAATTTGTAGTAAAGATTCTTCTAAAGTGTGGAATCTTTGCTAACAAATTATGGTCATCCATACATGTAGGCTCAAAATCAAAAGCCTTTCTCAATATCCTCATCAGCGGATTCCTACTGCCTAAATGGATTTCATTAACAAAAAAGTTTGATAAATCAGCAAGACTATCATTTTCATGGGATTTTCTTTTTTCTGTATCGTAAATTCTTTCTAAAATAGACTTTTGGAGATCCCAAACAGATGGGGCACCGGCTTCCTTAGAGAAACCAGCGCCTATAAATAGCGATACTTGTTCGCGTCTAACTAATGAGATAAGCTCTTCAAACATACTTTTTCCTATTTATTTCAATTTCGCCAACACATCTCCGAACTTGGCATAGTTCACCACCACACCATCGTCCAAGTCGAAAGCTATCTGCTCATCGGCCACGGTGTGCAGGCGGTCGTGATACTCGCGGCACTCTGCAATCTGCCGTGTGATACTGTCCAACTGCTTGCGCTCACGGGCATTGAGGTTGGCGGCGTTAGCTTCCATCTCGGTTTGCCGCTGCACCAGCCACTCGATGTGGGGCAGGAGGTACTTCGTGCGGATGCGCTCTGCCGTGTAAGCGTTCATGCGGTGCATGTAGGCCAGGCATTGGAAAGCCCCTTTCTTCGAGGAGAACAGCCAATAGATGGGGCGGTTCTGGTACATCTTCTTATGGTCTTTCCAGAAGTCTTTCACGAAGTAATCGTCCATGCTCTTACCCAAGGCGGCTTCTACACAGTTGAGATTGTCCACCAAGGTATCTTCGCCGAAAGTCACCACGAGCCAACGCTTGAACATCACCGTGGCATTATCTGCAAAGTCTGTATCGCTGGGCATCAACGGCAAAATGCCGTCCTCGTCAATGCTCCATTGCTTCCCGTTGAAGGTATAAGCAGCTATTTCTTCAGCTGTAGGTTCAGGATGGGCTATGTGCAAACCGGACTTGTCAAGACGATAACGGCCCAGCATACAGCCTACGGTATAACTTATAAGCTGTTTCGCGATTACATCATCTTGCCAATCAAGGAAATATTTCCCGGAAACAGTTAGACCAGCACCTGTTTCGTCGGTAATAATACTTCCGTCTTCTGTGGTTAAAAGGTATTCATTGGCTACTTTAACTTCACCTTGCTGTAGGATAGTCACCTCGCTTAAAGGCACGTCGGGCGTCAGTTCGTCCTCCAGTCCGTATATCCCGATAAACTGTCGGTTCAGCTCCTCCTCGTTGGCATGAAGCCGGAGGAATTGCTCTGTCCAATGCTCCCGGTAGGCATCCATCAGGTCGGACAGACGGTGCGAACCTTCGCCCTGCTCTTTGCTGAGCCGGACGAGTTCATTCTCCTTGAAGTCCCAAGAGGTTTCGTGGGCATCCCAGTCGGATTTGCTAATGGAGATGTTTTGGGAAACGAGTGAATCGATGGTGACTTTATTTTGTTGTATTAACGGTACTCTTATTATATCGCCAACTTTATAATCCAAAGTTGGAGCCAATACTGCAAGGAACTTGCTTGATACCTTAGAATTAAGAAGTCCAATAATATATTCTAAGTAGTTATCAGAGAATCCACTTGCTCCTTTTGAATCCCAAAGAAATCCTTCTTCACAATATCTAATTGCGAAAGTACCAGATGAAATAGCACTCCAAGTACCACATTTCTTAAAAGCATATTCGCCATTATAATTATGAGAGCGAATACGACCAGTCGTTGGATCAATATTGTGTTTTATATCATAACCGTCATTAGACCAATTTACGAGATAATCTCTGTTCCCAAACCATTTTCTGAATCCGCCACCTTTATTATATGGATACCATTTATCAGATGTCTTATTGAACATAGATATATGATTAAGTGAAACCTCATGCCAAAGCCTTAGGAAACGGTCATTATCTGCTGTTGCCATTCCTTCTCGTGTAATCATTTTATCCCCAATGCACGATGATTCAAATGCTTTAGATACTTTCTCACTCACCCAATACCCAATCGGGCATCCCGGAATCTTCTCGAAGTTCTGTTGGAAGACGTGAGGATAGCCATTCTCTCCGGCAAGAAACATCCGTTCTTTATCTCTGCAACTCTTGCCATCCACAAGACGAAAGTAGGTTCCTGTGGTGTATGATGTATGCTTGGTTACAACGAAAGCCGTGTTCTGCACCACCTCGCCCGACAGCTCATCGAACGTACGAGGCCCCAAGTGTAGCATACTGTCTATCTGCAAGGTATCAAGCAGATGGGTGCGCAACTTCTCAAATGAAGAAAGGAACATCCAGCTCTGCATGTTAATCATGCCATACTTCCCGTTCTCCGCCAGCCGTTCTTCTGCCACTTGCATAAACACGGAGAACAAGTCCGCCTTCCCCGCCTCATAATTCTTCTTCACATAGTTAGACAACACGACATTCATATTGCCACCACCCATATAGGGAGGATTCATCACCAAAGCGTGATACCATTCCGTCAATGCCAAAATGATGCGCATGTAGGGCAGCAAGCCACTTACACTCTCACCGGGCATCGTTTGCTGTTCGTACTCCTCCGTGCGGACAGCAAGGATGTTGCGTGTGCGCTCCGAGAGGCCGAACTTCATGATGCTGCCCAAGTTGTCGGCCTCGTCCATCAGGCATACGGCATCGGTCAGTTCCGCGATGGCCTCGCCATTGTCCGTCATGATATAATCAGCCAACGCACGGGTCAGATGCTCCTTATCGGGATAAGGCTGCGGCATGTCCAGCACACGCGGCATGCAATGGCAGTCGGCAAAGGAGGCATCACGCTGGCAAGCCTTCAGCAGCAGGGCGAACTGCGCCAATTGCTTGGCGCGGGTGTCAATGTCGATGCCCGTCAGGTTGCGGCGGAAGATGTGCTCGATGGCCTCGCGGCGGCTGTAACCCTCGTTGATATATAGCGTATAAAGCATATCGAACATCTCTCCCAGGATGTGTCCGGAGCCACAGGCCAGGTCGGCCAGACGCAGGTCGGTCAGGTCATCATAGCGTAGGCTGCGGTCGTCCGGGGTAGGCTTGGAAGGATTCACCAGATACTTCCAGTCTTGCGCCACTTCCGTCTCGTAGGGATTGTTATCGAGGTAAATGCGGCCCACGGTGTTCTGCACCATGTATTTCACAATCCAGTTTGGGGTGAATATCTGCGTGGCGGCAGGAATCTCGCTGGCGGTGAACTTCCCCTTCGCGGCAAACACCTCGTCCTTCTTCTCAGCGATGTAGAACTGGTAGAGCCAGCCGATAAGTTCGCTGGAGCGGTAATCCTCCTCGGCGATAAAATCCGTGTGGTTGATGAGGTCTACAAAATCGCCCTCGGCCAGAATATTGGCCGGCAACAGCAGCTCGGTGTAGTCGGCGATATGGCCGAAGCAGCGGTGGAGGATGGGCGTGGCATGGCAGAAGGCCGTGATGAGCAGGCTGAACTGTTCCGCCGTCCGGCTGTCATCGTCGAGCAGCGGCATCAGTCGGCTCCGCTCTTCCTCATTCATCTGGGGCAAGCGTCCCTGCCGTGCCTCGCTCACAATGAGCGGCACATAGACACCGGGACTCTCATACTGCAATACGGGCGGTATCAGCCCGTTCTTGGTCATGATGCGAATGGCCATCAATCGGTTAAACCACGTATAGGCAGCTTCCTCCACCACGTCCTTCAGTCCATGCCGGCGGATGGCGGCGGCCAAGGATTGCCACTTATGATAGAAATCTTCCGTCACGGTGTCGCCCATAAAGGTGGCGCCGCCGCCCAACAGTTGCGGCTCTTCCACGGGCGTACCGTCCGCCCGGAAGCCGAGGGCGGTAAAGCGGTGCACCACGCCCTGCATCAATATATTGCGTGCTTCGGTTGCGAAGCGTTTTAGTTTATTCGTTTCCATGCTTAGCTTACTATAATGTCGTTGTCTTCATTGATATACCGCATCAGTTGCACCTTGAGCGACTGCAAGTAGCGATCTACATCGGCCTCGGTGTGCATCGGCTCGGTGGTATGCGTGTTCAAACGGACAATCTTCCGCACACGCGGCCTGGGCTGTGGAGGTGCTGGCTGTCCGCCGTCATCGTGTACCGAGCTGCCTCCATTGTCAGGCGGTGTCGAAGGCGTATAGGGTTTTGAAGGAATGGCGGCATTGATGCGGTGCATCTGTTCCTCGTAGAAAGTGGACGTGTCGGCATTGGCCTGCAGGGCATAAAAGTTGTTAGTGCCCGTATTCAGGGATATAGTGGTGTCGCGACGGGCAAATTTGTCGCGGCTCACGTGCATTTCTCCGGCATACTTCTCCAGTTCGTCGAACACGGCGTTGTAGCGCGCGGTGACGGTTTCCACCAATTCCTTGCGTTTCTGCTGCAGTTGTGCCTCTATGGCCTTTCTCATCTTAATGTAGGCAGGCATCTTCGTCCAAGGCTCTTCATCAGTGTGGATGGCACGCAGGGCGGCGACAGCCTCTTGTCCCTCAGCAGGAAGAAAATCGAAGTTGTCGCGGTTGTCATCAATGAACTTACGCACCCCGTTGTAGCGGTCGAACTGTTCGCCATAGAACATATTGATGCTCTTGCAGCGGTCGAACAGACAGGCGGCTTCGTCACGGGCGGCAATGATGGTCTCGAAGAACTTTTGAGGGTCGCGCACCGTGAGCCATTGCTCCATCAGCATAATGGCCTCGTCGATGGTATGCGCGAAGGGGCATCCGTTGATTTTACGTGAAAGGTCGCGATAGTTCTTCAATAGCTGGTTGAGCGCACTGTCCTCAGTCTCCTTGCAAGCCCGGAACAGCTCCGTGCAGTCGTTGCTGCCCTTCACGGAGACCACGTTGAAGATGTGCTTCCACGCCTCGATGAATGCGTTGAGCAGTTCCTGCGAGATGGCCTTGGCCCGTTCGACGGTGAACTTCGCGGCATCGCGCACAATGTTCCGGGCCGTGTCCTCACGGCTCACGTTGGGGTTGCCCATGTAGTTGTAGGCATAGAGATGGCGGCGCACCAACTCGTTCAGGAAATAGATGGTGGCGAAATCGCTCCAACCGTAAGGAACACGGGCAAACTGTCGCAAGGCATCGGCCACAGTAACATCGTGTGGCTGACGGTCGAGCCAGTTCTTCACCTTCTCTTCCGCCGCAGTGGGAGTCACAAGCAGACCCGGATCTATCGGGCGGAGTATCTTGGCTGACAGTTCGGGGTTGGTGCGTGGCACTTCCCGATTGTCTGCGAGCTTGGCGAATGGATAAAGCGTCTCCATGTGTCGAGCCAGGAGGGTTTTGTAACGCTCAGCCTTCCGTGCCGTTCCCGTCTCGGAAGGTGAGAGGGCATTGGCGCAGGAGATGACGGGACAGGTGTCGAGCATCTGCTGGAACTGGGGCTTGATTTCCTTTTCGTAAAGTTCCTTGGCACGTTGCTTGAAGATTTCCTTGGTGCGCTGGCGTTCCTCGCTGATGGCAGGCTCCTGGGCGAACCGCTGCACCCGGCAATAGTAAAGGAAGTTGGCGCGGAGTTCCTGGTTCTCCTTGAACAACGGGTAAAGGAAGAACACCAAGTGGGTGCCTTGCGGACTGTTGTTCAGGCTGAAGGCATACTGGTCGGGGTTGTCCGTGCTGGCCGTTGTCACGAAGTCCACTTGGATGTCCGCATTATTACTGAGGTAATTCCGTCCGTCGATGCTGATGCCCACCGTGAAGGAACGGGTGGCGAACTGCTCCTTGTTGGACGGATTGCCGAAATGGGCGAAGAAGATATTGCGCAGCTCGTCGCTGTAGGTGTTGCTGTCCACCTGCTGGTTCTTGATAATCTGGGCCACCTTCGACTCTTCCTCGGTAAAGAACTCGTAGATTTCGCTGCCTGCGTCGGTCTTCACCTTTCGGATGACGGCCTTGTCGATGAGATAAGCCAAGACGGCAGACACTTCCTGCTTGATGGCCGCCTTGCTGGCATCCACTTTCGACATGAGCAGGGTGACCACATTGTCGATGGTGGCGGAGAACTGCTGCTTGTCCTCCTCCTTCAAGTTACATATCATAAAGAGGATATAGACCACGCGGCGGTAGAACGCCTGTTTCTTCTCGTCCTCGATGACATCGAGTGCCTGACGCGCGTTCTCGAAAGCCCGCTGTCCCAGGTGCTGCATGGAGCCTTGTACCATAGCGCCAAAGAACTTGTCAAACGGAATGAACTCGCCCACCTCCATATCCTGGGTTTCACGGGCAATAGAATAGGTGATGTTGATGAGCGAACGCTCGTTACCCTTCACCTGCTTGTCTACATAGTTCATGGTCTCGAAGGAGTCGAGTACCTTCTTGATGAGCTGGAACTGATAGGGTACGAACGGATAGTAGGCCACGAAGTTGTCCTTGTCGCGATAGGTCTTGTAGGTGCTGGGCAGGACAAACTGCGCGTCGAGCTTGGCCTTGTCCTTCGCATACATGTCGGCCAGCATCACTTCCGCTTCGCCTTTCTTGTCGAGGATACGCTTCTGCGTGATATATTCCGGCGAAGTGCCTTGCAGGGAAGCGCGTACCTCGAAACGTCCGAGAATCTTTCCGACCTCATCCTCCGGGTTGGTGGTGCTGCCGCCCACGTGGCTCACTACCTCTTCCAGTGTCTGTTGGGCGGTGCAGGCTATCCATACCCGCGACTCGCAGACTTCTTCCAACCGCTTGACCAGCGATTGGAGTTGTAGCAGGAGGTCGCGGTGCTCGCCAATGAACTGGCTCACCTCATCGACAAAGAAGAGCAAGCGGAAGTTGCGGTTGTGCTTGGCGTCAATATATTCCTTCATCTCCGCCGCAAACGATTCCACAGATACGTTGATGTCGTTGTTTAGAATTTTGGTACGAATAACATCTGTAGCCAGCGTGGGGTCTACCTCCTTGGCCATCTGCAAGGCCAGGTCTAACCGCCCGGCGGCAAAACGTGAGATGTTACGTTCCCAATCATAACCTTTGGATTTCAAATAATCCTTGAACTCGCCGAACTTGCCGTCATCGTCCAACGCCTTTTCCAGATACTGCGCCAAAGCGAGGTTGAACGAATTGTAGCCACGCTGCGCGTTGAACTGGTTCCAGAAGATGGTGGTGAATGCCTGGGCCTGGTTGGCGTTGGCATCGTGTACGTCGCCGATGTTGAACATCACCATCTGCACATCGGCCTGTGTGGAATACCATTTCTTCAACGCTTGGATTTCAGAAAGGGAAACGCCGTGGTCGTCGAGCTTGGTCATGCCATTGGAATTGCGCATGATTTCCTCGATGGCTTCTTCCAGACGCATGAAAGCCATTTCGCTGTAATGGGCATTGAGGCAGTAGCTGACATATTTCAGGAAGTGGGACTTACCCGTACCGAAATAGCCGTTAATCCAAATGCCTACGTGGCTGCCTTGGTTCTGGCGGATATTGACCAGGATGTCATAGAGGTTGATGACGATTTCTTCGGTGAACACGTATTCCACGATTTCAGTCATCACGGTATCTTCACTGAGGTCGGATGCCGACACAGCCGGATTCACTTTGCGGTCGAGACCTTTTGAATATAGTTCTTTGAATTTCATATCGGAAGCGTTATTTGTTGACTAATAAGATGGCACGGTAGGTATGGGAATCCTCCAGTATGTCGAACAGACTGAAGGAATTTCCCTCCTGATGTCCCGGATAGAAGAGGATAATCTTATACCGCGAGGTATCATTGTATTTCTCGTACCGGGTGAGAAACACGTTGGTACGCAGGTAAGGGAACATCTTGCCGATGCCGTGGATGAACACGTAAGGCTTGTTGTAGCCGTCGTTCAGAGCCATGTGGGCTTCAATCTTATCGCGCACAAAGCGGATGAAGTTGTCGGAGTTCGCCTCCGAAGTCAGTTCCGTGGTCACCATGTCGGGATGGAGCCTGTCGCCCTCGAACGTGTCTTCCAGCAACGACGTGTCGCCGAACTTCTCATTCTGGAGATACTCGCAGAACACGCGGAACAAATCCAACACCAGGGCGTTGACAAAGTTGGTGGGACGCTCCAGCTTCTTCTTGAACTCCTGTATCTGCCGACGCATCTCGTATTCCTGGCTGGCAGGATACTGGTATATGTAATAGTTGTAGAAGATGTTGCCGCTCTTTTCATCGAGGAACAGCGGCGAACAAAGATACTCATACAACTCGTCTACGGTCATTCTCTTCATGGCAAATGGGATTTGATTTCGTTAATCTCATACGGATAAAGGAAACAGGCTTCCAGAAACCATTCCTCGCCCGTATGGATGTAATAAGCCGATTCTTCCGGACAGGGCCTGACCGGAGTCAGCTCGTCCGTTTTCTCCTGCAGCAGTCCGGTCTGCCGCAGGATGGTCAGATAGCAGCTGGCACATTTCTTTTTCGTGGCAGCTGACCAGCCGTCCACAAAAGCATCGTGCGCGGAGATTTCGTTGAACTCCATCTGTATGTCGTCAGCCGTGAGCTTATGGTCAATGGAGTTCCACTTCTTCATGGCCACATTGACATGAAAGTCAAATACGAGCTTATAGGCTTTCAGGATGGCATAAAACAGGCCAGCCCTTTGCCCTGCTTCGCTCCAATGCTGCCATTCTCTCCAGAATTGTGCCGGTACGGCTGCATAACGCCGCTTGAATTCCACAGCAAAACGCTGGCGCGAGGTGCGGGAATTGACTTGAAGGATCTGGTTGTTTTCAACCTCTTCCTTCAACTGCCTTTCAGCATCCGCACTCATTAGGACGGGAAGGATGCGTTTGAACTCATAATAGAGAAACGTGCATCCCGTCAGGGAAGTATATGGACTATTGTTCTTTTGCATACAAATCATTCCTGGCGTATTAAATCATTTACTGTCACACCGAGGCATTTGGCAATCTCGATGAGGGTTTCCAAGTTGGGTTGTGCACTGTTGGTACACCACTTTGAAATGGTTGCCGGGTCTTTGCCTAACTGCTCTGCCAGCCATTTATTGGTACGTTTCTTTTCGGCAAGCACCACCTTCAACCGATTTAAGTCTTTATTTTCCATATTGCATCAGTATGTATATGGCTACAAAGATAATAAAATTACTACAAGAACATTCTAATATTGGAAAGAAACATCTGAATCAATCAAGAAAATGCTAATTTCGTCAATTATCTGCCACTCGCTACTTCTTGTTTCTTTTCCCGAAATACATTCAATAACATTTTGCGGACTTCTTCTGTCTTATGCATAAAGCCATCCTACTTACTCCGTGTCAATGACACCAAGTAAATTCGTCTGATAGGAATTTACAACGGTTTGGGTGTCCCAATCCGTTGCCACAGAGAGAGCCTGCAAGACTCCACTACATTCCATTTCGCAGGCTCTCACAATGGCAACGGTATTTGGAAAACAGATTGGACTGGGATGCTATCCTATGAATAGGACTTGCTTTATGGAGTTTTTCTTAGCCACCTTTGGGCATCTTGGCCGGGTACGTTTTACCGTGCAAAACTACTGCGGACGGGAGAAATGTCAAGCACCGTCATAGGCTTTCGGCTGGAGGGCTTGACGGAAGCCTTCCGCAAATTTTCTCGTCCCTCCAAAATTGGGGTATTCCGTCCGCACTCTCCGGCCTCATACTTGCCTTATTCTCCCTTGTGTCCGCAGTGGCCATTTGCACGTAAAACGGTATTCCCGGCCAAGAAGCTCAAAGGAGCTTCACAAAAGGGAAAAGTATCAGATTTCACCAACTCTTAAAAACAAGGATTTATGCGGACAAGAAAAATGACTATCGAGCAAGGCCGGAGAGTGGGCATAGACCGCTTTCCCAACTTCCACAAAAGCGGAAGCGTCAGGGGCATGAAACGGCTGTACTACGGCAAGGACTGCCTGTTGGTACGTTGTGGCAGCTACATCTACAATGTTTCCGCTGAACTGAGAATTTACTATCAAGCAACCATCTAAAACTTTTCAATTATGTATGAAACAGATTTTCCCGAATACGGGCAGCAATGCGAACTGGTCACACCGTGGCGTGGCTACCATCGCGGAACGATTGTGGGCAGGACTGCAAAAGGCTTTATCGTGCAGTTCAGCAGCGGAGCGGAAATAGAAGTGTATGACGACGAAATAGAATTTGACTGATATGAGCAGACTGATGACACCCCGGTTGGAGGAAGCCTTGGAAGGCTATCCCCTTTATTCCCAGGACGGCAAGGGAAAAGAAGCGGTTTGCCGTGCCATCTTCGCTCTTGGAGCGGTACGCTGGTTCATCCTTGAAGGTGAGAGAGAAGAGAACGACACTATCCTCTTTGGCATCGTGGTAGGACTTGCGGAGGACGAATACGGCTATATCTCTCTTAACGAATTGTCGGAAGTGGAGCTTGACCTTACGGCACAAGGCTTGGGTAAGCTACAAGTAAGGCTACAGGAGAATTTTACTCCTACGCCGTTAAAGAACTTGCAGGACTTCCGTCTGCAACAGTTCTTAGCCAGATTTGAACATTAAAATAACCCGTCAGCCATGGTGCAATCAACCGAGTGCCACGGCTGACATAAACATCAATAACCATGCGAACGAGAAACAAGATTATAAAGGAAGTCATCCAATGTGCAGAGGCAAACGGATGGCATGTGGATGCAGAGAAGCATCAGGACAAGAATATCGTCATTTTTGAGTTTTCCCAATTCACTCCTGCCGGACAGGATTTCTTCTTTTCTGCCACGATGCAAGGACGCAGCCTTGAAAGTCTGGTAAGCGATATGGAAGAGTATTACGAGGGTTTTGACGCTTATTCGGAAGCCTATCTATGGCTGGAAGGTAACGGACACGGCAAAAATGGCGCACCTTACCGAATGAAGGATGTACTGGCCGACATGGAAGCGGCGGAGGGTATGGTCTGTAAACTGCTTGAAGCGGTCAGGGGGCTGGCAGATTGACCACGAATACAAACATGGCCTGCTATATCTCTATTGGTGTGGCAGGCTATGAAATTTTCATCCTATCTCCGTTTGCGCCCTTTCTTCGGGAGGCCGGCAGTCTTGTAGGCAATCAGGTCATCACCACGGAATTGTATTCTCTGGTTGTCCTGCATCCGGAAGAACGGCAACGGCCTTTCCGTATGGGTAATGTAATCATAGATGGTACACCGGTGTATGCCGAGGAAACGCGCCGCATCGCTTACCGAATACGACTGTTCCGGCTTTATCTCTGAAAAATGTTTGCATATATCCATATCCACTTTGTTTTGGCATTAAAGATACAATGCCGAAAATCAAAATGAAACAGGTTAAACATGGGAATACCACGTAGTTTGTAGGATTTTCAGGGAATATGTGTCCGTCTGTTCAGAAAGGTAATCATCTTTACATGAAATGGCAACGGGACAAAAATCTAAAAAACAGATAGGCATATATATTTCAGCGTTGACAAGGTTGACAAGAAAGCCAATGTACAAACTTGATTATACAGCTTACCAGAAATGCTTATTATTCAATACTTTATCTTTTTTCTTATAGAAATAAGAATAAATATAGATACGTGTGTTTTTGTCAACCATTGGCTACAAAATTCATAGGATTTTCAAAAGCGTCAACGCTTGTCAACGTTTGTCAACGCATCGTTTTTGATGCAAGTAACTGATACGATGCAACTTGTATCTTGTCAACAACGTCAATCCTGAAATGTGTGCAGATTATATTTTGAAATATGCCATAAAATAAAGGCCATCCATAGGATGACCTTAACGAGCATAATCAGATAAACTTGTTCAATTCTTCTACCAACAGATGTACGGTAGTGGAAGATTCTTCCATAGCCGGATTACCATGTGAGACATCGGCAAGAACGGCAGAGGCATTCTTAATGGCCTGCGACTGCAAGTGGAGCAATCGGTTATACATAATAGCTCCGAATCCTTCCGTCTTGGAATAGGGTATTCCTGAAAGCCTTGACAGCATGTCGGCATAACTGTTCCTGTGCAACGCCCCTTTGTAGAGATTGAAGTGCAGCAGGAACCAATATTCAAACGCTTGGTTGCTATAGGCTACCTTGAAACCGTTTTTTTCGGCCATGGCAATGGCATCATTAAAGTCTTTTGCAGGAAAATCGTCCTTGTCGAACACTACCCAGCATTGGTCATAAGTCCGCTTCTTCTTTTGGTCGGCGTCACGGATACTAATGGCCTTGCTCACAAGACTGGTCGTGTTCATTGCCTGGCCTACCGCCTTTACCGTGGCGGCGGTCATCCTGAAGGCCTTGAAATAATCCGGCTCCGTGCGCACACCTTCACATACGATGAGAAACGACTGCTTGACTTCCCTCGTACTTTGGCGGCGTGTCAATGAAGCGGAACGATGGTCTTTCTTTTTTGTCTTTCCCATGGTCATCCCTCCGCCGTAAATATTGTTTCCATATCACCTATAATGGGCGTGGCACCGAACTTACCTTGCAGGTAATCCCGCTCGAAAGGTGAACTGCCACGCACTTTATACTCGGCCAGCGAATAGGCTTCTGTCGCGCAGAAACTATCCTTTTGAGTGAACCATACCTGGTCTCTGCGGAACAGACCTGCACTGAGCAGGAACGTGTCATGAGTGGTAAACAGCAGTTGCGCTCCTTTGGGATTTGTCTCCGCCGAGTTGAAAAGCGTGATAATCTTGCGCACAAGCAACGGATGGAGTTTGGAGTCAAGCTCATCCACCACCAGACGTTTGCCATTGTCCAGCGCATCTATGATAGGATATGCCAAGGAGAAATATTTGATGGTTCCCTCGGATTCGTTTCCGTTAAACGAAAAGGCTACATTATGGGTCGCTTTTCCTTCATCATCGTACTGACGATGGCTGCTCACAATGCGGTTGTCAATCTTGGCTATGCTGTCTATGCCCAAATCCGCGTACTTGGCGAAGCGTACAATACGCTCACGCATTTTTTCATCGTCCAGATGCCTGATGGCTTGCGACCACATTTTCTCGTCCTCACTACAGAACAGGACTTGTGTGTCGCCAAGCCAATGCAGGATATTGACGGCGGTCGTTTCGTTGAACTGGGCGGCAGTGGAGAGAAGAAGCGCGTTGCCGCGAACCATTTTCTTGTTGACCAAATCCTGTATCAACGGGCTTTTAGCATGAACGGTGGTTGTTTCCCCTTCGCGGTAGAATATCTCTACCTCTTTGGCACGTTTCCTGTTCATACGGCGGTAAAGCCATTCGGCATGTATAGCTTTGGGGTCTACCTCAAAGCCGTAACGGTAGATGTATTCACCGACGGCGAAGGTGGCCTCCATCGTGGTCGGCTCATGGGCGGTGGAAATGTTCAGGCGGAAGTTCTCCACGTCTATGCTTTCGCCAGCCTGGCTGTTCTTGAACGAATCCATTATGAAACGCTTGTAAAAAGCGATGGCCTTCAATACATTCGTTTTTCCTGAAGCGTTCGCCCCGTAAATCACCGCACTGCGCACGAGTGACAATCCCATGTCGGAAAGCGGAATGACATCATTAGGTTCCGAAAGGGATTCCTTTAGGGTAGTGGCCACGAAGGATAGTTTAAGCTCATCCTTTATGGACAGGAAATTGCTGACACAAAATTCGAGAATCATATATTTAACCTTGTTATTTGCTGATTTTTTGCAAATATACAGGTTTTCTTCCGTATTTGGTAAAGATAGCTGGATTTTCATATCTACTAAATTGATTTATTTCCTTAGTTTGAACTATTCAGCATTGGGCCAACCGGGTATTTTGCAGTAAAACAGCCTGAACTTATAATAGTAAAACTTGTCTTACATATTAGAGGACAAAAGCATGTCACGAAAGAAATAACTGAACGTCAGATGATTGCGTTAGGTTTAATCCGTGAGAATAAAGGCCTAACCATATCTGAAATGTCCCTAAAGACAAATGTGACATTACAACTTTTCAAGAATTAGGCATCATATCAAGGGAAGGCGGTCGCAAAGACGGTTCATGGATTATAAAGCAAGATGAGGAATAATGAACTGTTTCATTTCATGAGACCTCATTTGCTAAATCCATCTCGTCTTGAACCATTTCCGTTTCAAGGTCAAGCCCAAACATATCCTTCAACTGTAAGTAGTCGAAACACAACGCTTTCGGACGGTTGACCTTGACTTTCTTAAGCTGTTGGCCGCCTGACACCTCTATCGTGTAATCCGGCAGACCATTTGGCAATAGTATGGTGAACCTGTCCTGCTTCAGTCCAAGGAATGACGGATGCGATTTGAGGTAGGACATGATGGTTGACCAGTTGGAGCGGTTGGCCGTGGCATTTTGGTTACGGCTGTTGAACAGGGAAGCCACGGCTGCCATATTCAGGTAAAGAATGGGACGTGCTTCCATGAACTCGATTTCTTCCTTGGCAGCCAACGGACGGAAGCTCTTCAGGTAACGGATGCGGTAATGCGCTTTCTCTACGCACTTACCCATCGTCTGGAAGCCTTGCAGCATGTTCCAGAAATCGGCAACTTCGGAACTTTCTTGGGCAAGCTCGTTCTGGACGCACATTCCTTTGACGGCAGTATCGAACAGGTCGGTATAGCTGAAAGGCACATCCAGCACGGTTTCCAACGTGCGGAACGTGGCCAAAGGAATTACCCAGTTGCCGAAAATTCGGTCATGTATCGTCTCCTCTTCCATCTTGGTGGCCAGTTCCCGTTTTACGATGGAATAGGTGTCCGAAAAGTTCTTCTCGAACAACTCCCGGTGATTCAGTATCTCTATGGTCATGTGTGTCAGTCCCAAGTTGCACAAGGCTACCAAATCTTCATAGCGGCTTTTCTCCTTTTGGCTGAACGAGGTCTTGGAAAAAGCGAGAAACAGGACACGGGTGTAGAGTGCCATATCCTGCGTGGGCTTGTCCTGTCCGCAAAGCACCACGCCCGTACTGACTATAGTCTGTGCCGCCATACCGTCCGCACCCGTGTTTTTCTTTGTCTGGCCACCGCCTCCCCAAAGACCTTTCAAATAAGCAATCTTACGGATGTCGAGATCGTTCTTGTACTCGTCAAGTACCACGAGCGTATTGACCGCCTGTGAAACCCGGTCGTTCATGGCCGGTACGGAAGTGACACCGAGGTTGGGAGGGTCAACGCCGTGCAGGAAAAACGCCTGCAATGAAGTGGCAAGCGTTGTCTTTCCTGTTCCCTTCTCGCCGAATAGGTTGAGAATGGGGAAATGGCGTGTCCGTTTGAAAACGATGTCACGGAACAAAGTGGAAAGCAGGTAGCAGAAAGCAACGGTAGCGTTCTCGCCGAATACCTCCATCAGTTGTTTCACATAATCGTATAGCTTTATGCCGTTGCGGTTCTCGTGTACCATCAGACGCTCAAACTGGAAAATCTCCGGGTTATGAATGTAGATTTTGGACATGGCAGGAATGTAGTACGCCTTTCCGCTGACACCACGGACAATGCCTAGGTCATCCACAGCTTGAAATTTCCCATCAGCAAGAAGTCCGTTCCCAAAGGCGAAGAAGCCCTCTGTAGCGTTCCATCCTAATTTGCGCACCCGTTCCGCTGTATCGGTTTGGGAGTACAAGTACTCCTTGACACGGTTGAGCTTGTCGATTTTTGCCAACCACACATAGTTGCCCACGGAGCCGACCTTCTGCTGGAAGCTGTTTAGCGAACACAATTCGGATTCCCTCAGCTCAATGACACGGCATATATTATAGGTGTTACGCATACGGAAGATGCGTGTGCCGTTGTTCTCGTCCTCGATGTGAAACAGCGGTTCCATGATGAAGTTGGAAATCCTTGACGGCTCCTCATCGTCATCCCCGGTGGCGTAATAACAGTTCTCCCTGATGAACAGCCCATGCTGGCGAAGCAGTTCCGCTTCACGCTGTCTCTCGTCCATTGGCGTAAGTTTGTCCTGCCTTTTCCGCGCCTCTCCACGGGCTAGCGTTACGGCATCACGCCACAATTTGGTTTTCCCGTAGATTCTGGCCAATTCATCAATGCACTGATTGAATATCAGCTGGTCTTTCACATAGCGCATCAGGTCTGCAATCTCTGACACGCATTTCCGTTCTTCCACCAAAGAGTCCGCGACAAGAAAGCGTTTCTGTGCCAGCCAGACAATAAACAGCCTTTCTTTCAGTGAAGTGTAATCCTCCCGGCAATGAATGAAATTGTCTGCATCGTTCTTTCCGGGTTTCACATCCCAGCCGTTTTTACCGACGGGGATTTCGGCAAACGGCAGTTCCCTTACGGTTACATGGAAACCTTTCCTGACAGCGGCTGTCCCGTTTGCCATGACTGCCTCGAATCCCGGTCCGAAGGGTTTGCCTTCACTGACATCGGAATCAGGGATGAAGCATAATGAAGTGGTGTACTTTTTCAGTTGCTCAAACTGGCTGTCCGTCCATGCTGTACCCAATGCCGCCACGGTATTGTCGTAGCCAACGGACTGCATACGCAACACGTCAGGCGCGCCCTCCACGATGATGAAGTATTCTGCATTGCGTTCACGGCTCGCCCGGTCTATGCCGAACAGGCATTCACCCTTAGCATATACCGCACTGTTTGGCGAATTGATGTATTTCGGTGCATTCGGGCTGTTCCCGATGTAACGGGCGGTATAAGCGATGATGCGCCCCCATCTGTTGCGTATGGGAATCATGATTCGGTGCCTGAACATGGCATAGACACGACCGTCATCTCCGCGCCGGAGCAGACCCAGCTCGAAAAGTACATCCTCGTCCAGTCCTTTTGTCCGGCAGAACTCCATGAACGCACCTCCGTCACGCGGCGCGTACCCGATACCAGCAACCGAACAGAACTCTTCCGGCCATCTTCCATAAGCATATTCACGGGCAAGGCGGCTTTCATCACTGTCAAGCATCAGCAGGCTGCCTACAAAGAAGTCCTGTACATGGCCGAGTATGGCAAGAAGCGTTTCCTTGTGCTGAATCTTTGCGACTTGCTCCTTGTCCTGTCCTTCCACATACTCAATGGGAATATTGTGCCGTCTGGCCAGGAACTCGATGGCTTCCATGAAGGAAAGGTTCTCTTTCTCCATGATGAATGTGATGGCATCGCCGCCACGGTTACAGCTGAAACAGTGGAACAGGTTCTTTCCCGGACTGACAGAGAAAGAACCTGTCCGCTCCTCATGGAACGGACAAATGCCCATCAGGGTCGAGCCTTTCCTTGACAGCCTGACATACGGCTCCAATACATCCCCTATGGCAAGCTCCCTGACCTTGTTGATTGTTGACTCGCTTATCATAAGGTGGTCAGGATTTTCCAACAGTCAATTATGGACTGGCCGGAGTATTTTGGACGGCTGGCATTATCGGGATTAAGCGGCTTGATATAGCCGCTTTCCTTATATTTTCTAAGCGTCTTGTAACTGACACCCAGTTCCGCGCAAGTACGCTTGACCGAATAAACCCCTTCAGGGTCACATGTTGGCACTAATTCTCTCATCCGCTGTAATGTTTTATCGTATGCCTGTTCCGTATGTCTCATGAATTACAGTATAGGCATATCCTGATATTATTTTCTTATTTCTTTTTATCTAAACTATTTCTGTTTATATCGGAAGAAGTATTATCGAAATAGTCCTGAACCGTGCGTTGCAGGAGGCGGAGGTCAGCCGTCCTGTATTCCACTTTGCCGGGTCTCTTGTAGCATACCACTTTCCCTTGCCGTCTCCATCTTTCGACATTCCGGCGGCCGAACATCTCGTAAGCCTTCCTCTGGCTGACAAATTCCGGATCTGCGTTGTCGGATTTCAGGTATTTGACAATTCTTGCCGCAAGATCGTTCAGGAACGTGTCATAAGGGATTAGGCGGTCTAAAAACTGGAGGAACTGCATAAATCCAGGATTTACAAGGTACGCATTACGGTAATGGTCTGTTTCTCCCTGTCCGTCCGTGTCTTGAACTGACGGTTGTAGATGGCACCAAGTTCCGAGGCTTGGGTTCGGACGCTTTTCAGCCTGGAGATGTGGAAGGTGATTTCATCGCCAACTTCGAGTGCGACAAGCGCGGGACGGATTTTTTCCATGTTTTCTGCCATAATATTTGTTTGTTTAATGATTAATGTTTAACTTTGTAGTCACTAATTCAATTTGCATCATCGGCAAAATAACATAAAAAGGTTTATATAGCCAAATATTTGTTTGATAATTGTTGATTTAATATTGCAATTTAAGGTTTGACCCATGAATATAGACATAAAAGACGTACATGTGGGACAGGCTATTGACCAACGCCGCAACGAACTCGGCCTTTCTAAGTCCGAACTTGGACGCAGGCTTGGCATCCCCCAACAGCATATCAACCGCCTTCTGGAAAGGGAGACGATGGAGACCAAGCGGCTTGTCAAGGCTTGCAAGGCGTTGAACTTTAATTTTTTCGCCTTGTTCTGCCCGGTCAATCCCCAGATATCCGCATACCTCGCGGCAGTGGCATTGGACGGGGGAGATGCCAATAACAACATTGGCGATAGCGGACTTGCAGCCCAGCTTACCGCCGAACAGACCAAGGTGGAAAACTTGAACGGCACTATCAAGCTACTGAAGGAGCAGATAGATAGCCTGAATGCGCAAATTATCCGTCTGGACTCCAATCTGAAGGACAA
>OIWU01000291.1_pt1 | contig 68253 bp, 70 predicted proteins | sample 1587711 | NCBI WGS metagenome assembly OIWU01 (sample SAMEA3888909, study PRJEB22519) | human gut metagenome | biome: human gut; feature: human-associated habitat; material: faeces | place: Denmark | collected 2010 | reverse complement strand
TTCACATTGGCGAAAGACGACGAGCCGGACGCCTCAGGCGACCGCAGCCACCAGTGAGAAGCAGAACCGGTGCCGTTGTACGTTTTCTTGATACGACTGTTGTTATCGGTGAACAGTGCGAAGGTCACGTTTTCGGCGTCGGGGTCTACCTCGTCCTTATAGGGTACGTCGTTGACATTGAAGCCAACTTCGGCGCGGGACAGCAGGAACAGGCGGTCGTTGCTGGTGCTGATGTCTGCCTTCGTGTCACCGATGGAGGACCGCACCTGAACTATCTTAATCATGGACTGCCACTGACGCGGCAGCGCGGCAAAGATGGTTTCATTGAGCCACGTCCGCATACCGCAGGATGCCCAGCCGCCGACGTTGGTGTTCTGGCTGTTCATCTGGTGGGTAGCATTCATGATGCCCAGCATGGCAAAGACGACACCGGCGAAATCGTTGCTGTCCTTCTTCTTGAAGTGGTTGAAGCCTGCGACCTGCATGATGATAGAGGTGTCGGCAAATACCGTGGTCGTCGGAACAATCTTGATCTTGTCACCGACTGCAAAGTAATCCTTCGCCTTCCCCGTTTCCATAATGCCGTAGAACTCCGCCAGCGTGTAGCCGCTGTTGTCGTTCGCGTCGTCGCTGTACAGGTAGTCGAAGTTGGTTGCTACGGTGTCCGGCAGCGTGGGCGTAATGAACACTGCGTGAACGTCAATGTCGCTGGTGACATCGTTCGTCAGCGCGTCCCAGCCCATCCAGATAGAGCCGGTGGAGGACGTCAGCTCACCGCCACGGAAGGAAACGCCGTCATGTGCCGCCACAGTGTCAATCTGCAAAAGCTGGGTGCCATTGTACCAACGGACGGTGTAATACCGCGTTGCCTCCGAATACTGCGCTGTCACAACGAGGTCTTCGAGGATGTAGGTGAGCTGCTGATCCCAGCCGATGAAGGTAAACACCTTATCAACGGTGGAGGGCTTGACGGGCGTGTCGATCAGACCGGCAGTGATGGGGTTTTTCGCTGCGCCGTACTTGCGGACGGTCTGCGTATTCAGGACCGTGCCGTCGTAGTTCTTGAATGTGACGGTGCAAGAGCTGACCATCTGATCGTAGGTCACGGACAGATTGAGGAACCGCGCCATGATAGTGGTCAATTCGGCCTGCGACACGACTGCGATATGCGCCGCGCCCTTGAGGACGAATTCCGTAGCGGGGTTGCCCGTCTCATCCAGACCGGCAAGGTCTTTCAGGCGAAGCAGCACGTCGGCGTCGTTCATCGACCAACTGACATCCGGCAGGCGGCCACGACTGAGGCTTGCCGCCGCGCTCACAAGCGCGTAGGTGTCGATTGCTGCGGCGTCCTCGACCCAGATTGTGCGAAGGTTTGAGCCGTCCATAGCAAATGCGATCAGGTGCGAGAGCTGCCGGGCAATCAGGCTGTTCAGCGGGCAGAGCTTGGCCGTCTCGACAGGAGCGCCCAGCGCAAAGGTTACGCCGGTAATGCCGCTGCCGGTCAGCAGGAGCGTTTTCAGGGAGGTGAGGGCAGACAGGTCAAGTGCCTGCTTCAGCTCCGGCGTACCGCGCAGGTCGAGGTACTCAAGCAGCGTGTTCGCGCCGACGCTGATAGACGTCAGGTTCTTGTTCGTGTAGCCGTCCGCCTCTGCGCCTGCGGTGAAGCTGCGCAGGCGGCGTGCGCCCTGAAGGTCGATGAACTGGCAATACAGACCGGCAATGGAGCTGATCTCAACCACGTTGGAAGCGAGGTAGACATAGATTTCCGTGTCGCTCAGCGCCTCCTGAACGGGGCAGATGATCTCATATGCCGTGCCTCTTTTCGCGCGTTTACGGACGCTGTAGGAGCCGTATTTGACGATGATGTAGCAATCAGCATACGGGGTGATGGAGAAGTTGCCGGTCGGCGTGACGCCCGCCCACTCGTTCGGGGTGTTGCCTCTGAACTGGATTTTGTCGTTCACGGCCACAGAACCGTAATACTTGGAGGACATATAGCCCTCTTGGTATGTCTCGAACTGGGTACGCTGGTCGGTCTTGTTGCCCTGCATCATGTCGATGTACGCGGTGTTGCCATTGTTGATATAGGGCATGAAGTATTTGCCCCACATATCTTCGGCCACCAGCGCTTCCGGGCGCGCTGCCTGATGCGCGGCGAACTTGGCAAGAATGCGTTCAGCACTCCACGCGCCCGCCGCCTCGCGGTCCTTGAACATGGCTTCCAGCTCTGCGCCGAGACAGTCACGGACGTTGCACCAGAGCACGGAGGAGGACGCATTGAATACGGGCTTCGTTCCCACGCTGTCAGTGTCCTCAAGGCCGTAGCTGAAGGTCAGACCGCCTTCGTTGTCGTTTCCGTCTGCGGTGTCGTTGTCGTAGTCCTTGCAGACGTTCCAGCGGTAATCCTGCACGTCAGGATCATATTCATAAGAGATGAAAACGTTCTTGGCGCGGTTGTCGATCATGCAGTGGCGCTCGGTGAACAGGTAATGGTAGAGCAAGCTGTCCACGGTGAAGTAGTTGCCGACTTCGGCCTTGAACTTCGCCGCGCGGTACTCCTTCGTGTCGTTCGTGTAGGTCGTCCCGTCGTAGGTCACGGGCGCACTGAGCGCATTTCCGGTCGGCGCGGTAGTATCGGTGGAAACCACCCACGACAGCATGGTCTGGAACGCCGCTTTCATCTCTGCGGTGGGATTCTTGGGATAGCGGAACTCAAAGGCCCCGTTGCCGTCCCATGTCTCCGAGGTGAGGTCAGCAGACTTGAACAGACACTGGCTGGCAATGTTGTTGGAAATCTCAACGCAGCACTGAAGCGGATGCTCGCCGGTCTGGCCGAACACTGCAAAGTTTTTCTTCGAGTTGTTCATGTCGCCATTGCCGTACAGGATCGTCGCGCCTGCGCCGACAGACCGTGCGCCAACGCTCACGGCGTTCGTGCCGGTGTTGGTGAAGAATACGGCGCAGGGGTAGCCCTTGACGGTATCACGGACGCGGGCGTCAGCACGGCGGCCTTCGGACAGGAAGGGCTGGAAGTTATTGTAGTCATCAGCCAGAACAGTGTTGTTCGCATTCTCGCTGGACGCCACATTCAGCTTGATATTGAAGTACGACACGGGAATGTCGTTTTCGGTCATGGCGAACGTCTCGATGCGCTCACCCGCGCCGTTCTCCCAAATAGCCTTGCTGAAATCAAGGTCGAGGTTGAGGGCGGCTTCGCCGTATGCAGCAGAGGACGTACCCTGACCCTTCATAATGACGCCGGTCGCGTGGAAGTTGTAGGTGCTGCCGCCGTCCGTATAGACGAGATCGACCGTGCAGACCACTTCGTCGGACTTGCCAACGGTCATGCGGTCGGCACCGATCTTGAGAATACGCAGCGTCGGATTTGCCGCCGCCAGCTCAGTGACGTTGATAGAGCCGTCCGTGTTGAAGATGTGGTTGCGGAGGTAGCGGGCAACCATTTCCGTGGTGTTGCCGCAGTCCGCGACGAAGTTGTCAAGGATTTCATACCGTGTGAGGCTGTGGCTGTACATCTTCAGACGATAAATCCAGATGTCGCAGTCGTTAGAGCCAATCTTCACGTTCTGCGGGTCGGACTGCATCCAGTTATCATTTGCGGTGTACGCAAACGCTCTGGACGGCACGCCCTCAAGCCAGACCATGGCCAGCTTGTTTTCGTTGCTGGCCTCAATGTTGACGTCCAGCTCGATTTTGCGGTCCTCGCAATACGGGATTTCGACGTTGGTCAACTCAGAGCTGAAAACCGCCTGCTGCGCCTGAAGTTTCAGGCCAATGCCACCAGATACGCAGGTCAGGAACTCAGCGTCATAGTCGCGGACGTTAGTAGCCTTGAACACGACTTTGATTTCCTTGCCAGAGGTCGCGGCGTTGTCGCTGAACAGGCTGCGGTCAAGCTGAACGTAGGTGCCGCGCTTGACCACAAAGCCGGTGACGCCTTCCGTGTCAATCTGAAATCCGCCGTTGATCCAATCAAAATTGGAGCTGAAGGTCAGCGGATGATTCGTGCCGTCGCCGTCCTTGTAGCCGAACTGCTTTGCGGTCGTCTCGCTGTTGCTGTGTCCGGTGGGGTCGAGGTCAACGGCAAGGCCGGTCGTGACAGGGTTGATGTCATAGCCGAGAGAGGTACAGGTGACGGTGATCGGTGCAACGACGCTCTCACCGGTGTGGATGGAGAGGTTGATCGTGCCGACCGTAGTAGCACGGTACGCCCACGTCTGGATGGTGCGGTCAACAGTCAGCGTGGACAGGGTATTGTAGTCTTCCAGCAGGCGGACAGTCGCCGTGGTGCTGGTGGGGTCATACACCATGTAATTGATGCTTCCGGTGGCGAACTGCTGGATTTCGATTGCGCTCTGATACACCGCGATAACCGGCGTATTGTCGTCCGATTTCGTCCAGATACCGACATGGCGCAGGTGCGTAGTTGTGACGACTTCGCCACCTGCTGTGACCTCAAGCCACGCCTCGACGGTGTGTGCGCCGTGCGTCAACTCAAGCGCCGTGGGGTCAATCGTCGCAGTGACGGAGCGCCCCGTAGTGGTGACTTCGCGCGTAAACGCCTCCGTGCCGTCCACGGTCATGTGGATAGTCTTCGTGCCCTCCCCGGTGGGTGTGAGGCGCACAGTAAGTACGCTGGACCCGTGGAAGGCGAGAGTGCCGAGATTCCACGCCAGATCGTAGGTGGACACGGTGACAGTCCATGTGAAGGACTTACTATTGCCGTAGGCGTCCTCAATGGTGAGCTTGATCGTGTTCGCACTTGCGGGGGTGAGGTACTTTGTGACATCGAAGGTGCAATCACCCTGCGACACCGCCTGTGTAGCTACCTTCGTCCCGTTGATGCGCCATGTTGCCGAGCCGTCGCCGGTTGGCTGTTCGTCGGAAGTATCGGTGGACGTCCAGTTGAATTTGATCTCGACGGTCGCGCCGTTCATCACGGAGAACGCCCGCGAGGTCAGCTTATTGACAATTCGGATCAGGGAGCCAGCGTCTCCTCCGCCGCCACCTCCACCGCCGCCAGAGAACGGCCCCAACGGACCGACAACGACCTCGTCGTCGGCGGTCATATACAGGTAGCCGTCCTCAACATAGGCGTCGTCAACCTTGCCCTTCACGGTGGTTTTCAGGTTGTTGAAATCTTTGGCGAACTCATTGACGGATGCGACGGCTTCCGTCGCGTCCAGAAGCGCCTGCTCAGAGCGTGCGGCGGATTCCTGCGCAGAGTTCGCGGACTGTGCTGCCGCTTGTGCGTTGGCCGCTGCCTGCGCCGCCTTCGTTTTGGCATCCTGCGCCTTAGCTTCGGCAGCTTCGGCGGCCTTCAGGGCCTCGTCGGACACACCGGTTGCGAGCTGGGCGGCGGCTTTGGCGGCCTCCGCTGCCGCAGCGGCGCGGTCTGCGTCGCCCTGCACAGCCGTCTTGAAGGTGCCGAATTTCATGTTATAGGTTTCGCCTTCGGACGAGACAAGCAGGAGATCGTCGTCCTGTGCTTCCTCAAGCGTCGCAAAATCAGCGATTCTTTTGTCAGCCATGTTCTTCCTCCTTATGGTTAAGTTCCGGTGCCGCCGCTGTCAAGCGCGTTCAGCCGGTTATAGATGTCGATCAAGGCGGCCTCAATATTGGACACCTTTGTCTGAAGCGTCGAGATCGCGGTATCGTGCGCCGCAATGGTGCCTTCGGCGGTGGTCAGGCGCGTTTGCAGGTCGGTAACGGTGCCCTGTACCTCCGAAAGTGCTGTCGTATGCCCGCCCACGGTGGATTGTAGCGCGTCGATGTCGCCCTCGGCGTTCTGCACACGTTCTGCAAGCTGCGAGATGTCCGACGCGTGGTTGGAAATCGCTGTGTTCAGCGCGGAGATGGATTGCGTATGCCCCGAAACGGTGGTTTCCAGCGCGGAGACGCGCTGTGCAAGGGCGCCGGGGGAAGAATCCTCAATGCTCTTGATGCGCTTAGATAGGCCGTCCTCAGCGCCTTTGGCACGGGTTTCCTCGTTGCCTATGCGTTCACTGAGAGCAACTTCCACGCCCTGCGCGCGCTCAATCTCAGCCGCCAGCGCGGTATCATCGACCTTGCCCGCCAGCTCCTTTGCGGCGTTCTGGATCGCACCGTTCAGTTCCTCCGTGGTCTGCTTCAGGTGCTGCACCTCGGACAGATACGGGTATTCCTCACTAAGTTCTTCGCTGTTCGGGGCTTCGATGTCCGCCCGAAAATTGTGGTCAAGGGTGAGCTTGACGTTGAACATGACGCTGTGGACAAGCTCACCGATTTTTACTTGGTCGCCCAACTCCGTAGCCGGGTCGTACAGCGATTTTGTCGCCGTAAAGGGTAAATACACCAGCCCATTAAAAGCCGCGTACAGGTCGTTGCAAATGCTCTGTGTGGCGTATGGGTTACTGTCGATGGTGAGCATCGTTCCGTTGTCGTTCCCTGCCGTGTAGCTCTCCCCGCTGTCACTGTTGAGTGTCACGCCGGTCACAGTGATCTGTGTGCCGGTCGTGATCTCGCCGCAGACGACGGGGATGTTGATAACGCCCGCCTGCAAGGAAACCTTTTTCGCCATATTGGCGTCGGTGTCCCACACAAGGTAATAGCCTTCTGGTGTGACGATTTTGTTTCCCTTCTCGTCGGTGATGAAGTAGGACCGCTGCACGTTGTCGCTGTTGCCGGGCAGCACACCGGACGGGACAGGGAGAACAGCGTTGAAGATGGTCTGTTCCTTGTAGGCCAGCCGCACCGGCTGATTGCCCGCGCCGTTGGCAAGCGTGATCTTGTTGTAGTCCTCGTCGATGACGTGGAACGTCTCGTCGGGGGCGGTCGTGAGCGGGACCAGCCGCAGGAGGTTTTCTTCCGTGATGATCCAGTTGCCGCCGTGGCAGGCCCCGATATACCCCAGCACTTGCGACATGGTTTTTCCGCTGGGGTACGGCACAACGTAATCAGCGCCGGTCTTGATCCGCGTTCGCAGGTCAATTCCGACGCCGATTCGGTATGCGATTTCCTCCACGACGGATTTCATGCTTTTCGGCCAGTTGGCAGCGGTGTCGCTGCCGTCCAGATAATTCTGGTTGGTCTTGAGCATGGCGTCGTAGCAGTCGATGGTTACAAGCCCCGCAAAGCTGGTGTCGCGCTGGTCGATATAGAATGTGCCGAACTCCTTCCACTCAGTGGCGGTTTTGTCGTTCGTCAGACGGCCCATGATGACGACGGGGCTTTTCGCGGTGATGGTGTCGTCCGTGAGGATCGACAGATTCAGTGTAGCCGATATGCAGTTACCCACGGACAGCGGGGACGGCATAAGGGAACGGTCGATGCGCGGCGCGGAAATAACGGTGTAATCCTTGTTATTGATCCGCGCCTTTGCATCAAACCGAAACCGCCCGCGCGCCGCGAGCTTCGTCCAGCGCTCAGTACAAATACGCATAGGCTCACCTCTCCGTCATGTTGAAGGTACAGCCTTCATAGTAGGTACGGTCGTCGCCCTTGTCGTAGCGCTGCGTACCGTAGGTGAGCGTGGACGTGTAATAGGTCTTTGTCATAATGCGGTTGGTTTTGGGGTCGAGAAAGGTAATGTCGGTGTATTCGCCGTCAACGTCTGCCGCGAGTGACCGCATAATCAACTCAGGCATACGGTTGAACTTGACCGTCCATTTATCCTTCTGCGCGATCCTTGCGCGGTACATCAGCCCGTCAAGGAGGTTGCGCCCGCTGCCGTCCGCGTCGATGTCATTTCTAACCGGGGCAAGGCCGTCTTCGGCCAGCCACGCGGTATAGTCGTGATTTCCGATTTTCAGGATTGGTTTTATGGTGCGCACCTCCTTATTCGAGCGGGGATTTTCCGGTCGCCCGCGTTCTGCGGTTGATTTCTCGGATCGTGCTTTCCGCGATTGCGGTCTTGTCGAAGTTGACCGTCGTACCGCTGTAGTTCTGGATGGCCGTCACAATGGCTGCGGTCGCATTGGTCACGACCTGCGTAACAACGCTTGCGAGCGCGTCATTGGACGTTTCAATGGTCGTGCCGATGTCAGCACCGCCGCCGCTTGCTGCGGCTGCTGCGGCCTTGTAGGGCACGACACCGCCAGCCACAGCGGGAACGGCGAACGTGATGTTATCCGCAATGGCCTGAAGCCGGTCAAGCAGGCTTGTGAAGCTGCCGCTGATCCTGTCCGAGAACGAGGACAGCGCACCGTCCACCTCAGACGCGGGGACGATGTTTCCGACCTTATAATCACCGGCGTTGAATTCATCCGCGATTGCGTCAGCGACACCGGACACGGATTTCAGGATGGACGGCTGCGAAGCCTCCACACCTTCACCGACGCCGTAGCCGATATTCAGGCCGATTTCGTCACGGAACAGCCGCGACGGGGAGTGAATACCCAGCGCGGATTTTGCAGCGCTGAGAAGGCTGCTTGCGAGGCTGGAAACCTTGTTCTTCAGCCAGCTCCAACCGGAGCTGATACCGTTGGCAATACCGTTACAGATATTGCTGCCGACGCCGGACCAGCCCTGATTCTGAATCGCATTTTTGATGCCGCTCCATGTGCTGGACGCGGTAGATTTGATGCTATTCCATGTGCTGGACAGCGAGGACTTGATATTGCTCCATGTGGACGATGCAGTGGATTTCATGCTGTTCCATGCGCTGGAAGCCGTAGTCTTCATGCTGTTCCAAGTGGACGACGCGGTAGATTTGATATTGCTCCAAGTGCTGGACAGTGTAGCTTTTACGCCGTTCCAGACGGTGGAGGTATTCGCCTTAATGTTGTTCCAGCCGTTGCTGACAGTGGTTTTCAGGTTTGTCCAAGTGGACGATGCTGTGGTCTTGATGCTCGTCCAAGCCGAAGACAGTCCGCTCTTGATACCGTTCCACGCGCTTGTGGTGCCAGATTTGATGGCGCTCCAAGCATTTGAGATACCGGTTTTGACGGTATTGCAGGCAGACGACACACCGGATTTGATGCCATTCCATGCACTGCTGATAACGCCCTTGATTCCGGTCCATGCCGTGGTAGCGGTGGACTTGATACTGCTCCATGCGTTACTGAAGAAGGTCTTCAACTTTTCGATTACGCCGGAGAAGAAGTCCGTGATCTTGTGCCAAGCATTAGAAATGCCCTGCTTTAGTCCGTCAATAAGGAATGTACCGATTTCTGCGAATACGGTAGACGGAGAGTGGATGCCAAACAGGTTCTTTACCCAGTTCACAACGGGGTCTACGACGTGCGCTTTCAGCCACGAACCGGCGTCGCGCATTGCGTCTCCGATTCCACGGAAGAAACCAGCGATAGAATCGAGGCCGATTGCCTCAAACAAACTTGCAAGCAGGTCGGATATTCCGCCAATGGCACCCACAATAATGCTGGGGATCTGAACGATAATACTGACAAGAGCGGTTGCAAGGGATTCCAGCAAGCCAAGCCAGTCAATGTTTTCGATTACCGCGCCCAGTGCCTCACCCAGACTGCCGATCAGGTTTTGCACCATTTCGCCCCAGTCATGATCTGAGAACAGAGACGTAATGAGATCGAGAACGCCGGTTATCGCTCCGCTGATAAACTTGCCAAGCAGTTCACCGAAACCGTCCCAGTCAATATCGGTGGTAAGGCTTTCAAGACAGGCCCAAATTTCGTCTGCAAGGCCGGTCCAATCGACCTGATCCACAAAGCCGACAAGCAGATTGAGCGCTCCGATAAGCAGGCCGCCAAGCAATTTTGTCAGATCAGAGAAAATTCCGCTCCAATCAATTCCGTTGAGAAAATCAGCGATTTTTCTTCCGAGCATTGCCCAGTCGAAGTTCTCGACAGCAGCCACCATACTTTGGAGTGCCGTTCTGATTTGCGTACTGAGTGCTTCGGCAAGTGCCGAAAAATCAATGTCCGAAATGAAATTGCTGATGTTTTTTGCGAGACTTCCCGCAATACCGATCCAGTCGGCGGCGTTCACGGTCCCGTACATGAAATCCGTGATGGCCTTGCTCACTGCTGCGCCGTCAAGCGTACCGAAAAAGCCATCAAGCGATTTCAGGATGATTGCCCATTTCCCGGTCAGGATCACACCGAGATTTCCCCAGTCCACGCCAGTGATGATGTGGTTTAGGAGTTCTGCAAAGCGCGACGCAAGGTTTTTCCAATCGAAGTTCTGGATGAACGTCGCAAGGAACGTCAATGCGCCGTTCAAATAGTACCCGATCTTATCGCCGATGCCCGCCCAGTCTACGGTATCGACCATTTCATTGAGCTTTGTTGCCAGCGTGTTTGCAGCTGCGGCCCAGTCACCGGCCTTGATCTGCTCGACCATAAGTTTTGCCCAGTCGGGCAGCGTTACGTCGGGCAGACTTCCGAGATCACCGGCACCGCCACCACCCCCGCCGCCGTCAGAGCTGTTGTCGCTGAGAATGTTCAGTTCATCGAACGCGGCCAGCTGCCGTTTGAGCTTATCGGTAGCTTTGGATGCCGCCCCGCCTGCGCTGCTGATTTCTTTGGACGCAGTTTTTCCATAGATGCCAAAGAGCTTGAGAAACGCGGTCACATAGGCGACAGCTTGTGCGACAAGGTTGATAATGCGTGTAATGATCGGCCCCAGCAGGTTTCCGATGCCCGACCAACAGGCGGACAGCGTATTGGAGAGCTGCTGATTTTCGGCCATATAGGCGCTGACCGCTTTCCGCAGCAGCGCCCAGACGCCGCGCGCGCCAAGCAAACTGAGTGCAAATTTCTTCGCGCCGGAAATCAGCCCGCCAAACTGGCTGTTCATCTTCTTGCTGTGGAACAGCATTTTTGCCATGCCGGATGCGGCGGCCTTGATACCGGACACAAGCGCCCCGGCAGCCGACTTTGCCGCTCTGCCGATGAAAGACGCGACATTTCGTGCGCTACTGGCGAGGCGGCTCATAAGGCTTTCCGACTGTTGTGTACCGGCGCGCATTTCATCCAGACGGGCCGCTGCTGCGGACAGTGTAGATTCCATCTGCGCGTATTGCGTCGTGTCCACGCCCGCCTGAAATGCGGTGCCGGAGGCTTCCATTTTCGCCTTTGCGGCTTCGAGCCGGTCATATTTCTGCGCGGTCAAATCAAGGTCGTATTGCAGGTTTTTCCACTGGGCGGAATTTTCACTCACGCCGAGAGCCTGCATTTTCTCCTGCTTATTGAGGAGTGATTCGAGCTTCTGACCGGCTTTTTCAGTCTCCGCACAGAGTTCTGCGTATTCCTGCGTCGGGAATTGCGTCTGACCGACTGCATCCAGCCGTTCCTGAAGCTCCGCAATCTTGCTTTCCAGCGTGCTTGCCTTGTCCTCAAAGGAGGTCATAGCGCTCTCGCTGCCGGACATGGCTTTCTGGAAGGTCGGTTCCAGCTTCTGCACGCTGCTGTTCACGGCGTCGATCTCACGCTGCAAACCAGACGCCTTTTCCGTCACACCACCGATGTTCACCTGCGGTGTAGCTGTTTCCGGCGCAGGCGCGCCGCTGCCGTTGGTATTCTGTAATTCTTCGAGGGAGGTTTGCAGCTCCTGTACTTTTGCCTCAAGCGCTGCAACTTTATCCTCTGCGCCACCTGTATTGATTTCAGGTGTCAGCGGCTTGCTGAAAAGTTCTTTCAGCGTTTGTCCCAGATTCTTGACCTCTGTGGACAGCGCCTTGATAGCCGCAAGCAATTCAGCGCTTCCGGCCTTAAATCCGTCCGAATTTATCTCGGTATCAATGATAATAGAGCCGTCAGCCTGATCTGCCATTTAACCACCTTCTTTCTTAGCCGAGTAGCGCGTCGATCCTATCCTTTTCTGCCTGTTCTTCCTCCGATAGCTTCGTGCGTAGGGCGCAAATAGCACGGTTGGAATTCCAGTATTCGCGCTCCCACTTTTCCAGCTTTTTGCCCTTTGCGCGCTTCAGACGCAGGTTGAGCACCTGCGCGAAAACGCCGTCCGAAATCTCCATGTAGTAGCCCATAAAGGTCCACCAGTGGACGTACCGGGCGGAACGGACCTCAAAACCGGCAACCTTATTGACCGCTGGAAACATGATGCTCTCGTCCTGTTCCCAGTCCATGACGCGCGGAGGAGGCTTTCCGCCCGTGTCCTCCGGCTTGTCATTGTGGTCAATAAAAGCGAGAGCGGCCTTGAAGGCCGCCTCATAGTCGTCTTTTGGAATTGCGTCGAAGTCCTTGAACAAAATGAACAGGCAGATATAAGCCTTTTCTTTGTCTTCGAGGTCGGGATCACCGAACGCGATCACGATTTTCAAAACGTCCCGAAAATCGCTGCGAATACGGTAGAACTTACCATTCACCTCAAGACTTCGCGGCAGTGTTCCGATCATTTTTTACCGCCCTTGTGCTTGCCAGTACGGTAGCCGTGGGTGTACCGCTCAACACGGGAGTTGACTTTCTTCACCTCGCGGTCGAACTGGCGGGAGATATAAGCACCGACCGCAGACAGCGCGTTTTCGCAGTAGAAATGACCGTTGATGGGGGAAAACGGGTGCATCTTGCCGAAGAACGCCTCCGACATATTGCCGCCAAAGAGCCTGTCACAGGCGGCGTACAGGCGCTTTTCGGCCTCACGCAGTGCTGCGAACTCGGCTTCGTTCTGTTCGTCCACAGTGCCGTCCGGCTTGATGTTGACGCTTTCCAGCGGCTCGACGATCTTGTCGAACTCTGCGGCAACACTGTTGAAGCGATCCACAATGCCGATGTCGGTCGGTCGGAAGGAAAATTCCCCGATCTGTTCCCCGTGCTTATTTCGGATAGGCACCTTTACGCTGCCATCGTCGATGATGATTTCATTGAAATTCTGCTGTACCAGTTTGTCAGCCATTTTAATTGCCTCCTGAATTCAAAATGTTGCCGCCCTGCGCCTAATACGCAGGGCGGCGGGGTGGATGATTAGCCCGCAGCGTTGGTGTCTGCGGTGAAGGTCTTCGTGGTGAGGTCGAAGGTGCCCTTGACGCGGTTGCCCGCGTTGTACACGGTAAAGGGAATCTGCACGCCGGAGGTGTCACCGCCGACAGATTCGGGAACGACCCACACGTCTTCGCGGTAGGCCCATGCCACGGTGCCGTCACTGTTAAGCAGCACGTCAACCTTCGTGGTCATGCAGTCGTCGCCGGTCAGGCGCTCATTGGCGATCTTTGCGAGACGTTCAAACAGCGGGTCGCCGCTGTAGGCATAGAAGGGGTCAACCTCAGACTGCACCTCGTAGCCATTGTGGACGACGTTCTGTTCGCCCAGAATGTTTTTGTTGACCTCAACGTCGGGGTTCAGCTCCTCGTTATACTCCTCAAGGTCCTTGCCGAGACGGGTATAATTCGGGGTGTAGGTTTCCTCGCCCTGCGTCTTGACGCCGAACTTGGCGTCGAGGAAATGGGCAAGATACTTACGTTCGATTTTCGGCATAATTTCAGCTCCTCAAATATCAAATTCGTTGTTGTAGTCCAGCCGCAGGGCAATGAGCCAATCTTCAACGCCGTCCTGATAGGCGGAGTTGAGGTAGGCAGGGCTTATGCGGCTGATTTTCTTGATGACGCGGTTGCCAGCCAGCAGCGCGGGGTATGCGCTGAGCTGGTGGCTCTTGCCGTTCAGCGTGACCGGCTGCCGCTCAAGCCACTTGCCCAGCGCGTCGAGGATTTCCTTGATACGGATGCGCTGGGTTTCAGATTTTGGCGCGGCGCGGTAGACCACATTGAACGGGTATTGGCAGACCTGCGTGACGTGACCGGTGACGTCCTCTGTGCTGCTCTGCAAAGCCGCACCGGAAATCGGAAAGAATCCGATCCCCGAAGCGTCCGAGAGCGTGGAGAACAGGATGGATTTGTTGCCGGTGGTCAGACCGGGGAATTTGTTCAGCAGGTCAAGAAGAATTTTACTGACGGCCTCAGAGCCGTCAATGTCGATGACCGTTTTCGACGGCATGGTTATTTACCTCCGATTTTCTCCTTTACGCCGTCGATCCAGAATTGCTTGTTCTGCCGTTTGGCATGTTCAAACCATTGCGGAACGGCCTGCGGGTTGGAGTATTTCAGCGGCCTGTCGGTGGCAACGAGCTTAGCGCCCTTGCGGAAACGCAGGATGTATTCACCGGGGCCTGTAGGGATTTTGCGGGGGCCTTTGCCGGTTACGGAATCCACCATAACCTTACCGCCGTACTGGTAGCGCGCATACGGCCCGGGGAAGACGACCTTTTTCCCGTCGTCCTCCGTGTGGGAACGCTGCTGCAAGCTGCCGGTCAACAGCGGCATACAGGCTTTGCAGTCCTCAAGCACGCGGTCGCCCAGCCACTGCTGCGCCTCGCGCATACGCTGATCCAGCGCGCGCAGGTCAACAGTGACGTGTACGCCGCCGTCAGAGTAGGAGATTTTCGGAAAATCGGACATTACCGCCCTCCAATCTCGAAGTGAGGGAGAAGGCCGTAAAAGCCCGCAGAGCTTATCAGGTAGATACCGTCGCGCTCTGCGTTCAGGGCGTGGTACAGCCCCTCGTCGTAGTCGTCGTCGGTCAGCGGCTCGGTGTCAGGCCATGCACCGGCAAAAATGAAATCGCACTCCGGGGCAAAGGTGATGTGCTGCGCTGGATTGTCGCAGCGGGCATACACCTTCGGTCCCGTGTAGCTTTTCATCCCCGCGCCTGTGGGAATGCGCTTGTCCGCCGTGCAGTGGACGATGATGTCCACGGCGTCGGCGTTGTTGCCTCCCGCAGTTGTCGCGTTGTTGGCTTTTGTGGTCAGCAGGTCAGCGCCGGAGATGACGGACGGAAACCAACGCCCGGTTGCGGCGTGGTAATTAAAGACCGTTATTGTGTCGCGGTACACGCCCAACACCTCCCGCATACAGCAAATTGATGCCGTTTGCATCCGGAATGTTTGCCAGATACTGCGCGGCAATGCTGCCGATCAGATTTGTTTGTGCCTCCGCGCTCGTCGCAGCGGCAGCATAAACGGAGCTGTTCGCGCCGCCCGTCGAATAGGAAATGGATTCCCGTCCGGACGAGATGGACGCGACAGCCCCGTGATAGCTTCCGTCCTCCGCTTTCTGCGCGGAAGATGCCCTCCGCTGGACGTCGATCCAGTAGAGGGCTTCGGCAATGGCACAAACAGCCTTCTTGACCTTGGCGGCGTGGGCTTCCACGGTCGGGAACGCGAACGTGAGCCGTCCGAAGGTGATCGCGTCCAACTCGTCGCTGGCGCGTTCAAGCCACTTCGGGGCGGTTTCCTCGGTCAGCGTGTCACCGAAGTAGCCGGAGCCGTAAAACGTAAAGTCTGCGTATGCCATATCAACGCCTCCTTAGTCTTCCTGCACCTCGGTGGTGGCGTCCGTTTCGGCCTCGGCAGGCTTCTTCCGGCGCTTGCCCTCCGCCTTTGCGGGCGCGGGTGCGACAGCAGGGGCGATTTCTACGGCTTCGTAGATGGCCGACCTCTGCATCAGCTCAATGCTGGTTTCGTCGGTGGCGGCTACGACGTTGCCCGATTTCAGGTTGCGAAACAGCATAGCGTCCTCCTTACATCAGGCCATGGTGTAGTAGGTGGTGCCGGACGCGAACTCCGTGATGGAGACGGCAGTGTACACGCCGTTGGCCTCGGTGTAATACTGAGTACCGGCAGCGTAAGCGGTCGCCTTGGTGAACACGCCGGGCTTGAAGATCAGGTCAGGCATGACAACGGTGGTGCCGTAGTGGTAGAACAGCTCGACGCCGTAGGCATTGGAGAGAGGAATCTTCTCAGCGGTGTACTGATCGGCCATGATGGGCTGAGCGACAGCGCCCTCGACCATGAGCAGGTAGTTGCAGCCAGCGGGAAGGTGGACGCAGCTGTACGCGCGGACGCCGTGCCACACAAGGAACTCCTCGGCGGCAGTGTTCACATTCGCGTTGTTGGTCTGCTTGTCGAGGTCGTTACGGATCATGCCGTAATACTTCGGGGACAGAACGAGGTGCATCATAGAGCGAGGCACGCCGTCCACGAAGTCATTCTGGGTGGTTTCGCACTCCTGAATGATGGCTTCCAGCTCGTCAGAGATGGTCTTGTAGGCGGACAGGTTCAGCACAGTGGCCTTACCGGCAGCAGCGGCGAAGAACGCATTGTCCAGTTCGGCAGCCATGCGCAGGATGTGGTTTGCGGAACGACGGTCCAGAACGCCGTCAACGCCGTACAGGCGGACGTCCTTCTGTTCCAGTTCCTCGACGATCTCGCGGTCGGTGTCGATGGCAACGGTGACGGGCTTTGCCTTCACGGCGTCGCCCTTGCCTGCGGTACGCGCGGTGCCATAGTTCTTGGGGGTGGCGTTGACGAAGCGCTTGGCTTCGACGGTGCCAGAAACAGGATCGCCGGACAGGTCCATGTTCTTCATGGAGCCGGAGATCAGCGCCTTCTGGACGCCCTCAATGGTTTTGCCGTACAGCTCGGCAAGATATTCCTTGCCGTCGCTTTCCAGCAGGATGTTCAGTGCGTTAATACGAGGCATAATTCATACTCCTTTGTTTATCAGAAAATTTTTGGCGGGGTGTACTTCTCAGAGCCGGTGCCGGGGTCGCCCGTGGGTCCCGTAAAAGCAGGCGCTTTTTCCTTCTGCTTTGCCGCCTTTTCTGCGGCTTCCTTTTCCTCGGCGGTCTGATACAGACCGGCGTCCTTCTGCTTGGCGGCTTTCATAAAGTCGTCAAAGCCGAAAAATGCGCCGTCCTTCCACGTCAGACCGGCGTCCGGAGACATACACTCGGACACAAGGGCCGTGCGGGCAAAGGGAGAAGTGACGCCGTACTCGTCCAGCTTCTTGGTGATCCAGTCCTTCTGATCGCGCTGCGTGATCTCGCGGGTGAATTTCTTCTCCGCGTCCTCCGCCTGCGTCTTGTAGGTCTGGATTTCCTGCTGAATCTGCTGCGGGTCGATACCCTCAAACTTCTTCAGCGTGGTTTCGGCAGTATCGAGACGGGTTTTCAGGCCGTCGCGCTCTGCCGTGAGGTCTGCAATGGTCTTGTCCTTGGCAGCCTTCGCGGCCTCAACGTCTTTTCCGTTGAGCGCGAACACCTGCTTGACCTGATCTTCATTCAGCCCCAGTGCGGTCAGTTCTTCGGTTTTCATAGATAACCTCCTGTATAACGGCAATAGCAGATATTTAAGACGTTGCAGCGTCTGGCCGTTTTCGGCATTGTTAGGACCGCCGATAGTCCGATTTTGTACCCCTGCCGGAGTTGCACCGGCGATACTGGAAGGGGCATAGAAAAGCAGAGCCTCACAGCGCCGGAATGGTGCTGTAAAGCTCTGCTTTGTGGTTATTTACTTGCCGCGGGCGGCGGCAATGGATTTCCTCGCGTCCTCTCGCGTCCATTTTGCAATCTGGATGCGGTCGGAGAGACGCTTCAGGCCGTTGTCCTCGCAGAACTGGTTGTAGTCCAAATTCTGCTTTTCCAACAGCTTTGCCGTCCGTGTGTACTGCGCTTCAAGTGTAGCTTTCACGCCCGCGTCCTCTGCTGCCTCAATGGCCGTGCGAAGGCCGACCAGCTTTGTTTTCGTGCGCCGGATGCGCGATTCCTTCCCGCGCTGCTTCTGGCTGAGGTCAAAAGCTCTCTTGTTCTCCTCAGCGTCGAACTGCGCGTATGGATTGTGCCGCAGGTCGCCGGGGCCGAAGCTGTGGCGGCAGTTCCAGCCGCACAGGCCCTCGCCGGTGCCATACCCTGTGGATTCCACGAAAAGCGGCAGGTCAGGCGTTCGGCCTGTCCGGCTGTAGAACTTGCCCTGCCACCAGAAGTGATTTCCGGGGTTTTGGCCGCCGTCGCCGTAACGCGCGCCGAGGTGCGCCGACACAAGCACGATGTCCCAGTCGCGTTCCTCCATGCCCTGAACGGCCATGTTACCGGACGCCTGCGCGACACCGGTGCGGACGGCCCGCAGGACAGCGGTTTCGATGGTGTCAACGTGTCCGGTTGGATAGATAACCTGCGTTTGCGTATCAACAATGCTGCTGACGGCCTCCTGTACGGCCTGTGTGTACGATGTCGCGCCGGACGCCACCTTGAAATGCGCGGTGTCCAGAGCTTTCAGCAGCTGCTGTTGGCTCGAGTGCGCGGTCGTGCGGGTAAAGTTGTGGACGGTGCCCGCCGTGCGCTGGTAGGTGTCCTCAAGCAGCCGGATCATGCTCTCAGACTGTGCAAGCTCAATGCCCGCAAGCCCGTGTTCAACATAGAAATTGCTGTCGTAGGCAAGGGCTTTGATACCGGCGTCCTCGAAGATGCGCTTGATCTCTGCGTCCGTCGCCTTCGTCCAGCGCTTGATTTCCCGCTGTACGGCGTCCAGATGGCCGCCTGCGGCTTGATAAACCTCAAGCTGCCATTCATCCGAGGCGGTGAGAAAAACGCCCTCGCCGCGCCCTAACCGCGCCATAACACGCCGGATAAGGTCGCTGGTGATCCACACGTTCAACTCGTCGATTTGCGGGTACAAGGTTTCGATGATGTCCAGAATCTGCTGGGGAGTCAGCATTTATGCCGCCTCCTATTCTGCGCCGAAAAGCTGGGCTTTCTCGATCTGCGCGGCGTCGGCCTCTGCGGTCATTGCCTTTGCTTCTTCCTCGCTCATGCCCTCGAACTTTACGAAGTACATCCACTTCGGGACCCAGCCCTGCATAACGTAGGCGCGCCACGAGGCTTTGTCCTCCTCGTAGTTGTAGGTCACGTCTCCGAAGTTGAAATTGACCTCATATTCGCCCAGCGGCGCGAGATTGTAGAGCGTGACCAGCGCGTCAGCACCGGCCAGTGCCTGCGTGATGGCGTCCTTGAGCGCGTCGCGGTCGGTCTTGATCGTCTGGATGGTATCGCGGTCGTCGGCCTCGACCTGCGTTGCGGTAATCATACCGGTCTGGCCGTCAAGAACAAATACACCTTCAGAAAAGCCGCATTTGACACCAGCCATAGACAGGTCGAAGTTGATGTCCTTGATTCGCGCGTCGGTCAACAGCGTCGGCGCGTGCTCATGGATTGCGGAAACCTCGCCGTCAGACAGGCCCATACCGAGGCCCTTCACGAAACGCGGCAGCTCGACGTTGCGGTTCTGCGCGTTCTGAATGAGCTGCTGCCCGACGAAGGTAATGTGCTTGCTGTCCTCGATCTCCGTATTCTTGCGGCTGACGGCAATGTCGATGGCCTTCAGCTCTGCAAGAGCATTGGCAAACACGGAAAGTCCCAGCGGGGACGACGGGTCAACAGTGTTTGCACCGGGAACGCGATAGTAGCCGAACAGCGGCGTTTCAAGGTTGGTAATGGTAACTTCGGGGGCCAGATGCGCCCATGCGTCAACCTTGTCAAGCGCTACCTCCTCACCAAGGGTAACTTCGCCCTTCGTGCTGAGCCGGTTTTCAAACGCCTTGTTCGTGATCTTGTAGAGCTTGCCGCCCTCTGCGGTGCTGCCCTCGAAACGGTGGTATTCGAGCCGTGTGAAATGGCGGCTGCCCTGTGCGGTATGCGCCGCGAAGATCGCACCGACGATTTCGCCGTTGTCGTCCTTTGCGGTAATGCCGAAGTTGCCCGGCAGGATGAAGTCCCATGTCTCGCCGTTCCACTTGAGCATAACGCCGCCCAGCCGCTCAGCCTCCGACACACGATCTGGCAAGCGCTTGAGCAGGTCGTCAGCCAGCCCCTGCAAATAGTCGGCACGGGGCGAGCCGGAAATAGCAATACCGATGTCCAGCGTCACCAGCTTTGCGCGCGTGTCGCTGATGTGTTTTGCCATGTTGATAGTCCCGATTTCATCCTCGGCGTTCAGCCAAGGCGGCTTGCCGGTAGAAATGCGGTCCCAGTTTGTAAGGGCGCTGGACATTTCCGGCGAGGAAATGAGTTCAACGCCAAATGCTTTCGCAATATCGGTCCCGCTATGAATAAAAAGCATTTTGATCCTCCTTAGCAGGCGCGTAAAAAAATTCATTTCGTCACCGCCTTAAACTATCCATTTCAGTTCATTCCGCAGGGCCGTCCGGCAGAAATATCTGAGCTGGTCCATGCTATGGTCGTTTTCTTTGATAACCGCGTCTTCGGCCTTTTCCTCGTCCCACGAATACGTCTCGAATTCCTCGAAGGTGCTTTTGCAGCTCTTGTGAAAGTACAGGCACCCGGCATTTAAGAACTTCGTCACGTCCTGAATGCCGTTCAAAACGTCGTTGTCGGCCTTTACGGCCATGAATTTACCGTATTTTTGTATTGTCTCGATCATGGACGACGCGGACGGGTCAATGATGATGTACTGGATCGGATAGTCCCCGATCAGGTCGCACAGCATCTTGTAATACGCCTCGTTGTCCACACGGTTGTTGCTGCCGCCTTTGTAATACAGCTCCTTAATCATGACGGCCTTTTGCTCCGAGGGGCTATAGTCGTACAGGCCAGCGGCAAACGGGTTGACGGTGCCGTAGTCCACGGACACATAATAGCGGTGCCGTGGGTTGACCGCCGGGACCTTCGGGACGATATGCGCCGAACGGTCGAACATGGGGTAGACAAGGCCCTCGGCCTTTACCCACAAACCAAGGATATAACGCCGGTAGAAAACGCCGGTGTACATCCCCTCATATCTGGCCTTGATTTCAGGCGCAAGGCTCAGATTGTCGTCCATTGTGAAGTGCAGATACAGGATGTTCCGCTCTCGCGCCTTCTTGATCCACTCCACATAGAACCAGTGGCCGGGGTTTTCGGGGTTACAGTTGAACCAGAACTTAGAACCGGCCACGCTGCAACGGGCCATAGCCTGTTCGACAAACGAGCGGGGCATAAGGGCCACTTCGTCAAACAGCACGCCCGCAAGCGTGATGCCCTGCACCAGTGTGTAGCTTGATTCGTCCTTACCGCCGAACATATAATAGCTGTTGGTTACGCCGCCAGACGTGATAATCAGCTTGTTTTCACTGCGGCGTTCAGTGATCGAGAAAATGCCCTCAAGCCACTGCGGCATGAGGGTTATAACGTTGCGGCGCAAGCTCTCGATGGTCTTGCCGCATATAGCGAAGGACTGACCGTTGAAGCGGCTCATGCTCCACAGGATAAAGCCGTCCGTCATGGAAACGGTCTTTCCGGAACGGATAGAGCCGTCACAGATGATGCCGTCACAGTCCATGAACTGCGGCTTATTCCACCACGTCAGCGTCAGAAGCTGCCGTTTGCTGAAGTTCTGGTATATCATCCGTGTTCACGTCCTCCTTTGTGGCATTCTGGATAGCCTCAAGCAGATTGTTGTCCTTTGCGCTGCCGCCCAAGCCGGTTTCGCCGGTGATGTCCATATAGAGCTGGATCGCATAGGTGTTGCCCGCCTGCGCCGACCGCATAAGAGCGTCGGCCACAAGCATTTTTTGGGTCAGCACCTCAGACGGGATGCCCAGCTTTTTCAGGCGGTTCTGCTTGCGCTTATCGGTAATCGGGAGGCCGGAATACAGCTCAAGAAGGTCAGCCATCATTTGCCGCTCACGGCGTTTCTCCTGACTGGCTTTACCACCAGCAGAGCGGATAGCGTGAGCCTCTTCTTCGCTGCGTTCGGTCAGAGGAATGAGGTTCTTGTCTTGTGGTCTGCTCACGCTTCGCACCTCCTATCTGTGGTTTTTCCTCCTTCGTCACTTCGCTTTCTGATAGCTGTACTTGTAACCGAATTTCTGCTGATTGGCTTTCAGCCACTTAGAAACGGCGTCGTTGTAGTCCTTGCCACTGAGCTGGGCACTGTTGACCGCCTTTACAAAGCCGGAAGCGTTAAAATGCGTGCCCTTCGTGAAGGTGTACACGCCCGCATATCGCGCCGTATCGTCGCCGCGTCCGGTTTTGGTGCTGACGGCCACAATGCCGCGCCGGGTGCCGAGGGCGGTATTGATGACGTCCTCTTTGCTGAAGGTCGGCCAGCCGTCACGCGGGTGGTTGTGAATGGCAATTTCTTTACCGTTACCGGTCAGCCCTGAAATACTGCCCGCGTTGCCGTGGCGGTATTTCGTAGCGAAGCCCTGTTCATCCACGACTACGCCGTGTTCTTCCAGCGCGTCACCATGTGCGGCCACAAAGGCGCGTACCATGTCCTCATAGACACGGTTGGAGCCGATTTTGACATTCATGCGCGCGGGAAGGTCTGCGGTGGTTTCGTCCTTGCCGCTGCCGCCACCAGAAGACGGCCAGCCGCCGCTAAAACCGATGCCGGAACCGCCGCCGCGCCCGCCGTGCTCTACGGGGAAGGTGATCTCCGTCCATGCGCTGATCCGCTGCTCAAGGGTCTTGCCGTCAATCTCAAAGTGCAGGGCTTCGTCAAGGCTGTTGAAGGATGCAATGATCTTGCCGGTCGTCAGGCTGTACAGCTCAAGCGGATTGCGGAAAAGCACCACCTTGTCGGTCGCATAAACGCCGTTCAGACGCTTGAATTCATGCTTGAATCTGTCAAGCTGCATATTGTCTCACCTCTTTTTGGGTATAAAAATACCGTCAGCGGAAAGCCGCTGACGGTTGAAGTCTTGTTCAGTTCACACGGATGACGGGTTTCGGGCCTTTGCCCTTGCCGCCCTCCGCTTTGGTGGGCTTAGCGTCATAAGGCGCGCCGAGGCGCTTGCCGGTCTTGCCCTTCGCGGGCTGCGCGGGGGTCTTTTTTGCCATTGTGGGCCTCCTATCTGACGACGGGTTTGTCGTCGCTCTGGTTCATGTACTCCTTGAAGAACGCCTTCACGTCGTCGGGGGCGTCGTCTCTGATGCCGATGATCTCGTCCGTGTCCTCGTCGCGGATCACATAGCCCATCATAATCAGTTCAGGGTCATTTTCGTTTCTAATCTCACTCATGCTATCCTAACTCCCTTTTGAGAATTTTCCAAATTGCCTGAGACAGCGGCTTTGCGCGGCTGCCGTTGGCGCGATAGTCTGCGACGGCCTCAGCCATAGCCTCGGAACGGTTTTTAGTCGCATATCGGGAAATCTGCGCCACAAGCTGGTCATTCGTCAGCCCTTTTCCGGCTGCGGTCTTCTTCGCGGCTCTTGCGGCCTCGCTCACCACCTTCGTAGCGAAACGATGTTTGTTCCATGCGCTGATACGATCCATAGTCCCGTAATAGCCGGTCTGCGTGATGTTCTTGAACACCAGCGCGCTTTCCAGCAGATGCCCGATTTCGTGCGAGGCAATATGTACGCTGCTTGTGCCGTCAGGGTGCCATTTGACGCGCACGTCGTTTTCGTAACTCTGATCCAGCTTTGCCTGATCTCCCATCATTTTGGGGTTGAGCTGCAACTTGCCGGACAGAGAAGCAGAGGCGTAGGCATTGGAACGGCTTTCGCTGCCGTTCAGCTCATGGATGCCGATTGCCGCCTGCGGGAATTCCTTCAGTAGTCCTTCAAGCTCACCGGCTGCCGCGCCCGGAACCGCCGCCACGTCCACCCATGTATTATACCACACTCTCTTTCGGTTTTGTAGTCCGCGCCTTGATCTGCTCCTGAAAAGCCGCCACATGAACGATAGGCCCGGAAATGCCTTCCGGCACAAGGCCATAAAAGTAAATCGTCGATGGGTTCAGACGGCGGAGCATTTCATCATAGCCGAGCCGGAAAAGCTCTGCGGCGCGCTTGTTAAGCTGCGTTCCAACACTGGAAACGGCCACAGCGCCACCCACAGGTTCACCGTCAAAGCACCACTCGAAGCTGCTTTCGTCGCTCCAAGAGATGGTCGGAATAACCGTGATCCCGTTGCCTTGCCAATACGCGCCGAGCCAATGCTTGCGGTAATGGTTCCAGATTTGAACGGCTTTCGGGAAGTCCGTATAGGTTGAAAAATCCGGCGTGCATACGGCCTTGAAGCGCCGCAGCATATCAAGATAGGCGTCGGGATTCGTCCACAGGCGGTTGAACTGGTAGTCGTCCACGAAAAAGTGAACGGCTTTGTTCGCCGGGTCCTTGCAGCTTTTCGCATAGTTAAAGCCGATCCAACTTTGAGGCGTGGCCGGAACTTCGGCCAAAATGCGCGGTATGTCAAAGGCTCCCGCGCCGATGAACTTCGCCCTATTCAGATTTTCGTAGTTCCTCTGATCGCGGTACATGGCGCGGGCCTCCTATCTGCAAAAATAGAATTCAAGACACAGGCGGTAAGGCCGGAGGCAGAACCGTGTACCGCCTCTCGCGTGTCTTGAATTCCATGCTATAGTTTACCACAGGTGCGGCGGACATTTTGGGACCACTTTAGTCACTGGTGCTTTGCAGATACCGGTATACGCGCTTTCTCACGCTCTCGTCCGTATTGCCACCCCCGACGTGCATAGCCGTCTGGTGCCAATTAAGCCCATTGATAAAGCGCAAAGCGAATATCTGCCGGGTCAAACTGTCCGGTATACCGGATATGTACCGCTCAAGGCGGGTACGCTCATGGATGCACTGGATTTGCTTTGCTGCGATAATGGCCTTCAGGTCAACGATTTCCGCCACGCAGCGGGCCAGCGTATCACTATAGCCGGGCGCGTGGGGCATACCGTCGTACTTTGGAGACTTTGGGGATGTCGTCATAGCCTCCAATTCGTCAAGCCTGCGCTTGTCTTCCTCGATTTCACGGTTCAGCCAATAGAGCTGAGATAATTCTTTGATAGTCATGCCGCGGCCTCCTTAGCCTTCTGAATTCTAACCTTCAGGGCTTCCAACAGGCTATCCTGTGCATTGGCTTTGCCGCCCAGAGATTTAATAACGTCTTCGTCCGTGCCGCCCAGCACCACCAGATGGTGGACTATGACGGGGTACGGCTGCCCCTGCCGGTGCAGGCGCTTATTGGTCTGCTGGTACAGCTCTAAACTGTCGTTCAGGCCGAACCAGATGATGTGATGGCCGCCCTCTTGCAGGTTGAGGCCGTAGCCACAGGACGCGGGCTGCATCAACAGCAGGTCAATATTGCCAGCGTTCCAGTCGTTTTCCTCCGCTTTGCCCTCGTACACTCTCACCCGCAGGTGTGTAGCTTCCAGCGCCTGCAACAGCCGGTCGCGGTCGTGCTTGAAGTTGTAGCAGATAATCGCGTGCTGCCCGGAAAGCTGCTCCACAGTCTCAAGCAGCGCCTCGATCTTGCAGTCATGCACAGTGATGACGTTCCCGTCCTCGTCGTACACAGCGCCGTTGCAGAGCTGTAGGAGCTTGCCGCGCAGAGTAGCGGCAGAGCCAGCCGTGATGACTGTCTCGTCCACCTGAAGCAGCGTGTCCCGCTCCAAGCGGTCGTAAGCCTTCTGCGCTGCGGTGTCCAGCTTGACGGGAATATCCTCATAGATCAGTTCGGGCAGGTCGAGGTAGTCTTCCGATTTCATGCTGATGCAGATGTCAGAGATACGGCGGTAAATTTCGTCCGCCGCGCCCAGCTTTGGCGCATAGGAGAAGATCGTCGTGCGGCTGCGCTTGTCCGGTACAAAGTATGCGTCACGGTATGAGGTGATGGTACGGCCCAGCCGCTGCCCACAATCCAGCAGATACACCTGCGCCCACAGGTCCATAAGGCTGCGGGGATTCGGCGTGCCGGTCAGCTCCACAATGCGGTTGATCCGAGAGCGCACCAGCTTCAGCGCCTTGAAGCGCTTTGCCTGATGATTCTTGAAGCTGCTGCTTTCATCAATGACCACCATATCGAACGGCCAGCTGTGCCCGTAATAGCCCACCAGCCATTGCACATTCTCGCGGTTGATAAGATAAACGTCCGCCGTTTGGGCCAGTGCTGCGGTACGCTGCCCCACAGAGCCGAGGACGTGTACCAGCCGGAGGCAGGAGAGGTGGGACCACTTTGCAGCTTCTTTGTCCCACGTGCTTTCAGCTACCTTCTTCGGAGCAATGATAAGCACCTTCCGCACTGCCCAATATTCATACTTCAGCCGCTTGATCGCAGTCAGCGTGATAGCCGTTTTGCCGAGGCCCATGTCCAAGAAAAGCCCCAATGCCGGATCACGAATGATCCGGTCAATGCAATACTGCTGATAGTTATGCGGGCAAAATTCCTTCATCCCTCAGTACCTCCCTGCATCGTGCAAGCACGGCTTCGATCTTCTCCGCGCTATCGACCGCCGAGAAAACTTCAAAGCCCAATGCGCGCAACAGCCCTTGCACATAAAGCTGCCGTTTGCGTTCCGTTTTTCCCGGCTTCTTCATCTCTACAAAAATCACCTTTGCACCGGGAAGTAGGATGATCCTGTCAGGAACACCGGAGAAACCGGGGCTTTCAAACTTCAGACACCGGACGCCGTTTCCCAGCTTCTGGACGCCGGTTCTCAGCTTATTTTCGTAATAGGATTCAAGCATTCAATAGTTCCCCCTGTTACAGTTGGGGATAAAATCCTATAATTCCCCGCGCGTATAGGCGCTATGGCGTATAACACCCGTGCGCCCTTTATTACAAGTATTCAATAGGAAAAGTATGTAACATTGTAACACCAAGCCAAAAAGCCTTTGAAATACGGGCTTTTCGTGGTTACAAATGGTGTTACAATAGGGGTTACACCCCAAATTTCTGTAACGGCATAGGTGTTACAGCTTCGACGCCGTTTCCGCTTGTAACACCCCCGTTTGTAACACCTATTTCGTTACCGGCGACGGACACGGGCAAAGCCGCGCTGCTGACCGTATGGGCCAAAACGGAGAGGATTATTGTTCCGCTTCCAGCCGTCCATCTTTGCCAGAATGGCGTTGATTTCCCGCGTGTCAGCGGGCTTCATGTCACGGATATTTCCGTTCAGACGCTCACACCAAACTTCCACGGCGGCGATACGGTCACGGTCCACAAGCTCAAGCTCCTGCCCATCCGGCGTCCGTGTAGCTCCGCACCAGTAGTCCCGCCGCCTGTCAAGCGGCCATTTCGCCCAGTCAACCGGCACTTGCTTTTCGACGAACTCCTCGATCATGCCCTCACGGACGGACACCTCGCGGTGTTCCTCCTGCTTGATCTTCGCCTCCTGCTCCACGTCACCGGAGAGGTACAGCGATTCGCCCGCCTGCCAGCGGGCTTTTGCCTCCGCCCACAGCTGGTCGATAACATCGTCGGTCAGGTCGCGCCACACCGTTTTTGCGTGCGGCTGCTCGCCCACATCCACGGGCCAGAAACGCCGGTTGCCGGTCGTGTCCTGAAGGAAGTCCGTCGTATTGGTGGAGCCGAAGAACACGCACTGCCGGGGCAGCTCCGAGACATGACGGCCATACGCTGCGCGGTAGCGGTCGGCACGCAGGGAGAGAAACTGCTTGATGCGGGCGACGTCAGTCTTGCGGAATGCGTCCAGCTCTGACACTTCCACCAGCCACACGCCCTGAAGCAGCTCTGATGCGTCCTTGCCCTCAAACGTCCGAATGGAATCATTGAACCAGCCACGGGACATTTTATCCAGCAGGGTACTTTTGCCGATGCCCTGCGGCCCGGCGAGGATGACCATGTTGTCGTACTTGTAGCCGGGGATCATGGCGCGGGTAACGGCTGCGGTGAAGCTCTTGCGGCACACAGCGCGGTTGTAGGCGGTGTCCTTCGCGCCCAGATAGTCAATGAACAGCGTGTCCAGCCGGGGCACGCCGTCCCATGTCAGACGCTCGATGTACTCGCGGACCTCGTTGAAGGCGTGCTGCGAGGCGTGAATGTCAAGGGCGCTGTCGATGTTGCCGCGCCCGGAGATGCCCCAGAAACGTTCCATATACCAGTACAGGCCGTTGCTGTCCGTATCAGACCACAGGCGGCGTTTGCCGTCCTTCTTCCACGGCAGCGGCCCCAGCACCTCGCCGCGCCCTGCGAACTGATTGAGCGCGAACTTGCCCTTCAGGAGCGGATCGCCGTCAAGGATAATGAGCACATTGTCAATGGTGCTCTTGATCTTGCCGTCCTGCGTGCGCTGCAACTTTTCAGCCCATGCGGTGTCGTCCTCCGGCGTGGGATCGTTGCCCATGCCCTCGAACTCCCGCATAGCCTGTTCGTGCTGTTCGCGGTTGAGTGTGGCGCATACGGTCTTGTCGGCCAGCGCCAGATCGCACATAGCCTTGTAGGACGGGAGCTTCGCAACGGGCGTTTCCGGCGAAGCGTTGTCGTCCTTATCCCCGAACTTGTGTAGCCGGATCAGGTCAAAGGCGTTGACCAGCCGCCCGCTGCACGGGTCCGTCGCGTGGTGGCTAAACAAGAACTTGCCGCCGTCATAGATGATCGCGCCGCCCGTGGTGGAACCGCCCAGATAGGTATAACGGTCGGGGTCGTTGTCCACGGCCTCATAGATGCCCGGCAGGTAGGCGTCCATAGCCGCCAGCACGTTATAGGTGCGGCAGAAGGCACCCACAAGACCCTGCTTTTCTTCGGGGTCGCCCTGCTTCATAGCCAGCTTCTGATAGCTGGTAGCACCGGGGACCACCGGCCAGCTCGTCAGGTCGTGCCAGTCGGCATATGTACCCAGCAGGGCGTCTGCGGAGATCAGCGGCGCGTCTACAGCCTTGTAGACAAACTCACTGTCACAGCAGCAGGAGGGCCAGTACATGAGCCGGACCGTCTCAAAGGTGGTCGGATCAGCCATGCCGATGCCCACATGAGCGGCCACACGGCGCGCGCATGGCTCATATTCGTCCGGGGTCATAGTCCGGTCAGTCGGAACGACAACGCGCAGACGCGGGCGCTCAGGCGTGTGCTTGCGGGTGCTGTAGATGCAGTAGCCGTAGCCCAGCGCGTCCATTTTGCCGATGATGGTTTCCGTCTGCCAGCCGGGGATATTATCAAAGTCAAGCGTGATGATGTCGCGCCCGGTCACGTTGTTTGCCTTGCGGCGCTGCCCCAGCAGGGAGCCACCCACAAAGCCGCCAACATCCTTCAGGTCGTCCTGCTGCGACTTCTTCAGATGCAGATAATCTTGCAGGGTTTCAGCTCCACGGACCGGGGTAGACAGTCGTTTATAGAGTTCTTCGACGGTCAGCACCGTCTGTTTCCAGACCATATCACGGCGGTTATTGCCTACGGATATGGTGATTTGTCTGTCATAGTTCATAATCAGGTACTCCTGTCCTCAGGATCACCCCCCGTCACCGGGGAAGGTGTCGCCTCCTTGTGTAGCTCCGCACCGATCATTCCCGCGCTTCTCCCGTGATCCGGTCAGACAGGCGGACCAGCTTTCCCGCACGGATGCGGTCCACCAGAGCGCGGTTGCGGAAAATGACCTTGAGCTGTTCCAGCATGATTTCCACGTCGGCAATCTCCTCGGCCAGCGCCTTAGAGTTATCCGCGCCGCGAAGATTCTTCGACAGCTCCTTGGTCAACTCGGACATTTCCTCCATAGCCATCACAAGCTGCGATTGCTTGCCGTAGGCCCTGACAGCCTCGGCGTAGGTGTCGCACTGGACGGGTGCCACAATCGCGCTCAGGCGCTCCTGAAGCTCCTTGTTCTTGCACTCGCAATAGCAGATTTTGTCCCGTGCCTGCCTGAGTTCAGCTTCAAGCTCGGCCTTCGTCATATCACTCATTTGAACACCCTCCCGGTCTTGACATCTTTGATTTCAATGCGGCTGACAAGCTCAAAGCCGCAGTTACGGATGACGAATTTAAGAACCTTCACGAGGTCGCTCACGCGGCCATCCAGCGCGTTTTCTTCATGGACAATAGATTTCACGCCCTCATACGCTGTGGGGTCGTAGTAGCCCTCGCTGTTCCTCTTAGGATAGTTTGCCATACAGACCTCCTAACAATCGACTTCGATTACGGCGGTCGGGAATTTGTCACAGTTGTCCGCAATCTGCCTGAGAAATTCCGCTGTGGATTCCACCGTGCCCCAGCAGTTGCCCGGCTCAAACTGCTGGTAGCGCTTCGGATGCAGACACAGCAGCGACGCGCCCTGCATGAGCACGGGGTACATATCGGCACAGCGCTTGCCGTTCCACTCAGAGGGATAGGAGCCGCACACCTCTTTAATCATGGCGGCGGTGTTGGACGTGTGGTTGATCCAGTCGTCGCCGACGTACACCCACTGATCCGCACCTTCAAGTTTGGCCTTGAAGCTCACATCATAGCTCACTGTGTAGCCGCCTCCTTCTTTTCGTCGTTCCATGCCGCAACGTCAACGCCGATCTCTTTCAGCTTGCGATCCGCAAGCCATGCGTCGTCGTCGGGCATTTCGTAGTAGTTGACCAGATCATCGTGGATGACCGTAAACTGTTCCCACGCGCGCCGAAGCCGCTTTTTCCCGAAGCCGAGGTGCTTATGCAGGAAATAAAGGATCATGGCATCAACGTTGTTCAGATATTTGCGGTCGGCCTCCACGATTTGCCGGTTGATCTCAACGTTCATGGCGCGCCGCTCTTTGGCGGTCAGTTCAGCGCCGTAGACGGTGCCCTTGTACTGCTTAACTCTCATGGCGTCCGACCTCAGCGGGCGCAAACACATCCGGATTATCAACAATGACCGAATGGAGCGCGTGCGCCAGTTCGTCCACACGCTTTTCGTCGTGGTCGCGGTAGCCGAGGCCGAAATAAATCGCATGGACCATTTCGTGGATGAAATCGGCTTCCATTTTGGCCGCGGCCTGCGGGCTGATGCGGATAATCAGGTCGCCGTAGAGAATTTCCGCCGATACATTGTTGATACCGAGATCCATTTTGTTGGTAATCTCGACGGTGTAAGTCTTGCCGCCGATCTTGATCTTTTCAGGAATTTTCATCAAATTCACCTCGTTCTGTGGTTTTCCGATTGACCCGCGCCGCAGTTTTGCGGTATTTCTGCGGCAGCGGAAAGATCGTTATAAGGGTTTCGCCGTGGAAAATATAGACGTTGTTGCAGTAGATACGGACATTGTTTGCCGTCTCGTGCTTCCAGTACAGCGCTGATATGTACCGGTTCAGGCTGCCGCTGGTGTCGCTGTGCCGGATGCCGTACCGCAGCGCATTTTCAGCGTTCTTGTGGGAGAGTTTCTTCGGCAGGCCGAGACGTTCCTTTGTTCTTCGCGCTGCGTGATTGGTAACACGAGCCATCAGGAAAAACGTTCCTGCCGCAGATAAGCAGCGGTGCGTCCGTCCGAGGGCCTGAATGCCAGCCAATCAGAAACCTGCTCTCCGATGACGGTATATGAGCCATCGAAAAAGTCACAAATACGCCAGTATGATGCGTCAAAGTCAACAGTGGTGCCGTCATCGAATATGACGGTTCCTGTTTCGTCACCGGATAAAACGGTCACAGAAATAGCCTTGATGGGCTTATCGGGCAGCTCGATTTTGACTTCCCTATTTTCAAAATCGAAAACAGTCATTGTCATGCGCTATTCACTCCTTCTAATTGTCTTGCTGCCATGCCGTAATTCTTTCGGCGGCTGCGTTGTAGTATTTCGGTTCAAGTTCAAACCCGATACACTGTCTACCTGTGTTCAATGCGGCCACAATGGTTGAGCCACTACCGAAACAGTTGTCAAGGACGGTATCGCCTTCATTGGTGTACGTTTTAATCAGGTATTCCAACAAGGCCACCGGCTTTTGTGTCGGGTGTAGCTTTTCCGTATCACGGCTGAACCGGAGGATGGACAACGGATTCCGTCTGCCATCCTCGGATTCGCTTACTGCCGTACCGCGATTACCGTAGTTATCGGACAGGCTGCCGTTTTTAGTAGGTCTGTACGGTGTGGAATACCAGAATTGCTTGTTGTACGTCGGGCGCTTTTTGTAGAACACCGCAATGTCCTCATGGCATTTCAGAGGCTTAACATTGGCATTGAGGAAATCACAGCCCCGGCCCTTATCCCATACAAGGTTGTACCTCCACAGCTTGCTATTGGACTGAATAAGCTGCGCAGTGAACAAGCCGTCAGAAAACAGCACGATTGCCCCGGTGTCCTTCACGACCCGCTCATATGACTGCCACAGCGATTCAAACGGAATAATTGAATCCCACTTATTGCGCGTCGTACCGTATGGCAGGTCGCAAAGGACGAGATCGACTGATTTATCTGGTATGAGATTCATTCCCTTCAGGCAATCCATGTTGAACGCCTTGTTGAGGACGGGGGGGGCTTCGGTTGATGCAGGGCAAGAGGTTTGTCCGCCATGCAGCACTGCGTATTTACGGGCTGCTGGTTCCGTCACATCAAAATATGGAACGATGGAAACTTCTGCCCCACAGAGCGGACAGGTGCTCATGTCGCGCCCTCGCAAATGCGGATCAGGTTGTGAATGCCTCTCTGTGTGTAGCCGAGGATTTTTCCAGTGCCCGCCCAGAACTGGACCAATGCGTCGTCGGATTTACGGCGGCAGTGGAAATGGCCCGTGGCGTCGTTCTTCAGGACGTATTCAATGTTGTGGGCTTCAAGCTGCCGGATCGCATACTCGATGCGGTCGGGATTCTTCGCTACCCGCTCCCTGTGATTCTGCCGGGCGTGCTCCTTGAGAGCGTCCCAGCATTCATCTCTCGCCATGCGGATCACCTCCCAAACAGTTGGGGCAGACCTGCCGCCCCTCAGGGATTTCAGCGCCGCAGGAAATACAGGTGTTGACGGGCGGGGCCTTCGGTGCCTCCGTGGCGATCTCGCCAGCGCAGGCGGCGTAACCGGCCAAGTCAACGAAGCTGTCACCCTTGACGCCGGTCTTGATGCGGGCCGCCTTCAAGAGCGCCAGCATCATAGCAACGTCCTTCGCGCTGTAGCGCATTCCGGTGTACGCCTCCCACAGCTTGCCGATAAGGGCGAAGTTGTTTTCGGGCCTGCCGTACTCGCGCTCACGCTCTCCGCAGACACATTTACGCGCCTGCTCCAGAATTTCAGCTCGTTTCATGGTCAGCCTCCTTCGGAAGAATGTCGTCAAAGCAAACAGGAACGATCTGCTGCAACTCACGCAGCAGTGGTGTAGCTACTTCCCGTATCTGCGGATGCGCGCCGGTTGAGGTACGGAGCCGCAGGAAGTGACGCCACTCACGGATATTGGCTGTCATAACGACCTCCGTTTTGAGGCTGTTCGGGAGCACCGCGCGGGCCTCCTGCGGGGACAGACCCCAATTCAGAAGGTTGAAGTAGGCCGTTTCAGCCCTGCGGCAAGCCTCTTTCCACTCGTCGTAGGCGAAGGTATTCTCGTTCAGGTAGCACGGCTCAATGACCGTGATCTCGCTGCCGAACTGATCCTTTCCGTAATTACAGTAGCGGGTGCTCTCCTGACAATAGGATGCCAGCCGGTGCCTGACGATCTCGTGGCTGACGCCACGGTCACAGACGAATTTCACGGTAAAGCTGCAATGCTCTAAGACGGCTTCGTGGCCGCGCTTGATAATACCGGCAACGAACTTCGGGGCGCTGTCGTCCGTGATCTTGCCCTCGGATTTGTAGCAGACACGCCCGCACTCCTCAAGGCGCTTCAGGATCACGCTGCCGTTGATGGGCGTGATGAACTCGAAGCCGGGCTTAATAATCTTCATCGTCGTCCTCCGTTTCATCGTCCCCGGTCGCAGCCTCATACTGGTCGTATGTAATGGCCCGGACGCACTCGACGGGAACGCCGAGCAGGTCAGCAGTGCTCTTGCGCTGGGCGTAAAGGAACCCCTCACACTGAACCGAATTGTTGATGATGCCCACAAGCTGGTCGGCGGCTTTCGCGTGCTTTAGCGCAACGCTTGTGTAACCGACGCTCCCAGCGCCGCCGAACACTTCGGCGTCCTTGACCTCGAAATGGCAGGTCAACGTAATGTCAACCAGACCGATGTTAGCGTTTTGCATAGGATTTCCCTCCGTTATTGATGTGTTCTTCGTAGCTGTAGCGGATGCAGTAAAGCGCCACATAGAGGATGACAAGCAGATAACCGGCATACAGGAACAGCCAGTACCACGAATAGAACATGGACAGGACCACAGGAACGGCCAGTGTGCCAATTACTGCACCGGCGATAAAAAGGATCAGAGCCACCACAGCGGCGGTTTTAATCAGCTTTTCGCATTTCATAATGAGTTGCCTCCGTAGATTTTGTGTTATTGTATTTTGGGTGGCCCCACGACCGGGGGCCGGATTTCAAAGGGAAATCAGATTAAACAGAAGCCGAACGCCACCCCGTAGGAGTTGGACGCGCCGAAGTTGTTGCTGACACCGGTGTGGGACACATAGGCGAAAGACGACGAGCCGGACGCCTCAGGCGACCGCAGCCACCACCACCATGTTCCATTGTCGCCGCACTCCTTCACGCGGTCCTTCTCGCGGAGGAAGCACAGGAGCTGCGCGTCTTCCGGCTCACGTTCCGACCAGCGTCCCTTGCCGAACACCTGCGTCTTGGAGAGCAGGAACAGCTTGTCTTCGGTTTCTACGCGCTCACCGTCCATGATCTGGACGATTGTCGTCGGCGCAATAAGCGCCTGAAGCTCGTCCGGCAGAAGGGCGAACACGGTATTGTTGAGATACTGCCGCATATCGCAGGCAGCCCACGCGCCCTTGTTGGTGGGGCGCTTGTTCATGCAGTGCTCGTCAGCGAGGCAGTCTTCGAGGACGAAGAACCACTTGCCGTTCTTATCCTGTGTAGCTCTCACGGCCACTTCCTCGCCGTTCTTGAGGTTGAAAACGATCAGGTCGCCCTGCGCAATGGTGCCGTTATCGACCGCCGCCTTCAGCGCGGCCCATGTGGTTTCGTTGGTAGTAGAAGTCTTAATAAACATAAAAGGTTGCCTCCTTAATCTTTTTTGAAAAATGCTCCGACCCAGCCGTCAGCGCCAAGGGGCAGGCCCTCCGCCCACGGAATCGGGGTTGACATGATTTTGACCACCTTGTCAAGCATGGCGTCGTTGGTGTCAAATGCTGCGGTGTCGATGACCACCTCGTCGTGGATGTGAAAAACCACAGGCAGCCCAGCGGCTTCAAGGTGTTCAATGGCCTGCGCCAAACAGTCGCGGGCGATGGCCTGTACGACATTCTCCACCAGCTTCCCGCCGTAGGTTTCGATGCGGCCCCACTTGTTCTTGTCGTTCACGCCCATATAGGTGATGGACGGACCGCCCCAGCGGTTTTCTCCGACAGAGGGTTCGACATAGTAGAGCTTGCGACCGGAGGGAAGCGAGACGGTCATGCAGGTCGTACCACGGATGCAGTCGCACTCCCGCGCGAAGGTGCAGCAACGAACACGGAGAGAACCGCCGTTCTGGATGACACGGATCGCAGCGTCATTGAAGCTGTACCAAAGGTTGCGAATTTTTGGGTTTGTGTTGCGCCACTTGTCCACAATGTCTTTGATTTCCTCGTCCGGCAGGTCAGCAAGTAGCTTGCCGGTGTCCATCTGCCGCATGGCGGGAACGCCACCCTGATAGCCGAGGGCCAATTCTGCGACCTTGCCGCGCTGTCGGAGGGAATATTCGGGGTTGCCCTTCTTGATCCGTTCCAGCGGGACACCGAACATCTGAGAGGCGGACGCTTCATAGATTTTGCCGTGTGTGCGGAAAACCTCAAGCCGCCACTCCTCGTCGGCCAGCCACGATATGACGCGGGCTTCGATGGCGGAGAAATCGGCGTCGATTAGGACGTTGCCGGGGGCAGCCACAAACGCGGTGCGGATAAGCTGTGACAGCGTATCATTCGGAGAGCCGTAGACCGTCCGCAGCGCGTCGAGCTTACGGCCCTTGACCAGCTCACGGGCGAATTCCAGCGGCTCCGTGTAGGTTCGGGGCAGATTCTGGACCTGCACCAGACGTCCGGCCCAGCGCCCCGTCCGGTTTGCGCCGTAGAACTGAAGCAGCCCACGGACGCGCCCGTCGTCGCACACAGCGGCCTCGATGGCGTCGTATTTCTTGGTGCTGGTTTTACCCAGCTCCTGCCGGATTTCCAGCATCCGCTGAACGTGGTCGGCGTTGTCGCGGCCCAGCAGCTCTTTGATCGTCTCCTTGCGGAGAGAGGTAATGTCGTCGCCGGTTTCAGCGGACAGCCAGTGGGCAAGCTGCTTGACGCTGTTGGGGTTTTGCAGCCCGGAAAGCTGGACGGCCTCGTCGGTGAGCTGCGCGCGGATGGTTTCGCCCAGCTCCAACGCGCCCTCGCAGAAATCCATATCGACTGCCACACCGCGCGCGTTGATAAGAAGATCCGTTTCCCACTGTTTCTGAACGAAATCCGGCACGGGAAACACGGATAGGCGGCGTTCGATCTCCATTTCTGCCACAACGTCTTGACCGTTGTAGGTCTTGAACAGCTCCCATTTTTCGGGGTCGTGGTGCGGGTAGTTTCGGGTCCTGCCGCCGTTCGCCTTCGTGGGCTTGCAGGGCACACAGAAATAGCGGATCAGAGTCTTGCCGGTAGTCAGCTTTTGTTTGTCCTCTGGAATGCCCAGCGCCCGGCCTGTCGCATCCAGACCTGCGGTGTAACCGGCATACAGGCCATGCAGCATTGTGTCACGCCACTGTGAAGGCGGGAGCTGTGCGCCCATGTACTTACTGAGGCAGTACCATTCAAAGGCCGCATTGTAGGCGTGCTTCAGGCACTGCGGGTCTGTCAGTGCGTGAATAACTTCCAGAGGGATTTTTTCGCCCTGCGCCATGTCAATGACCTGAGTGGGCGCACCGTCGAAGCTGTACGCGAAAAGCAGAATCTCAAAGGCGGGGCTTTGCACATAGCGGTAAAGACCGGCCTTCTTCAGGTTCACGTCCGAATACGTTTCGAGGTCGATACTGAGGTGGATCACGTCGCACCTCCTTATCGCTGGAAGGCTTCAGAGCTGGAATAAAGGCTGAGAACGTTCTTGGTGTTGACACCGCGCTCCTGAAGCTCCTCGATCATGGACTTGAACAGCGGGGTTGACTGCACATACTCGACCAGCTCCGCGTCGCTCAAGCTGGTTACGTTCTTGAGGGACTGCTTGCGGTCATCAGCGTTGAAGGGCGTCCAGACCGTATCAGAGAAGGTCGCGTGCTCAATGTCAGCCACGAGGATGGAAAGCGTCCGAGCGGGCTTCTGAACGAGCATACGCACTGTGTTCAGCAAATGCGGCGTCTCCATGTTGCCCACGGGGACAGCCTCGCCGACGCCGGTGATCCAAACGCCGGAATAGTCAAAACGGGTTTTCATATTTGCCTCCTTTGTGTCCTTGCCGGGCAGGCGGTCACTGTGTAGCCGCCTGCCCAACGCTGTGGTTTACATGGGCTGACCGGTGATGGGGTTGATCTGGCCGGGAGTGTAACCGGCCTGCGGCTGAACGCCGCCAGCGGGATAACCGCCGTAGCCGGGGACAGGCGTTGCGGGCATGGCCGCGCCATACTGGCCGGTAGCGTAGCCCTGCGCGGGGGCCTGCGGCTGAACGCCGCCGACACCGGCGAACTCAGCGGCGGTAACAACGGAGTTGCTGAGCGGTTCGCCGTCGCGGGTCTTCATCACGGCGCGCAGGCCGCAGCCGACGCCGCGCTTGCCCGCAGAGTTGTAGGCATAGAAGTTGATGGACACACGGGCATACATACCGCTGTAAATGTCCGTGGGAGCCAGTTCACAGTTCACATTGTCCGCGCCGCAGACATAGGGCTTGTTCTTGCTGGATGCGGTCACGACCCAGCAGCCACGGCATTCCTCACCAAAAGGCTCACCGGAGGGGCGCACACCGTCACCGTCATGGACAACGGATTCGATGCGGGCGGGACGGACACCATTCCACTTGGCGTTGACGCCGACCTCGGCGGCGGCGTTCATGGCCGCGTCAAGCTCCTGCTTGATAGTCGGGTTGGACTTAGGGATCAGCAGCGTGACGCTGAACTTCGGGTCGCCCACGCCGTTCTGCGGCGCACGGGCGGTCACGAGGTTGCAGTAGGACAGGCGGCATTCGGGGGTGAGAACTCTTTTCGGATCATTCTGATACATGGTTTAATTCCTCCATAAATTTCATTCAGTTCAATATGTTCAGTCCTGCATCCGCAGGTAGGGTCAAAGGTTTTTGTAGATCGCGTTGAAGGCGTTTCGGGTTACGGATTTGAGCGCATTCCGGTTTAGGCGGGGCGCTTCCAGCAGTTCCATAATGGCGGTGAAGGATTCGCAGGCGTCACGGCACATATCCAGATAGCCGTCCGCGTTGCCCTCATAATCCTTGACCAGCTCCTGCTGTTCTTGGATTTCCTCCTTCAGCTCTGCGACGCATTCCCGGAAGCAGCGGGCGACATCATCTCCGAGCTTTTCGCGCAGCAGCCGTTCAAGAAACACATCCTTGTCCTCGAAAATGACTTCCATGCTGCCGTCATTGAGATATACCGTTTCAGCCATCGGACGCACCCGCAAACTCAGCGGCACCGACGCAATAGGCTTCGCGGCGGTCGCTTGCCAACGCAAGTGTAGGTTTGCCCTTCGGCTTCGTGACACACTCGGAAAGCAGCTCCGCAAAGGTCTTTTTGCCGAGCATCTTTTCCAGCTCTGAGAGGGTCTTCGGCTTGCGGTCGTAGATCAGCGCCTCGTCATACCCGGCGTCAATCAGCTTCTGGACAGCGGCGTCAACATCCGTGAAGGCACGGTTGCTGCGGCCCTCCACCAGCTTCCAGCCGGGGATTTCGCCGCCGTCAAGCATTGCGCCGGTGGCGTAGTCCTGAAGGTCCTTGTACCACTGCACCAGACCTTCGGCCTGAATCAGCAGGTCGCCGACTTCGGCATCCGACAGGCACGGATTTTTTCCGATCTCTCGGCTACCGTTCGCAGGAGCGAGATTCTTGAAATCCTCAAAGCCGGTGAAGAACGCGGCTCTTGCGGCGCATTGCGCCTTGCCCTTGCAGAATCGGCAGTGCTCACCGGGGCAGAAGGTTCCGGGGCCGTCATAGGCTTCCTTTGCAAGGGGTTTGATACTCTCGCCCCATGCAAGCAGATCATCCACACTGAGGGCGTCCTCGCTGGCCTCCTGTGACAGCCGGGGCTGACAGATACCCATTGATACCCGCTTGATTTGGTCGCCGTAGATAGGCCCGTAGAGCCTCAGAGCGCCCAGCGCGTACAACCGCATTTGCGGGTTGTTTTCAGCTGATACGGGTACGCCCTTGCCGTGTTTGTAGTCGGTGATATGCAGCGTGTCGCCGCCGATCATAATGCAGTCGCAGGTCCCAAAGCCGTCCGGGATATAGGCAGTGAGGTCAACCTTGACCTCCATTGCCACATGGGGCGGCGTGGCGTACTGCATGGCCTTCTCCGTGAGATATTCCACATACGCTTCAGCGGTCCGCAGCATCTCGTCAGAGTACAGCGGGCGGGCTTGCAGCTTCTTCAGCTCAGAATTGAACTTGCGGGTGGACAGGACGGTGAACTTCTTGCGGGCGTACAGCTCACAGATGGCGTGTGCCAAAGTGCCTTCCTCCGCATAGGAGCTTGTCCCATCCGGGAAGTTCTCCTCGAAATGCGGTGCCGCCGTACAAGCCAGCCAGCGGTGGGCGCTGGATGCGCTCAGAAGGGCGTGTTGTCTGGGGGTAGGCATTGTCCCACCTCCCGTTAAAGCTGCGCTCCGAGGGCTTTCAGCTCAGCACCAAAGGCGCTGTATGCCTCCTTCGGCAGCTGCGTCACGGCCTGCACACCGAACTTGCCCAGCAGGGCGAGGAGCTGCGGCATCTTGCCTGCGTCGATCAGCGCAGCGCCCGCGCGGCTCAGTTCCTCCACGGTGTAGCTCTCAGCCGGAGCGGCGACCGGCGCAGTCGGGGCAGCAGTCGTCGGTGCAGTCGGCTGAACAGGGGTGGGCGCAACAGTGCCGGTAGTTGGCGCAGGCTGAACAGGTGTCGTAGGGTTTACGACGGGAGCCACAGGAGCGGGGGCGGCGGGAAAATCAACGTTGACAACACCCGCATTGTCGATGTGGTGGTTGTTGCCGCCATGCTGATGGCAGACGAATTCGGGCTGCTTGCCGATGGCACCGGCCAGCGCGTTCAGCGCTTCCGGTAATCCGGGGATTTCGATGGTCATTTTGATCTCAAACATGATTTGCCTCCTAAATGTTCTTCAGATCGTCGATGATTTGTTGCCAGCTTTCAGAAACGGTCGTGACGTGCCTTGAGTATTGACTTGAGTAGTAGCCCTGCTGCCAGAGCTTCGCAGCGCCGCCCTCGCCGCAGTTATAGGCCATGAGGGCTTTGTGCTGGTCGCCGTACTTGTCCAGCAGCTCACCGATCAGGAGGACACCGGCAACAATGTTGCCCTCATAGTCGGTGGGTTCGATCCCAAGTCCGCGCAGGCGATCATAGTTAATCGGATGGACTTGCATCAGGCCCCAGCAGGTGCCGTTGTCTGCATCGAGGTTGAAGCTGCTTTCGCATTCCGCGATTGCCAGCGCCAGTGCATAGGGAACGCCGTAGTCCTCACACGCCTGCTGCATTACCTCTTGAAGCTCGTAGCTCAGCGGAATGTCGTCACTGTGTAGGAATCTCTGCCCTTCTGTCTCCTGCGGTACGGCTTCCGGCTCTGTGACCGGCTCGTCCGGTGTGGAGGCGGTAGGGGCTTCGGTTTCCGGCACGGACGTTTCAGCCGTGGGAGCGGGTGCGGTTTCCTCCGGTGCGGGCGCTGCGCCTGACGCGCAGTTGACGGCAAGGATCGTGATTACGACCGCCTCCAACACTGCCAGCACAAAGAGGCCAAGAGCGATACGGCGCAGCCTATTGAACTGCTGGTGCTGCCGTCTGCGTGTCGTCGTCATAGAACTTGCCTTCCTCTCTGCATTTCTGTAGCCACGCTTCGTAGCGGCGCAAATTCTCCGGATCGGAGTAAAACCGCTCAATGCCCGCAAGCAGCGTCCGGCAGAGAATATCCATTTGTACCCGCGGAATCTGCGTGCAGTCGATTTTGACGTTGGCCATGATGCTTTCCTCGTTTCTTACTGATTAACTGTGGGTTCGCTTGCCTGCCGCTGCTCAAGGCGTTCAAGCGCATCAATGATGCGCTGCTGGGTCGTGGCGTTGCCCTTCTTGTTGTGGAGAACAGCGGACAGGTATGAGTTCGTCAGCCCTGCTTCATCCGCAAGCTGCTTGCCCGTAATTGCCGCCATGTGCATACGCCCGACCACTTCAGCGGTCCAGTCGAAATTCAAATTTTCACCTCCAAGTTCAAATATTTTTGCAAAAGGAGTTGAAATATTTGCACTGTTGTGGTATCATAGAAAAGGTGTGTATCTGATACCCTTTCGACGGCTTCCTCCGTGCCAGCGGAGGGGGCTTGCCATGCTATGGCTGTCGTTCGTTCAAATATTTGCTCCACGTTTTACATTATAGAGCAATCATTTGAACTTGTCAAGGGGGTTGGAGCAAATATTTGAATTTTCTTCGGAGGCAATATGTTTTACGATGTGTTCAAAAAGCTCTGTGATGATCGGGGCATCAATCCGACGCGCGCAAGTGTAGAGATCGGCTTCAGCCGAGGCAGCGTGTCTTACTGGAAGAAGCGCTATTCGGAGGGCTTCGACGCGAAACCTGATTCTTACACAGCTGAAAAGATTGCGGACTATTTTGACGTTTCAGTGGATTACCTGCTGGGAAGAACGGACGATCCGATTGACTACGACAAAAATGGGGACGCACTTGCAGAAATCCCGCTCACCTATGTTGAGGCTGCGAACGGTGATATGAAGAAAGCTCGGCAAATGATGCTTGCCGTCGATGCCGACGCGCTGCGGGAGCGTGACGCCATGCCAGAGGTGTATCGTCAGTACCTGAAGCTGGACGAAATCGACCGTGCGAAGGTTGAAGCATATATCACCGGTCTGCTGTCGTCCGATAAGTATCAGACGGTCGCTAAAGCAAAGAATGCCTGATACGGCGTGAGGGAAAAATCCTCTACGTCGATTTCAAACGCTTTATGAGGTGAAGGGAGGTCGTGGTCATGGATGGACACGATTACGAATATCTGGTCGCAAAGTACCTTCGCGGGCACGGCTACACCGGCGTTAAGGTGACAAAGGGATCAGGCGATTTTGGCATCGATGTTACGGCCCACAAGGCTGGGCACAAATACGCCGTACAGTGCAAATACTACTCAAACCCTGTAAGCCTCGGCGCGATACAGGAGGCAGTAGCCGGAAAAGCACTTTATAGCTGCGACCGTGCAATGGTTGTCACCAACAACACATTCACAAAAGCCGCACGCGAATTGGCAAATGCGAATAACGTTCTTTTGCTGGAAAACGTCCGCAGCGCAGGAGCCTTCCGTTTCTCGCAGTTGCCGAAGGGCGTGAGAATTTTTCTGCTCGGCGCGTATCTGTTCACGGCGTCCGCTCTCTTTGTTGCCATGCTGGACATCAACAAGGAGCAGCCCTTCTGGACAGCGGTGTATAACGTGGTAACAACGATGACGTTCATGTTGTTCCCGCTATGGATAGGCCCCGTAATTCGTGGTGTCAAAAAGCTATTTCGCCGTGCCCTCACGGGAATCAAAGCGGGCAAAGCTACACCGGCAACTGCCGCAGTAGCGACGCCGTCCATACAGCCGGTACAGCCCAGAATTAACGCTGTTGCGCTACAGCCGTTCCTGCCTGTTGAAGTTCAGGATCACAAAGATACTTTTGCAAACGCACTGGCCGGGCTGCCCGTGCTTACGACCTCTGTGATCCAACGTAACTGCAAGTGCGGAATCAACCGCGCGTACTCGATACTACGCAATCTTCAGGTCTACGGGCTTATTCATGAGGCCGGAAAAGACACCTATGAATGGACAGAAAAAGCCCTCCTGCTGGGCGCAGAAGGGCGTAACGGGTAACAGATATGTCGATAGATATTAAATGGCAAGTGCCAATGGCAAAGCCGGAGGTCAGCGAACTGGCCGTCGTATATGCCCGGTATTCAAGCCACAGTCAAGGTGAACAGTCCATCGAAGGGCAGCTCTCCAACGCAAGAGACTACGCCGCCGCACACGGCTACACCATCGTGCATGAATACGTTGACAGGGCAAAGAGCGGTCGGACGGATAACCGTGCCGAGTTCCAGCAGATGCTGAAGGACACGGCCAAGCGGCAGTTTTCGGTTATCATCCTCTGGAAAGTTGACCGCTTCGGGCGTAACCGTGAGGAGATCGCCATAAACAAGATGAAGTGCCGCAAGAACGGCGTGCGCGTCGAGTATGTGGCGGAAACCATCCCGGACAGCCCGGAGGGCGTAATCCTTGAAAGTGTGCTGGAAGGCTTCGCGGAGTATTACAGCCTACAGCTTTCGCAGAACATCCGCCGTGGCCGTGCTGAGAGCGCCGAGAAGTGCCAGTCGTTGGGCGGAAACCGCCCGCTGGGGTACAAGACCGGACCGGACAAAAAGTTCGTCATAGACGAAAATACCGCGCCCACAGTGAAGATGATCTTCACCATGTACGCGGACGGCAAGACAGTTACGGAAATCGTTGACAAGCTGAATGAAATGGGCCTGCGGACGTTGCGCGGCGGACCCTTCACCAAGAACAGCTTGCATTCGATTCTGAAGAACAAGAAGTACATTGGCGTTTACGAGTACCAAGGCCGCGAGATCAAGGACGGCGTGCCCCGGATTATCGAGGACGACGTGTTTAACAAAGTGCAGGAAATGCTGAAGATCAACAAGCGAGCACCGGCGAAAACATGGTCGCGTGCCGACTACATTCTCACGGACAAGCTGTTCTGCGGCAAGTGCGGTGCTCTGATGTTCGGAGAGAGCGGCACCAGTAAAACCGGTGTCAAGCATAATTATTACATCTGCTCCAACAAGAAGCGCTTCCGCTCCTGCGACAAAAAGGCCGTGCGACAGGCAGACATTGAGGACACCGTGCTCAACGCCACCCATGAGCTGCTGCAAGACGACGAGCTACTGGACTACATCGTTGACCGCACATGGGAATATTACCTTGCACAGGACAACAGTCAAGAGGAGCTGCGTAACCTTCAGCGGCAGCTTGCACAGACTGACACCGCCATATCAAACCTCATTCGGGCCATTGAGGCCGGAATACTGACCGAGGAAACCAAGAAGCGCATGGACGAGCTGACGCAGCAGAAAGCCGATTTGAAGGCGTCCATTGCCGACAGGGAAATTGCCCGTGGTTTCCACCTGCAAAAATCCCATATCGCATTTTATCTCCGCAGCCTGCGTGATGCTGACTGGTCGGACAAAGAGGCACAAAAGCGCCTGATCCAGACCTTCGTGAACGCGGTATTCGTTTACGACGACCACATAACGCTGACGTACAACTTCAGCGGAGATAAAAGCACCATCACACTGCGTGATATGCAGCGTTTTGAAGACGGGGAGGAGTTCGGATGCCGTGCGTCTCGCTCCACCAAACAGGTATTGGACGAACACCTATTTCTTCAGCGGCGGTTTTGCCGTGAAGTGTTCGCTCTGATCCACAACAGAAAAGCGCCGTCTTGGGAGTGATCCCGAGACGGTGCTTTTTTACTATCCGCACATTCGATTTCCGCTAATTCTCCTGCTACAATGGCTGCAGTAATCGAAGGAGGAACGGCGCAAGATGAATAACATACGGAATCGTGCAGCAGAAGTTGTGAACAACGAACTTATACTCATATAAAAAACAGAGGTCGATGCCTTTTGGGGGGTATCGACCTCTGCCTTTTGCGTTATATCACTTGTGCTGTGTGAACCCGTAGCTCAGTCTGCAATCTCAAGAAGTTTCTTGCTAACTCTTGCCTGTACATCAATATAGTAAGCAAGCTCTGCATCATTGAGGTCTTCACTTTCCCATTTGTCAAATTTATCGACCATATCAGCATACTTGCTCACATACTTTGTATAATCGGCAAGCAGGCCAACATCGCTCGGATTGTCACTGTATTTTTTCATAAACGCAACATATTCATCGATAAACGCCTCATAGCTGTCCATTGCATCTTTGAAATCTTTGCGCATTCCGTCAACGAGGCCTGTATCGTTAGGCTTTGTTTCGGCGGCATTTGACTCATCGGGCGCCGCGGTTTCCGTGGCAGGCTCTTTCGTTGCCGGTTCGGAAGTGCCTGTATCATTGCTCTTGGATGCTTTAATTTCGACTGTCATAATATTGTTGCCGTCGTATTCTAAGGAAATATGATAGCCGTCCGCATTATCCGCACGATAGTATGTATCACCCTTGTCATAGTCGATGTTAAAGCCGTTAGCCGAGCAATCCGCAACATTACTGGTCATAGTCGGTTTTGCTCGTTTCACCAACATACACGAAAAAGCTGTCGTCGTGCTCATAGGAGAACTTGCCTGTTGTAGATTTCGGAGCAGGCAGCATATTTCCAACCGTACTTGAAGGCCAAGTAATACTGCCAAATTTCATCGGAGCTTTGAGTGTAATCGAAAGGCCATCCCCAATGTGGCTCATATCCAAAGAGTATCCGTCGGCATTGTATGCCTTATAAGAGTAAGATGATTTATCGGCATCAACCGTGAAGCCTTTGTCAACACAGGCATCCAAATAATCGTTGTACTGATCATCCGACACTCCATCAAGAGAAACCCAAAATTCTTCATCCGAGTTTTCAAAGAGTGTACCCCTGTTAGAGGGTGGTTCAGGAAGCTGATTCCTCAGTTCAATCTTAGACCATTCTATTTTTTCGCCCTTACCCTTTCCGCCGGAGATTGCACTGATAACTGCAATCAGGGCTATGGCGGCGATTACATAGAACCACCACTTTTTATAAATCGGCTTCTTCGGCTTTTTTGACTTCTGATGGTCTGTCACATTGCCACCAACCGGCGGAACGGGGTTGGTAGATTGCTGAACCGGAGGTGGCGTCGCAGGTGACTGTGATTCCGTCCTCGCTCCGCATTCCGGGCAAAAATTGCCCTCATATTCTGCGCCACAATAACTACATTTCATTTCCATCTTCTCCTTTGAACTTGATTTTGTATAGTAAGCTTTACGCTTGATTTCCCGTAGGTGGAATCGGCGGCATTGTCGTTTGGAACAAGCTCTTCAATTCATCGACTGCATCGGCGCGACTCCACGTTGCCATCCCAATTTTCCAAACCAACGTTGCAGCGGTCAACTGCCCGCTTTGTACCATCGCAGAAAGCGTATTCATATCATATGGACCGGCAGCCTGACCGTTGACGGCGATATGGTAAGAGATCGTTGGAATGGGAGGCGGTACGGCACCCATTGCAGGCTGCTGATTGATACCCGACATCATACCGTTCATTGTTCCGGCGATATTCTGCCCGACAGCCCCACCGACAGCCATTCCTGCCATCATAGCCGCCGGATTAAATCCTGCGCCGCCGCTGCCGAGGTCTACACCGCCTGCGCCGTTTTCGCCCATATGACCGAGCGCTTCCGCTCCGGCAATGCCGACCTCAGTCTGTTTTTCAACCTGAAATGCGCCGATATTTGCCGATTGTGTCTGCTTATGCTGCGCATATTGGCCTTCCTCTCGCTGAATGCGGAGCCTTTCCACATAGTCGGTGGCTTCCGCTTGCATCTTGGCGGTCGTTATATCTTTCGTGACGGCCATGAGCTGACGATAGCCATCGCTTTGCTTGTCAATCTCAATCGCACCGATATCTACGCCCGAAACAGTGACACCGAAGGTTTCCTTTAACCGTTCGCCGATGTCAGATTCTACGGCATCATTGATCTGAGCGGTCTTGCTTTCCAGCTGAATGACCGGAATGTTGTGCGCAGCAGGCGCATTTGTCACGGCATCTTTCACATACCGACTCACCGCATCCCGAATCTGGCGCTGAAAATTTTCCAAGTTGAAGGTGTTAAGCCGATGCAGCTTGATAAATTCACGGTAATCGCTGATTTTGAAGCTCACCGTGCCCCTGACTGCTACCGGAACGCCGAAATCGAGAAATCTCGGATCGTATACATCAAAGAACGGAGCGCCGAATCTGACCTGAATAATGTTTGCAAGATTGATGAAATATACTTCTGCCTGAAACGGCGTACCGCCGGCATAAGCCAAACTGACAATACTTGCAAGCACAGGGAAATTGTTTGTTTCAATTTTCTTGTCAAACGGGCCGACGATAGAGTCCTGCATCGTGCCATCTTTTTGGCGGTATACAAATACGGCAACCTCGCCGTCCTTTACCCGCAGAGAGGAACCCCAACGGATCGCATTTTCACGGTTGTTGTTCCCTGCAACCGAGCCTGCCGGATGCCATTTCCAGATGAGGTACGACGGCTCGTCACAACGAATCTCATCCATAAAGCCACCGGCTTTGGGCTTGCCGAATAGAGACATAATAATTCCCTCCTATCTTCTCCTCCGGTAATTAGTCGACCTTAATTTTCAGTTCTTTCATTTTATCAAAGTACATTTTCTGAATGCCGGCAAAGGCCGGATCATTTGGAAAGAGTATTTCCGCCTTGCGGTAAACCTGCTCCATTTTTGAAACCCACGCATTACTGATTGTTCTTCCAATAGTAGCACCGGTTTCCATTTGTTGCGTATTATTCCAACGGTTCATAACCGTGTTTTTAGACAAGCCGACATCTATATTGGCTATGGCGAGCATCATAAACTCCAAAATATCTCCAATAGAGTTAGGAATAGGAAAATTGCGGATGAGTGTCAGCTTTTGCGCATCCGCCTTATCGGCAGCAAGAAATACACCCAGAACGCCACCCAGCCCGCCTTTTCTTGAATTCTCTATCGTCATTAGCTGATTTTTGAAATCTTGTACGGTTAGATTGGCAGCTCTGCCTGTAATCTGCATACCGCAGTCAGGGCAAAGGACTACCGTATCGGAAATTATGCATCCGCAATTCGGACATTTTTGTATTCTCCCTGCGTATTCCTGTTTTCTTTCTGCCGAATTCTCTTGTATGGTAGGCTCAGCTTCCGGCTGAGGGACAGCGATGGGAACTTCGAGTCTATCGGATGCCGAAGCCTGCAAATTAACGGCAATTTGTACACCGCAGTTATGGCAGAACTTTTCTCCGACATTCAGCTTTGCTCCGCAATTCGTGCAGAACTTTGGCTTTCCAATTTTTTGATCATTTCCGGATTCCGTGCCGCCGCTTGCAAATAACTCACCGGTTGCCCGCTGCAATTTGCTTAAAATGCCACCCTTATTTTCCTTATCGAACAGCCCCATAAATGAATCCTCCAAAGCTGGCACTCTATATGTAGCATATCATTCACCATTGCGCCGTATATGTTTTTATATTACAATGCAGATCGCGCTACTTCTTCAATCTTTCGCAGCTTTGACATCGCGCCTGTTGCGATGCTCGGGTTTTTTCCCAGCGTTACAGGCGTTATATCTTTTTCAATCAGAAGTATCCATAGCTTTCCATAGCAGATTTTTATATCATATCAATTCATGACGGTATCACGCGAATTCTCTGCATCCTTCTTTCACATATCGATTTCAAAAAAATTCTCGCAATTTTGTGCGACTCTCTGCACAAATAACTGCTGCGGATTATGCGGCAAAGCAAACCTGCTACGCTGGAAACATAATCAGTATTATGTTTCAAAAAATACCGATGTTGTTCATCGGCTAACCATCATAATCGGTATTTTGTTCGTATTAGTAACAATTTAAAAAATGAGAATGTAAAAATAGGCGCACAAAATCAAGTCCATTCCATAGCCTTTTCAAAACGCTTTAAATGGGCTTCACATTTTATGCCCATTTTTCGATAATTTCTTAATCTATTCCGTATTATTCATCAAGGCTTCACATAAAGCACTTGACTTTTTAAGATGATTGTACTATACTAAATTTGAGAGGATAAGGCTGGCGTATGCGCCTCCCCCCCCGATTTTTACAACATAATACTGATTATGTATTCGCCGCCGCTTTTGGCGGCCTTTTTCATATTATGAGCCGCATATTCTCCATGCGCTGGCGGTGCTCAGTCCCTGTAGAGATGATATAGATCCTTGTGGTATTGATACTTGAGTGACCGAGGATGTCGGCCAGCTTTGCAATGTCCTTTTCAATTCCATAGAACACACGGGCGAACAAGTGACGCAGGTTATGGGGAAACACTTTTTGTGGATTAACATTTGCCTCCAAGCATAACGCCTTCATTTCCCGCCAGATGTTCGTGCGGCTTATCGGCTTGCCCGTGCGGGTCACGAAAATCATCCCGCTTTTAATATTTTGCTCTGCTGCGTAGCGGAGCAATTTTTGCCTTAGTTCCTTTACGATAAATACGGATCGTGTTTTGGCCTTGCAGTTTACAACGGCCTCGCCGTGTTTTACCGCCTCAACCGTTATATATTGCAATTCGCTGACCCTGATGCCTGTGCCGCATATCGTCTGCAAAATCAAGCAGAGCCGCTCATTGTGTCTTCGCTCCGCTGTCCGGCACAGTCGGGTGTACTCTTCCTTTGTCAACTCTTTTTCTTCAGGGCAGAAAACCTGCTGCTGAAGCTTCAGTGATTTTACTTTTAAATCATTCCAGCCGAAAAGTGAAAAGAAACTGTTGATACTTGCGAGCATCGAATTTACGCTCCGCACAGCATAGTTCTCTTGCAAATATTTCTTATATGCAATGACGGTTTCTTTTGTAATGGCGCTGTTTTGCGCATATGCCGTCAACGCCTTTACATCCCGAATATACTTCTGAATGGTTGCCACACTCCTTTCCTCCAAGATAAGATGTTCCTCGAATTCGGCAATCATCTTTGCCGTAATAACTCGTCCTTCCATTGCGTATTTACCTCCGAGCATTTTTTAATATTCTACTCGAAAAGTATGAAAACAGAAACCGCAACTGCCTATGGTGCAGTCAAGAACGAACCGCTTGCATTTTACTATAAACAGCAGGAGCGGGAGGCTTGTGCTTCCCGCTCCGTTCCCTGATGTTTCAACTTTTGGAAAAGAAAAAACCTTGAAATCGTATGATTTCAAGGTTTTTCTTCACTCTTTCGAGCCTTTGGTGGAGATAAGCGGGATCGAACCGCTGACCTCTTGAATGCCATTCAAGCGCTCTCCCAGCTGAGCTATACCCCCAAATTTTTGTGCATTTCTCAAGTGCAAGGGTATTATATCAGACTTTTCTCCAAAATGCAAGCACTTTTTTCGTTTTTTAGAAAAAATTTCGGGATGCTCCGTTATCAGTCGCTGATGCGATCCTGATACAGGATTAGAACCCACAGCTTTGCCCCGATATTTTGAAGCGTCAACTGCGCTCAGCGCAATTGACGCTTCAAAAACCGTCTTTCGGGAAGCCTGCACCGCTGCGGCGGCAACGAGCACACGATGCGCTTTCGGCATCAGACGCAGAAGCTCCGGGGCGGACTTCCTGACTGCCGGAGGATAACGAAGCCGATCCGGATCGGCAAACGGGTCGTTCGGCCGACCGGAAATAACCGGAGCGATCCGGTACGGCACAATTTTCCAAGCTGTTCCGTTATATTCCGGCGACGGAATCTATCGGCAGAGACATGACGATTCCCTGAGCCTTGCTGTGCATACCGCAGCTTTCTCCGATGCACTTCATAAGTGCCACCTTATTTACAGATTCCGTCAGAATCAAAACGATCTCTTTTTCATCCTGAACGCTCAAGCCCCAAAAGCTGGTCGCGTCCTTATCCCCGATGCGCCGACTGTGGATCACGGTGCCGCCTTTGGCCCCGGCAGCACGAACAGTCTCCATCACATCGCCGCTGAAGCCACGGTTTACGATCGCTGCAACGAGCGAATACTTTGTTTCTGACATTCTGCTCTCTTCCTTTCCTTTGATGCCCGGCACTTCTTTTTCTGTGCCCTGCGTGAGAATACGAAAAATCAGATTGGTAGCTCCGTTCAGCGGGATCGTGAAGGCAATGCCGCTGTTTGCTGCATGAAGCCTCAATTCCGAACGCAGCTTGTCCATCAGAACATCCGACAGGTTCTTCGGGACCATGCTGATCAAAACGCTTTTGTCGATGCTGCCGAGTCCGAGCATATCCATGATCTCGCTGGAGGCAGTGCCCTCGGCGCTAAATCGGTATTGCAGCGGCAGCGCTCTTTTTTTGAACAATTCTGCCGCTTGGTCGGCCAGCTTCGGAGTCGTGATCAGTGTCAGCAGCTGAAAAGCCGCCTTTTCGTCGTGATTCATTTACTCTCCCTCCTCAAGATTAACGATCGCATCGCAATCGTCGGCAATTACAGCCGTTCCTGTCGATGTTCTCTTTCCGGTCTTCAGCTTATATACAAGACCCATAAGCTGAATGGCAATCAGCGGCGTCAGGGCAACCAGTGCAACCACGCCGAATGCATCGGTCATCAGATTTCCGCCAAGCGCCCCACATACGCCGATGCTGAGGGGCAGCAAAAACGTCGAGGTCATCGGGCCGCTGGCGACACCGCCGGAGTCAAACGCGATGCCGACAAAAATATCCGGAACAAAACGGGACAGCACCAGAGCAACGAGGTATCCGGGGATCACAAGCCAATGGATAGAGACCCCGGTAAGGACACGGAGCATCGCCAGCCCCACGCTGACGGCGACGCCGATCGACATACAGCGGTTCATCATTTTTACGGAAATGGCGCCGTTTGTAACGGTCTCCACCTGATGGTTCAGCACCTGGATCGCAGGCTCCGCCTTTACGATATAATAACCGATCAGCATACCGATGGGGATCAGGACCCATCGGAAGGACACCCCGGCAAGCTCTTTTCCAAGGTAGGAGCCGACCGGCGCAAAGCCGACGTTGGCTCCGCAGAGAAACAGCACCAGCCCGATGTATGTATACACAAAGCCAACGGCAATGCGCTTGATCTGCCGCTTATGGTAACGGCGGGTCATCGTTTGGAAGATCACAAATACCGCGATGATCGGCAGCAGCGACACAAGGACTTCCTTGGCATACAGCGGCAGACCTTGCGCAAACACACGGGCAACATCCTGCGTGGTGACAACGGTCGCCACATCGGTGAGCGTGTACGCGGCCTCGGTCGGCTTGTAGAAGCAGCCGAGGATGAGAACGGCGAGGATCGGCCCGACACTGGAAAGCGCAACCAATCCGAAGCTGTCGCTGGCTGCATTTTTATCGCTTCGCACAGAGGCAAGACCGACGCCCATTGCCATAATGAAAGGTACTGTCATAGGGCCGGTGGTAACGCCGCCCGAATCAAATGCCACTGCAAGGAACTCCTTCGGCACAAACAGCGATACAAGGATAAGCGCGGCATAGCAGATGATCAGCAGAACGGAAAGGCCGATCTTATAGCGGATGCGAATGATTGCCAGCGCCAGGAAAAAGCCGACCCCGAGCGCTACCGTCAGAATCAGCACGGCATTGGGAACGGAGGGCACCTGACTGGCAAGAACCTGCAGATCCGGCTCGGATACGGTAATGATAACACCCATAACAAAGCCGGTCAGCAAAACCGTTATGAGCTTTTTCTTTTTCGAGATCTGCACGCCCACGCCCTCTCCGATCGGCGTCATCGCCATCTCCGCGCCGAGCTGGAAAAAACCCATTCCGACGATCAGCATGAGCGCTCCGGTAAGAAACATGACAATGCTGCCAAGCTCCATCGGAACCAGGAAAACGCTGAGCATCAGAACGATTCCGGTGATCGGAAGAACGGCGGAGAGAGATTCGTTGATTTTTTCTTTCAGTTTCAGATTCAAGTGCATGTCCTCCTGTTCAGATTCAAGTGCATATCCTCCTGTCAACAGGATATTATTTGCCGCTTTAAACCCGGCACGACCTCCGCTGCGGCTTATGATCCCTTCTTCAACTTCTAAAAAAGCTCCTGCTGGCCATCGCATTCGCACCGGCGGCATCCGTGCGCGTCAATTCCCTTCCACGCCGCCCGTCTTAACAGAAACCGCTCGCCGGATAAGCCGGTGGGCGGTTATTGGTTTCTGTGTTTGGCCTTATGCAGGCGAACGCTCGGGAATCTCTGAATCAATCGACTGCGGCGCTCAGCGGGTCTTTTTCCCCAACTGATTGGTTTGAAAATCTTGAAATACGGAAAGGATTCCTGCAAGTTTCAAACCTCAATTTGGAATAAAATCCCTCGCTGACCGCTCTTGCGATTTAATCAGAGCTTCCCTCGAATTTCGCTCCGTGCTTTCCGCGGATCGCGTCGATTGCCTGATGTGCTGCTGCCTGCTCGGCGCGCTTTTTGCTCGTGCCGACGCCGGCACCGATCGGCTTGCCGTTCAGGCAAACCTGCACGCAGAATTCCTTGCAGTGATCCGGGCCGCGTTCCTCGAGCAGCTCATAGCTCAGCGTCTGCTCACGCTTCTGCTGCACCAGCTCCTGCAGCTCCGTTTTGAAATCCCGAAGCTTTTCCGCCTCGGCGAGCTTCGGCAGGATCAGCCGGTCGATGATTCCCTTTGCGGCCTCAAAGCCGCCGTCCAGATAGGCTGCGGCAATCACCGACTCCATCACGTCGCAGAGAATGCTGCTGCGGTCGCAGCCGCCGTTCTGTGCCTCGCCGTGGCCGAGCAGGATCGCCTGTCCCAGCTTCAGCTCACGCGCGATCGCCGCAAGATTGTTCTCGCAGACCAGCTCCGCGCGGATGCGCGTCAGCTCCCCCTCCAGCTTGTCCGGGAATCTGCGGTAAAGGTAGTCCGCCGTGACAAAGCCGAGGATCGAGTCACCCAAAAATTCCAGCCGCTCATAGCTCTTCAGCGCGTCCTTGCTGATCTCGTTGGCATAGGACGTGTGCGAGAGCGCCTGCTCCAAAAGCGCCGCGTTGCGGTAATGATAGCCCAGCGCACGTTCAAGCCTCTGATACATGCTCTGCCTCCTGACGCGCATCGGTGATGCTCGCGATATTCGCGCGGATCTCGTCGCAGAAGCCGCTGTTCACCGCATCCATCGCCTGGCGGATCGCGCCGCGGATCGCCACGGCGTCCGACGAGCCGTGCGCCTTGATGACAGGCTTCGTAATGCCGACGAGCATCGAGCCGCCGATCTTGCGATAGTCCATCTGCTCCTGCAGGGCCTTGACGCCCCTGCGGCAGAAGAGATAGCCGAGCTTCGAGGCCGGACTGCGCAGGAAAATCCCCTTGATCTGCCGCCCCATATACTGCGCCGTGCCCTCAACGGCCTTGAGCAGGATGTTGCCGGAGAAGCCGTCGGCGACGATCACGTCAGCCTTGTCGTTCAGCACGTCGCGCGCTTCAATATTCCCGGTGAAATGCAGCAGTCCGCGTCCGGCCGCCTCCTGCAAGAGGCGATATGCCTCCTTATGCAGCCCGTCGCCCTTGGAATCCTCCGCGCCGTTGTTCAGCAGCGCCACGCGCGGCTGCGGCTTATGCAGTGCCTTTTGGGCATAAAGCGAGCCCATGCAGCCGAATTGCAGCAGGAATTCCGGCGTACACTCGGCGTTCGCCCCGGCATCGATCAGGACGCTGCCGCTGCCGATCGGCATGATCGGTGCAAACGCCGCGCGGCGAATGCCCCGGATGCGCTTGACGACGAGCGTGGCCGCCGTCAACAGTGCGCCGGTGTTCCCGGCGGAAATAAACGCGTCGCCCTCGCCGTCTGCGAGCATCTTCAGGCCGAGCACCATGGACGACGTCCGGTGCTGCTTGACGACCTCGGTCGGATCGGCGTGCATGTCGACCACATCCGGCGCGTCGGCGACCTCCACGCCGGCCGGCAGGGTGTCCCAGCCCCCGGCGCGCATCGCGTTCAGCACGTCCTCGCCGCGTCCGACCAAAACGATCTCCGTTTTGTATTCCTCTGCGGCCTGTAAAGCGCCGAGCACGATCTCCTTCGGAGCGTGATCGCCGCCCATTGCGTCGATGATGATCTTCATGCAAGTCCCTCGTTTCTCATTGCCTCGAGCTGCGCCAGCGCGCGCTCGGCAATGGCCAGATTTTTGTTGCTCTTCCCCTTGACGCGCTGCTCCAGCGGCGCAATGATGCCAAAGTTGACGTTCATCGGCTGGAATGCGGTCACGGAGGGATCGCTGATGTATTTTCCGAGCGCGCCGATCGCCGTCCGGTTTGTGAAATCCGGAACAGGCGCGCCGTTCAGCCGCGCCGCCATCGACACGGCCGCAAGATACCCCGAAGCGCAGGATTCTACATATCCCTCCACGCCGGTCATCTGCCCGGCGAAGGCGATCAGCGGCTCGCGCCGGTCGGCATAGGTATCGTCGAGCAGACGCGGCGAATTCAGAAAGGTGTTGCGGTGCATCACGCCGTAGCGCACGAATTGCGCACCGTGCAGCGCCGGGATCATGGAAAATACGCGCCGCTGCTCCGGGAATTTCAGGTGCGTCTGGAAGCCGACGAGATTATAGATCGCGCCGGCGGCATTATCCTGCCGCAGCTGCACGACGGCATACGGCTCCTTCCCCGTTTTGGGGTCGCGCAGCCCGACGGGCTTGAGCGGCCCGTAGCGCAGGGTGTCCTCTCCGCGCCGCGCCATGACCTCAACGGGCATACAGCCCTCGAAGACCTTCTTGTCCTCAAAGCCGTGCACCTCGGCCTGCTCGGCCGTGCGCAGCGCCTCAACAAAGGCGGTGTATTCCTCGCGGTTCATGGCACAATTGATATAGTCCGCGCTGCCGCGATCATAGCGCGAGGCGAACCACGCGTGCTCCATGTCGATGGATTCCCGCGTGACGAGCGGCGCAGCCGCGTCATAGAAATGCAGATACTCGGCCTGACCGAAATAGGCCGCAATGGCCGCGCTCATCGCGTCGGAGGTCAGCGGCCCGGTCGCAATGATCGCGGGCGGCTCGGGGATCTGCGTGACCTCCTCGGCGTAGACGGTGATATTCGGATGGGAACGGATCTTCTCCGTGATCCGCTTGGAAAAGCCCTCGCGGTCGACCGCGAGGCAGCCCCCTGCCTCAACGCGCGTGGCATCGGCACAGGACAGAATCAGGCTGTTCAGGCGGCGCAGCTCCTCCTTGAGCAGACCGACGGCGTTCTCCAGCCGGTCGCCGCGCAGGGAGTTTGAGCAGCATAGCTCCGCAAAATCGTCCGTATGGTGCGCCGGGGTGCGCTTGACCGGCTTCATTTCATAAAGTGCGACGGAGAAGCCGCGCTCGGCTAACTGCCATGCCGCCTCGCATCCGGCAAGCCCCGCTCCGATCACCCTCACGACCCGGCCGCTCATGCCTTCGGCTCCCTTGCGGCCTTGGCCGGCTTCTTCGCTGCGGACTTTTTTGCGGCGGTTTTCTTGGCCGTCGTCTTTTTGGCGGCGGTTTTCTTCGCAGCGGTCTTCGGCGCTTCCTCGGCAGGCGTCTCCTCCACGGCCTCGGCCGTGTCGACCGTCTCGGTCGTGGCCTTGGGCATACGGCGGCGATAGCCGCGCTTGTCCTCGGGCACAAATTCCGGGCAGGCCTCGTTGATGCAGAAGGGCTTCATGCGCCCCTTGCCGGATTTTTTGAAGAGCGTCTGGCCGCAGCTCGGGCAGTCGTTGGCCGTGGGCACATCCCACGTCATAAAGCCGCATTCCGCCCCGCGCTCGCAGGCATAGAACACATAGCCCTTCTTGCTCTTGCGCTTGAGGATGCCGCTGCCGCATTTCGGGCAGCGCCCGGGCATCCGCTCGACGAGCGGCTTGGTGTTTTTGCATTCCGGGAAGCCGGGGCACGCCAGAAACCGCCCGAACCGTCCGCTTTTGACGACCATCTGCCGCCCGCAAAGCTCGCAGACCTCGTCGGAGACCTCGTCCGGCACCTTGATGCGCTTGCCGTCGAGCGCCTCCTCGGCCTCCTCCATCTCGGCGTGGAAGCCCTTGTAAAATTCGCGCAGAACGGCCTTCCAGTTCCGCTTCCCTGCCTCGACCTCGTCGAGCTGATGCTCCATATTCGCCGTGAACTCCACGTCGATCACGTCGTTGAAGTGCTCGATCATAAGATCCGTCACGACGATGCCCAAGGGCGTCGGGGACAGGCGTTTGTCTTTTTTGATTACATATTCGCGGTCCTGGATCGTTGCGACGATCGTCGCGTAGGTCGACGGACGGCCGACGCCGCGATCCTCCATTGCCTTGACCAGCGTCGCCTCGGTATAGCGCGCGGGCGGGTTGGTGAAATGCTGCTCCTTTTCGGTCTTTTCCGCCGTGAGCCGTTCGCCGCCGTCCAGCTCGGGCAGCGTGTTCGGCTTTTCTGCGCTCTCGTCGTCGCGCCCTTCCTCATAGACCGCCGTAAAGCCGGGGAACTTCAAAATCTGCTCGCCCGCGCGGAAGACGTGTTCCTTGCAGACCGCGTCGATCTGCACGGCGTCATAGAGCGCGTCGGCCATCTGGCAGGCGACAAAGCGGCTCCAGATCAGCTTATAGAGACGGTACTGCTCCTTGGTCAGGTCGTCCTTGACGGACTCCGGGTCGAGCCGGACGTTGCTCGGGCGAATGGCCTCGTGCGCGTCCTGTGCGCCCTCCTTTTTGCGGAAGCGGCGCGGCGACCCGGCATAGTAGCGCTCGCCGTAGCGCGCGGAGATAAAGTCCTTCGCTGCGGCCAGCGCCTCCTCGGAGAGGCGCAGAGAATCGGTACGCATATAGGTAATGAGGCCGACCGTGCCCTCGCCGCTGATGTCGATGCCCTCATAGAGCTGCTGCGCAATCGCCATCGTGCGGCGCGGCGTCATGTTCAGCTTGCGCGAGGCCTCCTGCTGGAGCGTCGAGGTGATGAACGGCGGCGTCGGCGCGCGGCGCTTTTCCGTGCGCTTGATGTTGCCGATCGTGAATTCCTGCCCCTGAATGTCCGCAAGCAGCTCGTTGACCTCCTGCTCGTTGGCAAGCTCGCGCTTCTTGCCGTCGCCGTAATAGCGCGCGGTAAAGCTGCCGGGCTTGTCCATGCAGCGCAGGAGCACGTCGAGCGTCCAGTATTCCTTCGGAACAAAGGCCTCGATCTCGCGCTCGCGCTCCACGACGAAGCGCGTCGCGACGGACTGCACGCGTCCGGCGGACAGGCCGCGCCGGATCTTCTTCCAGAGCAGCGGGCTGAGCTGATAGCCGACGATGCGGTCGAGCACGCGGCGCGCCTGCTGTGCGTCGACAAGGTTATAGTCGATGTCGCGCGGCTTTGCGATGCTCTCCGTGACGACCTTTTTCGTGATCTCGTTGAAGGTCACGCGGTGGGTCTTGTCGTCCGACAGTCCCAGCAGCACCTTCAGGTGCCACGAGATCGCCTCTCCCTCGCGGTCCGGGTCGGTTGCGAGATAGACGCAGTCGGCCTTTTTCGACGCCTTGCGCAGCTCGTCGATGATGGCCTCCTTCCCGGCCAGCGGGCGGTATTCCGGCTCAAAATCGTGGTCAAAATCCACGCCCATCGTGCTTTTGGGCAGGTCGCGCAGATGACCCATGCTGGCCTCCACGCGGTAATCCGGCCCGAGATATTTTCCGATCGTCTTGGCCTTCGAGGGCGACTCGACGATCACCAGATTTGTTCCCTTGGACATGAAGGAACCTCCAAGCTTTGAGATAGATTCGGAAGCCTTTCAGAGCTTCCGCAGATTTCCGTTTTCCCGGACGGCGAGCCGCTTGATCTGCAGCATCGTCATCGCCGCCAGCACGCGCTGCGTGGGCAGACCGGCGCGGGCGATGACCTCGTCGGCCGGCTCCGGCTTGGTGCCGAGCACCTCGAGCAGCCGACGCTCGTCGTCGGTGAGAACAGGCTCTTTGCCGTCACTATACGTCTTTCGCGGCGGATTGTCAACGACTTTTTTCTGCTCCGGCGGCTCGGGCGGCTCCGCCACCGGCGAATAGACCGGCAGCGCGCTGCCGTAACGCGTGCGGTAGATGCGCTCGAGCGACTCCTTACGCCGCGCGTCGGCAAGCTTTCCCGGGAAGAGGTAGGTATAATTCGACAGCAGCTCCCAGCCGTCTGTGACCATCTGCGCGCCCTCGCGCAGGAGGCGGTTCGTCCCTTCGTTGTTCTTCACGCCGATGTTGCCGGGGATCGCGAAGACGTCGCGTCCCTGCTCGAGCGCGTGCTGCGCGGTGATGAGCGCGCCGCTCTGCTCCGGAGCTTCGATCACGAGCACGCCCACGGAAAGTCCGCTGATGATGCGGTTGCGCGCCGGGAAATTGCCGCGATCCGGGCGCGTTCCCGGCGGATATTCGCTGAGCAGGCAGCCATGCGCGACGATGTCGCGGAAGAGGAAGCGGTTTTCCGGCGGATAAACGACGTCCACACCGCAGCCGAGCACGCAGGCAACCGGCATCATGGAATCGAGCGCTCCGCGCAGCGCCATTGTGTCAATGCCTCGCGCGCCGCCGGAGATGATCATGCCGCCGCTGGCCGCGATCAGTCTGGAAAACTGCTTGGCGTGCAGCAGGCCGTAGGCGCTGCATTTACGCGTGCCGACCACTGCAATCGCGGCCTCGTCGTCAAAATTCGGCAGCGAGCCTCTGTAATACAGCACGGGCGGCGCGTCCGGCAGGCTGCGCAGCCGGTCTGGATATTCGTCCATATGGTAGCAGACGATATGGATGTCCTTGTTGTCGCAGTCGACCAGAATCTGCTCGGCGGCGCTCAGATCCTTGTTGAGCACGCCCTCAAGCCAACGCGCCTCAAAGCCCTCGGTGCTGCGGCACATCTCCTCCGTCAGGGCATAGACGCGCTCTGCAGAGCCGAACAGGCGGATCAGCGCCGCCCGTCCGACCGGCCCGATCCCCTTTCTGGTCGTCAGCCATATCCAATGCTTTTCCATATGAGCCGCGCTCCTCAGAATTGTCTAATTTCTCATCTGCCAAAGTACGATCGTTGCAGCGACCGCCGCGTTCAGAGATTCGCAGCGCTGCTGCATGGGAATGATGATTTTTTTGTTGCTGGCATCCAGCAGCTCCTGACAGATGCCCTGCCCCTCGCTGCCGATCACGACGAGATAGTCGTTCATGCGGACGCCCCGCAGATCCTCGGAATCCGGCGCGAGCGCCGTGGCCGCGAGCGGAACGCCCTGTACGCGGCAGGCCGCCAGAATTTCCTCCATCGGAGCGCTCTGCGGCGGCGTGCGCAGCACGGCGCCCATCGAAGCGCGGACGGTCTTCTCCGAAAACGGGTCGGCGCAGCCGTTCGTCAGCAGCACCGGCACGTCAAAGGCGTCCGCCGTGCGGAGGATCGTCCCGAGGTTGCCGGGATCCTGGATGCGGTCGAGCAGGAGCATCCCGCGCCGCACCGTCAGCGGCCGCTCCCCGGGCAGCGCACAGGTGAACAGCACGCCCTGCGGCGATTTCATGACCGAGATGCGCTCCATCAGGCTCTCCGGAACCGTCACGACCCGCGTCCCGGGCGGCAGCTCCGGCAGCCCGAAGCCCTCTGTCGCCACGACGGTGTCGATTTTCGGGTACCATTGCAGCGCCTCGCGCAGCAGCTTGCGTCCCTCGCAGAGGAACTGTCCGCATTGCGCGCGGTAGGCGCGGTCGGTGTGCAGCTTTTTCAAATGCGCGATCAGGGGATTCTTCGCGCTGGTGATGCGCTCCATGCGTTGCGTCCTTTCGAGTTAAAATACCATATACTCTTTGTTATTATACCACATAGTACATTTTTTTCAAGAGTGGATTTAATTGTATCTCCGGCGTTGCAATTTCCGACAAAGTGCGCTATAATGAAAAAAAATTCGGGAGGCAACAGAAATGAAAGCAGTCATCACCGTTGTCGGCAAGGACAGCGTGGGCATTCTGGCCAAGGTCAGCGCGAAATGCAGCGAAAACGGCCTGAACATCATCGACGTGACGCAGTCGGTCATGCAGGATATGTTCTGCATGATCATGCTTGCGGAAATTCAGGGGATGCAGATCCCGTTCGGCAGCTTTGCCGACGAAATGGCCGCCATGGGCGAGTCGATGGGCATGGTCATCCACGTCATGCACGAGGATATTTTCAACGCCATGCACCGCATCTAGGAGGCCGCCCATGCTCAACACGAACGACATTCTCGAAACCATCAGCATGATCGAGCAGGAGCATCTCGACATCCGCACGGTCACGATCGGCATTTCCCTGCTCGATTGCATCGACCCGGATATCCATGCCGCCTGCAACAAAATTTATGACAAGATCTGCCGCGTCGCGGAGCGCCACGTCTCCGTCTGCACGGGCATTGAAAAGGAATACGGCATTCCGATCATTCACAAGCGCCTGAGCGTCACGCCGATCGCGATGCTCGCGGCGGCCTGCCCCAAGAGCGACCCCGTGCTTTTTGCGCACACGCTCGAGCGCGCCGCGCAGGCCGTGGGCGTGAACTTCATCGGCGGCTATTCCGCGCTGGTGCAGAAGGGCTTCGCGCCCGGCGATCTGGCGCTGATCCGCAGCATTCCGCAGGCGCTGGCCGAGACGGAGCACATCTGTTCCTCCGTGAACATCGGCTCGACGCGCGCGGGCATCAATATGGACGCCGTCGCGCTCATGGGCAGGATCGTCCGCGAGACGGCCGAGCGCACGGCCGACCGCGACTGCATCGGCGCGGCGAAGCTCGTCGTTTTCTGCAACGCGGTGGAGGATAATCCCTTTATGGCCGGCGCGTTCCACGGCACGGGCGAGGCCGACTGCGCCGTGAACGTCGGCGTCTCCGGCCCTGGCGTCGTGCGCGCGGCGCTTGCCAAAGTGCCCGACGCCGACATCGGCGAGGTCGCCGAGCTGATCAAGCGCACCGCCTTCAAGATCACGCGCGTCGGCCAGCTCGTCGCGAACGAGGCCTCCAAGCGCCTGAATATTCCGTTCGGCATCGTCGACCTCTCCCTCGCCCCGACCCCGGCCGTCGGCGACAGTGTCGCACACATTCTCGAGGAGATGGGTCTGGAGCAGTGCGGCGCGTGCGGCACGACGGCGGCGCTCGCCATGCTGAACGACGCCGTGAAAAAGGGCGGCGTGATGGCGTCGAACAATGTCGGCGGGCTCTCCGGCGCGTTCATCCCCGTCACAGAGGACGCCGGTATGATCGACGCGGCGCGTTCCGGCTGTCTGCGGCTGGAAAAGCTCGAGGCCATGACCGCCGTGTGCAGCGTCGGTCTGGACATGATCAACCTCCCCGGCGACACGCCCGCCGAGGTCATCTCCGCTCTGATCGCGGACGAAGCCGCCATCGGCATGGTCAACTCCAAAACGACCGCCGTGCGCGTCATCCCCGCCATCGGCCATAAGGCCGGGGACGAGCTGAACTTCGGCGGCCTGCTGGGCGGCGGGCCGGTCATGCAGATCAACACCGCCTCCCCCGCGAAATTCATCTCCCGCGGCGGCCGCCTCCCCGCACCGCTGCAAAGCCTGAAAAACTGAGGACGCTCTGATCCAATCAACACGGGGATCGATTCATTCAGAGGTTCCCTAGTTTTCCTGAAACGAAAAAACCAAACCTCCGCACGGAGCAGCCCTATGGCCGTCCCGTGCGGAGGTTTTCCTGTTTTTGAAAAGCTCTGATTCGATCCACAAGAATCGGCAAAAAGACCCGCTGAGCGCCGCTGCCGATTGATTCAGAGGTTCCTTAGATTATTTCGGCATCGGTGCGTGGACTTCCTTGCAATAGTGCATCATGATCGCTGCGATCTCCGCACGCGTCGCCTCTCCCTGCGGGTTCAGCAGCAGCGCACCGTCTCGGCTCTCGCCCTTCAGGCACCCGGTTTTGACCGCCCAGCTTACGGCCTCTCTCGCATAGCCGCTGACGCTTCCGGCGTCCGGGAAACCGTCCAGCGGCGCGCCGCCGGAAACGACAGCTTCCGCCACGTTCTGCGCATATCGATAAAGCATCACGGCAAATTCCTCGCGCGTGATATGCTGATTCGGTTCAAAACGGTGCGAATAACCCGTGGGCATCGGTACGCCCGAGGTCGTCAGTGCATAGCCGTTGACGACCTTGTGATACGTTCCCCACATAACGGCCTCGAAATACCAATCGTTCGTCTTTGCGCACCCGATGTCCGCGTAGTACAGAAAATAATCGCGCTCATCGATTCGGACGCTCCCGGCGAAGCGCCAGAGCATGGTAATAGCCATAGCGCGCGTCATAGCCGTCTCGGGCGCAAAACAGCCGTCCCCGACGCCCAGCATCAAGCCGTGCTCGGAAGCATAGCGCACGGCATCGGCATACCAAGCGCCGGCAGGAACATCGTCAAACTGCGGGTTCTCTGCAAAGGCAGAGATGGAAAGCATACCGATCAGGACGATCGGCAAGAGCACAGCCGCCAGTATCCGTTTCATAGTTCCGTCCTCCTATTCTCCCGGAAAGGGTTCATTGCTGCGGACATCCTAACAGAAGTCATCAAGCCCGGCAAACACGCTTCAATTTTGTGTTCCGTTAGTTACACTATATCGCATTTTTAGATATATGTCAAGTACATGATCTATTATTTATTCGGCATATAGGAAAAATTTACAGGATATAACGATCTTTGCTTTTGTACGATTCGGACATTCCGAAAAAAGCATCGTGTGAAAAAGATTCTGCGTTCAACGCCCTTTTCATTGACTTTTCCCCCGATTTCTTCTATCATAATAATGGATCGTTCTTCAAAGGGGAGAGAGCATAGATGGCACATATTCTGGTCGCGGAAGACGACGAAATGATCAACGAGCTGGTCGTCCGCAATTTGGAGGCCGTGGGGCACACCTGCGTGCAGGTCTATGACGGCGCGGCGGTTCTGGAGCATCTGAACGCGGGCGAAGCGATCGATCTTCTGATCCTGGACGTGATGATGCCGAAAATGAGCGGCTTTGAGGTCATCGAAGCCATCGGGCAGGAGACCCCTGCGATTTTTCTGACGGCGAAGGGCGGCGTGATGAACAAGGTCAAGGGGCTGTCGCTGGGCGCAGAGGACTACATCGTCAAGCCGTTCGAAATGCTCGAGCTGATCGCCCGCGTAGACGTCGTTCTGCGGCGCAGGCAGCCCAAGCGCGAGGTCTTCACCCTCGTGGGCGTCACGGTCGACCTCGGCACGCAGCAGGTGCGGCGCGGCAGCCGTCCCATCTCTCTGACGCCGCAGGAATATCAGCTGCTCGAGACGCTGATCCGCAACCGCAACATCGCACTCTCGCGCGAAAAGCTGCTCGACCTGGCATGGGGCATCGATTTTTACGGCGACACGCGTACCGTCGACGTCCATATCCAGAAGCTGCGCAAAAAGCTCGACTGGACGGATCACATCAAGACCGTCTACAAAATGGGTTATCGTCTGGAAACCGGTTCCTGAAGCAAGCGGGGCGCTCCGATTGGAGCGCCCCGTTTGTTTAAAGAATTTCCTTCAGCTCATAGCCGGTCTCGTCGATGACCCGTTTCAGAGCCTCCGGATCGAGCGGCTCTTCCGAAACGATCACCGTCTCTCCCCTGCGCTTGGAGGATTTCACCTTCCTGACCGAAAAGTGGCGGCGAATCGCATCGTTGATATGCGATTCACACATGCCGCACATCATGCCGTCGATTTTCAGCGTTGTTGTGATCATACAGGCAGACTCCTTTCATTCCGTGCCCTTGAGGGCTTCGACCATATCGATCTTCTTATTTTTGCGCGAGACCATCAGGCTGACCAGCAGCGACATGCCGACCGTCAGCAAAATCGCCAGCGCGATTGAACGGATGCTGACCGTCATTTTCATCTCATATTCCCCTGCCAGTGCCATGAGCAGATAATCCAGCGTACCGATCCCGGCCGGCAGGCCGAGGAGAACCCCGAGCAGGCTCAGCCAGAGGTTCTGCTCGATCAGCAATTGTCCGATGCGGCGATCCTTGAAGCCGACGACCTTGAGCGTCGCCATTTCTCGGTAACGCTCCGTGTAGCTCATCACGCCGAGGTTATACAGCACAACGATGCCGAGCACGAGCGCCGCCAAGACCAGAACCGCGACCGAGGTGTCGAGCAGCTGCGTGAACACCTCGAACGAATCGACGATCATCTGCTTCGACTGCACGCTCTTGATCGCGGGATCAGACGGAATATCCGCCTTTTCCGTCTCGGTATAGACCGAATCCATCGTGTAGGACACGCCGATCCGGTTGGCGTATTCCGGCGTCATGACGACGTTTTCCGACACGCTCCGGATGATCCCCGCGACACGAACGGTGTATGTCTCGTCCGTTCCATAGGGGCTGAACGAGAAGGAATCGCCCGGCTCGAGGTCGAATTCGTCGGCCAGCCGCATACAGATATACGCGCCGTCGCCGCGCAGCGTCGTGTAAGCCGCCGACTCGTCCGGGAAGCGCACAAGGTCGTGCGCCGTGTCATAAATATCCAGTGAGACCGTCTTGTCCTCGATCTGCACACTGACCGAGGCGCTCCAGTCGCCGTCATACTCCTTTAAAATACGCGCGCGGCTGTCCGCGTCTGCCTCCTCTGAAAGCGCAATGCGGGACGCATAACGGGTCGCTCCGTCGTAATACAGGTTCAGAAATGCGTTCATCGTGTCGCTCATGCCCAGCGAGCCGACCAGCAGGATCATCGAGCCGACAATGCCGATCAGGCTCATCGCGCTGCGCGCCTTGTGGCGCATGATGTCGCGCAGATTCCAGCGCGTGCCGAAGCTCAGGCGGTGGAACCACCTCGTCCGCTCGATCAGCATGGGCTTGACGCGCTTAGGTACATACGGCCGCAGGGCGTCGGCGGCGCTGCCACGCAGCATCTGCTTGACCGAGAGATACCCGATCAGCGTCAGCGCGGCAAGGATCCCGATCAGCACAAGGTAGCAGAACCACGGCATCACGAGCCTCCATTGCGGTAGGTCGAGATAGGTGCTCATCATGCCGTTTGGATTCATGATATACCACGCGATCAGATAGCCCAGTGCAATGCCGAGCGCGCTGCCGAGCGCGCCGACGAAGAAGGCATAGGACGTGTAGTGCCGCAGAATGCGGCGATCCTTGAAGCCGAGCGCCTTGAGCGTGCCGATCTGGGTCTTTTCCTTGGCCGTCAGACGGTGCATCGTCGTGACCATCGTCAGAACGGCGATCAAAAGGAACAGCACCGGAAAGATCGACCCCATCGTCTTGCCCTCGTCCGATTCACCCTTGGCCGCGGAATAAGAGCCGGTCTCGTCCTTCGAGAGCGCCAGCACGGTGTAGCCGAGCGCCCGGTCGGCCGCTTCAAAGAAGTCCTGCTTGTCCAGACCGGAGATCACATGGATCTGCGGATAAAAGTCCGCCCCGGATGCCTTTTCATAGAATACCGGCGCGATATAGGCAAAGCCATAGGTCTTGTAATCCGGCATAAGCTGGCTGCTGTCGCGCACGTTGACCATAAATTCCCCGGCCTTGATGAGGCCGCGAATTCTGCCCGTCAGCGAGAGGCTCTTATAGGTCAGCGTCAGCGTGTCGCCGACGGAGAGGTCGTTCTCGGCCGCATAGTGATCCGACAGCCAAATGCCGTCCGCACTCTGCGGGTCATAGTCCTCGCCGTCCGTCACAAGTACGCCCGAGACGGCAGGGTTTGTCGTCACGGCCAGCGCCACGCTGTCTCCCTCTCGCTCAGCGACGTCCGCCGTCACGGTGAGATAGCGCGCGGCCTCCTGCACGCCCGCGATCTGCCCGATCTTTTCCAGCTCCACCTCGCTGAAGCCCGTCTCGGAGATCAGGCGATAATCGGCGTAGCCGGTCTCCTCAAAGAAATCGAACATATTCCGTTCGATGCTGTACCACTCCATATTGAAGCCGACAAACACCCCGATGCCGAGCGCGATCATCAGGATCATGGAGAGGAACTGCGCCCGATAGAGCCGCATGGTTCTCCAAAGCTTTTTAAAAAGCATGGCTGCGCCCTCTTACCAGTCGATCTCGTCGGCGGAGGCCGGGTGCTCCTGCACCTCCTGCGAAACAATGCGCCCGTTTTTCACGTGGATGACCACGTCGGCCATTTTCGCAATGTTCTGGTTGTGCGTCACGATCACGATCGTTTTTCCGTGCTCGCGCGCCATCTGAAGCAGCAGCTTGAGCACCATCACGCCGGTCTCGGAGTCCAATGCGCCGGTCGGCTCGTCGCAGAGCAGGATTTTCGGGTTCTTGGCCAGCGCCCGCGCGATCGAGACGCGCTGCTGCTCACCGCCGGAAAGCTCCGCCGGAAAATTTTTCAGATGATCGGACAGGCCGACCCGCTCGAGCATCTGCGTTGCCGAGAGCGCCTCCGGCGCGATCTCCTTGACGAGCGTGACGTTTTCATGCACGGTCAGCGTCGGCACAAGATTATAAAACTGGAACACGAAGCCGACCTTCGCCGCGCGGTATTCCGCCAGCTCGTCGCGCGTCAGGCCGGAAATATCGCGCCCGTCGACGACGATGCTGCCGCCCGTCGGGCTGTCAAGGCCGCCGAGCAAGTTCAGCAGCGTGCTTTTGCCCGCGCCGCTCGGCCCAAGAATGACGATGAATTTTCCCTCCTCGAGGGACAGGTTCACATGGTCGAGCGCGCGGCACTCATGGTCGCCGCTGGTATAGACGCGGCTGACGTCCTTCATTTCAACAATTGCCATTTCTTAGCCCTCGTTTCTTTTCTCCTCGAGCTGCGTCAGCCGATCCTCCGGGATCGACGCCAGCAGCGAAAACGCCGCCGTCTGTGCGTCCTCAAGAGCAGGAAAACTGTCCTGCAGCGATTCGGACACGAGGCGGTAATATTTTCCGTACCGTGCGGCGATCTCATTGCCCCGGTCGGTGAAAAAGCAGGCGCGATAGGCGTCCTTCTGCACCAGACCGAGCCGCCGGAACGTGTTCATCATATTATGAACGCTGGGCTTGGAAAGCCGAAGCGCATTGGCAATCGCGCTGCATCGCACGCCGCTGCCATCGTGGTCCAGCTCCTTCATAGCCAGCAGATCTGCATAGAGATCCATGGCCTTCCTGCGATTCTTTTCCGTGATCGACTGGATCATCTCGAAGATCCGGTTCTCGGTCTGTTCCGTGCAGACCGCATATACATCCTCCGTGGTGATGGTATCCTGACCCATGGTATAACAGATCAGTTTTTCCAGCTCTTTGGAAATATTTTCCATATCTGCGCCGGTTCGTCCCAGAAATGCTTTCATGGTATCTTCCGTAATATTTCTTCCTTCTTTTTTGAGCACGGTCAGTACCCAGCGCATAAGTGTCCGCTCATCCTGTCTCTCGAACTCCACCACGCGGCCTTTACTCTTGATGGCCTTAGACAGCTTTCCACGCTTGTCCACCTCTGCCTCATTTAAAATGATGCAGGTGCTCTCCGGGATCTGCGCCACATAATCCGCCAGCTCCGGGCAGGCATTTTTAGCAAAACCGCTGTCGCTAATCTCAATCACACGACGATCTGCAAAGAATGGCATGGTCTCCGCCAGATCAATGACCTCCTTCGGATTGATGTTCTTTCCCTCAAATGAGGCATAATTCATGGTATCTTCCGGATCAAGAAGCGCTTCTCTTAATCTCTTCCGATACTGATTCCGAAGATAAATCTCTTCTCCTGTCAGCAGGTAAATATTTTTAAATTGTTTGTTTTTGATATCTTCAATAAGCATTTTCATATGCCCATTATACCCTACCGGCCCGGAGATTACAAATTCTTCTTAAGATATTCGCTGACCCGGACTTCATGGCCATCCGTCAGAATCGTAATTGCCCCGCTGTCCTTTGTGATAAAAATCCTGCTTCCCACATCATCAAGCC
>OIWU01000290.1_pt1 | contig 68794 bp, 59 predicted proteins | sample 1587711 | NCBI WGS metagenome assembly OIWU01 (sample SAMEA3888909, study PRJEB22519) | human gut metagenome | biome: human gut; feature: human-associated habitat; material: faeces | place: Denmark | collected 2010 | reverse complement strand
CCGACAGTGTCACGAGCATCAGAAACGGGACATTCTACGGCTGCACCTCCCTGACGAGCGTGACAATTCCCGACAGTGTCACGAGTATCGGGAGGTATGCGTTCTACGGCTGCACCTCCCTGACGAGCGTGAGCATTTCCGACAGTGTCACGAGCATCGGAAACAAGGCATTCTCCGACTGCACCTCCCTGACGAGCGTGACAATTCCCGATGGTGTCACGAGCATCGAAGACTGTGCGTTCTCCGGCTGCACCTCCCTGACAAGCGTGACAATTCCCGACAGTGTCACGAGCATCGGAAAAGATGCGTTCTCCGGCACAGCTTACTACAATAACCCGGAAAGCTGGACGGGCAACGTGCTCTACATAGGAGCGTATCTGATCGAGGCAAGCACTGCGCTTTCCGGCGATTGCACCATCCGAAACGGCACACGCTGCATTGCGGATTCTGCCTTCTACGGCTGCACCTCCCTGACGAGCGTGACAATTCCCGACAGTGTCACGAGCATCAGAAACGGGACATTCTACGGCTGCACCTCCCTGACAAGCGTGAACATTCCCAACAGAGTGACCAATATTGCGTATGCAGCGTTCTCCGGATGTTCCGCACTGCAAGAGGTAAAGATTCCCGAATCGGTCACAAGCATTGATAGTTGTGCGTTTGAGAATTGCACCGACTTAGAGCGTGTGTATTTCCTCGGTGATGCGCCGGAAATCGGCGCTTATGCGTTCCAAGCGGAAGCTTTCTTAGAGGTATACGAAAACATTCCCGGTCTGACGCTGTATTACATCGAAGGCAAGACCGGCTGGACAACGCCGACTTGGCGCGGCTATCCGACGGCAGCATGGGTTCCGGCGGCGCATGAGCACAGCTACACTGCCGTTGTGACTCCGCCGACCTGCACCGAGAAGGGCTACACGACCTATACCTGCGCCTGCGGCGACAGCTACAAGAAGGACTTCGTTTCCGCGCTCGGTCATGATTTCAAGGACGGCACTTGCACACGCTGCGGCGCAAGCGACCCGAATTACAAGCCCGTCGCCCCCACGCCGGAGGCCACATTCACCGACGTCTCCGAGACGGCATGGTACAAAAATTCGGTCGATTACGCGGTTGAGCACGGCCTGATGAACGGCACGGGCACGAACACCTTCGAGCCGGAGAGCACGATGACCCGCGCGATGCTCGTGACGGTGCTCTGGCGCTACGCCAATGCGCCGAAGCCCGGCGCGAACCCGTTCACGGACGTTCCGAACGGGAAGTGGTACACCGACGCGGTCGCGTGGGCGGCCGAGAACGGCGTGGTCAACGGCGTCGGCGACGGCAAATTTGAGCCGGACGGCAGCGTCACGCGCGAGCAGATGGCGACGATCCTGTACCGTTATGCGCAAAAGGTGGACATCGACACCTCGAAGCACACCGAGCTGTCCGCGTTCCCGGACGCAAGCCGCGTCAGCGCCTACGCCCGCGCGCCCATGCAGTGGATCGTGGCCGAGGGCGTGATCGGCGGCAGCCGCGAGAACGGTCAGGACTGGCTGAATCCGCAGGGCAACGCCACCCGCGCCGAGGTCGCGACGATCCTGATGCGCTTCATCGAGAACGTCGCGAAACGGCCGCAATAAGCCCCGCCTTGCCGAACGCGCGGCGATCACTCCGCCGGTCGGCAGCACCTTCGCAGAAATACCGGGGACAGACGCAGCAGCGTCTGTCCCCGGCTCTGTCAGAGATCGTCGGCGTCCTGAACGGGGACGTCGTGCTCATCCATGGGCTTGCCCGTCCAGCTTCCCTGCGGGTCGGTGCTGCTCGGCGGCGTTTCAACGATCCGCTCCACGGCGCTGCGGCTGCGTTTTTTCATGGCTCCTCCTCCTGTTTTGGCTGTCCGCTGTTGGGATGGAATTTCCGAATTACGCCGGAATTCGGAAGCATCCGCGCAGCTCTTGGCGGCTTCCGAAGTCCTGACGAAAATCACGGTTTTGGGTCGGTTGTCGGTAATTAGTATGCGGCGTTCGGCGGAAATCATGCAGCAACGCCGCACAGCCGTGGCAGCGGTCAAAAGCGGTGTCGCTCCGCAGCGGATTTCAAACATTTCGGAAATAAAAACGGTAGGTTTTACACGGAAAACCTACCGTTTCTGTGTCATTGCAAGGTTCGTACAAAAGCGGAATGTTGATTCTGCTCGAAAACGCCTGCATACAGCCAAGAATGTTTGTTTCTCAAATAAAAGCGTTTCAATTTGTGTCATTGCGAGGAGCGCAGCGACGTGGCAATCTTTAAGCCAAAGGTATGGCATCCCGCAGCAAAGCACGGGAGTGCGAAACAAGACGGCAGCCCTATCACAAAAAACATGAGATTCGCTGCTTCGTTTCGCTTCCTCTTTCTTTCAGGGTTCTGTTTCGTTCCGTCCTACCATAGTTCGTTACGGAATGACAAATCGATCCGTTAAAGATTGCCGCGTCGCTATCGCTCCTCGCAATGACAAATTTGGTAGGTTTTGCGGAAAAACGGAACAGTTTTTGGAACGAAACGATCGAAAACTGAACAATTTCCGGAATGAAACGTTTGAAAAACGATGCGGGGCAACACTGCGCAAAAAGGCCGCATAAAGCAAAAAGCGACCGTTTCCAAAACAAAAGCGCTCCAAATTTGTGTCATTGCGAGGCCGCAGCGCGGCCGTGGCAATCTTAAAGTTGAAGGCAGGGCATCCCGTGGCGAAGCACGGGAGTGGGAAACAAGACGGCAGCCCTATCACAAAAAACATGAGATTCGCTGCTTCGTTTCGCTTCCTCTTTCTTTCAGGGTTCTGCTTCGTTCCGTCCAACCATATTTCGTTACGGGATGACAAATCGTTCCGTTTAAGATTGCCGCGTCGCTATCGCTCCTCGCAATGACAAATCTGGTAGGTTTTTCTGGAAAAACGGAACAATTTCCGGAACGAAACATTTGAAAAAAACGATGCGTGGCAACACCGCGCAAAAAGGCCGCATAAAGTAAAAACGTCCGTTTCCCAAATAAAAACGTTTCAAATTTGTGTCATTGCGAGGCCGCAGCGCGGCCGTGGCAATCTTTAAGCCAAAGGTATGGCATCCCGTAGCGAAGCACGGGAGTGGGAAACAAGACGGCAGCCCTATCACAAAAAACATGAGATTCGCTGCTTCGTTTCGCTTCCTCTTTCTTTCAGGGTTCTGCTTCGTTCCGTCCAACCATATTTCGTTACGGGATGACAAATCGTTCCGTTTAAGATTGCCGCGTCGCTATCGCTCCTCGCAATGACAAGACTGATAGGTTTTGCGGAAAAACGGAACAGTTTTTGGAACGAAAAGGTTTCAATAACGGCCGAATTTCACTGCGCAGCCTCGACCGCTGCCGTCCCGGCAGGCGCATCCACTTCTGGTCTTTCCTCCGCCGTGTCATCTGTCGCGTCATTCGCAGAAGTGGAGGTCTCCGCCTCGGGCGGGGCTTCGCGCAGGCGTGGACGGCCGTCGGCGTCGAAAAACAGCTCGTAATATTGCTTCCCGTCCAGCACGACCGGCTCAAAGGAGGCCGTCCAGGCAGGGAAGCGCGCCGCCGTCTCCTCCGGCATCGCCATTCGGCAGCCGTCCTCTGCCGCGCGCGTCAGCGCCATGGAGACGGGCACGCCGTCCAGCTCGCCGCGCCACGGCTGCCATACCCCGCGCGGCTCATCGGTCACGACGCCGCACGCCGGCGCGGACGGCAGGTGCTTGCGCGCGAGCTGCGCCGTGAGCCGCCCTGCGCGGTCGGGAATGCCCAGATAGACGCTCGTCAGCCCCGCGACCGCGTAGACCCGGACGGGTGTCTCCGTCTTATGGTCTAGTTGAATTGTAAAATGATAAAACAATGCGCTTTCCTTGACCTCGGCTGCGCCCGCGCCGCCGTTCCGGTCGAATAGCTTGATCTGCATAAAAAATCCCTCCCGCACAGCTTATGCGGAAGGGTCGCGCAAAAGTCGCGATCTTTGGCTCAGGCGGATGTGACTGCGGCGGAATTCGAGCACGCCCTCGTCGCGGAGCTTGCCCAGCTCGGCGGAAAGGCCGCTGCGCTCGACCGCGAGATAGTCGGCCAGCTGCTGCCGCGAGAACGGCAGGTCGAATTCATAGCTGCCGCTGCGCTGCGCCTGCGCCGAGAGGTAGGACAGCAGCTTTTCGCGCGTCGTGCGCTGCGCCATGTGCGTGAGCTTCTCGTTCATTTGCAGGTTTTTCGCGGCCAACTCGCCGAGCAGGTTGCGGATGATCCGGCTATGGTGCGCGCACGCCGACGGACACACGTTCAAAACGCGCCTGACGTTCAGATTCGTCACCGTGACGGCCGTCTCGGCCGCCACGCTCACGTTCAGCGCAGCGCCCGGCGCGCAGGCGTAGGCGGCGGCGTAGGTCTGCCCCGGCCCGGCCTTGGAGAGGATGTTCCGGTTGCCCCAGATATCCTCCTGAAGCACCAGCACGCTCCCTGCCAGCACAAGGCCGATCGACTCGGCCGCGTCCCCGGCGCGCAGCAGAAACGCGTCCTTCGGGAAGCGCTCCGCCCGCGCGTCGAGGCAGGTGAGCATCGCCGCCAGCTCTTCCTCGGAAACGCCCGCGAAAAGGGGCGCGGAACGGAGCACGGAAAAATATTCTTTCATAAGAAATCCTCTTTCGTTGAAAATTCAACCGACTTGCCGCATTCATTTTACTATAATAGAGCCAGAAACGCAAGGAGGCATTGCTATGAAACGAAGAATCATTCAAATCGACCGGGAAACCTGCAACGGCTGCGGCGCCTGCGCCGCCGCGTGCCACGAGGGCGCGATTGCGATGGTGGACGGCAAGGCCGCACTCATGCGCGACGACTACTGCGACGGACTCGGCGACTGCCTGCCCGCGTGCCCGACGGGCGCGATCTCCTTTGTAGAGCGCGAGGCCGCCGCCTATGACGAGCAGGCCGTCCTTGCCCACAAGCAGGAGAAAATGCGCGCCGAGGGGAAGTCGCTGCCCTGCGGCTGCCCCGGCAGCCGTTCGCGCAGGATCGAGCACACGGACGGCGGGGAAGCGCCGCTCTGCGAGGCCGTGAGCCGTCTTGCGCAGTGGCCGGTGCAGATCAAGCTCGCGCCGGTCAACGCGCCCTATTTCTCCGGGGCGAAGCTGCTCATCGCCGCCGACTGCACGGCCTATGCCTACGCCGCCTTCCACGAGCGCTTCATCAAGGGACACATCACCCTGATCGGCTGCCCGAAGCTCGACGCCGTGGATTATTCCGAGAAGCTCACCGAGATCCTGCTCCGCAACGACATCAAAAGCGTCACCGTCGTGCGTATGGAGGTGCCGTGCTGCGGCGGGCTGGAACACGCGGCGAAAACCGCTCTGCAAAAAAGCGGGAAATTCCTGCCGTGGCAGGTCGTGACGCTCTCGACGGACGGGCGCATTCTGGACGAAAGCCTTTGAATCGGGAGGCACACACATGGAGCAAAAGATGTTTTGTTTTCAATGCGAACAGACGGCCGGCTGCTCCGGCTGCTCCGGGAATGCAGGCGTCTGCGGCAAAAGCGCCGACGTGGCGCGGCTTCAGGACGAGCTGACGGGCGCGCTGATCGGTCTGGCACGGGCGACGGACAACGCCCCGGCCGTGAACGACGGCACTTGGCGGCTGATGATCGAGGGGCTGTTCGCGACCGTCACCAACGTGAGCTTCGACGCCGACGCCATCCGCGCGCTGCTCGACCGAGTGCACGCGGAAAAAGCGCGGCTCGTGCCGAACTGCGCCCTGTGCGCCGCCCCGTGCGGGCGAACCGGCGACTATGACATGGCGCAGCTCTGGGGCGCGCAGGAGGACATCCGCAGCCTCAAGTCGCTGATCCTCTTCGGCGTGCGCGGGATGGCGGCCTACGCCCACCACGCCATGGTGCTCGGCGAGACCGACGCGGCCGTGAACGACTTTTTCGCCAAGGCGCTCTTCGCCGTCGGCGAGGACTGGGACATGGACGAGCTTCTGCCGGTCGTGATGGAGGTCGGCGAGCAGAATCTGCGCTGCATGGCGATGCTCGACCGCGCCAATACGTCGCATTACGGTGATCCTGTGCCGGTTTCCGTTCCGCTGACCGTGGAAAAAGGGCCGTTCATCGTGATCTCCGGCCACGATCTGCGCGATCTGGAGCTTCTGCTCGAGCAGACTGCGTGCAAGGGCGTCAACGTCTATACCCACGGCGAGATGCTGCCCGCCCACGGCTATCCCGCGCTGAAAAAGTACCCGCATCTCAAGGGCAATTTCGGCACGGCGTGGCAGAACCAGCAGCGCGAATTCGCCGACCTGCCCGCGCCGGTGCTGTTCACGACGAACTGCCTGATGCCGCCGAAGACGAGCTACGCCGACCGCGTGTTCACCACGTCCGCGGTGTCCTATCCGGGGATCGCTCACATCGGCCCGGACAAGGACTTCACCCCGGTCATCGAAAAGGCGCTCGCGCTGGGCGGCTATCCCACCGACCGCGTCTTCACCGGCATCAACGGCGGCCGCACGGTCACGACCGGCTTCGCGCGCGGCGCGGTGCTCGGCGCGGCGGAGCAGGTGATCGGGGCCGTGAAAACCGGCGCGATCCGGCACTTTTTCTTGGTCGCGGGCTGCGACGGCGCGCGTCCCGGCCGCAATTATTACACCGAATTCGTAAAGCAGACCCCGCCCGACACCGTCGTGCTGACCCTCGCCTGCGGAAAATTCCGCTTCAACGACCTCGACCTCGGCACGGTCGCCGGTCTGCCGCGTCTGATGGACATCGGGCAGTGCAACGACGCCTACAGCGCCATTCAGATCGCCCTCGCGCTGGCCGACGCGTTTGGCTGCGGCGTGAACGAGCTGCCGCTGTCCATGGTGCTCTCGTGGTACGAGCAGAAGGCCGTGTGCATCCTGCTGACCCTGCTGCACCTTGGCATCAAGAACATTCGCCTCGGGCCGACACTGCCGGCATTCCTCTCGCCGAATGTGCTGCAATATCTCGTCGAGCGCTTCGGCATCGCGCCCATCACCACCCCGGAGGCCGATCTGAAGCAGCTGCTCAACGGCTGACCGCGCCCGAGGCAGAGAAAACCACCGGACTCCGTCATGGAGTTTTCCCCGCAACCGTTATAAAAATCCCGACACCGCGCGGTGCCGGGATTTTTGCTTGCCTCATCCGTCTCCGGCGGGCATTCTTGATCCGAGACAGTTGATCCAAGCCTGCGCGATCGTCGCATGGCCTGCCCTTGTCGGGTGCGTTCCGTCCAGCGTTTCATAGCGTAGATTCTGCGCGGCCAAGTCTGCAAGCTCCGCCCCGGCCAGCTCCGCCGCGATTCTTATGTACGGGTTTCTTTTTCGTCTCTGCGCGCCTGCATGAACGCGGCTTCCGTCGCGGGAGTTGTCCATTTTCCGAATACCTGAGACTCCAGATCCGGCAGGTATCCCATGTCCCGATAGCCCAGTTTTTTCAGCAGCCCCATACTCGGCACGTTCTCCGGGTCGGTGAAGCTGACAAAATCCCATTGCGGGTAGGTCTTGTGAAGCAGTTCGAGGAGCGCCGTCAGTGCCTCGTATGCGTATCCCCTGCGATGATAACCGTAATGAAAGGTGTAGCCCATCGTGAAGGTTCCGTTCTTGGGCATCACAACGATCTCTCCGATCATTTCGTCCGATTCCCTCAGCGCCGCGGCCAGCATGAACGGCGCATCGGCGGAAACGATGTCGTTCCTGCGGCGCTCGATCAGGCCGCGAATGCTTTCAAGATTCTTTGCCTGCCCCCGCTGATATTTCGCACAGACAGCATTGTTGCGGTAGTCGTGCATGACGCGCGCATCCTTCTCCGCCACATTGCGGAGGATGAGCCGCCCGGTTTCGATTTGGGTCATAAGGTTTTCCCCCGTGTTTCATTCGGTTTCCTTAACAAGTTTGCATACCGTCTCGACGTGGGCGCAGCGGGGGAAGAGGTCGACGGACTCGGCGTGGCGGAGGGCATAGCCCTTGGCGTTCAGGAGCTTCACGTCGCGCGCCAGTGTGGCCGGGTCGCACGAAACATAGACCACGCGTTCAGGAGACATGGCCGCGATCGCCTCGATGACGTCGGCGCTCAGCCCCTTGCGCGGCGGGTCGACGACGATCACGTCGGGCGCGACGCCCTCGGCGGCAAGCCGGAGCGCGGCCTGCCCGGCGTCGGCGCAGAAAAACCGCGCGTTCTCAATGCCGTTTCTCCCGGCATTTTTCTTGGCGTCCTCGATCGCTGCCTCGACGACCTCGACGCCGATGGCCTGCCTCGCGCGCCGAGCAAGACAGAGCGTGATGGTGCCCGTCCCGCAGTAGAGGTCGAGCACGGTCTCGCGTCCGGTCAGACCGGCGGCGTCGAGCGCCTTTTGATAAAGCACCTGCGCCTGCGCGCGGTTGACCTGATAGAACGAGCGCGGAGAGATGCGGAAGCGCAGACCGCAGAGCACGTCCTCGATGAAGCCGTCGCCCCAGAGCGTCCGCGTCTCGTCGCCCAAAACGGCGTTGCCGCGGCGAAGGTTCGTGTTCAGAACGACGGTTCGCAATCCGGAAACACGGTCGCGCAGGGCGTCGACCAGCTCGTTTTCCCGGGGAAGACGAGCGCCGTTTGCAACGATGCAGACCATGACCTCTCCGGTCGCCTCGGCGTGTCGCACAAAAATATGGCGGACAAGGCCGCTGTGCTGCGTCTCGTCATAGGCCGGGACGCGGAACTGCCGCATCCAGTCAAGCACGGCCTGCTTCGCGCGGTCGGCGCATTCCGGAAGGATCAGGCAGCGCTCGACCGCAACCACCTCATGTGTGCCCTCGCGGTAAAAGCCCGCGATCGGCTTATTTTTCTCGGTGGTGACGGGGTATTGCGCCTTGTTGCGGTAGCCCTCGCAGGTCGGCGCGGGTGTGAGCGCAAGCGTTTCAAGCGACTGTCCGCCGAGGCGGTTCAGGGCGTCGAGCACACGCTGGCGCTTGAGCTCGCACTCGGCCTCATAGGTCAGATGCCAGAACCGGCAGCCGCCGCAGCGCTTGGCATAGGGACAGGCGCGGTTGACGCGCGCGGCGGATTTTGTTATAATGTTGACGATCTTTCCGTGCGCGCTGTTTTTCCCGACATGGGTGATGCGCAGGTCATATTCCTCATCCGGCGCGGCGTTTGGCACGAACACGGCGCAGCCCTCCACGCGGCAGACGCCCAGTCCGTCGCTGGTAAAGCCGGTCACGGCCGCGCGGTACAGTTCATTTTTCTTCAGCATAATTCCTCACTGTTTCACGTGAAACACAGATTTTTTGACATGACTATTCTATCACGTTTTCGGACGTTTGAAAAGGGTGATTCGATGTTGAGCTACAAAAACTGCACGCTCTGCCCGCGCCGCTGCGGCGTCAACCGGACGGCAGGGGAGCGCGGCTTCTGCAAAATGGGCGCAGAGCTGACGGCAGCCAAGGCGATGCTGCACTATGGGGAAGAGCCGCCGATCTGCGGCAGCTTCGGAACGGGCGCGGTGTTTTTTTCGGGCTGTACGCTCCGATGCAAATTCTGTCAGAATTCCGAAATCTCCCTGCATCAGCACGGGCAGGCAATCTCATCCGACGAGCTGCGCGCAGTCTTTGAGCGTCTGATCGACGACGGCGCGCAGTCGATCGATCTGGTCACGCCGACGCAGTTTTTGCCGTCGATCCTTCCCGCGCTCACGCCGAAGCTGCCCGTCCCTGTGATCTACAACTGCGGCGGCTATGAACGCGTCGAGACGCTGCGCGAGTTGGAGGGACTGATCGACATTTATCTTCCCGATTATAAGTACAGCAACCCGACGCTGGCCGCGCGTCTCTCCGGTGCGCCGGATTATGTGGAAACGGCGCAGGCTGCGATCCTCGAGATGTTCCGGCAGGTCGGTACGGTACGGCTTGAGGACGACGAAATGAAGCGCGGCGTTCTGATCCGCCACCTGGTCCTGCCCGGTTTTATTGAAAACAGTCTCGGTGCAGTGGAATGGATTGCAGAGGCCTTCCCGAAAAATTCAATCCTGTTTTCACTCCTGCGGCAGTACACGCCGATCGGCGCACAGGAGCCGCCGCTTAACCGACGCGTCACGGACGAGGAATACGACGGCGTGCTCTCATGGATGGAGCTGTGCGGTCTGGACAACGGCTTCCTACAGGACGCGGCAGCCGCAACAACGGAATTTCTTCCCGAATTTGACGGCAGCGGACTGTCCGTACCGCCTGAAAAAACGGAACACTAAGAAAAAATCGTGTTTCACGTGAAACAATGCGCGCTGTTTTTGTTGCATTCCGTCTGCATGTATGATAGAATGTGTTCAAGAATCGATACATCATAAAAGGAGGCGGCTGCATGGCGAAGATCATTGCCGTCGTGAACCAGAAGGGCGGCGTGGGCAAGACCACGACGTCCGTGAACCTGAGCGCCGCGCTGCACGAAACGGGCGCTCGTGTTTTGCTCTGCGATTTCGATCCGCAGGCGAACGCGACCTCCGGCATGGGCGTGGACAAGCGCACGGTCAAGGCCAGCGTCTATGACGTCATCATCAACGACGTCTCCCCGGAAAAATGCATCGTCATGACCGAATACGGCGACGTCATGCCGTCCTCTGCGGCCTTGGCGGGCGCATCCGTCGAGCTGATTGGGATCGAACAGCGGGAATATTGCCTCAGAGATCGGCTGGCGCTTCTGCGCGACAGCTACGATTACATTTTCATCGACTGCCCGCCCTCGCTCGAGCTGCTCACACTGAACGCGCTCTGCGCAGCGGACAGCATTCTGATCCCGGTGCAGTGCGAGTATTACGCGCTCGAGGGGCTGTCCGACCTGATGTCGACGCTCCGCGCCGTGAAAAAGCGTCTGAATCCGAAGCTGCATGTCTTCGGCGTGCTGCTGACGATGTTTGACGGACGGACGAATTTCTCCAATCAGGTCGCGCAGGAGGTGCGGCGGCATTTCCCCGGCAAGGTATTTGCAACGGCGATCCCGCGCAACGTCCGCCTGGCCGAGGCGCCGAGCTACGGCGTGCCGGTTTTTGCCTATGACCGCAGCTCCCGCGGCGCGCAGGCCTATCAGGCCGTCGCCGAGGAGATCCGCAGGAAGGAGTAACTATGGCAATGAAGCAACGGGGGCTTGGACGCGGTCTCGGCGCGCTGCTCACCGATTATTCCGAGAACGATGCCGCGCAGGCCGTCACAACGCTGCCCCTGCAGCGCATTGAGCCGAACCCGAATCAGCCGCGCAAGCGCTTCGACGAGGTCGAGCTTCAGGCGCTGGTCGACTCGATCGCGCAGCACGGGCTGCTGCAGCCGCTGGCGGTGCGCGACATGGGCAACGGATATTATCAGATCATCGCGGGCGAGCGGCGCTGGCGCGCCTGCCGTCTGGCAGGGCTTTCCGAGGTGCCGGTGACGGTCGTCGAGGCCGACGACCGCACGGTCATGGAGCTGGCGCTGGTCGAAAACCTCCAGCGCGAGGATCTCAACCCCATGGAGGAGGCCGAGGGCTACCGCGCTCTGCTCGAGGAATACGGGCTGACGCAGGAGCAGGCGGCGCAGCAGGTCGGAAAATCGCGCTCCGCCGTCGCGAACGCGCTTCGCCTGCTGACGCTCTCGGACGAGGTACGCGCGCTTGTGGAAAACGGTGAGCTGACTGCCGGTCACGCCCGCGCGCTCCTGACGCTGCCGAACGGCCGTCTGCAAAAGGCCGCGGCGCAGAAAATTCTGGCTCTGCGGCTTTCGGTGCGGCAGGCCGAGGCGATGTGCAAGCGCATGGCCGCCGAGGAAAAGCCAAAGGAAGAGCCGGAGCCGCTGGCCGTGGATTACATCGCAGAGTGCGAAAAGCACCTGACACGGCGTCTCGGGCGGCGTGTGCATATCGTCAACGGCAAACGCAAGGGCCGCGTCGAGCTGGATTTTTACGGCGACGACGATCTTCAAAAACTATATGAGGCGCTCTGCGCCCTGAAACGAACGGAGGACACACATGGAGGATAAGCAAACCGTGCAGGAGGAACCGCTCACACCGAGAAAAAAACGCGCCATGGTCGAATACATGGGCATTTTGTTCGCGGCAGCCTTTCTGCTCGTGGCAATCTCGCTGGTGGTGAAGGTGCATTATATGCAGGATAATTTCGACGCCGCCAGCCAGGGCGCTTCTGAAAACATCGAGGCGATCCAGCGCGAATCGAGCGCGACGCTCCTGCTCGTGCAGGCGCAGGAGGCCTACCGCATCGGCGACGCCGGCGCATTCACGCGCTGCATGGATGAGCTGAGCGCCTGCAAGGCCGACCTTCCCGAGCCTGCCGCAAAAATTTATGACAGCCTGCTGACCCTGCAAGCGCAGCAGAACTAATTCAATGAGGTGATCTTATGCTGGATATCAAACGAATCAAGGAAAATCCCGAGGCCGTCAAGGCCGGTCTTCGTGCAAAGGAGGTCGACTGCGACGCGCAGGTCGACCGCATTCTCGAGCTGGACGCCAAGCGCCGCGCGCTGATTCTCTCGACCGAGACGGACAAGGCCGAGCAGAACCGCGTCTCCAAGGAGATTCCGATGAAGAAAAAGGCGGGCGAGGACGTCGCGCCGATCTTCAAGCGCATGGCCGAGCTGAAGGCGCAGATCGCCGAGAACGACAAGGCGCTCGGCGACGTCGAGGCCGAGTATCGCACGCTGATGCTGAGCCTTCCGAACCTGCCCGACCCCGACCTGAAGCCCGGCGGCAAGGAGAACAACGAGCCGCTGCGCTACTACGGCAAGCCGCATTCCTTCGACTTTGAGCCGAAGCATCACGTCGACCTCTGCACCGACCTCGGCCTGATCGACTATGAGCGCGGCACGAAGCTGGCCGGCTCGGGCTTCTGGATGTACCGCGGCATGGGCAGCCGTCTGGAATGGGCGCTGCTGAACTATTTCATCGACCAGCATCTGGCCGACGGCTACGAGATGGTCGTGCTGCCGCTGATGCTCGAGTACCGCTGCGGTGAGACGGCAGGGCAGTTCCCGAAATTCGCCGACGAGGTCTATAAGATTGAAAACCCGACCGACGACCGGATGCACTTCATGCTCCCGACGGCCGAGACCGCGCTGGCCAGCCTGCACCGCGACGAAATCCTCGCCGAGTCCGATCTGCCGCACAAGCTCTTTGCCTATACGCCGTGCTTCCGCCGCGAAGCGGGCAGCCACCGCGCCGACGAGCGCGGCATGGTGCGCGGCCATCAGTTCAACAAGGTCGAGATGTTCCAGTATTGCCTGCCGGAGAAATCCGACGAGGCCTTCGAGGAGCTGGTCACCAAGGCCGAAAACCTTGTCAAGGGTCTGGGCTTCCATTTCCGCACCGTGAAGCTTGCGGCGGGCGACTGCTCGGCCTCCATGGCGCGCACCTATGACATTGAAATTCAAATTCCGTCCATGAACGGCTATAAGGAGGTCTCCTCCGTCTCGAACGCCCGCGATTATCAGGCGCGGCGCGGCAACATCCGTTTCCGCCGCGAGGCGACCGGCAAGACCGAGTTCGTCCACACGCTCAACGGCTCCGGCCTCGCGACCTCGCGCATTTTCCCGGCCATGGTCGAGCAGAACCAGCGCGCCGACGGCTCCGTTGTCGTGCCCGAGGTGCTGCGCAAATATCTCGGCGGTCTGGAAATCCTCGAGAAGAAATAATCGGGGGGCGGCTCGATGGTAACGGTTCACAATGAGGGATATTTCCTTGAAAACGGGCGGCTGATCGCCGCATCGCAGAGCGCGCGCATCCCCGCAGAGGGCAAAAAGCGCACAATCAGCTACGGCATTTTGCAGGCGCACAACACCTCCGGCGATTCCGAGCGCCTGCGCATCCGCTTCGACGCAATGGCCTCGCACGACATCACCTATGTCGGCATCATCCAGACGGCGCGCGCCTCGGGTCTGGAGCGCTTTCCGCTGCCCTATGTGCTGACGAACTGCCACAATTCGCTCTGCGCCGTCGGCGGCACGATCAACGAGGACGACCACGTCTTCGGCCTGTCGGCCGCGAAGCGCTACGGCGGCGAATTCGTCCCGGCGCATCAGGCCGTCATCCACAGCTATATGCGCGAGATGTACGCGGGCGGCGGACGCATGATCCTCGGCTCGGACTCGCACACGCGCTACGGCGCCTACGGCACGATGGCAATCGGCGAGGGCGGCCCGGAGCTGGTCAAGCAGCTCCTTGAAAAGACCTATGACATTGCTTATCCGCGTGTGGTCGGCGTGCACCTGACCGGTAAGCCCCGCGCGGGCGTCGGCCCGCAGGACGTCGCGCTGGCGCTGATCGGCGCGACCTTCCGCGCCGGAACGGTCAAAAACAGCGTGATGGAGTTCTTCGGCGACGGCATCGCGAGCCTCGAGATGGACTACCGCAACGGCATCGACGTCATGACCACCGAGACGAGCTGCCTGACCTCGGTCTGGCAGACCGACGACACCGTGCGCCGCAGCCTTACCGCGCACGGCCGCGCCGAGGCCTATCGCGCGCTCGCGCCGCAGGACGGCGCATATTACGATGCGCTCATCGAGGTCGACCTCAGCCGCGTCGAGCCGATGATCGCGCTGCCCTTCCACCCGTCGAATGCCTACACGATCCGCGAATTCAACGAGAACGCCGCCGACCTGCTGCACGCGGTCGACGAGGCGACGCCCTCGGCGCTCGGCCTGAAAAAACAGCCGGAATCCCTGCTGAAGAAGCTCAAAAACGGCAGGTTCTACGCCGATCAGGGCGTCATTGCAGGCTGCTCCGGCGGTACCTATCAAAATCTGCTCCGCACGGCCGAGATCCTGCGCGGGCGCGCCCTCGGCGACGACCGCTTCTGGCTCTCGTGCTACCCGGCCAGCCAGCCGGTCATGATGGAGCTGATGCGCACGGGCGCGCTGACCGACCTGATGGCCGCCGGCGCCTCGATCCGCAGCGCGTTCTGCGGGCCGTGCTTCGGCGCGGGAGATGTCCCGGCCAACGGCGCGTTCTCCCTGCGCCATTCGACGCGCAACTTCCCGAACCGAGAAGGCTCGAAGCCCTCGGACGGGCAGGCGGCCTATGTCGCGCTCATGGATGCGCGCTCGATTGCGGCCTCCGCGCTCAACGGCGGCGCGATCACCCCGGCGACCGAGCTGGAATGGCTCGAAAGCGACCCGGCGGAGGTCGATTATGTGTTCAATCCCGCGCCCTACAGCCGCGTTTATCACGGCGTCGGGCGTCCGCAGCCCGAGGAGCCGCTGGTGTTCGGCCCGAACATTGCCGACTGGCCGGAGCAGATCGCTCTGCCGGAAAACCTGCTGCTGACGGTCGCCTCGGCGATCTATGATCCCGTCACGACCACGGACGAGCTGATCCCGTCCGGCGAGACGTCGTCCTACCGCAGCAATCCGCTGCGCCTGAGCGAATTTGCCCTGAGCCGCAAGGATCCAGCCTATGTCGGCCGCGCCAAGGCCGTGCGGGAGCAGGAGCAAAAGCGCCGTGCCGACCCGGAAAGCGTCGATCTCGGGGAATTCGACCCGAAAACGACCGGTCTCGGCAGCGCCGTGATGGCGATCCGCCCCGGCGACGGCTCGGCGCGCGAGCAGGCGGCGAGCTGCCAGCGTGTGCTCGGCGGCGCGGCGAACCTCTGCGAGGATTTTGCGACGAAGCGCTACCGCAGCAACGTCATCAACTGGGGCATGGTGCCCTTCACGGTCGACCGCATCGCCGACTACAACATGCAGCCCGGCGACCGGCTCTATGTTCCGGGCATCCGCGCGGCGCTGCTGGGCGAGGCCGACCGCGTCGAGGCCGTCCTGATGCAGGGCGACGCGCGCAAGCCGATCACGCTCAAGCTCGAGCGCCTCACGCGCGAGGAGCGCGACATTCTCCTCGCAGGCTGCCTCATCAACTATTACGCGAAATAATTGGTATCCTTATAAAATCGGTAGGTTTTCGACGAAAACCTACCGATTTTTTGCACAGGACTGTTCAAAAAAGTCCGGACAGCAGTTGAAACGGGCAAGCTGTCCCGTACATGGAATCGGGTATCGCGTGCCGCATCTCGGCTCGTGCTCCCTTTCGTCGTTCCGGGATGCCATACCTATAACTTTAAGATTGCCGCGTCGCTTCGCTCCTCGCAATGACACGAAATTGGAACGTTTGTCTTTATACTAGAATCTGTTAAAAAGCTTGAAGAGCTTTTTATAGCGCCAGCGGCGCGTCAGATTCTGCATGAGACGGCGCAGCGTGCATTCGCACGATGCGAGTGTGCAAAGCACACGGGATTTTTGATTAAATATTTTAATCAAAAATCAGTATTAGAAAACAACCGTTTTGGTCGGATGCAGCCGTTTTCAATCAAAACCAGCGTCCCGTTTTTTCGCAAAACCGATCAAGTTTGTCATTGCGAGGAGGGCGCATGTGCGCCCGACGCGGCAATCTTTGACGCACCGGCACAGCATCCCGTAACAAAATATGGAGAAATGTAACAAAATGAGCAAAAACAACACGAGGCGTCGCAGTTTGCCTCGTGTTTCATATTATAATGGGTCACTTTTTGTCCTGTGTTACATGTATCACTTCTCACTCCGTGCTCCCGTGCTTCGCCACGGAATGCCATACCTATAACTTTAAGATTGCCGCGTCGCTTCGCTCCTCGCAATGACAAAAAATGGTAGGTTTCTTCAAAAAACCTACCATTTTGGCAACTAATATATTTAAATTTGTCGCGGAGCGAGACCATCATAGTACCCCTTTGAGGTGCTATATCATACGGCCGCAAGGTCGTATATCATATGCGCAAGCATATATCACACAGCGGAGCTGTATATCATTGTGCAGCCTCGCCCGCATTTCTCATGCGCAGTACTTTCCCTTCCTCGAAGCGCAAATTTCATTGCGCGGCCGGCTTCGCCTCCACGCCGTCGGCACGGAGGGCGGTCGGCGTGACGATCCGGATCTGATTGTGCAGAGCCTCGCCGCGCAGATAGACCTTCACGCCGTTGCGGGCGTGGCCGGTGAAAAAGCCGTCCTCGAGCTGCTCGAACAGCACCTCCTGCGGCTTGCCGAGCAGCGCTGTGTCATAGCGCTCGCGCAGCGTCCGCGCGAGCTCGCCAGCCTTGGCCGCGCGTTCCTCCTTCTCGGCGCGCGTAAGCTGGCCGGGCATGGACGCGGCGGGCGTGCCGGGTCGGCGCGAATAGGGGAAGACGTGCATCGCGGCAAAGCCGCAGCGCTCGGCAAAGGCCAGCGATTCGGCAAATTCCGCCTCCGTCTCGCCGGGGAAGCCGACGATCATATCCGTCGTGACGGCGCAGCCCGGAAAGGCCGCGTTCAGCAGCTCCACGCTCTGAAAATACCGCGCGGAGTCGTATTTCCGGTGCATCCGGCGCAGGACGCCGTCGCTGCCGCTCTGCATACTCAGATGGAACTGCGGGCAGAGGTTTTCGCAAGCCGAGAGCCGACGGCAGAATTCCCCGTTGACCGTGCGCGGCTCAAGCGAGCCGAGACGCACGCGCACCTGCGGCACGGCGCGGCAAACGGCCTCGACAAGGTCGACCAGCCTGCTGCCGTCCTTGAAATCCCAGCCCCATGAGGCGATCTCTATGCCCGTCAGGACGATCTCGCGATAGCCGTCGGCCGCCAGCCCCTCGGCCAGCGCCACGGCGCGCGCCAGCGGCAGCGAACGCACCGGCCCGCGCGCGTAGGGAATGATGCAGTAGGTGCAGAAATTGCAGCAGCCGTCCTGCACCTTGAGCATCGCGCGCGTGCGCGCGGCAAGCCCGCCGGCCGGAAGCTCCTCGAATTCGCGGCGGCGCAGCGCCTCGTCGACGGCGACGATCGGTGCCCGTTCGCGCGCCGCGTGCAGCAGATTCTGCAAAAACGCCTCACGGCCGCCGCTCCCGCCGATCACGTCGACATCCAGCGCGCGCACCTCGTCGCTCCTGAGCTGCGCATAGCAGCCGCAGACGCCGAGCACGGCGTTCGGATTTTCGCGGCGCAGCCGGCGGATCAGCGTCCGATTCTTCCGGTCGGCCACGGCCGTGACGGTGCAGGTGTTCACGATCAGCAAGTCGCAGTCCCGGTCGGCCTGCTCGTGCCCGAGCGCGAGGAGCTGCCGCTCCAGCGCCTGCGTTTCATATTGATTGACCTTGCAGCCAAGCGTGTAACATTGAAATTTCATTGTGCGCTCCAACCTTCTTGTTTCTGCCTACCATTGTAGCAGATTTTTCAGAAAAGGGAAAGTCTTTTTCTCGCCGTCCGGGCATATGCTTGTACCAAACCGGGAAAGGATGGGGTTCATATGGTCAAACGGATATGCGCAATGCTGCTGGCCGCCGCGCTGCTGGCGGCGTTTCTGCCGCATACGGCGGCGGTTGAGGTCGAGATTCCGGCGCCCTCGGCCGTCCTGATGGACGCGGCGACCGGAACGGTGCTGATCGAAAAAAACGCGCACGAGCGTCTTGCCCCGGCGTCCGTGACGAAGATCATGACGCTGCTGCTCGTCATGGAGGCGCTCGACGAGGGGCGGATCACGATGGACGACATGGTCACGACCTCAGAGGCCGCGGCGGCAAAGGGCGGCAGTCAGGTTTATCTGGAGGTCGGCGAGCAGATGAGCATGGATGAGATGCTCAAAAGCGTGGTCGTCAGCTCGGCCAACGACTGCGCGACGGCGCTTGCCGAGCATGTCGCCGGAAGCGAGGCGGCGTTTGTCGAGCGAATGAACGCGCGCGCGGCCGAGCTTGGGATGCAGGACACGCATTTTGTCAACTGCACCGGCCTCGACGACGCGCCGGACGCCGCCGAGCATCTGACGAGCGCTTATGACATCGCGGTCATGTCGCGCGAGCTTTTGAAGCATGACCGCATCCGCAGCTACACGACGATCTGGATGGACACGGTGCGCAACGGTCAGTTCGGCCTCTCGAACACGAACAAGCTCGTGCGCTTTTACAAGGGCACGACCGGCCTGAAGACCGGCTACACCTCGTCGGCTGGGCACTGCCTCTCAGCCTCGGCCGAGCGCGACGGGCTGGAGCTGATCGCCGTCGTGCTGCATTGCGCCAGCTCGGCCGACCGCTTCACCTCTGCCAAGGCGCTGCTGGATCACGGCTTCGCAAATTATGCCCTCGTGCAGACCGAGCCGGACGAGGCGCTGCCGCCGCTGCGCGTCCGCCTCGGCACGCAGACCGCGCTCACGCCGGTCTTGCAGGACAGCGCGCCGCTGCTGACCAAAAAGGGCGCGCAGATCGAAAAAACAGTCGAGCTGCCGGAGGAGCTTGACGCGCCGCTCCAAAGCGGCCAGCAGCTCGGCACGCTGACGATCACGTCCGACGGGCAGACCCTCGCGCAGGTCGCGATCATCACGCCGGAGGCCGTTCCGCGGCTGAGCTGGTGGCAGCTCACAATGCGTCTGCTCCAGCGCCTCTGCATGGCGGGGGAATAGACCGCCGAACGGCACAAAAAACCGGGACTGCCGCATTCAGACGCGGCAGTCCCGGTTCCGATGCACAGCGCTGTGCAAAAATCACGGATTTTTTTCCACAGCCATCATCTTGTCAATGCGGCGCTGGTGGCGGCCGCCCTCAAACTCGGCGTGCAGCCAGGTGTCGACGATCTGAAGCGCCAGCTTCTCGCCGACGATGCCCTGACCGAGCGCCATCATGTTGGTGTTATTGTGGTTGCGGCAGAGCTTGGCCGAGACCGTGTCGCTCAGCAGCGCACAGCGGATGCCGTTGACCTTGTTGGCCGTGATGGAGATGCCGATGCCGGTCGTGCAGACCAGAATGCCGCGCTCACACGCGCCGGACGCGACGGCGCGCGCCGCCGGGATTGCAAAATCGGGATAGTCGCAGCTGTCGGTCGAGTTCGTGCCGAAGTCGACGACCTCGTGCCCCTGCTCAAGCAGGTGCGCCTTGATCGCGTTTTTCAGCTGCAAGCCGCCGTGGTCGCAGCCCATGGAAATTTTCATTGGAAATGCCTCCTAAAATTAAAAAGTCATCGTGAAGATCAAACAGACCGCGATGCCGGCCGCAAAGAGAACCGGCGCGGCGAATTTACGTTTTCTGGCAAGCCCCGCCCAGACGCGTCCGAGGGGAAGCACCGCCGGCAGCAGCAGATACAGCGCGTAGGGCACGCCGCAGAGCCACAGCGCCAGCACCGGCAGGGGCAGCAGCAGCGCGGGCAGGCAGACGATCTCGCGCCGGAACAGGAAGCCGTGCGCCGCCGTCAGCCATGCGGCCAGGCCGAGCAAGAGCACCGTCGCGTCGAACAGCGTCGGCGTCGGGGGCGCGAAGCAATGCAGGCAGCTGCTGAGGAAGCGCAGCATCTCGGACGGAAGTGCAATGTAATAGTTAACCGTCCAGAAGTCCTCCGGCTCGAGCCCGCCGAGCATGAGGCGCAGGGTCGTGACAACGGCCGCCGTGAAGAGCACGAGCAGCAGCGTCAGGACGATCGAAACAGCGAGCTTTCCGCCGCGCTGCCCCTCCACACCCGTGCGCCAGCGGTAGCACTGCGTGACCGCATAGGCGATTATGTAAAGCGGAAAAAACCAGAGCATCTCCGGCAGGATCACAACGCTCAGGCTATAGGCCAGCGCGGTCGGGACGAGCCAGAATGCGTGGAAGAACAGCGGCTGGTCGCCGGGCGCGGTCATCCAGAAGCTCAGGAAGAACAGCGACAGCGCCAGAAAGGCCGTGGCCTCCGTGCCGAAGGTCTGAAGCCCGGAGAGCGCCGCGACGCAGAGCGCCGCGAGGGGGCTGCCCCACATCAGGCGCGTCAGCAGGTAGGCCATCACGCCGAGCAGCGCCGGGTAGCCGAGGCTGCGCGCTGCCGCCTTGAGCCAGGAGACGGACAGAAACACCGTCGACGTGCGCAGCGCCGCCGCGCCGAGGCACAGCCCGGCCGCGCACAGCCCCGCGACCGCGCAGAACAGCAGGTCCATCCATTGCAGCGCATAGATCCGGTAGGCGGTGAATCTGGGCGGATCGATGCTGCGCATCCAATCCGTGCTGCCGGGGCTGGGCTTGCGCGCCAGACGGTACATCGGGAAAAGCAGCACGGCCAGCGCCAGCGCGAGAACAGGCAGCGCCAGATAGACCGGCCGGTCAAGCAGTGCATTCAAAAGTTGTTGCATGGCATAGCCTCCGGATCGAATTTCAAAATTGGGATCGCTCAGCGCGCCTTGGTGATCGGCGTCGAGCGCTCCTGCAGCTCCTGCAAATAGAGGATGATCTGATTGCTGACGAGCCAGCCGCGCTCGGTCAGGCGCCAGCGGTCGCGCGTCATCTCGGTCAGTCCCTTGGTCTGGAGCTTCTGCATGGCCTCCTCGATCGGCGCGAAGGGCAGCAGGAAGTGACGCTCATATTCGCGGGCGTTGATGCCCTGCGCGATGCGCAGACGCAGCATCAGGTATTCCCCGGCGCGCTCGCGCTGCGGGATCGGGTCGCATTCCGAGAGAATGACGCCGCGCTTCCTGATGCCTTCGCAATAGCCCTTGAGGTCGCGGACGATCGTGAAGCGCTTGCCGTCGTAGTCGCTGGCGGCAGTCGGGCCGAAGCCGATGTATTCGCCGCCCGTCCAATATTTCAGATTGTGCTTGCATTCGAAGCCCTTTTTCGCCCAGTTCGAGATCTCATAGTGCTCGTAGCCGTGCGTTTGCAGCAGCTCGCAGGCCGCCAGATACATATCGGCCTGCTGATCGTCGCTGGGCAGGTTCGCGGTGTCCTGATACGTCCAGAGCGGGGTGTTCGGCTCGACCTTGAGGCCGTAGCAGGAGATATGCTCCGGGCGCATCCGGATGATGCGCTCGACGGTCTGTTTCCAGCTCTCAAGCGTCTGGCCGGGCAGACCGTACATCAGGTCGAGCGAGATGTTCGCGAAGCCGGCCTTGCGCGCCTTGTCCATGGCCTGCCGCGCCTGCTCAAAGGTATGCGGCCGGCCGATTTTTTTGAGAATTTCGTTGTCGTCGGACTGCACGCCGATGGAGAGCCGGTTGAAGCCCGCGCGCAGCATCCGCCGCAGCCCCATGGGCGTCAGGCTCTCGGGGTTCGCCTCGAGCGAGATCTCCGCGTCGACGCCGATGCGGAAGGAGCGCTGCAGCTCGTCGAGAATTTTTTCGAGATTTTCCGCGCCGAAATAGCTCGGCGTGCCGCCGCCGAAATAGACGCTGTCGACCAGATGCTCGGTCGAAAGCTGTCCGGCCTCGCGGATGTGGTCGGCCAGAGCCTGCAAATAGTCGTCGGTCGTGCGCTGGTCGCACGCGCCGGGCAGGGAATAGAAGTCGCAGTATTCACATTTGCTCTTGCAGAAGGGAATGTGGACATAAACGCCGAGGCGCTTATCCTGCGTCTGTTTTCCGAGGAAAAATGCCATTGCTCTGCCTCCTTAGCTGCGGCTCAGACCGCGCGCCTCCAGAAATTTCACGAGGTCGTCGACCGTTCCGCCGCCGATGCCCCTCTTTTCGACAAAGAACCAGTTGTCGCGCGAGCGGCGCAGGAGGAGCAGATGCTCCGTCTCGGCGATGCGCGAGAGGGCGGAATAGCCCTCGACGGTGATATCGTCGTTTTCCTTCAGGGTCTGCGCGAGGTTGTGGGGGTAAAATTCCGTCTCAAGCGTCAGGCAATCCGTGCCGTACTGCCGACGGATGCCCGCCTCCCAGCGCTGCAGAGCCTTTTTCGGGGCGGTGAATTTGTTATAGAGCAGGAAGACCATCGTCAGCGCCAGCACGACCAGCATAAACAGGTTGTTTTTGTTGCCGGTGGCGATGAGCTGCCAGACCAGCACGCCCGCCATCAGCGCGATCACGCCGAAGCAGATCCAGCTGACCACCGTCGTGGCCTTTGGCGTGAGCGCCTTGGCGGCCTCCTGCTGCATTGCGGCGTTCAGACGGGTCGTGGCCGTGAAAACCGGCCGATCCTGCACTTCCTCGAGTTGTTCGGTTTCAGGATTCATGGCTTACTCCTTTGTCTCTTCTGTTTCTTCGGAGGCCGCCTCCGTGCTTTGCAGGGAGATCACGCGGTTCTCCTCCTCGACACGCATCAGGATCACACCCTGCGTGTCGCGGCCATAGATGCTGATGCCGGAGACGGGCATACGGATCACGACGCCGCCCGACTCGACCAGCAGCACGTCCTCGTCCTCGCCGACCACGGCCGCGCCCGCGACCGGGCCGGTCTTCTCGGTCAGACGATAGTTCTTCATGCCCTTGCCGCCGCGGCTCTGCACGGCGTCGCCGCGCAGATAGCTCTCGACCGGGGTGCGTTTGCCGTAGCCGTTCTCGGTGACGGTCAGCAGAGTCTTGCCCTCCTCGGCGACCGTCGCGCCGACGACGCAGTCGTCCTCGCCGAGGCGGATGCCGCGCACGCCCGCGGCCATGCGGCCCATGCAGCGCACGTCCTGCTCGTTGAAGCAGATGGCCATGCCGCCGCGCGTCGCCAGCAGGACGTTGTCCTCGCCGGTGGTCTTGAAGACGGCGATCAGCTCGTCGCCCTCGTCGAGCGTCAGCACGCGGATGCCGGCCTTGCGGGCGGTGTAGATGTCAGAAAGCTGCATCCGCTTGACCGTGCCGCCGCGCGTGACCATCATCAGATACTCCGTCTCGGAGAATTCGCGCGTCAGCAGCATCGCCGTGACCGTCTCGCCCTGCTCGAGCGGCAGGACGTTGACGATGTTCGTGCCGCGCGCGGCGCGCCCGGCCTCGGGGATCAGATAGCCCTTGCGGCGGTGTACGCGTCCGAGGTTCGTGAAGAACAGTAGGTAATCGTGCGTAGATGCAATGTAAAGATTCTTAACATAGTCCTCATCCTTGAGGTTCTGGCCGTTCACGCCGCGGCCGCCGCGCCGCTGGGCGCGGTAGGTGTCGACCGGCAGGCGCTTGATGTAGCCCGCGTTCGACAGCGTGAAGCAGCACGTCTCCTCCTCGATCAGGTCCTCGTCGTCGATCTCGTCCTCGACCTCCTGAATTTCGGTCAGGCGGCCGTCGCCGTATTTGTCGCGGATGGCCGTCAGCTCGTCCTTGACGATCTGCTTGACCAGATTCATGTCGCCGAGCACCTGCAAATAGTAGGCGATTTTCTTCTCCAGCTCGGCATATTCGGCCTTGAGCTTGTCCTCCTCCAGACCCTGCAAGCGCTTGAGCTGCATGTCCAGAATGGCCTGCGCCTGAATTTCGCTGAGGCTGAAGCGCTCCATCAAGCGCTCCTTTGCGTCGTCATATGCGCTGCGGATGATGCGAATGACCTCGTCGATGTTCGCCTGCGCGATCAGCAGACCCTCGAGCAGATGCGCGCGCTCCTGCGCCTTTTTCAGGTCGAATTTCGTGCGCCGGATGACCACGTCCTCCTGATGCGCCAGATATTCGTCCAGAATTTCGCGCAGATTCAGCACCTTCGGCTGGCTCTGGTTCTTAACGAGCGCCAGCATATTGGCCGAGAACGTCGTTTGAAGTGACGTCTGCGCGAACAGGCGGTTGAGCACGACCTGCGCGTTGGCCTCGCGCTTCAGCTCAATGACGATGCGCATACCGTTGCGGTCGGATTCGTCGCGGATGTCGGAGATGCCCTCGAGCCGCTTTTCGTTGACCTGATCGGCCATGCTCTTGATGAGCATCCGCTTGTTGACCTGATAGGGGATCTCCGTGACGATGATGCGCTGGCGGTTCTGACCGAATTCCTCGATCTCGGTGCGGGCGCGCATCGTGATGCGCCCCTTGCCGGTGGCGTACATGCTGCGGATACCCGCGCGGCCGAGGATCAGCCCCTTCGTCGGGAAGTCCGGCCCCTGAATGTGCTCCATAAGGTCGTAGACCGTGGCCTCCGGATTGTCCAGCACGCAGAGGCAGGCGTTGATGACCTCCGTCAGGTTGTGCGGCGGGATGTTCGTGGCCATGCCGACGGCGATGCCGGACGAGCCGTTGACCAGCAGGTTCGGGAAGCGGCAGGGCAGCACGCGCGGCTCCTTGCGCGTCTCGTCAAAGTTCGGATCCCAGTCGACCGTGTCCTTCTCGAGGTCGCGGAGCATCTCGTTGGAAATTTTCGACAGTCTGGCCTCCGTGTAACGGTAGGCCGCAGGGGGGTCGCCGTCGACGGAGCCGAAGTTGCCGTGGCCGTCGACGAGCATATAGCGCATGGAAAAATCCTGCGCCAGACGCACGAGCGCGTCATAGACCGAGGCGTCGCCGTGCGGGTGATACCGACCCAGCACGTCGCCGACGCAGGTCGCGGATTTCTTAAATGGTTTGTCAGATGTCAGATTATCTTCATACATGGCGTAAAGTATGCGCCGATGCACCGGCTTTAAGCCGTCGCGCACGTCGGGGAGCGCGCGTCCGATGATGACGGACATGGCATACTCCATGTAGCTTGTCTTCATTTCGTGGACAAGCTCCGACGTGACGATCGCCTGATCGGGATAGCGAATATCCTCAGGCTTGTAGTCCTTTTTATGCGCCAAAGCGGTTCCTCCTTGTTTCAGAGATCACATGCTCGATCAGTAATCGAGGTTCGCGACATATTTCGCGTTCTGCTCGATGTATTCCTTGCGCGGCTCGACCTTTTCGCCCATGAGCAGCGCGAAGATGGAATCGGCCTTGACGGCGTCCTCCATTTCGATGCGCTTGAGCGTGCGGCGCTCGGGGTCCATGGTCGTCTCCCAAAGCTCATGCGGGTTCATCTCGCCCAAGCCCTTGAAGCGCGAAATGTCGACCTTCGCGTTGGGATTGTCGGCGCGCAGCTCGGCGGAGATGCGGTCGCGCTCCTCGTCGGAGAAGGCGACGCGGGTCATCTTGCCGCGTGTCAGCTTGAAGAGCGGCGGCATGGCCGAGTAGACATAGCCCTGCTCGATCAGCGGCCGCATATAGCGGAAGAAGAAGGTCAGCATCAGCGTGCGGATGTGGCTGCCGTCGACATCGGCATCGGCCATGATGACGATCTTGTGATAGCGCAGCTTGTCGAGGTTGAATTCCTCGCCGATGCCCGCGCCGAGCGCGGTAATGACGGGCTGCAATTTATCGTTGCCGATGACCTTGTCCTCGCGCACGCGCTCGACGTTGAGCATCTTGCCCCAGAGCGGCAGGATCGCCTGAAAACGCGAGTCTCTGCCCTGCGTGGCAGAGCCGCCTGCCGAGTCGCCCTCGACGATGTAAAGCTCGGTGAGGGAGGGATCGGTCTCGTTGCAGTCGCGGAGCTTGTCCGGCATGGCCGCGCCGCCGAGCGCGGTCTTTCTGCGGATGGATTCGCGCGCCTTGCGCGCAGCCTCGCGGGCGCGGTTGGCCATCATGGCCTTGTCGAGCACGATGCGCGCCGAGGCGGGGTTCTCCTCAAGGTAGGTTGCAAGCTGACTGGACACAATGCTGTCGACGAGCGTGCGGATATAGGCGTTGCCGAGCTTCTGCTTGGTCTGCCCCTCGAACTGCGCCTCGGGCAGCTTCACCGAGATCACGACGGTCAGACCCTCGCGGCAGTCCTCGCCGGAGACCTTGTCGTCACCCTTGATGATGCCGTATTTTGTTCCGTAAGCGTTCAAAACACGCGTCAGAGCCGCCTTGAAGCCCGTCTCATGCATACCGCCCTCGGGCGTGTGGATGTCGTTTGCGAAGGACACCACGACCTCGTTATAGCCGTCGTTATATTGCATGGCGATTTCTGCCACGGAGTCGTCCTTGCGGCCGGACATATAGATCACGTCCTCCTGGATTGCGTTCTTGTTCCGGTTGATCCAGCGGACAAACTCGCGGATGCCGCCCTCGTAGCACATGGAATCCGACGGGCCGTCCTCGGTGCGGGCGTCGCGGATGGAGATCTTCAGGCCGGCGTTCAGGAAGGCCTGCTCGCGCATCCGCGTGTGCAGGATCTCATAGTCATATTCCGTCGTGTCGAACATCTCGGGGTCGGGCTTGAAGGTGACGCTCGTGCCGTGGCGGTCGGTCTTGCCGATGATGCGCATTTCCTGCGTGATCGCGCCGCGCGCGAATTTCATCTGATAGATGCTGCCGTCCTTATGCACCTCGACCTCGAGCCACTCGCTCAGCGCGTTGACGACGGACGCGCCGACGCCGTGCAGACCGCCGGAGACCTTGTAGCCGCCGCCGCCAAATTTGCCGCCGGCGTGCAGCACGGTGTAGACGACCTCGAGCGCCGGCCGGCCGGTCTGCGCCTGAATGTCCACGGGGATGCCGCGGCCGTCGTCGGTGACGGTGATCGTGTTGCCGGGGTTGATCGTCACGGTGATGTGCTTGCAATAGCCCGCGAGCGCCTCGTCGATGGCGTTATCGACGATCTCATAGACCAGGTGGTGCAGACCGCTCGACGAGGTCGAGCCGATGTACATGCCCGGCCGCTTGCGCACGGCCTCCAGACCCTCGAGCACTTGGATTTGTGACGCGTCATATTCCTGCTCAACGGTCGTATTCATAAGTTCTTCGCCCATTTTTACTGTCTCCTTACCTACCTACTACTCAATAATACCTCAAGGCTTAATCAAGCCTATCCATAAATACAGCATAAAACTGTAAAATTGCCTTGTTTCATGCAATCCTTCAGAAAAATTATTTCGTTCTCCGGTCGATGGCGGCGGTGTTGAACTGCGTCAGATAGACGCGCTCCATGCCCAGCTCCTGCGTGAGCACGAAGCTCTTCGGCAGCTCGCCGGAGACGTCGATCACAACGCCGTGCTGCTCCGCCTCGCTCAGAAAGCGCCGCGTATGGCGCGAGGTCGTCGTATTATCCAGATCAAAAATACCGATAATACTCCGGTCGCGAACGGCCATATCGCCGCCGATTCCGACATACATGCAGCTTTTCCTCCCAAAACGCGCTCAGACGCGGACGCGCCCGTCCTCGACGAAAAGCACCTGTCCCAGCTCGGTCAGCCGGTCAGTCTCGCAGCAGGTGATGAAAACCTGCCCGTCGCGGAGGCGGTTGAGCACGAAATCCTGCCTCCCGGCGTCCAGCTCGCTGAGCACATCGTCGAGCAGCAGCACGGGTGTCTCGCCGCAGTCGCGCTTCATCAGCTCGCGCTCGGCGAGCTTGAGCGAGATCGTCGCGGTGCGCGTCTGCCCCTGCGAGGCAAACTGCGCCATAGGCAGGCCGTTCAGCGCGGCCTCGAAATCGTCCTTGTGCGGCCCGGAGAGGCACTGCCGGCTGTCCAGCTCGGCGCGCGCGTGGCTGCTCATATGCGCCTCCAGCTCGGCGCGGAGCTGTTCGAGCGGCGCAAAGGGATCGGTCACGGTCGAGACCGTGTGATATTGCAGCGTAAGCTGCTCCCGATCGCCGGAAAATTCCTTGTGATATTGCTCCGCGATCTCCCCGAGCGCCCGCAGATACCGCGCGCGGTAGGAGATCAGCAGCACGCCGATCTGCACCATGCGCCGGTTGAACTCCGGCAGCACGGCCAGCATGGAGGGGTTCTCCTCCTGCTCGCGCAGGAGCGCGGCCTTCTGGTCGAGCAGGCGCGTATATTCGGCCAGCGCGGCGTCATAATTCGGCCGAAGCTGACAGATCACGTTATCGAGCATTTTTCGCCTCGGCTGCGCGCCCTTTTTCAGAACGAGCAGATCCTCCGGGCAGAACAGCACGCTGTTCAGCACGCCGGCGATGCCCGCGGCGGTCTTCTGCCTGACGCCGTTGAGAAAGAGCTGACGCGGCCGCCGCCCGGCAAAGAGCACGGCGCGAAGCGTCTGCTCCCGCTCCTGCGAGAACAGCTTCGCCGAAAGCTCGGCATATTCCGCGCCGAAGCGGATCAGCTCCTGCTCCCGGCGCGTGCGGAAGGCGCGGCCGGTGGAGAGATAGCCGATGGCCTCGAGCAGGTTCGTCTTGCCGTTGGCGTTGTCGCCGACGAGCAGATTGACCCCCGGCACAAATTCGACCGTCGTCTCCTCGTAATTGCGAAAGCCGTTCAGGTAAAGCTCGTTCAGCCGCATACCACCGTGAACTCCGCGCCGTCAAAGCGCACGCGGTCGCCGGGCACGAGCTTTTTGCCGCGCATGGTGCACGGTTCGCCGTTGACGAAAACCTCGCCGTTCTGGATGAAATTTTTTGCCATTCCGCCGGAGGGCACGGCGTTCGCTAGCTTCAAAAACGCCTCCAGCTTGATAAATTCCGTGTGGATCGGCACGGAGACAGACTCCTCCCCGACCCTGCGCACGCGAACCTTCATAAATAACGCTCCTTAATGTAATCTAACGGGAAGAACCATATAGGCGTAATCCTGCTTCTCGTCGACCGGCGTGAAAACGATCGGGCTGAGGCCGTTTTGCAGCTCCAGCGTCGTCTCCTCGGTCGGGATCGCGCGCAGCGCGTCGAGCAGATAGCGGCAGTTGAAGCCGATCTCCAGCTCCCCGCCGTTTCCGGCGACCGGGCAGGTGTCGTGGGCGCTGCCGATCGTGTTGACGGTGCGGAAATCCGCGACGTTGTCGCTGAAAACGCAGCGCACCGGGCTTTTGATCTTCTCCGAGACGATCAGGCTGACGCGCTCGATTGCGGCGGTGAGCGTCGCGACGTTAGCGGTCAGAATCGTCTCGTTATTGGACGGAACAACGCGCCGCCAATCGATGAATTCGCCCTCGAGCACGCGGCAGACCAGTGTCGCGCCGCCGATGTGGAAGAGGATGTGCTTCTCGCCGAGGATGAAGGTCATCGGCTCGTCGCTGTCCTCAAGGATTTTTTCTACCTCGCGCAGACCCGTCGCGGGTACGACGAATTTCATCTCGCGGCCGATCGGCTCGGGGCTGTGCCAGGTGCGGCGCGCCAGCCGGAAGCTGTCCACCGCGACCATGGTGATCGTTTCGTTATTTACCTCGATCAGGCAGCCGGTATGGATCGGCCGCGCCTGATTCTCCGAAACGGAGAAGATCGTCCCGCCGATCATCTCGCGCAGCGCGCTCTGCGGCATCTGCACGCCCTTTCCGGCGTTGACGTCGGGCAGCTCGGGATAGTCTTCGGCGTCCATGGCGGTAATTTTAAAGGACGAACCGCCGCCCTTGATGGAGACCTGAAGCTCCGGATCGACGGAGACCGTGACCATATCGTCCGGCAGCTTGCGCACGATGTCGAAGAAGAGGCGCGCCGGCATGACGCAGACGCCCTCCTCGCGGACGTCGGCCGCAACATCGACGGTGATGCCGGTTTCGAGGTTGAAGCCGGTGAGCTGAACGCCGAGACCGGCGCGCAGCAGGATGCCCTCGAGGCACGGAATCGCGCTCTTCGGGGCGACGGTGCGTCCCGCCACGGAGATGGCGGAGACGAGCAGCGCTTTTTCACAGGTAAACTTCATATCGTTCCCTCACTTTTCTTTCTGATATAGATAGGACGGATATATTTTAGTAATGGTGTTAGTAGGCAAAACTTATGTGCAAAACCGGCGCAAGCCCTTGCGGCGCAAGGAATTTTTATCCACACCCGCCTGTGCATACACAAAAAAGTTATTGACAGGTTTTTGTGCGTTCAACCGCCGGGAAAGTTTTGCACAGGAAATTTCTACACAGTGAACAGCTCCTGTTCATAAAAATCCGGCTCTGCTTTTTGCCGCATGACGGCGCAGAAATGCCTCATGCGGAAATTGAACCCGGATGCGGCCGCGCCTCGGAAAAAAACGGATCAGAGACGGGAGTTGATTTTGGCCTTGATGTCGCGGATGTTATCCTGCAAGCCGTTGGTCGCGTTCGGAAGCTCCTCCTCGATGCGGCGGATGGCATAGAGCACGGTCGTGTGGTTCTTGCCGAATTCCTTGGCAATGTCGGGCAGGGAGAGATTTGTCATTTTGCGGATGAGGTACATGGCGATTTGCCGCGCCTCGCTCGTGCCCTTGCTCTTCTGCGTGCCGCGCAGGGTCGTTTCGTCGAGGCGATAGAAGTTGCAGACCTCGCTGATGATCAGCTCGGGCGTCGGAACGGTCTGCGCCTTGCCCTTATACATGTCCTTGATCGCGCGCGAGACGTTGGCAATGTCCGTGGGCATATTGTTCAGGTCGTGATAGGCCTTGATCTTCTTGACCGTGCCCTCGATCTGGCGGACGTTGTTCGTGATGTTTTCGGCGATATAATCGCAGACGTCGTCAGGAAGCTCCAGCCCGAGGGAGAGCGCCTTGTTTTTCGTGATGGCCCAGCGCGTCTCATAATCGGGCGGCTGCACGTCGACGATCAGGCCCCACTCGAAGCGCGTGCGCAGACGGTCCTCCAGACGGAGCATATCGCTCGGCACGCGGTCGCTCGTCAGAACGATCTGCCGATGGTTTTCATAAAGGGTATTGAAGGTATGGAAGAATTCCTCCTGCGTCGCGTCCTTACCGGCGATAAATTGAATATCGTCGATCAAAAAAAGGTCGGCATTGCGATATTTATCGCGGAATTCAAAGTTTTTGCCGCTTCGGACGGCCTCAATGAATTCGTTCGTGAATTGGTCGCCCTTGATATAAACGATGTTATAATCGGGGTGCTTCTGCTGGATGCGGTTGGCGATGGCATAGAGCAGATGCGTCTTGCCGAGGCCGGACTGGCCATAGATAAACAGCGGGTTATACGCCGCCGTGCGTTCCTCCGCGACGGCCTCCGCCGCCGAAAACGCGTGCTTGTTCGATGAGCCGACGACGAAGGTGTCAAAGGTGTACTGCGAGTTGAACTCCACGAAGGCGCGGCGCTTGCTGCCGAGGGAATACTGCGGGAACTCGTCCTCGTCGAGCACGACCAGCTCGATCTCGGTTTGGAACAGCTCGCGCATGGCGTCCTTGATGAGATTTGTGTAGCGATTTAAAATGACATCTTTACGGAACGGGGAGGGCGAATAGAGCACAAGCTTCTCCTCGTTCAGCTCTGCGACCTCGGCGTCGTCAAAAAACGACGCGACCGCGACTGCCGGTGAGTGCTGCTCCAGATATGCTAATACGCGTGACCAGACATAAGCGTTGGAATACATGACCGACTCCTTTTCCTCTTGAAAGGCTCGCCGAATTCGTTTTTCCGAAAAAAGGGCAAGCTCTGGTTATTCTATAAAATTATACTATAAATTTGAGAAAAATGCAAGCGAATACATGATTAAAATATGATTCTGCATAAAAAGCAATTGACTTTTTCGACGCATTTCGGTATACTATTTGTCCAACTCAAACCCAAAAATCGGAGGCGGAGCGTATGAAAAACCGCGGGGCAACGCTGCCCTATTCCGTGCTTCAGGCGCTGATCTGGGGCGAATACGGATTTTTGATGAGTTATTCCAACCCGTGGCTGACCGAGCGCGTCGGCCTGACGGATTCCGTCGCGGGCGTTGTTCTGGCGATCGCAACGGCCGTGGCCTTCCTCTTGCAGCCGCTCATCACGGCCGTGGCGGACCGCACGCGGGTCGATCTGCGCCGCGTGCTGCTCGTTTTCGGCGTATGCAACGCGGGCTTTGCGGTGCTTGCGCCGCTTCTGAGCGGCTATGGCTCGGTCGTGGCCTTCACGGCTGCCTGCGTCAGCCTGCAGGTCTTCCCGTCGTTTTCCAACGCGCTCGGGATGCAGTGCATACGCGGCGGCACGCCGATCAATTTCGGTCTGGCGCGCGGCATCGGCTCGATTTTTTTCGGCATCTGCTGCCGCGTTGAGCCGCTGCTGACGTCGGCCTTCGGCATGGACGCCGTGCCGGTTTCGTCGGCTGTGCTGGCGGCACTTTTCTGCGCGGCCATTCTGCGCTTCCCGAAGGGCACGCACCTTGAGGCGGAGCAGGCCGGGCGGCCGGACGGCGCCGGGGCGTTTTTCCGGCTGCACCGGAGCTTCGCCGTCCTGCTCGTGGGCGTGATCCTGCTCTATATCGGCCATAACGCGCTGAGCAACTGCATGTTCCGCATCGCGCAGTTCAAGCTCCCTGCCGCGTCCGCCGACGAGGCCTCGGCCGTGCAGGGCACGGCGCTGATGATCGCCGCGCTCTGCGAGCTGCCGGTGATGTTCCTCTTCACGAGGCTCGTGCGGCGCGTCCGCTGCGACGTCTGGCTCGTCGTTTCGGCGCTGTTTATGACGCTGCGGCTGATTTTCGCCCTCGTGCTCCCGGGCGCGTGGGGGCTGTATCTCGCCCAGCTCACGCAGAGCATGGGCTTCGCCCTCTTCGCCGTCAGCACGGTCTATTATGTCGGCTCGGTCATTGAGCAGCGCAACGTCGTCAAGGGGCAGACCTACCTCGGCGCGGCCAACACGATGGGCAACCTCTTGGCCTACCTGATCGGCGGCATCCTGATCGACGGGATCGGCACGGGCGGGATGCTCCTGACCTGCGGGATCGTCTCGGCGCTCGGCGTGCTCCTGCTGATCCTGAGCAAGGAGCGCGTGCAGCAGACCGTGGGAGCGTAGCGAAGCCGTCGTATACGGCTTTGCAGGGAAATTTCTCCTTGACAAATTTCAAACATTTCAGACAGAAAAATGGTAGGTTTTCTACGGAAAACCTACCATTTTTCTGTCATTATCTTTCACCTGCACAGCCTCCGCTGCGCTTCACACGTCCAGCTGGTCGAGATTTTTGCCGAAGGCGGTCAGGCAGTGCTCCATGAACCAGTCCAGCTCGGGCAGGTGCATGTCGACGAGCGCCTGCCGCGTCTGCTCAGCGGCGGAGGCGAATTCCTGATTGCCCGCGCGCAGCTCCTCCATGCACTTGATGTGCGCCGAGAGCTTGTCGGCGGCCTTGACGATCGCGTGCACCGTCTCGTCGGATTCATAGATCAGCGGTGCGAAGCTGTCCTTCAGCTCCGGCGGAAGCAGCGCAAGCAGCTTTGTTCCGCTGACGTGCTCCACCTGCTTATAGGCGGTCTTGATCCCGGGGTTATAATACTTGATCGGCGTCGGCAGATCGCCCGTCAGGATCTCGGACGCATCATGATAGAGCGCGGCCGTGGCGCAGCGCTCCGGCTCGGCGTCAAGCCCCAGAATGTCCCGCCGGATGAGCGCCAGCCCGTGCGCCAGCACGGCGACCTGATGGCTGTGCTCCTGAATATTCTCGGAGAACGAGTTGCGCATCAGCCCCCAGCGCGTGATATAGCGCATTCTCGAGAGCAGCGCGAAAAACTGATATTCCTTGCTCATGATTCCTCCCCGGCCGTGGTTTTCGGCCGATCCAGACGGCGGCGCGGCGCGGCGGCGCGCTTCTGATGCGTGGGTGCGCGATGCGCCACGCGGCGGCGGACGGGGATGGCCTTCTCGGTGCGCCGATGCGGGAAGAAGCGCCGCACGGACTCCAGCGACAGGCCGAACGGCTCGTCGCGCAGCGTCGAGACCAGCTCGCCGTAGCACTTATAGAACGCCTGCGCGGTTTTGGGAACGGGCTTGGCGTCGATCAGCCACGGACAGTCCTCGAGCTTCTCGCCGGAGCAGCGCTTGACGAATTCGCGGCCGACGCCCAGCATCTCGGCAAAGGGCAGCGTGCGGTAAAAATACAGCTCGTCCTGCGCATTGAGGCGCTGAAGCGTCTCGGCGTCGAGCCTGCGCAGATAGCGCCGCAGACCGAGCAGCTTGCGCACGGTCTCGATCCCGGCGGGCGTGCGGCGTCCGCCGAAGAGGGTCACGGCGGCGCAGAAGCCCTGCATCAGAAGCGCCAGCACGGCGATCATCAGATTCTCTGCCTTGATGCCGACGTTGACGAGCACAACGGCTGAGATCATGCCGAGCACGATGCGCGTGATATAGCGGCGGCGGCAGAACGACCGCAGCGCGTTTTGAATCAGATAACATTGCACCGCATTGAGAATCGACAGCAGCGGCAGCAGGAACCAGCGGATTCCGGCCGTGGGCAGGATCGTGTCATAGAGCAGAATGCCGCTCATCAGACCGGTCAGCGCGCCGATCAGGCTCAGAACATAAGGGCTGCCGCCGTTGTGGAAGAACAGACGCTGCGACCACGCCGTCCGGAGCGCGTGCGCCGCAGTGGCCGTGCCGCGGCGCTCGCGAAGCTGCTGCGCCCCGCAGACCGGCCCGTAGCGGAAAACGGCGTAAAACAGCTTCCGCTCGGCGGGCTTGCGCTCGTTGCCCATGTCCATCTGTTTTTTGATGTAAATTTTCCCGTTGCGGTTGCGCCGCAGGGACAGATAGCCCAGATTCGCCCAGTGGATGAGCGTCGCGGCGATGTCCGGCTCCTCGCCGAACAGCTGGCAGGACAGCTCGCCGGCCGTCGCCTCCGTCGGCAGGCTCTGCTGCTCGACGGGCAGATAGAGCATCCGTCCGCGCAGACGCAGGAACCAATAGATCAGTCCGGCCGCAACCGTGAGCCAGAACAGAATTTTGGTGACGGAGACCGTCGAGCCCTTCTGATTCAGAAGCTGAAAGGTCCCGGCCTCAAAGGGCACGACCAGCCGGATGGCCTGATGGTCGCGGTAATACTCCGTCGACGAGGCGTTCAGATCGCCGCCGTTGAGCGTAACGTTCAGATAGTTGTCGAGGGTGTTTTCGTAATACGTGCCGCTCCATTTGAGCTGGCCGCCCGGCTCATAGGGCATCGAGACGTGCATGGAATAGTGCGAGACCGGATATTCCCAGCCGCGCTCGGGCAGGTTGAGCGTCAGCTCCTGCCGGCCGTCCTCGGTGTTCACGACGGCGGCGTTCAGGCGATAGGTGCAGGTGAAGCTCTGCGCCCCGGTGAACCCGGCGTCGCTCGTGAAGCGGACGCATTTGACGCCGTCGAGCGTCTCGGTCGTATATTCGCTGCCGCCGGAGGCCGTGATCGAGGCGGCGTCGGCCGCCAGCGGGAAGACGATCTCCTTGTGCTTGGAGGTCAGCGAGAGCGCGGCGTTCACCGTCACGTCGCAGCGGCCGTGACGGTCGACCGTCACGTCGATATTCAGCTCGGAGACCTCGTCGGCCTCTTCGGCGAAGCAGACGCCCGTCAGCAGCAGCACACACAGCAGCACCAGCAAAGCCCGTTTCACAGCCGCACCTCCCTTTCAGAATCGGCGATCGAACCCGATCCAAACGCCCGAATGGGCACAATTTGCATATTTTAATCATTATAGCATATTGTGTCGAAAGTTGCAACAGAAAGTCGACCGGCCGCGCCGCTCCGCAGCTGCCAAAAAAAGCCGCGCGCCCCAAATCAGGCGCACGGCTTTCAGCGTGTTCCGTTATTTTTTGAAGAAATCGAAGAAGCGCTTCTTCTTCGGCTGGTTGCTCTCCTCAGCGGACTGGTCAAACTGCCGCAGCAGCTCCTTCTGCTCGCGCGTCAGGCGCGTCGGCGTCTCGACGACGACCGTCACGAACTGATCGCCGCGCTTCTTGGCGTCGTTGACATAGGGAACGCCCTTGCCGCGCAGGCGGAAGGTCGTGCCGGTCTGCGTGCCCTCGGCGATGGAATAGCGGACCTTGCCGTCGATGGTCGGAACCTCGACCTCCGCGCCGAGCGCGGCCTGCGCAAAGGTGATCGGCATCTCGCAGTAGAGATCCTGTCCCTGACGGGTCAGGATCGGGTGCTTGCGCACGCGCACCGTGACGAGCAGGTCGCCGCGCCCGCCGTTGTTGAAGCCGTCGCAGCCCTCGCCGCGCACGCGCAGGGTCTGGCCGTCGTCGATGCCCGCCGGGAAATGGACGCGCGTCTTGAACGCGCGGCGCACCTTGCCCTTGCCCTTGCAGCGCGAGCAGGGATTCTTGATGACCTTGCCGCTGCCGTGGCAGTCGGGGCAGACGCTGTCGGACTGCATGACCATGCCCATGAAATTCTGCTGCGTGCGCACCGTGCCGGTGCCGTGGCAGCGCAGACAGGTCTCCGCAGAGCTGCCCGCAGCCGCGCCCGTGCCGTGGCACTGGTCGCAGTTTTCAATGCGCGAGGCGCCGACCTCCTTCTCCGTGCCGAAGACGGCCTCCTCAAAGGTCAGGTCGACGGAGGCGCTGATGTCCTCGCCGCGCACCGGGGCGTTCGGATTGCTGCGTCTCGCCGAGCGGCCGCCACCGCCGAAGAAGCTGCCGAAGAGGTCGCCCAGATCGCCGAAATCTCCGAAGCCGCCGCCGAACGGACTGCCGCCGCCGAACGGACTGCCGCCGCCGAACGGGCTGCCGCCCGCGCCCGCGTTGAAGCTCGGGTCGACGCCGGCGAAGCCGAACTGATCGTAGCGCTTGCGCTTCTCCGGGTCGGAGAGCACCTCGTTGGCCTCATTGATCTCCTTGAATTTGTCCTCGGCGCCGGGGTCATGGTTGACGTCGGGGTGATATTGCGCGGCCAGCTTGCGGTAGGCGCGCTTGATGTCGGCGTCCGAGGCGTCCTTTGCGACGCCCAGCACCTCATAATAATCTCGTTTGTTTTCGTTAGCCATAAAAAGTCACCCTCTCAGTGGGGATATGAAAAAATCAAATATTGTCCTTCGGACAGATGAAGCATGTTCGATGATGCAAACAGGCTTCATCCGGCCGCAGGCGCGGTCGGATCGGACGGCCGAAAAAGGGCGCTTTTGGGGCGCCCTTTTTCGATCCGGTGTTCCGAAAAATCAGTCCTTGACTTCCTCATAGTCCGCGTCGATCGGCTCATCGGGGTTGCTGCCGTTGTTCGCGGCGCCCTGCTGCGGCTGCCCCTGCTGCGGAGCGGCGTTCTGATAGAGCTTCTCGCTGACGGCATAGAAGGCCTTCTGCAGCGCTTCGGTCGAGGCCTTGATGGCTGCGACGTCGCTGCCCTTGTTCTTCTCCTTCAGGTCGTTGACGGCGCTCTCGATGGAGGCCTTGTCGTTCGCGTCGACCTTGTCGCCCAGCTCGTTCAGCGTCTTTTCGGTCTGATAGATGAGCTGGTCGGCGGCGTTATGCGTGTCGACCTCGTCCTTGCGCGCCTTGTCCTCGGCGGCGTACTGCTCGGCCTCCTTGACGGCCTTGTCGATGTCCTCCTTGGACAGGTTGGAGGAGGCGGTGATGGTGATGTGCTGCTCCTTGCCGGTGCCAAGATCCTTGGCGCTGACGTTCACGATGCCGTTGGCGTCGATGTCGAAGCTGACCTCAATCTGCGGCACGCCGCGCGGAGCCGGAGCGATGCCGTCGAGCTGGAACTTGCCGAGGGTCTTGTTGTAGGCGGCCATTTCGCGCTCGCCCTGCAGAACGTGGATCTCGACGCTCGTCTGGTTGTCGGCCGCGGTCGAGAAGACCTGGCTCTTCTTGGTCGGAATGGTGGTGTTGCGGTCGATCAGACGGGTGAACACGCCGCCCATCGTCTCAAGACCCAGAGACAGCGGGGTCACGTCGAGCAGCACGACGCCCTTGACGTCGCCGCCGAGCACGCCGCCCTGAATGGCAGCGCCCACCGCGACGCATTCGTCGGGGTTGATGCCCTTGAAGCCTTCCTTGCCGGTGATGCCCTTCACGGCCTCCTGCACGGCGGGGATACGGGTCGAGCCGCCGACAAGCAGAACCTTGCTCAGATCGCTGGCCTTCAGACCGGCGTCCGCGAGCGCCTGACGGACAGGACCCATCGTGCGCTCGACGAGCTTCTCGGTCAGCTCGTTGAACTTCGCGCGGGTGAGCGTGACGTCGAGGTGCTTCGGGCCGGTGGCGTCGGCGGTGATATACGGCAGGTTGACGTTGGTGGAGGTCACGCCGGACAGCTCGATCTTCGCCTTCTCGGCAGCCTCCTTGAGGCGCTGCATGGCGACCTTGTCGCCGGAGAGGTCGATGCCCTCGGCCTTCTTGAACTCGGAGACGAGATAGTCCATGACGCACTGGTCAAAGTCGTCGCCGCCGAGGTGCGTGTCGCCGTTGGTCGCCTTGACCTCGACGATGCCGTCGCCGATGTCGAGGATGGAGACGTCGAAGGTGCCGCCGCCGAGGTCATAGACCATGATCTTCTGCTCGCTTTCCTTATCGACGCCGTAAGCCAGTGCGGCGGCCGTCGGCTCGTTGATGATACGCTTGACGTCCAGACCGGCGATGCGGCCGGCGTCCTTGGTGGCCTGACGCTGCGCGTCGTTGAAGTATGCCGGAACGGTGATGACCGCCTCGGTGACGGGCTGACCCAGATAGGCCTCGGCGTCCGCCTTCAGCTTGCGCAGGATCATTGCGGAGATCTCCTGCGGGGTGTATTTCTTGTCGTCGATGGCGACCTTATAATCCGTGCCCATGTGGCGCTTGATGGAAGAAACGGTGCGGTCGGCGTTGGTGACGGCCTGACGCTTTGCGACCTGACCGACCATGCGCTCGCCGTTCTTCGAGAACGCGACGACCGACGGGGTGGTTCTGCCGCCCTCGGCGTTCGCGATGACGACCGGCTCGCCGCCTTCCATAACGGCGACGCAGGAATTCGTAGTACCAAGATCAATACCAATGATTTTTCCCATGATGAAAATCCTCCTATATGAAATGAAATATTTACGATTTACGGGTTAAGGAATCAGAACTTCCTTAGTTTGCGACCTTGACCATCGCGAAGCGGATGACCTTGTCGCCCAGCGTGAAGCCGGTCTGGAAAACCTCGGCAATGACGTTTTCCGCGAGCGATTCGTCCTCAACGTGCATCACGGCGTTGTGGCGCGCCGGATCAAACGGGTCGCCCTTCTCGCCGAAGGCCTCGACGCCCAGCCCGGTGAAGATCTTCTTCAGCTCGGTCATGGTCATCTCGACGCCCTTTTTGTATGCCTCGTCAGACGTTTCGCTCAGCAGCGCGCGCTGCAAATTATCGTAGACCGGCAGCAGCTTTTTCACCGTGTCCGAGACGGCGTCGCGGTAGATGCCGTCCTTTTCGCGCTGCGAGCGCTTGCGGAAGTTGTCATATTCCGCGGCAAGCCGCAGGAACTGATCGTGCTCCTTGGCAAGCTGCTCCTTGAGCTGCTCGGCCTCGGAAGGCTTTTTGGCCTTCTTTTCTTTCTTCTCGCTCTTGGCGGCCTCGGGCTGCTCGGCCTTCGGCGCCTCGGCGGATTTTTTTTCTGTTTCCTCGGCCGCTTGGGCCGTTGCCTGTTCTTTTTCAGACAATGCTTATTCCTCCTTTTTGGGAGCCTCGTCCGTCGGCTGATGCTCCGGCAGCTCCTGCTTGCCGAACATCCGTCCCAGACCCTCGGCGAAATAACTCAGACGCGCGGTGATCTGCGCGTAGTCCATGCGCTGCGGCCCGACCACGCCGATCATGCCCTGCATCCCGTCGCCGATGTCGAAGCGGGTGACCACCACGGAGGTGTCCTTCAGCTCCTGCGCGACGTTTTCCGGGCCGACCAGGATCTGCACCGGGCTGTTCGGGTCGAGCTTGGCGGGCAGGTTCGAGATCGTATCCTCGTCCAGCGCGCCGAGCACCTCCTGCGCCTTGCTCAGCTCCTGATATTCCGGCTGGGACAGCAGGCGGTTCTGACCGGTCACATAGACCTCGCCCCGGCTGCACTCCTCGAGCACATGCGTGGCGAAATCCACGACCACAGGCACAAGCCCTGCGGCCGCGCCGGCGCTGCGGCTGACGCGGTCGATCAGCTCGGGCGTGAACTGCTCCGGCGGAAGCTCCGCCAGACTCGCATTCAGAACCGCGGAGAGCAGCTTCAGATCCGATTCGCTCACGCGAAGCGGCAGCTTGATGAGTTTATTTTTCACCGTTTCATCCGTCGTCATGACCACGAGGATGAAGCTTCCGGGATTTGCCGGCAGCAGCTCGAAGCGCCGCACGCGCACGCTGTCGTTGTGAGACGTCAGCGCGTAGGCGGGCAGATTCGTCAGCTTGCTGACCAGCTTGCCGACCTGACTCATGGCGCGGTCGAATTCCTGCATCCGCAGCTCCATGGCCTGATTGATGGACTTCGTCTCGTCCACGCTCAGGCTGTAATCCTGCATCAGCCGGTCGATGTAAAACCGATAGCCGGCCGGGGAGGGAATGCGCCCGGCGGAGGTGTGCGGCTGCTCAAGAAAGCCCAGATTCGTCAGCTCCGCCATCTCGTTGCGGATGGTCGCGGAGGAGAAATCCATGCCCGGCAGCGCGGCAATGGTCTTCGAGCCGACCGGCTCGGCGGATCGGATGTAAAGATCGACGATCGCCTTGAGAATTTTTTGCTTTCGCTCGGAAAGCTCCATTGCCCGCACCTCCCATGTTGTTTGTTTGCTCTTAGCACTCCATATCCCTGAGTGCTAAACCAACTATACAACCAAGCCTCTGATTTGTCAATAGCTCTGGAAAAAATTATTGTTAAAAATTTGTGACGTCCGCTTTTTCGGCGCAAAAATCGGGACGGCGCACGCATCGCCCGTGCAAAAATCGCCCGTCCGCGAAGGGAAACCGGGCCACCGGAGAGGTATGAAATGCAGAAACTGCAATGTTCGTGTCGTATCGTGAGAGATTTTCAAAAATAGTCGTGTTGATTAGTGTAAAAAATCAAACAAATTCCGTTGATTTTTACATGAATATCTGCTATACTATGGTCAGTACCTTTAAGGAGGGCGGCTTATGTATCGAAAGATTATGGGCTTCTTGGAAGCGTGGAAAGAAAGCAAACACCGCAAGCCTCTTATTTTACAGGGCGCAAGACAGGTCGGAAAGACCTATTCCATTCTGGAGTTTGGACGCACCCACTACGAAAATGTGGCATACTTCAACTTTGAAACCAATCCAAAGCTGAACGAAACCTTTGAGGAAAACATCTCCCCCGATTATCTGATACCGATTTTGTCCCATATCGCAGGTCAGACTATCGTAAAGGAAAAAACGCTGATCGTCTTCGATGAGGTGCAGCTCTGCGAAAGAGCGTTGACCTCGCTCAAATACTTCTGCGAGGACGCTCCGGATTATCATATCATCGTCGCAGGCAGCTTGCTCGGCGTTGCGGTGGGCAGAGCGAAATTCTCTTTCCCCGTAGGAAAGGTCGATATGAAAACGCTTTATCCTATGGATATGGAGGAATTTATGTTGGCGCTCGGTGAAGACGATTTGGTAGAGCAGATTAAAAAGTGCTTCCAAACCGATACGCCGCTGCCGTCTGCCTTGCACGACGCCGCAATGCAGCTTTACCGTCAGTATCTTGTGGTCGGCGGTATGCCGGAGTGCGTGATGCAGTTTGCCGAAACCAAGGATTATATCCTTGTCCGCCATACGCAGGATACGATACTTGCAAGCTATCTCAATGATATGAGCAAGTATAACAACTTGAATGAAATCAAGAAAACCCGACTTGCCTACGATAACATTACCGTTCAGCTTTCCAAGAAGAATACCCGTTTTCAATACAAGCTGATGAAAAAAGGCGGACGGGCTTCTGAATTTGAAAATGCAATCGAATGGCTTTGCTTGTCTGGTATCGTGTCACAGGTTTATAAGGTCGAACAAATCAAAAAGCCGCTTGAAAACTACCGTGATATTGATGCGTTCAAGATTTATGTGTCTGACTTAGGGCTGCTTTGCGCCAAGAAAGATTTAGCCGCCAATGATATTCTCTATATGGTCGAGGAAATCAACGATTTCAAGGGTGGTATGGCGGAAAACTATGTCAATGTGCAGCTTACCATGAACGGCTACCACACCTACTATTGGGAGTCCGAGCGTGGAGCTGAAATTGATTTTATCATTCAGCGTGACGGGCAGCTCATTCCCATTGAGGTCAAGTCTGCCGACAACACCAGAGCCAAGAGCTTGAAGGTCTATATGGACACCTACAAGCCCGCTTATGCGATCAAGCTCTCTGCCAAAAACTTCGGCTTTGAGGACAACAAAAAAACCGTTCCGCTCTATGCCGCATTTTGTATCTGATACTGATTCTTGATTCAAATATTGAATCAAGAATCCCGTGTGCTACGCACACTCGCATCGTGCGCATGCACGCTGCGCCGTCTCATGCAGAATCTGACGCGCCGTTGGCGCTATAAAAAGCTCTTCAAGCTTTTTAACAGATTCTAGTATGAAATCAATATTGCAGCAGTAACGCTCACAGAAAATGTGGGCGTTATTTTTTGCCCCTGAAACAAAATCAGAAAGGATAACGCTTATGAAGAAATACACGAAAATCATCTGTATGATTGCCGCCGCTTCTCAATGGAACGCTTCAGAGGCTTATACCTATATAAATATAGTATCCCCGATTCGACAAATTGCGGCATCCGCCGGAAAAACTTTCTGTTGTAACGAAAAGGATGCAACTTTTACTTGCGAAGTTTGAAAACTTGTGATAGAATGAGAATAATTATAAGGAATGCGCCGCTTTTTCGCGCGAATTTTGCGAAACCGGCGCGCAGCATTCCCGAAACAGGCAATGATCGGGCTGTCGATCGTTTTTCCGTCGGCTTCAGAGAGGGCGCGTTGCTGCGAGCGCCTGCCGCGAACGCTTCGGCCTTCCCCCGTGAGCCTCCGACTGAACGCGCGCTTGCGCAAGTAGGCTCGGACGGGTCGCTCCGTTATCGGTCAGAGTGCGCGGTGTCAGCCGCGAATTGCGGGTGGTACCGCGGAAGTTAGGGAAGCTCTGATTAAATCGCAAGAGCGGTCAGCGAGGGATTTTGTTCCAAATTGAGGTTTGGAAATCGCAGGAATACTTTGTGTATTTCAAGATTTTCAAACCGACAAGTTGGGGCAAAAGATCCGCTGAGCGCCGCAGCCGATTTATTCAGAGGTCCCTTAGTCTTTCGTCCCCTTTCGGACGGAGGATTTTTTTATTTTTACATCACATTCTGAAGCAAGGAGATCATGGAATGAAAGAGCAATTGGAACAGATCAAGGCGCAGGCGCTGCAAGCCATCCACGCCGCCGCCGACGCGCCCGCGCTCGACGCGCTGCGCGTCAGGGTTCTGGGCAAAAAGGGCGAGCTGACCGCCGTCCTGAAGCAGATGGGCAAGCTGTCCGCCGAGGAGCGTCCGGTCATGGGTCAGCTGGCCAACGGCGTGCGCGCCGAGGTCGAGGCGCAGCTCGAGCGCCGCAAGGCCGAGCTGGAGGCCGCCGCGCTGGAAAAGCGCCTTGCGGCGGAGGCCATCGACGTGACCGTCCCCGGCAAGGAATTCCCGATGGGGCATCAGCACCCGATGAACAAGGTGCTGCAGGAGGTCAAGGAGATCTTCGTCGGCATGGGCTATACGATCGTCGACGGCCCGGAGGTCGAGGAGGCCAGCTATAACTTCACCCGCCTGAACATCGAGGAGGGGCATCCGTCCCGCGACCGCTCCGACACGTTCTATTTCAACGACGACGATTCCGTCCTGCTGCGCACGCAGACCAGCCCGATGCAGATCCGCGTGATGGAGCAGCAGCAGCCGCCCATCCGCATCCTCGCGCCCGGCCGCGTCTTCCGCAAGGACGAGGCCGACGCGACCCATTCGCCGATGTTCCACCAGATCGAGGGTCTGGTCGTCGACGAGGGCATCACCATGGGCGACCTCAAGGGCGCGCTCGAGACGCTCATCAAGCGGCTCTACGGCGAGGACGCCGTCGTGCGCTTCCGTCCGCACCATTTCCCCTTCACCGAGCCGAGCTGCGAGGTCGACATGCAGTGCTTCAAGTGCCACGGCACGGGCGAGACCGACGGGCAGGTCTGCTCGACCTGCCACGGCGAGGGCTGGATCGAGCTGCTGGGCGCCGGCATGGTGCATCCGAAGGTGCTCGAGGGCTGCGGGATCGACAGCAAAAAATACTCCGGCTTCGCCTTCGGCATCGGCCTGGAGCGCATGGCCATGGGGCGCCTGCGCTTCAACGACCTGCGCCTGATCTTCGACAACGACGTCCGTTTCCTGTCTCAATTCTAAGGAGGTGCCGAGATGAAACTGAACCGCAACTGGATCAATGAGGATTTTGTGGACCTTTCCGACATTTCGGACAAGGACTTTGTCGAAACGCTGACCGTCGCCGGCCAGAAGGTCGAGACCTATGAGCGCATGGACGCCGAGATCAAAAACGTCGTCGTCGGCCGGGTCTGCTCCATGGAGCGCCACCCGAACTCCGACCATATGTGGATCTGTCAGGTCGACGTGGGGCAGGGCGAGCCGGTGCAGATCGTCACCGGTGCGCAGAACGTCCGCGAGGGCGACCTTGTCCCGGCCGCGCTGCATAATTCGCGCCTGCCCGGCGGCGTACACATCACCAAGGGCAAGCTGCGCGGAGAGGTCTCCAACGGGATGCTCTGCTCGCTCAAGGAGCTGGGGCTGACGCTCAACGACTTCCCCTATGCCATCGAGGACGGCATCTGGATCCTGCAGGAGGACTGCAAGCCCGGCGACGACATCAACCTTGTCATCGGCAACAACGACACCGTCGTCGATTTTGAGATCACCAACAACCGCCCGGACTGTTATTCCATCATCGGTCTGGCGCGCGAGGCCGCCGCGGCCTTCGACCGCCCGATGAAGCACCACGAGCCGGTCGTGAAGGGCGGCGCCGAGGGCGCGCTCTGCGACCTGCTCGACGTCGAGGTCCCGGCCGAGGACCTCTGCCGCCGCTATACCGCGCGCATGGTGCGCAACGTCAGGATCGCCCCGTCGCCGAAGTGGCTGCGCCAGCGTCTGCGCGCCAACGGCGTGCGCCCGATCAACAACATCGTCGACATCACGAACTACGTCATGCTCGAATACGGCCAGCCGATGCACGCCTTTGACTATCGCTACATCGGCACGAAGAAGATCGTCGTGCGCCGCGCCGAGGAGGGCGAGTGCCTGACCACGCTCGACGGCGTCGTGCGCCCGCTCAAGGCCGGGATGCTCGTCATTGCCGACGGCGAGAAGCCCATCGGCCTTGCCGGCGTCATGGGCGGCGAAAACAGCGAGATCGTGGACGATACGGTCGACGTCGTCTTTGAGTCGGCGAATTTCGACGGCACGTCCATCCGCCAGACCGCGCTGGCGCTCGGTATGCGCACCGAGGCCTCCGGCAAGTTCGAGAAGAACATCGATCCGCTGCTGACCCTCCCGGCCGTGAACCGCGCCTGCGAGCTGGTCGAGCTGCTCGGCGCGGGCGAGGTCGTCGACGGCATGATCGACATTCTCAACCGCATCCCCGAGCCGCGCACGGTCGCGCTCGAGCCGGAGCGCATCAACGCCCTGCTCGGCACGGACATTTCCGAGGCGGATATGATCGCCTATCTGCGCCGTCTCGAGATCCCCGTCGAGGGGCGCACGATCCTTGTGCCGTCCTTCCGCCCCGACCTTGTGCAGATGGCAGACATCGCCGAGGAGGTCGGCCGTATGTACGGCTATAACGAGATCCCGACGACCGCCTTCCGCAGCGCGACCGCCGAGGGCGGCTACACCGGCACGATGGTGCTCGAGAGCCGCACGGGCGCGGCCTGCCGCGCGCTGGGCTACAGCGAAATTCTGACCTATTCCTTCGTCTCTCCGACGAGCTTCGACCTCATCCGTCTGCCGCAGGAGTCCCCCCTGCGCAAGCCCATGCGCATCCAGAACCCGCTCGGCGAGGACGCGTCCGTCATGCGCACGATCGCCCTGCCGTCCATGCTCGCGGTTCTGTCTCATAACAATGCCTATCACAACGACGCCTGCAAGCTCTATGAGCTGGCCAAGGTCTACCTGCCCAAGGAGGGGCAGACCCTGCCCGACGAGCCGAAGCACCTGCTGCTCGGCACCTACGGCGAGGGCGAGGATTTCTTCACCCTGAAGGGCGAGATCGAGGCGATCTTCACCGCGATGAACGTCCGCCCTGCGGAGTATTACGCCGTCAAGGATAACCCGAGCTACCATCCCGGCCGCTGCGCCGGCGTGCGCGTCGGCGGCGTCGAGGTCGGCGTGTTCGGACAGGTGCATCCGCTCGTTGCGAAGAATTACGGCATCGATTCCGAAATTTACGCCGCCGAGCTGGATTTCACCGCGCTGAGCGCGCTGCTCTGCCCGCCGAAGACCTTCCACCCGCTTCCCAAGTACCCGACCGTCAACCGCGACATCGCCGTCGTCTGCGACGAGAGCGTCACGGTCGCCCAGCTCGTCGACTGCATCCGCTCCGCCGGGGGCAAGCTCCTGCGCAGCGTCAAGCTGTTTGACATCTATCGCGGCAAGGGCATCGACGCCGGAAAGAAGAGCGTCGCCTTCTCGCTGACGCTCCGCTCCGACGAGCGTACCCTGACCGACGCCGATTCCGACGGCGAGGTCAAGGCCGTCCTCGAAAAGCTCGAGGCGGATCTCGGCGCAAGGCTCCGGTAAGACTTCGCAGGATCTTCCGCTCGGCCAAAGGCTGAATTTCACCGCGTGGCCCTGCCGCATTGCGCCCGCAGGAAATAGCGCTTCGCAATGATATTCAGCCTCCGGCTGAGTGATATATGCTTGCGCATGTGATATACGGCCTCGCGGCCGCATGATATAGCGTCCCGGAAGGGACGCTATGGCGGTGTCGCTCCGCGACGGATTTCAAACATTACGAACACGAAAACGGCGGGTTTTATGAAAAAAACCTGCCGTTTTCTATCCTGCATGGTCTATATCATAGAACTTCTTATACGCTGGTTCATCGGTTTAAAGTGCTAAATTAATGGAAAAGCCTACGAATTTGTGTCATTGCGAGGAGCGCAGCGACGCGGCAATCTGAAAGTTAAAGGCATGGCATCCCGTGGCGAAGCACGGCGCCCCTGCGAGACGGATTTCAAACATTTCGGAAATAAAAATGGTAGGTTTTCTTGCAAAACCTACCATTTTTGTGTCATTGCGAGGAACGCAGCGACGCGGCAATCTTAAAGCCGAAGGTATGGCATCCCGAACCGAGGCACGGCTGTGGCCGTGCACGGATATGCCGCCCCGCGACGGAATAAAAACGGAGTGCGGCCGTCGGCCGCACTCCGCTCATTTGATCACGCTTTTATGCCTCAAAGTCCTCAAAATCGTCCAAATCCGAATCCGTGTGATGCTTGCAGCAGCAGGGGAGCAGGTCCTTCAGGTCGTCCCAGAAGTGCACGAGCGCAACGGCCAGAGCGCCGACAACGGCCACGATCCCAACGACGGAGACGATCGCCTTCAGAGTCTTGTTCATGGTTCAGTCCTCCTTACATTGTTCCGCCGACGCAGCCGGAGCGCTGCGCCGAGGCATTCCTACCTATAGTATACCGCATTTTAGAGATTCCGCAAGCCCTGTTCAAAAAATTTTTACGGACGGACGATATAATCCGGCTTGCGCGACACGCGCGGATTGGGCGCGGCTGCCGGGTAGCCGAGCAGGCAGTGGCCGACGCCGATGTAATTGCCCGCGACGCCCCATTTTTGCAGCAGCGCCTGTCCCTCCGGCGTGGCGAATTCCTCGCGGGCGCGATGGATCCAGCAGCTCCCCAGTCCGACGGCCTCGGCCGCGAGCATCAGATTGCCGAGCACGAGCGAGCCGTCCTCCACGGCGGTGTGCGCCCCGGCGTCCGCGAGCACGACGCAGATGGTCGGCGCGCCGTAAAACGGATGCGCGTCGGGCTGCCCCATGATCGCGGCATTCATGCGCTCGAGCAGGTCAATGTCCTCGCGCTTTTGCAGCACGACGATCTTGGGCGACTGGCGCCCCATGCCCGTCGGGGCGTAGGTCCCGGCCGCGAGAACGGTCGTGAGCTGGCGCTCGTCGACCTGCTGCGGCAGGAAGCAGCGGCAGCTTCGGCGTTCATAAATAGCTTGTAATGCGTCCATAATAATACCTCCTCAGGTTGTATATCCGTAAAGTCCGCGGACGCTGACCTCTCCGGCCTGAACGGCCGAGACGGCGCCGTCCGCGCGGCGCACCAGCAGCGCGCCGTTTTCGTCGATGCCCTCGGCGAAGGCCTCCTCGCGCTGCTCCCCGCGCACGAGCTGCACCGGCTTGTGCAGCGTGACGCAGTGCGCCGCGTATTCGGCGAGGTAGGCCGCCTTCTGCGAGAAAAGCTCCTGCGAGAGCAGCCAGAGCCGACGGGTCATGGCCGCCGCGACCGCGTTCGGGTCGACGGGCGCTCCGGCCGCCTCGGCCAGGGTCGTGGCCATGGCGCGCACATCCGGCGGGAAGGCCTCCGGCGGCGTGTTGCAGTTGACGCCGATTCCGACGATCATCGCGCCGTCATAAAGCTCCACAAGGATGCCACAGAGCTTTTTGCCCCGAAAAACGAGGTCGTTGATCCATTTGATGCCGCAGTCGACGCCGCAGGCGTCCAAAAACGCGCGCCGCATCGCGACGGCGACCATCGGCGTCAGATGCAGCAGCCGCTCCGGCGGCGCGTCCGGCCGCAGCACGGCCGAGAGATAAACGCCCCCCGGCGGCGACCGGAACGCGCGCCCGAGCCGACCGCGCCCGGCCGTCTGGCACGCCGTGACGAGCACCGTGCCCTCCGGCACGCCCGGCCGGCGCTTCAGCTCGGCGTTGGTCGAATCGATCTCGTCAAACAGCTCCGGCACCCACGGGCAGTCCGCGCGGCGCAGCCTCTCGGCGGATAATGTCATCATTTTTTCCTTGCCTTTCGACTAATTTTCCTTTATAATATACTGTACCCGATTTTGGGAGATTTGTAAAGAGAGAATCGAGGTTTCCAATGAAGCATTTTCCGCTCAAGCAAATGATTTTGGCGGCGATCTTTGCCGCCCTGACCGCCGTCGGCGCGTTTTTGAAAATTCCCGGCGTCGGCGATGTCTCGTTCACGCTCCAGGTGCTGTTCTGCTTCCTGTCCGGTCTGCTGCTCGGCCCGTGGTGGGGCGCGGCGTCGCAGATCGTCTATGTCCTGCTCGGCCTGTTCGGCCTGCCGGTGTTCACGTCCGGCGGCGGCTTCGGCAGCTTTACCTTCCCGACCTTCGGCTTCGTGCTCGGCCTGATCCCGGCGGCTGTTACGGTCGGTCTGCTCGTGCCGAAAAAGCCCGAAAAGCGCAACTTCTGGCGGCTGCTGGCCGCGCAGGCGGTTGCCCTCGCGGTGCTTTATCTCTGCGGCCTGCCGTATCTGTACATCATCATGAACGGCAAGCTCTCCGTCTGGAAGACCATCTGGACGGGCTGCCTGATCTTCCTGCCCTATGACGCGCTCAAGATGGTCTGCGCGTCCGCCCTCGCCGTGCGGCTCCATAAGACCGGCCTGATCGACTGAGGCAGGGCTTCGCTGCCCTTTATTTTGACTGCAAAAATGGTAGGCTTTCACGAGAAACCTACCATTTTTTGTGTCATTGCGCAATCTTTAACGGCGCAAAGCGGCATCCCGGAACGAAGCACGGAAAGGCCGCGCAGTGAAATTTGCCCGATGGGCAAGTGAAATATGCTGCGCATGTGAAATGCGGACGTGCGTCCGCCGGCCGAAGCTCGCCGCACAGCCTTGCCGCGCGGCTATTCTCAAAATAGATGAACGCTTTGCGGAAAACGGTCGGAAATGCCCTTGCGGCGCGTGAAAAACTATGTTATAGTTAAAATGAGGGAATTTGGGAGTGTTCCGCCTTTGAAAATGGAAAACTGTCGAAAAAATGCGTCGACAGCGGTCATTTTTCCGCCCCAGACGCACAAAAAACAGCATCAGAGGAGTGCATCAACCATCATGAAAAATAATTTTCAATTCATCGTTCACAACAACGGCGACGTGAGCAAAAAAGACCCCAGCAAGGCCAAGGAAATGTTCCCGATCGAGCGTGCGCGCGACGCGCAGCGCTTCCACCGCCAGATCCCCGGCTGCCGGATGACCCCGCTGGTCGCGCTTCCGAATCTTGCGCAGTTCCTCGGCGTCGGCGGCATCTACGTGAAAAACGAGGCCGAGCGCCTGAGCATGAACTCGTTCAAGGTCATGGGCGGCTCCTACGCCATCTACCGCCTTGTCCGCAAGCTGCTCGGCAAGGAAAACGAGGATCTCTCGTTTGACTACCTGACCAGCAAGGAATGCCACGACAAGCTCGGCAACGTTGTTTTCTGCTCCGCGACGGACGGCAACCACGGCAGAGGCCTCGCGTGGGCCTGCCAGAAGCTCGGCCATCCGTGCAAGATCTATGTCCACAGCGAGACCAGCCAGCCCCGCATCAACGCCATCAAGAAATTCGGCGCGGACGTGACGGTCGTCAACGGCAACTATGACGACGCCGTGCGTCAGGCCGCCGAGGACGCCAAGAAGAACGGCTGGTACGTCGTCTCCGACACCTCCTGGCCCGGCTATGAGGAGATCCCGACGTGGATCATGCAGGGCTACACCTCCATCCTGCTCGAGGCGCAGGAGCAGTTCTCCGGCATGGGCATCGTCAAGCCGACGCACGTCTTCGTGCAGGCCGGCGTCGGCGCTCTGGCCGCCAGCGTCGTGGGCTTCTACAGCGCGCTGTTCCCCAACGACCCGCCCCTGTTCGTCGTGGTCGAGCCGGATAAGGCCGCCTGCGTCTATGAATCCATCAAGGCCGGCGACGGCAAGTGCCACTCCGTCAAGGGCAGCCTGAACACCATCATGGCCGGCCTCGCCTGCGGCGATCCGTCCCCGGTGGCCTTCGACATCCTGAACAACAACGCCGACGTCTTCATCCAGGTTCCGGATAACGTCGCGGCGCGCGGTATGCGTATCCTCGGCGTGCCGCTCCATGGCGACCCGATGGTCATCAGCGGCGAGAGCGGCGCAGTGCCCCTCGGCACGCTGTTCGCCCTGCGCACCGACGAGATCGACCCGAAGCTGGCCGACGCGCTCAAGCTCGACAACAAGTCGCAGATCTTCATGATCAACACCGAGGGCAACACCGACCCGGTCGAGTTCCGCCGCATCCTCTGGGACGGCAAGAACCCGGTGCCGGATTGCTTCCGCGTCAGCGAGGTTTCCAACGAGCAATAAGCCGCCCGAGCTACCGAAGGCAGCCCCCTTCCTTTGATGCTCCCCCTATGAGAGACCGTGTTTCCTTTTTCACGGGCTCTCACAGGGGGAGCCTATCTGTTCATGGAAAAGCGCTGCCGGATGATGCGAAAAGGCGTGCGGCGCTGCCGGATTGACAAGCCGCGCGCCGTGTGCTATACTCGAAAAAAGCGTCGCCGCAGCGGCCTTCAAGCGAATTTCGGGGGAATTTTTATGAACAGACTTTCGGACACGCCTGTGCGCGCCGAGCGGGGACGCGTGGCCTATCTGGATATGCTTCGCATCGCCGCGACCGTGGCGGTCGTGATGATCCACGTCGCCGTCAGGGGATGGCGCAGCATGGACATGCACACCGCGCAATGGCACGCGCTGAGCTTTTTCGGCTCGATTTCCCGCTGGGGCACGCCGATTTTTGTCATGATCAGCGGCGCGCTGTTTCTGGATGAGCGCCGCGAGGTGCGCCTAAGGCGGCTGTTTTCCAAAAACATCCTGCGCATCCTGATTGCCTTTGTCTTCTGGTCGGCGGTCTATGCCGTTCCGTTTTTTCTCCGCGACCGGAGCGTTTTCGGCCTGATCTCCAATTTTTTGACCGGATCTTATCAGCTCTGGTTTCTTTATATGATCGTCGGGCTTTATCTCATCACGCCCCTGCTGCGGCGGATCACGTCCGATCGAAGCGCGCTGCGATATTTTTTGCTGCTTTCGCTCTGCTTCACCTTCCTGCTGCCGATGCTCGGAAAGGCGATTCGCCTTGCGGACATTCTGCTGCATAAGGACGGCGCGCTTTATGCGGGACTGACCACGGGCTACAGCAACATGAAATTTTATTTTACCCTCGGCTATGTCCCCTATTTTCTGCTCGGCCACGCGCTCAACACCGCGCAGATCAGCAAAAAAGTCGAGCGCGTGATCTATGCGCTCGGCCTGCTCGGCTTTGCCGCGACGGTTTGGGGCACGGAATGGCTCAGCCGGGTCTTGGGCGCGCCCTGCAAGGGATTCCTGGACGAAATGACGCTCAACGTGCTGCTGCAAAGCGTCGCGGTCTTCACGTTTGCAAAATGCAGACTGTCTGCGGCCTGCTCGGGGAAGCGCGGCAGCGCGGTCGTGCGCTCCCTCTCCAAGTGCAGCTTCGGGATCTTTCTTGTGCATCCGGGCGTGCTCAGCATACTGGAGCGGCTCGGGTTTCGCGCCTCGGCCTTTCCGGCGGCGATCGGCGCGGTCGTCGTGACGGCGGGCATATTCGCGATCTCCTATGGCCTCTCGGCGATCCTGAACGCCATTCCGATCGTGAAAAAATACCTTGTCTGATCCAAACACCCGATGAACGCCCATGATGATAATCAGGGAACCTCTGATTAAATCGCAAGAGCGGTCAGCGGCTGCCCGCGCGAAACGCGACGCATAAAAAAGAGGAAGCACCCGCGGTGCTTCCTCTCTTGTCATGCCTTGACGGGTCTCGTCACGGGCTCAGCGCATATCCAGACGCTCAAAGACCAGAGTCGCCTGAATCCGGTCGCCGCCGCCGAAGCCCTTGCTGCCGCCGTTGGAGGTCGACATCGTATGCAGGCGGTATCCCTTGGCGACCTGCTCGTTGATCACAGCTTCAAGATCGGCCAGGTTCCCCGAGCCGGTTCCAAAGAACTTTTCCTTCAGCGTTACCTGCAGCACCACATAGGGCAGCGCATCCCCTGACGCAGCAGAAAATCGAGATTCCTGATTCCAGATTCCCATCGTGATTGTCCTCCTTGTTATGTTTGTTACAATACATTTTGCCTGTCTGAGCATACTGCCCCGGCTGACCCGTCCCGATAGAGCCGCGCCGATTTATGAGCTGCGGATCACCAGGCATACCCGACGCCAATGCACTCCACGCTTTCTATAGCAGAGGCCTTTATCAGACCGGACAAATTTATTGTGATTCCTGCTTGTATTTTACAGCATTTTGCGCAGAAAAGCAAGCATCTTTCACTCGGCCAAAGGCCGATTCACGGCATTTGACGGTTCCGGACTTTTTTGACAGCCTGAAAAGGGGAAGCAGCGTTCGTGCTGCTTCCCCTTTCAAAGGCGTATTTTACTGTTACTTGCCGAAATAGCGATCCAGCAGACCCTTGAGCGCCTTGCCGTGTCTCGCCTCGTCGCGGGCCATTTCGTGGACGGTGTCGTGGATGGCGTCGAGGTTGTTCTTCTTGGCGACCTTCGCCAGCTCAACCTTACCGGCCGTTGCGCCGAACTCGCAGTCCACGCGCCAAGCCAGATTCTGCTTGGTGCTGGCGGTCATGTTCGGCTCCAGCTCGCTGCCCAGCAGCTCGGCGAACTTCGCGGCGTGCTCGGCCTCCTCATAGGCGGCCTTTTCCCAGTAGAGACCGATCTCCGGATAGCCCTCGCGGTGCGCGATGCGCGCCATGCAGAGGTACATGCCGACCTCGCTGCATTCGCCGGTGAAGTTGGCCTTGAGCTGCTCCAGAATGAACTGCTTGTCCGCCTCGGGGACGCCGTCGAGCTGCGCGCCGATGCCGAAAACGTGCTCGGCTGCGAGACCCGCGTTGTCCTCCATGAGCTTGAACTTGCTGCCGTCGACGCCGCAGACCGGGCACTTGAAGCCCTCGGGCAGGTCGCCTTCGTGAACATAACCGCAGACGGGGCATACATACTTCTTCATTTGAAATTCCTCCATAATCACACAAAATTTTTATTGTTCGGCATCCGTCCGGATGCAGTGGTTACAAATTCCGCTGAAGCTCAGCGTGCAGCTGCCGACACGGCCGCAGGTGACCTGCTCGCAAAGCCCCTCGGGCGGGGAGAGGTCGACGTCGATGACGGCGTGACACCGCTCGCAGACAAAATGCGCGTGGGGCATGACGTTGAAATCGAAGCGCTCCAGACCGTCCACGACGCCCACCGAGGTGATCAGCCCCTCGCGCTTGAACATCGCGAGGTTGCGGTAGACCGTGCCGAGCGAGAGGTCGGGGATCTCCGGCTTGAGCCGGGCGTAGACCCAGTCGGCCGTCGGATGCGCCGTGGTCGAGCGGACGCACGCGAGGATCGCGTCGCGTTTTCGGCTGCGTTTGTGCGCGGGCATCGGCTCACCTCCCGGTTGATTTTTGAAACGATAATGATTATCATTTCTGTTATTATAGTATCAGATGGGGCTAACTTTGTCAAGTACTTTTTCCCGAAAACCGAAAAAATTTTTTTGCCCCGGCGATCCGGGCGTACAAGCGAAAAATCCCGATGCAATTTCCGCGCGGGGATGCTATAATAATATAAAGAAACCTCTGAATCAATCAGCTGCGGCGCTCAGCGGGTCTTTCGTCCCAGCTTATCGGTTTGCAAACCTTGAAATACACAGAGTATTCCTGCGATTTCCAAACCTCAATCTGGAACAAAATCCCTCGCTGAACACTCTTGCGATTGAATCAGAGGTTCCTAAAAGGAAGCGCCCGCGCAGACGGCGGGCGGCGAAGAAATCCAACGGAGCGCGCCCGGATGCGGCCGCGTTTTCCGAGATCGGAGGTCGATTTATGACACGCGTAAAAATTCCGCTGCTGACGGTCAACGCGGCGCGGCTGCGTCAATGGCTGCCGCCGCGCGCGCCGGAGAGCCACAAGGGCGATTACGGCCGCGTGCTGCTGCTCTGCGGCGCCGAGGGTTATACCGGCGCGCCCGTTCTGGCCGCGCAGGCGGCTCTGCGCAGCGGCGCGGGGCTGGTGTTCGTCGGCGTGCCGCGCTGCGTCTATCCGATCGTCGCGGCGAAGCTCACCGAGGCGATGGTCTTTCCCCTGCCCGACCGGGACGGCAGGTTCGGCGCCGGGGCCGTTTCCGAGATTCTGCCGCGTCTGGAGAAAATGGACGCCTGCCTGATCGGCTGCGGCCTCGGGCAGAGCGAGGACGTGCGCGCGGTCGTCGAGGCGGTGCTGACGCACGCAAAATGTCCCGTCGTGGTGGACGCCGACGGCATAAACGTGCTTTCCGGGCATATAGATATAGTGCGCGGCGCGTCCTGCCCCGTGGTGCTCACGCCCCACGACGGCGAGTTTGCGCGGCTGGGCGGCGACCTCGGACAGGCGCGTCTTGCCGAGACGCGGCGGATGCAGCGGCTGCTCGGCGCAACGCTCCTGCGCAAGGGACACCGGACGCTGATCTGCGGCGAGAAGGAATGTTATGTCAACCGATGCGGCAACCCCGGCATGGCGACCGGCGGGAGCGGCGACGCTCTGGCAGGCATTCTTGTCTCATTTTTGGGACAGGGGCTGACGCCCGTCCGCGCGGCGGCGGCTGCGGCGTGGCTGCACGGGACGGCCGGCGACCTCTGCGCCCGGCGCCTGAGCGAAAGCGGGATGCTGCCGACGGATCTGATCGAGACGCTGCCGCGACTTTTGTAACAAGGATGTGATCCCTTGCGGCGAGGATTTGCCGTACTGATGCTGAGCGTGCTTCTGTTTCTGACGGCCTGTGCGCCGTCGGCGGACAAGGCCGGCGAGGCCGCGGCGCTGCGGACGGCGCTTCTGGAGAACGGCGGCTGCACCTTTGTCAGCCGCGTGACGGCGGATTTCGGCGAAACGGTGCAGAGCTTCACGCTCGACTGCGATTTTGACGCCGGGAGCGGCGCGCTGCGCTTCACGGTGCTCGAGCCGCAGACCCTTGCGGGCATCACCGCGACCGTGACAGATTCCGGCGCGTCGGTCGACTACGACGGCATGTCCATGGAGCTGGGGCTGCTGGCCGGGGACAGCGTCATGCCTGCGGCCGCGCCCGCGCTGGCGGCGATCTGCTGGACGGACGCGCCGATCACGGCGGCCGGGGCGGAAAACGACCGCACCCGCGTGACCTACGAGCGCACGCTCTGTCAGCGCAGACTGACCGTGGACACATGGCTTGAAAACGGACTACCAATTTCGGCGCAGGTGTGCTATAATCAGCAGTGCATTCTGAAATTGGAAGTTTCGGAATTTTACATGAAATGAACGGACGGAAGGAATACAATGGACTGTCTGAAACGAACCTGGGCGGAAATTTCGCTCGATAACCTCAATCATAACTATCACGCCCTGCGCGAAAAGCTGCCGGGCGGCACGCGCTTTCTCGGCGTGGTCAAGGCCGACGCCTACGGCCACGGGGCCGTGCCGGTCAGCCGCTATCTCGTCGAGCTGGGCGCGGAATATCTCGCCGTCTCGAACATCGAGGAGGCCATCCAGCTCCGGCGCGGCGGCATCCGCGGGCCGATCCTGATCCTCGGCTATACGCCGCCGGAGCTTGCCGACTCGCTCGTGGCCTACGGTCTGCGGCAGGAGGTGCACAGCCTTGAATACGCGCGCCAGCTTCAGGCGCGCCTGTCCGGCTCGAAGCGCCGCCTGCGCGTACACATCAAGCTCGACACGGGCATGAGCCGCCTCGGCTTCTTCGCCTATGACCACCCGAAGACGGTCGACGAGCTTCGCGCCGTGGCCGAAATGAACGAATTGCAGATCGAGGGCGTCTTCATGCACTTCCCGGTGGCCGATTCCCTCGAGGCGAGCGACGAGGCCTTCTGCCGCACGCAGTACGCGCGCTTCACGGCCATGCTCGACGCGCTCAAGGCCGTCGGCGTCGAGCCGGAGCTGCGCCACTGCTGCAACAGCGGCGCGAGCATCCTCTATCCGCAGTACGCCATGGATATGGTGCGGCCGGGCATCGCGACCTACGGCATCCTGCCGTCCGAGGAGCTGCGCGGGCGGATCGACCTGCGGCCGGTCATGCAGCTTCGCTCGACGATCTTCCAGATCCGCGACTATGCGCCCGACATCACCATCAGCTACGGCCGCACCTACCGCACCGAGGCGCCCACGCGCGTCGCGGTCGTGGGCATCGGCTATGCCGACGGGCTGCCGCGCAGCTTCTCGAACCGCATCTCCTTCCTGCTGCACGGCAAGCGCGTGCCCCAGATCGGGCGCATCTGCATGGATATGTGCATGGTCGACGTCTCCTCCGTGCCGGAGGCCAAGGTCGACGACATCGTGACGGTCTTCGGCGAGGATAACGGCGCGAGCATCGGCGTCGACGCCATGGCCGCCGAGCTGGGCACGATCCCCTATGAGCTGCTCTGCGGCATCAACAAGCGCATTCCGCGCATCTATCTCGACGGCGAAAACGAGACGGAGGTTCTGCAATATATCGTCTGAGCCTGCATAGAATGGTTCGGAGTTCCGCTGAATAAACCTTGCTTCTGCGTGGGAGAATATGGTTGACGTGCTGCGGCACGGAGACAAACGACGGAGCGTGAAGCAAATGGACACAATCGTGAAGCGAGGCGACATTTTCTATGCCGACCTCAGCCCGGTGGTGGGCAGTGAACAGGGCGGGACACGGCCGGTTTTGATCGTGCAGAACGACACCGGCAACCGCCATTCTCCGACGGTCATCGCCGCCGCCATCACCAGTCAGACCAACAAGGCCAAGCTGCCGACGCACATTGAGCTTTCCGGGCGGGCGGCCGGCCTGACCAAGGATTCCGTGGTGCTGCTCGAGCAGATCCGGACGATCGACAAACGCCGCCTGCGCGAGCATATGGGGCGGCTCGACGAGAGCATGATGAACCGCGTGGATAACGCGATCGCCGTCAGCTTCGGTCTGCCGAGGGGATAGGCGCGGCGCGGCCGCATCGCCGCGCAGTGAAATTCGGCCTTCGGCCGAGTGAAAGATACTTCGCATGTGAAATGCGGGCTTGCGCCCGCGCGAAATGGCGCTTCCGGGGAAGCGCCGTGGTGGTGTCGCGCCGCGACAAATTTCAAACATTGTGAATACGAAAACGGTAGGTTTTATGAAGAAGCCTACCGTTTTCCTGTCATTGCGAGGAGGGCGCGATTGCGCCCGACGCGGCAATCTTAAAGTTGTGGGCATGGTATCCCGTGGCGAAGTATGGTAAAAGTGAAGTGCGGCCGTGCTTCACAATGATATACAGCTTTGCTGTATGATATATGCGTTGCATATGATATACGGCCTTTGGCCGCATGATATAGCGCCCCAAAGGGGCGCTATGTCGGTGTCGCTCCGCGACAGATTTCAAACTTTTAGGAACGAAAACGTTCTGATTGTTCCATAAAACCCACCAGATTTGTCATTGCGAGGCCGCAACGCGGCCGTGGCAATCTTTAAGCCGAAGGCATGGCATCCCGGAACGAAGCCCGGCCGAAACGGTGTGCGGCAGAGCGGAAGCCCGGCAAGGTTGTGCAGGGACATGCGTTCACGAAAAAACATACAAACTTTTTGAAAGAATATAAAAAAGAGGCTTGACTTTCTGTGAAATATGTGTATAATTATGCAAGAAGAAACAAGAAACATCCGAACTAAGAGGAGGAAACAAACATGAAAACCATTCAAAAGCTGTTGATTCTTGCGGCGGCGCTGACGGTGCTGCTGACGGCGCTGACGGCCTGCGGCGGCGCGTCCGATTCGCTCAAGGCCGTGCAGGAGCAGGGCGTTCTGGTCGGCGCGACCAGTCCGGATTTCCCGCCGTTTGAATATCTGGAGAACGGCGAGCCGGTCGGCGTGGAGATCGAGCTGATGCAGGCCGTCGCCGAGAAGCTCGGCGTCACGCTCAAGATCGAGCAGGTCGATTTCGACTCGATCATCCCGGGCATCCAGTCCGGCAAATATGACGTCGGCATGGCGGGCATCACGGTCGACGAAAAGCGCAAGAAAAACGTCGATTTCTCCGACGTGTTTTTCACGGCCGCGCAGAAGATCGTCGTGCAGCCGGGCAGCGATATCGCGTCGAAGGACGACCTGACCGGCAAAACCATCGCCGTGCAGACCGGCACGACGGCCGAATCCGTCTGCATGGACGGCGGCTATGAGCTGCTCTCCTTCACGTCGAATAACGACTCTGCCGCGGCGCTGACGAGCGGCAAGGCCGACGCGTGGGTCGTTGACAGCGAGGTCGCCGCGACGCTCGCCGAGCAGCAGGGGCTGGTCGTCCTCGACGAGGCGATGACCGAGGAGCCGTATGCCTTCGCGTTCAAAAAGGGTAGCGACACCCTTGTGCAGGCCGTGAATCAGGCGCTCGCGGAGCTGAAGGCCGACGGAACGGTTCAAAAGATCTTTGAAAAGTACGACGTTGCCTACAACGGGTAAGCGAAAATGGGCGCATTCTTTCAAACCATTGCCGACTTTTTCCGCACATGGGGCGCGAAGCTGGCCGAGACCTTTCTCGAGGAGGATCGTTACCGCCTCCTGCTGACGGGTCTGGGCAACACGCTCATCATCACGCTCGGCGCGCTTTGCATCAGCATCGTGATCGGTTCTCTGATCGCGGTCGTGAAATACTGCGGCGAGGGCAGCCGCTGGCTCAAGCCGGTTTGCAGGCTCTGCGACCTCTATGTGACGGTCATCCGGGGCATCCCGGTGGTCGTGGTGCTGCTGATCTTCTATTTTGTCATTATGAAATCCGCCGACGGCATCACGGTCGGCATCGTGACCTTCGGCATCAACTCCGGCGCATACATGGCCGAGCTGATGCGCGGCGGCATCAATGCCGTCGATGCCGGCCAGATGGAGGCCGGGCGGTCGCTGGGGCTTTCGCGCGTGCAGACGACGGTGCATGTCATTCTGCCGCAGGCGATGAAGAACATTCTGCCGGCGATCGGCAACGAAATGATCGCCCTGCTCAAGGAGACGGCCGTTGCGGGCTATGTCGCCGTGCAGGATCTGACCCGCGCCGGGAATCTGATCCGGAACAATACGTATGACGCGTTCAATCCGCTGATGGTCGTGGCGCTGACCTATCTGGCGCTCGTCGTCGGCATGACGGCGCTGCTGAACCGGCTGGAAAGGAGGCTGCACAAGGGTGCTAAGCGTTCAAGAGCTGCATAAGAGCTTTGACGGCGTCGAGGTGCTGCGCGGCGTTTCGGCCGAGATCGGCAAGGGCGACGTCGTGTGCATCATCGGGCCGTCCGGCAGCGGGAAATCGACCTTCCTGCGTTGCCTGAACCGCATGGAGCAGCCCGACAGCGGGAAAATTTTTCTCGACGGCGTCGAGCTGACCGCGAAAAAGGTCGACCTTGACCGGCAGCGGCAGAAGATGGGCATGGTGTTCCAGCAATTCAACCTTTTTCCGAACATGACCGTCCTGCGCAACCTGACGCTTGCGCCGACGCTGCTGAAAAAAACGCCCCGCGCCGAGGCCGAGGCGAAGGCCATGGAGCTGCTCGAGCGCGTCGGGCTGGCCGACCGCGCCGGGGAATATCCCGACCGCCTCTCCGGCGGGCAGAAGCAGCGCATCGCGATCGTGCGGGCGCTGTGCATGGAGCCGGAGGTCATGCTCTTCGACGAGCCGACCTCGGCGCTCGACCCGGAGATGGTCGGCGAGGTGCTCGACGTGATGAAAAAGCTGGCCGAGAACGGCATGACGATGGTCGTCGTGACGCACGAGATGGGCTTTGCCCGCGAGGTCGCCGACCGCGTGCTGTTCATGGACGAGGGACAGATCGTCGAGGAAAACACGCCCGAGGCGCTCTTCGGAAGCCCGCAAAGCCCGCGCCTGCAAAGCTTTTTGTCAAAGGTGCTGTAGCGCACGCAGCGAAATGCGGCCTTCAGCCGAGCAGGGACAAATTCAAACAGTTTGATTGCAAAAATGGTAGGTTTTCCGTAGAAAATCTACCATTTTTATGTCATTGCGAGGAGGGCGCATTTTTGCGCCCGACGCGGCAATCTTTAACGGAGCGAAACGGCATCCCGGAACGAAGCGCGGCAGGGCTGCGCAGTGCAATTCGGCCTTTGGCCGAGTGAAATATGCTGAAGCATGTGAAATGCGGACTTGCGCCCGCGTGAAATAGCGCTTCCGAGGAAGCGCAGCGTCGGTGTCCATGCGGGACGGATTGATATTATGGGATTTTTGTCGTTTCCTGCTCCCGTGCTTCGCTCCGGGATACCTTATTTCAAACTTTAAGATTGCCACGTCGCTTCGCTCCTCGCAATGACACGGAATTGGAACGTTTTTTGTTTGTAAAACAGACGTTTATGACCGTATGTAGCCGTTTTTGATGAAATTGACGTTCCGTTTTTCAGTAAAACGCACCAGCTTTGTCATTGCGAGGAGGGCGTATTTTTGCGCCAGACGCGGCAATCTTTAACGGAGCGAAACGGCATCCCGGAACGAAGTGCGGCAGGGCTGCGCGACAAATTCAAATAGTTTGATTGCAAAAATGGTAGGTTTTCCGTAGAAAACCTACCATTTTTGCAATCATGACGCTGACACGGTCAGCCGATCACGCGGTGTGCTGTGAGATAGCGGTTGGCGTACCAGCTCTCGGACAGGTTCGAGATGATAACACCGCTGTTTGAATTCGCGGCGTGGACGAACGCACCGCCGCCGAGATAAATGCCGACGTGGGTCGCCGTGCTGCCGTAGCCGAAATAGATGATGTCGCCGGGCTGCAGCGCGTCGCGCGAGACGTACCAGCCGTCCTGAAGCTGCGCCGTTGCGGTGCGGTGGATGCTGTAGCCGAAGTGGGCGTAAACATACTGCACAAAGCCGGAGCAGTCGAAGCCGGACGGGGTCGTGCCGCCGTAGACATAGGGATAACCGGCGAAGCCCTGCGCGTATGTAGCGAGCTGCTGGCCGACGCCGGCGGGATAGAAGCTCTGCGAGCCGCCGGAGCTGCCCGAATTGCCGGAGCTGCCCGAGCCGCCGGAGGCGGCGTAGCCGCGGTTCGCGGCGGGCTTTTCGAGCAGGGTGACGAGGTCGCTGCGGATATATCCGACCTGACCGTTGAAGCGCACCTTGTACCAGCCGCAGTTGAAGCCGAAAATATCGACGCGGTCGCCGGCATAGAGCTGGCAGACGCGGGCGCTGTCGGTCGAGGGACCGGAGCGCAGGTTGGCAACGGTGGGATTCACGGCGCCGTCGCCCAGCTCGACGTTCTCGCGCTCCTTGACGGTGAGGTAGGAGGCGCTCATATAACCGATGTTGAGGTTATAATCGACCAGATACCAGTCGCCGCTTCTGCGGATGATGACGACGTAGTCGCCCTCGGACGCGACGGCCAGAACGGCCGCGTCGGTGTTGGGCTTGGCGCGCAGACGCAGACCGCTGCGCGCGTTGACGATGCCGATGGCGGACTTCAGCTCGGTCGCGCCTGCGACGGACGCAAGCGAGAGCACGAGCGAGAGCGTAAAGACCAGAACGATCAGAGCTCGGATTGTACGTTTCATTGTGGAACCTCCCGGGGTATTATTTTGCGCTCAGCGCGCGTTCCAGCCACACACAGCCAACATCCAACGCCGTGTAGAAGCCGTCCTTTTCGCTTTTCTTGACCACGCGGTCGCGCGCCTTGGCGTTCGGATCGGTGAGCTGAAGCTGAACCGAGACCTTCGTGGCGAGCTTGAGATCCTTCAGATCCTTGGATTCAAGCACCTGCAGCATGACGATGTAAGGATCCGCCATGGAGCCGTAATAGATCAGATTGTCCTTGCGCATCAGGGGGCGGCCCCGATAGGTGAGGACTTCATTTTTTTCGGACATAACTACCTCCAAAATAAAATGTAACCAAATTGTAACACATGGAGATTGTTTTGTCAACACTTTGCGACGAATTTTCCAAAAGTTACCGGAGAATTGTTACGATTTGGCTCAAAACGCTGGGGAAGGGGAACGCGAAAATGGATGTTGAAACCGGGAGATTCCACAAAAAAGGGGGGAGAAGCACCTCTTCTCCCCCTGGCGGCTGCGCGGCGCTGCCTCAGTCGAACAGATAGTGCCGCACCAGCTCCTGCAGCAGCTCGTCGCGGTCGAGCTTGCAGATCAGGCTGCGGGCGTTGTTGTGGTTGGTGATATACGTCGGATCCTCGGAGAGGATATAGCCGACGATCTGATTGATGGGGTTATAGCCCTTCTCGGTCAGAGAGCGATAAACCTGCGTCAGGGTCGCCTTCATGACCTCGCTGCCCTCAGCGGGGACCTCAAATTTTATGGTGTTGCGATTGACCGAACTGCGATTCTCTTCCAAAACGCCGACCTCCTTTGTCCGGGAAACCACGATTCCCTGCATATGCTTCGGAGCATTTCTGCTCTAATACTAATCATATACCAATTTCCCGATAAAGTAAAGAAAAATCCGGGAACATTTTTCCAATTTTTAATGACATTTTTTGCAAAGCGGTGCATAGCGCCCGCGCGCGCGGGAAAAGCTAACCGCGAGGTGAGAAAAAATGGTACGTCAGCCAGACGGAAGCTACCGCGGCGCGCTGTGCGACGAGGCGATCACCGCCGCCTTCGACGGCGCGGCCGATTTCAGCCGGCGCGCGCTGCGGGTCGGCGCGCATACCTTATATTTGTATGCGATCGACGGCCTGACATCCGGGGGAGATATTTCCGAGCTGGTTGTCAAGCCGCTTTTGCAGGACGGCTTCGGCGGCAGCATGGACGAGCTGTGCGACCGCGCGCTCTACGCCACGGTGTATAACGCCGTGGCGCTCGAATGCGAGACGCTGTCCGACGCGCTCGACCGGCTCGTCAACGGCTTTGCCGTGGTGCTGTTCGGGCAGCGGGCGCTGGCCTTTGAGGACAAGACGGACGAGAAGCGTTCGCCCTCGCCGCCGGAGGCGGAGAACACCGTCAAGGGCGCGAAGGATGCCCTCACCGAGACGCTCCGCACGAATACGGGTCTGCTCCGGCGGCATCTGCGCACCCCGGCGCTGCGGCTCTACGAGACGAAGCTCGGCCGCCGAAGCGGCACGGGCGTCGCGCTCGTCTGGCTCGACGGCCTGACCGACCCGGCGCTCGTGCGGCGGATGAAGCGCCGCCTTTCCGAGCCGGACATCGACGGCTTGGTCACGCCTGCGTCCGTTGAGGAATATCTGACCGGCTCGCGCCGCACGGCCTTCCCTCTGCTCAAGTACACCGAGCGCACCGATCGGCTCGCCCGGTCGCTGCTCGACGGGCGCATCGCGCTCCTGGTCGACGGCCTGTCGCTGGCCTATCTTGCGCCGGTCGATCTGGCGTTTTTCATGACCGCCGCCGAGGACGAGGGAACGGATTGGCTCTCTGCGTCCTTCCTGCGCATCCTGCGCTATGCGGGGCTGCTGCTGTCGCTGCTCCTGCCGGGGCTTTATATCGCCATGGCGGCCTATCATCCGCAGATGCTCCCGATGGGGCTTTTGCGCTCGATCATCGAGAGCAAGCAGGCCGTGCCCTTCCCGACGGCCGTCGAGGTGCTGGGGCTGCTGCTGGCGTTCGAGCTGCTGCAGGAGGCGGGCGTCAGTCTGCCACAGGCCGTCGGGCAGACGCTCTCCATCATCGGCGGTCTGGTCGTCGGCACGGCGGCGGTCGAGGCGCGCGTGATCTCTCCGGCCGCGCTCATCGTCGTGGCCGCCGCCGGGATCTGCGGCTTCGTCCTGCCGGGGCGGGATTTTGCCGACGCGATGCGCCTCTGGCGCTTTCTGCTGGCCGTGCTGGCTGCGCTGGGCGGCCTGTTCGTCCTGACCGTCGGCGGCATCCTGCTCCTGCTGCATCTGGCCGGGCTGGAATCCTTCGGCCGACCCTATCTCGCGCCGTTTTCGTCCATGCGCGGCTTCCGGGCGCTGCTGCGTCCGCGCCACATCAAAACGCTCTACCGCGACCCTGCCCTGCGCCCGCAGGACATTCGCAATCAGAAGCCGTGAGCGGCCGGGGAAGACTGCGCGGCGCTGCCGCAGCGGGTCTTGCGGTGCTGGCGCTGCTGATCTGGGGGCTGCCGTTCCCGGCCTACGAGACCGCGACGCTGCTTCCGGTCGAGACGGTGCAGCTTGCGCGCACCGAGGACGGCCGCGTCCTGCTGCGCACCGAGGCAGGGGACGGCGTGGGCGCGGACTGGAGCGCGGCCGTGCGGGAGCTGCGCGCGAACGCGCCCGGAACGGTGCTGCTCGACACGGCGGAGCAGCTCGTCCTCTGCACCGACGAGCCGGAGCTGCTGCAAGAGGCGGCGGAGAGCGGCGATCTGCGTCCGGCGGTGCAGCTGCGCTACGCCGACGCGCTGCGCGGCACGGACGGCCTTGCGGAGCTGCTCCACGCCCACGAGAGCGACTGGACGCTCGCCGAGGTTCTGGCGCGGCTGAGGCGCGGCCTTATGGCCGCGCAGTGAAATTCGGCCTTCGGCCGAGTGAAAGATACTGCGCATGTGAAATGCAGCCTTACGGCTGCGTGAAATGGCGCTTCCGAAGAAGCGCCGATGCGGTGTCGCCCCGCGACGGATTTCAAACTTTTCGCTCTGAAAACCGTTTCGTTTACGCATAAAACCTCCCAGTCATGTCATTGCGAGGAGCGAAGCGACGCGGCAATCTTAAACGGAACGATTTGCCATCCCGAAGCGAAACACGGCGGAAACGGAACGAAATACGGAGAAACCGGGCGAACCGATCCGCCGCCCTGCGGCGAAGCGCGTCGGGAACAAAGCGAAAAGGGACGCCCTGCGTCCCTTTTCAAAAGCTCCAATTCAAAAGCTCCACCGGATCATGCCGGTTCCGTCCGGCAATTCTGCACAAAGCGCATCAGGATCGTCGCGACCTGCGCGCGGGTGGCGCTGCCGCCCGGGTCGAGCAGCAGACGGCCGTTCTCGGCAGAGCCGCCGATCAGCCCCTCGGCCGTCGCCCAACGCAGCGCCTCATAGGCGTATTGCGAAACATAACCCTCGTCATAGAACAGCTCCAGCCCGTTGAGCCGCGCGTCGGTGCGATAGCCGTGCTTCTCGGCATAGCGGAACAGGATCGTCGCGATCTGCTCACGCGTGACGCGTCCGTCCGGCTCAAAATGCGCCGCATCGACGCCGTTGACCACGCCGTTCTGCGCCGCCCAGCGGATCGGCTCGGCGTAATAGGCGTTCGCGTCCACGTCGGCGAAGGGGAGCGCGCCCTCTGCCTCCGGCTTCCCGGCCAGACGCCAGAGCACCGTCACCAGCATCCCGCGCGTCATGCTGCCGTCCGGCTCAAAATGCCGCGCGTCCGTGCCGTTGAACAGCCCGGCCTGCAAGGCAAAATCGATGCCGCCGTGCGCCCAGTGGTCGGCCTCCGGCGTGTCGAGAAAGCTCGCTGAGGGGCACGCCTCCCCGCCGGGGCAGGACGCGGCCTGCCGCTCGTTTACGTTGACCAGCACGGCGCACGCGGCCAGCTTTTTGCCGCCAGCCTTGGCGTACAGGCCGACCGTCACGAAGCCGTGCCCGATCTTCTGCGCCGTCAGGCGGAGCGCGCCGCCGTCGATCTCGGCCGCGACGCTGTCGGTGCGCGCCTCGCAGCGCAGCTCGTAGGCCGGCAGTGTCCCGGCGGCCGTCAGCGCAAGCGAGCGCACCGTTCCCGGCGTCAGGTCGACCGAGAGCGCCTCGGCCGTGAGGCGCGGTGTGCTGTCGATCACGTCGATGCGGAGCGTCTGCGTGAGCAGCAGCGCGTCCTGATTGGAATAGATCCGGAAGACCAGCTCACCGCTGCCGATCCGGCTGCCGCGCAGCCGCAGCGTGTTGCGGCCGTCGGTCATATACGCGTTGACCCAGTGCGCCGCCAGTCCTGCGACGTCGCTCTGCACCTCCAGCCGGTAGGCCGTGGCGATGCCGCCGACGGTCACGTCCACCGAGGCGTAGGCGCTCGTCGCGAGGTCGATCCAGACGTGGGTCGTGTCGAATTGCAGCGTAGGCGTCCCGGCGGCCGTCGCGGTCGGCAGGAGGCCGAGCAGCAGCGCCGCCGTCAAGAGCAGGGCAAAAATTTTGTGTTTCATCCGTCCGTTCTCCTGTATTTTTTTATTTATATATAGTATAAGCGCGGGACGGCGTCTTGTCAATCGGAAAGGGGAGATTTTACAATGCATCGACGCTCCGCCGCGTCCGCGCGCCGTCTGCGCGCGCTGACCTTCTGCGCCGCCAGCGTCCCGGCTGTGCTGATCCTGCCGCGCGTCGGCTGGCTGTGGGCCTGCGGCGCGTCCATCCTGTCGGCCGTACTGCTCGGCCTCTGCACGCGGCGTCCGCCATGTCCGTCGCGCGCCGCCGACGGGGCGCGGCTGGTCTGGACGCTGCTCGTGCTCGGCGCAGCCGCGCGGCGGCTCTGCGCCGCCTTTCCGCAGCGCGAGAGTGTTTTGATCGGCCTTCTGCTGCTCCTGCTGGCGGTCTATGCGTCCGCGCGCGGGGAACCGGTGCTGACGCGCGCCGGGACGGTCTGCTGCCTGCTGCTTTTGGCGCTCTACGCCGTGCTGCTGCTGTTCTCTCTCCCGACGCTGCACCGCGCGTGGCTGCGCCCGCAGCTGAAGACGGACTGGACGCTCCTGCCCTGTGCGCTCCTGCCGCTTGCGGCGCTGCCCCTGCGCCCGAACGCGCCGCGCGCCGTGCAGCTGTCTGCTGTGCCGCGCGTCGTGCATCCTGTGCGGAAAAACCGGCAGGCGCTGCGGGCGGCGCACCGGCAGAAGGATCACAGTCTGCTGTGGCTCGGCGGGGGCGTTCTGCTGACGACCCTCTGCGCGCTTGTCACGGCCGGAGGCCTGTCGCCGCAGGTCGCCGCCGGTGAGCGCTTCCCGTTTTACGGCGCGATGAAGAGCGTGAAGCTTCTGGGCGTCATGGAGCGGCTTGAGCCGCTTGCGTCCGCTGCGCTGACGGTCGGGGGCTTCGCGCTGCTGGGGCTGCTCTGCGCCGTGTCCGCGCGCTGCATGGAGCGCGTCGCTCCGGGCATGGCCGCGCACGCTGGCCGCTGGAATCTGCTGGGCGGTCTTGCGGCCTTTGCGCTCGCGCCGCACCTCTCGGCGCAGTTCTTCGCAGTCGGAACCACAATATTTTGGGGTTTGCTGCCATTAGCAGAACTAATTAGAGGATTTGAAAAAAATATAGAGAAATCTTGAAAAAAGTGTTGACAAACGGGAGAAGATTGGCTATAATATCTAAGCACGTTGAGGGAAGAACAAAGTCAAGAAAAAAACTTCGAAAAAAGTCGAAAAACTTCTTGACAAACCGAAAACAACGTGATATAATCAATAAGCTGTCTCGCAACTGAGAACCTGCTTCAATGACGGAGCGAACGGCGTCTGTACCTTGTAAATTAAACAACGAGAAACATGAACAAACACCTTGAGCAATTGATTGAAAAAATGAAGTTGTTCAAATGATGTCAGTGAAAACTGAGATTGTGAGAATAGCCAACGTAAGAAAATTCTTGAGTAAAGCTAAGAGCGAACTTATGAATTGACAGATTTTAAGCTGGACTCGAAAGGGCCTGGATTAAGATACCATTCATAGAGAGTTTGATCCTGGCTCAGGACGAACGCTGGCGGCGTGCCTAACACATGCA
>OIWU01000250.1_pt1 | contig 73712 bp, 75 predicted proteins | sample 1587711 | NCBI WGS metagenome assembly OIWU01 (sample SAMEA3888909, study PRJEB22519) | human gut metagenome | biome: human gut; feature: human-associated habitat; material: faeces | place: Denmark | collected 2010 | reverse complement strand
ACGCGGTAAAGAACATGGCCAGAATGGAGGTGATGATGCCGCAGACACATAGAGCGATGGAGCTCATGGCGCCCTGAAGAGGACCGATCTCCAGCGCCTTGCTGGTGCCCACCGCATGGCTGCACGCGCCGATGGCCACGCCCTCCACCACCGGATCGGTGACATGGAACACCTTGGCAAACAGCGGGGCAAGCATAGCGCCCTCGATCCCGGTGATAATGACCGACGCCGCAGTCAGAGCCGGAAGACCGCCGCTGCTCTCCGCAATGCTGACGGCGATGGCCGTTGTGACACTTTTGGGCAGCAGAGAATTCAGCAGGGAGGCCTCCGCTTGAAACAGGCGGCAGAGCACCTGTACCAATAGCATGCTCACGAGACTACCCACAAAGCAGCCCAGCACCACTGGCCAGAAGTTCCGCTTCAGAATGGCCCGCTGCTGGTAGATGTTCAGAGCCAGAACGGCGGTGGCGGGAGCCAGCAGCAGCTTGATGATGCTGCCGCCGGCGTTGTAGTTGTCCAGAGGGATGTGGAACAGCAGCATGATCCCGATGACCAGCAGACTGGCCACCAGCACCGGATTGCAGATCAGAAGCCCCGTCCGCTTCTGGAATCGGACGGCCAGATACCAGCAGAGCAGCGTCACGCCAAGACCGAAAAAGGGCGTGGAAGTCAGTGTGTCAATCATGGGCCGCCTCCTTTGCGTGAAACAGCTTCATCAGCAGCCGGACGCTCCAGGCTGTTGCCGCGTACACCAGCGGTGTGCTGACAAGGGAGACCACCAGAAAGGGGACAAGCTGCAGCTTCAGCACGTCCAGATATTCCAAAGTTCCTACCACGGAGGGAATGAAAAACAGCCCCATATTGTCGATGAGAAAGTGGGAGGTCCCTTGGATCGTCCGCTCCTTGACCCCGCCGCTGAGCAGCAAGATCAACAGCAGGATCAGGCTGATGACACTGGCGGGCAGCGTAAAGGGCAGCAGCGCCGCGATCCATTCACCTGCCATACAGATGAGAAATACGATACAAAATTCTACAATCAGATTCATAACGATCACCTCGGTAAAAAGCAATCCTCAGTTTATGCGCAGCGGCCGGGGAAGTCAATGTGAGAAACAGAGAAAGAAACGGTATTTTTTCGCAGATTTTTAGCAGGAAAAAGCCGACGGGGCGAAACTGCTGCTTCGCCCCGCCGGATCAGTTTTCGATTTTTTAAAACCGGGAGCCGCTTGGCTGTTCTCCGGTAAGGGGAGTGAACCGTCATTTCCGCCGGAGAGCAGCCAGCAGGCAGGCAGCCAGAAAAACCGTCAGGTCCGCCGCCACCACCGTTGCCCCCACCGGGGTAGAAAAACCAAAGGAGATGGTGAGTCCCACGCAGAAGCACACCACGGAGGTCACGGCGGCGCAGAGGATCACGCCACGGAAGCTCTTGAACAGCCGCATGGCGGTCAGAGCCGGGAAGATCACCAGCGAGGAGATGAGCATAGCGCCCATCATCCGCATTCCCAGCACGATGGTCAAGGCCGTGAGGATGGCCAGCAGGGTGTTGCAGGTGTCCACCTTCAACCCGGTGGCCCGGGAGAAGTTCTCGTCAAAGGTGACGGCGAAGATCTGATGGTAAAAAAGCAGGTACAGCGCCAGCACCGTTACCGACAGCACCACGGAGAGGGCCACGTCTCCCTTTGTCATGGCCAGCACACTGCCGAACATATAGTTGTCCACATCGGTGGTCATGCCGGTGGTCCGGGAGATCACCAGAATACCGATGGCCAGCGCCGAAGCGCTGACGGCGGCGATGGCGGCGTCGCTGTTCCAGTGGGGATGGCTGGCCATCCGAAGCAGGAAAAATGCCGCCAAAATGACCACAGGAATGGAAAAATACAACGGCGTTACCCCCAGCGCCACGGCGATGGCCAGCGCACCGAAGGAGACGTGGCTCAGGCCGTCGCCGATCATGGAATACCGTTTCAGAACCAGCGGAACGCCTAACAGGGCGGCGCACAGGCTCACCAGCACACCGGCGATCAAGGCCCTTTGCATAAAGGGGTAAGAAAACATCTGCAAAATATTCATGATTCCAGTTCCTCCCGGAAGCGGCGGCCCTGAGGACTCGCCAAATAGTCGGATGCCGTGCCGGTAAAGAGGCCCTTTCGTCCGATGTGCAGTACTGTGCGGGCGCTTTTCAGCGCTGCCTTCAAATCGTGAGTCACCATCACGATGGCCATGCCCTCCTTCTGGTTCAGGTAGGCCAGCGTTTTGTAGAGGTCCTGGGCGGCAGCGGGGTCCAGACCGGTGATGGGCTCATCCAAAATCAAAAGCTGGCTGGCGGCGCACAGGGCACGGGCCAATAGCACCCGCTGCTGCTGCCCACCGGAGAGATCCCGGTAGCAGGCGTCCTTCAGCTCCAGAATTCCCAGCTTGCCCAGGTTCATCATGGCCTCGGACCGCTGGGCCGGAGTGTAGAAAAAGTGCAGCCCCTGACGGTTCAGGCAGCCGGAGAGGACCACCTCCAGCACGGTGGCGGGGAAATCCCGCTGGGCTCGGGTCTGCTGGGGAAGGTAGCCGATGGCCCCGTGCTTCAACGCCGGGGCGTGCTCAATGGTGCCGCTTTGGGGTTGGATCAGCCCTAAAAGTCCCCGCATGAGGGTGGATTTGCCGGAGCCGTTGTCTCCCACCACGCAGAGGTAGTCCCCCTTTGCAATCGTAAGGTCCAGATCGGTAAGCACCGATTTTCCCTCATAGCCGAGGGAAACGTCTCGGCAGACGATCAGTTCGTTATCCTTCATGCTTTGCCTCCTGACAGTGGTCGCAGAGCCCGGTCAGCACGGTGCGGCGGGGGTCAATGCGAAAGTGGTGTTCGGAGGACAGATGACGGCAGACCTCCTCCAAGTGCCGGCAGTCCAGATGGACCATCCGCCCACAGCCCTCACACCGCAGCAGAAAGCAGTCGTGGGGATGTCCGGCCTGGGGGCAGTATTGGTAGAGCGCCCCCTCCTCCGTGGTGACCTTATGGACCAACCCCTGCTGGGTCAGCTTGTCCAACTGGCGGTAAACGGTTGCCAGCCCTACGGTGAGACCGCCGTGCCGCAGTTCCTCAGAAAGATCGGCGGCGGAGAGACATTCCTCCGCCCGCAGCTGTAAACAGCGCAGTACCGCCTGCTGCTGTTTGGTTTGATAAGCCATCCTTGCCTCCAATATGAAAATGATTATCGTTTTCATATTATAACCGGAAAAACAAACCTGTCAAGACCGTTGCAATAATTCAAAAAATAAGGTATGGTAGAGGGGAATATAGAACGGCGGCAGTGCCGCCGGGCCAAATATCGAATAGACAAGAGAAATAAAGGAGAAGCAATATGGCTGTTTCTTTGGTGATCATGGCGGCAGGCCTCGGTTCCCGGTATGGCGGCAGCAAGCAGGTGGATGGCATTGGCCCCAACGGCGAAATTCTGATGGAGTATTCCATTCACGATGCCCTGCGGGCTGGCTTTGACAAGGTGGTGTTCATCATCAAGCCGGAAATGCGGGAGATGATGGACGAGCTGGTGGGCTATCTCAAGGAGAAAAAGACGGCGAAGGGCCAGCCGGTGCAGGTGGCCTACGTCTATCAGGACTATACCTCCGTACCGGACTTCTATCACATTCCTGAGGGACGCACCAAGCCCTTCGGCACGGTCCACGCCCTGCTGTGCGCGGAATCCGCAGTGGATGGTCCCTTCTGCGTCATCAACGCCGATGACTATTACGGGGTGGACGCCTACCGGACGATTTATGAGGAATTGGTCAAGCTGCCTGCCGAGGGCAAGGGAACCATGGTGGGCTATCTGCTGAAAAACACTGCCAGTCTCCACGGCACCGTGTCCCGGGGCGTCTGCAAGGTCAAGGACGGAAAACTGGATACCATTCAGGAGGCGCTGAAGGTCCAGCTTTATCCCGACGGACACCTGACGGATCTGGACACCGACACGGACCTGGCCCCGGATACGGTGGTCTCCATGAACTTCTGGGGCTTCATGCCCTCGATCTTCCCGGCGCTGCGGACCTATTTTGAGAACTTCCTCCGGGGGCTGCCTGATGACGCGATGAAGGCAGAGTGCCTGCTGCCGCTGATGGTGGGCGAGGAGTTGAAGGCGGGACGCATGACCGTTTCCGTGCTCCATTCCAAGGACTTGTGGTTCGGTATGACCTACCGAGAGGACCGGGGCCGTGTGGCAGAGGACCTGCGGCAGCTTCACGAGTCCGGCGTGTATCCGCCCTCTCTGCGGGACTGAATAGAAGAATACCCATTGGCCCGGAGGCAGGACGGCGGTCCCGCTTCCGGGCTGATGTCTTTATTGTGAAAAATTTGTCACCAAATTGTTATTGAATTTTTTCCAAATTGTATCGACTTTTTTCGGTAAAAAGTGTCTAATAGGAGATGCATTGCGTTTACATAATGTCAAGCGCTGAAGGAAAGGGGGAATGTGTCCGTGACAGGTAAGCGTATGAGGAAAAATCCGCATGGCTGGATGCTGGCTGCGGTGCTGCTGTTGGCGGCTGCTGGCCTGCTGGCGGTGCATTCCCATCAGACGGCGGCGGTCCCACCGGAGGAGCCGGCACAGGAGGAGCCGCCAGTGATGGTGATCCCTGCGGAACCGGCGCTGCCGGAAGATCCTGTGGAGGAAGAGCCTGCCCCGGAGGAACCCTGGAGGCCGGTGGCGGAATCAGCGCCGGTGGATGACAGCTATTTTGACGATGTGGCTTTTGTGGGGGACTCCCGGACTGATGGCTTCCGGCTTTACAGCGGATTGAACCGAGGCACATATTTCTGCGTTACCGGAGAAACAGTGGCCTCCGCTACGGAACTGGAAAACTGGAAGGGCGAAAATGGGAAAAAGGTCTCTCTGGCAGAGGCCGTGGCCGCCGCAGACTGCGGAAAGATCTACCTGATGCTGGGCGTCAACGAACTGGGCTGGAAGGGGACGGACATCTTCCGGGGCCATGCGGAAAACCTGATTCGGCGGCTGAAGGCAGACCATCCCGGCGCGGAACTGGTAATCCAGTCTCTGCTGCCGGTCTCGGCGGAGCAGGACGCCAAGGGTTCTTACGTCAATAATCAGCGAATTCTGGCCTATAATCAGGTTTGGCGGGAGCTGGCAGAGGAAAACGGCTGCGCCTATGTAGATGTGGCGGAGGCCCTCACCGGAGAGGACGGCTGTCTGCCGGAGGAGTTGAGCTTCGATGGCGTTCATCTGAATCGGGCAGGCTGCCGGCTTTGGCTGGACTATCTCCGGACGCACAGCGTAGCGGAGGAAGCACCGAAGGAACCTGTGCCCGCGCAGACGGAACCAGAAGAAGCCGGTCCTGCACCTGCGCCGACGGAATCGGAGTGGCCGTGAACGCGCGGAGCTGAGACCGTTGGAACAATAAATGAAAACTGCCTGTACCGGGTTTTGAGAACCGGTACAGGCAGTTGTTTTTTATGGGAGAATATGTAGAAAGACGGACGGCTCACGCCGTCCGTCTCTCCGTGTAAGATAGAGAAAAGAGAGGGAAAATGAGATTGGTTGGGATTGCTTCTATGGCTTTATCATACGGTGTGAAAACGGAAAAGTCAACAGGTGGAGCCAATTCTTCATAAATTGTTCACAGAATAACAAAGCGAATAAATCTGTTCATAAAATGTTCAAAAATACAGGCGAAATATTGGGTTGACGAATGTTTTAACGTATGATAATATTTAGCGTACTAAAAATTAGGACACTAAATGCAAAGGAGCTGATACCGATATGAAACCAGCCTGCGGACCGGATTTTTTGGGGCCTTTGTTAGGCCACGCGACCCATCTGGCACGGGAACGGATGGATGCCCGGTTATCCCGGTATGACATGACTCCCTCCCAGACCCATACACTGCTGTATCTCAGCAGTCACGGCTACACCGCCCCCCAGCGGGATGTGGTGGAGCACCTGCGGGTGCGGCCCTCCACTGCCAACGGCATTTTGGACCGGATGGAGGAAAAGGGCCTGATCCGCCGCACGGCGGATGAAAATGACCAGCGGCAGAAGCAGGTCACGGCCACGGAGAAGGGCCGGGAACTGAACAGTCTGGTGCAGGCTGCCTTTCAGGAGGCGGAAGCGGTCATGGTCAAGGGGCTGCGGCTGGAGGAGACTGAGGCTCTGCGGCTGCTTTTGTACCGTGTCATCGAGAATTTAGAGGAGGACCGAACCACATGCTGAAAAAACTCGGGCCATACGCAAGGCCCTATTCCAAATGGATCGCGGTGGGCGTTCTGTGCAGCGCAGCCGAGGCTATTTTTGAACTGCTGATCCCGCTGGTGATGGCGGATATTGTGAATATCGGCATTGAAACGGCGAATCAGAATTACATTCTGCAAAAGGGCCTTCTCATGATGGGGATGGCTGTCATCTCCCTGTGCTTCGGACTGGGGGCTGCGGCATCTTCTTCCGTTGCCGGACAGGGTTTCGGTGCGGAGCTGCGGCGGGCAGAATATGAACACATTCAGGATTTTGCCTTTTCCAACATCGAGAAGTTCTCTACCGCGTCCCTTGTGACCCGGCTGACCAATGACGTCAACAATATGCAGATGACGCTGATGATGGGGATGCGGCTGCTGGTGCGGGCCCCGGTGATGCTGGTGGCGGCGCTGGTGCTGTCCATCCGGCTGAGCCGTGACCTGAGCAACGTATTTCTGGTGGTGATCCCCCTGCTGCTGATCGTCATCGTCCTGATCCTCACCAAAGCGGGGCCGCTGTTCCGGTCTCTCCAGGAGCGGACGGACGCCCTGAACCTGGTGGTGCAGGAAAACCTCACCGGCATCCGGGTGGTAAAGTCCTTCGTCCGGGAGGACTACGAGGAGGAGAAGTTCGCCAAGCGCAACGGTGATCTGAAGGAAAGCTCCATGCGGGCCTTCGGCATGGTGGTCATCAATATGCCTGTGATGATGCTGGTGGTTTACAGTACCATCATCGCCGTCATGTGGTTCGGCGGCAAAATGGTCTACGCCGGGACGCTGCCGGTGGGCGACCTGACCGCCTTCTTCACCTATATCACCCAGATTTTGATGTCCTTGATGATGGTTTCCATGATGTTCATGATGATGACCCGGTCCATCGCCTGCGCCAAGCGGATCGTGGAGGTTTTGGATGAGCGGCCCGCCATCACCGACGACAGCGCCAAGGCGGACGCCGCCGTGAAGGACGGCAGCATCGACTTTGACCATGTGTTTTTCAAATACAGTGAAACCAGCCCGGAGTGGGTGCTGAAGGATGTGAACATCCACATTCCCAGCGGGGCTACGGTGGGCATTTTGGGAGGCACCGGCAGCGGCAAGACCAGCCTCATGAGCCTGATCCCCCGGCTGTACGAGGCGCAAGAAGGCACCGTCTCCGTAGGCGGACGGCCGGTGGCGGACTACACCATGGAGCATTTGCGGGAGTCCGTCAGCGTGGTGCTGCAAAAGAACACCCTGTTCTCCGGCACCATCCGGGAAAATCTGCTCTGGGGCGATCCCAACGCCACGGAGGACCAGCTTTGGGCCGCCTGCCGCGCTGCCTGTGCCGACGAATTTCTGGAGCGGATGCCTGACGGTCTGGACACTGATCTGGGACAGGGGGGCGTCAATGTCTCCGGCGGACAAAAGCAGCGGCTGTGCATTGCTCGTGCTATTTTGAAAAAACCGAAGGTGCTGATTTTGGACGATTCCACCAGCGCTGTGGATACTGCCACGGATGCGAAGATCCGTCAGGCGTTCCGGCAGGATCTGCCGGGAACCACCAAGCTCATCGTGGCCCAGCGGGTGACGTCCGTCATGGACGCCGACCTGATTCTGGTGATGGATGACGGCGCGGTGGCGGCCCAAGGCACCCACGAGGAACTGATGAAGACCTGCGAGATCTACCGTGAGGTCTACGAATCCCAGCAGGAAGGAGTGAGCATCGGTGGCTGAGAACAATACGAAACGCGGACCGGGCCACGGTCCCGGTGGACCCCGGGGCGGCTTCCGAAAGCCCAAGGATCTGCGGGGCACCCTAAGCAAGCTCATGGGCTATCTGGGGCGGTATAAGGCGCTGCTGGTGATCGTGGTGATCTTGCTGTTTATCAGCGCCGCCTGCTCCGTGGCAGGCTCCTATCTCATCAAGCCCCTCATCAATGATTATATCCTCCCCGGCGATTTTATCGGCCTTGCCAAAATGCTCTGTGTCATGGCGGGGGTCTATGTTGTGGGGGCAGTGTGCTCCTACGGTTATGCGCGGATCATGGTCCATGTGGCCCAGAACACCGTGGCAAAGCTCCGGGCGGACCTGTTCAACAAAATGCAGAAGCTGCCCCTGAAATTCTTCGATACTCACACCCACGGTGAGCTGATGAGCCGGTACACCAACGATATCGAAACGGTGTCCGAGGCTTTGAACAACAGCTTCGCAAGCCTCATTTCCTGCTCCCTGACTTTTGTGGGGACGGTCGTGATGATGATCGTCCTCAGTCCCATCCTGACGGCCATCACCGCCGTGATGCTGGGGGTCATGCTGCTGGTGGTGAAAACCATCGGCGGCCGCAGCCGCCGGTACTTTGCCGCCCAGCAGAAGGCCATCGGCGCGGTGAACGGCTATATCGAGGAGATGATCGAGGGCCAGAAGGTCATCAAGGTCTTTAACCACGAGGCAGCGGCCAAGGCAGGCTTTACCGGGTTGAACGATACCTATCGGGACGCCGCCACCCGGGCGCAGGCCTACGCCGGGGCTATGATGCCCGCCATGGGAAACCTGAGCCACATCAACTATGCTATCACCTGCTGCATCGGCGGCCTGCTGGCCATCCGCACCGGCGATCTGGGCGGGCTCTCCGCCTTTTTGCAGTATACCAAGCAGGTGAGCCAGCCCATCACCCAGATCTCTCAGCAGGTGAACACCATCCTCTCCGCCGTGGCCGGCGCGGAGCGGGTCTTTGAGATCATGGAGGCGGAGCCGGAGATAGATGACGGCAAGGTGACACTGGAGCGGGTGAAGGAAAACCCGGACGGCACCCTCACCGAGGCAAATTATGACACCGGGGCGTGGGCGTGGAAAAAGCCGGACGGCAGTCTGGTGCCCCTGCGGGGGGATGTGCGGTTCGACCATGTGGTGTTTGGTTACGATGACCGGAAGATCATCCTCCATGACATTTCCCTCTTTGCCAAGCCCGGTCAGAAGATCGCCTTTGTAGGCTCCACCGGCGCCGGAAAGACCACTATCACCAGCCTTATCAACCGGTTCTATGAGATCCAGTCCGGCACCATCACCTATGACGGCATCAATGTTCGGGACATTCAGAAAGACTCTCTGCGGCGGTCATTGGGCGTGGTCCTGCAAGATACCCACCTCTTTACCGGCACGGTGGCAGACAACATCCGCTATGGCCGTCTGGACGCCACCGACGAGGAGGTGGAGGCCGCGGCCCGGCTGGCGGGAGCGGACGGCTTCATCCGCCACCTGCCTGACGGTTATCAGACGGTCCTCACCAGCGAGGGCGGCAGCCTCAGCCAGGGCGAGCGGCAGCTTTTGAACATCGCCCGCGCCGCCTGCGCCAACCCGCCGGTGCTGATTTTGGACGAGGCCACCAGTTCCATCGACACCCGGACGGAAAAGCTCATCGAAAAGGGCATGGACCGGCTGATGGCGGGGCGCACTGTATTCGTCATCGCCCACCGGCTCTCCACCGTCCGCAACTCCAAGGCCATTATGGTTCTGGAGCAGGGCAGCATCATCGAGCGGGGCGACCACGAGGATCTGCTGGCCCAGCACGGCCGCTACTACCAACTCTACACCGGTCAGGCTGAACTGGCGTAAGAAAAGCACCGCCATATAGGAAAGTCCCTGCGTACTATGTACGCAGGGACTGAGGCTGTCGATAAAGAGGTAGATTCTCCGCAACGGAAAGGAAGGGTGTGCGCGGGAAACCCAAGAAGGGTGTCCTGCGCCATTGAAATCCTTAGTTTTCAGAACTTTTATAAAGTTCTGAAAACTGGCTCAGCGGGGAGAAAAGACTTTTTCGACACGCTGAGTCCCTGTGTACATAGTACGCAGGGACTTTTTGATGGCATTAGGTATGTTGGCCGGTCAGACCAGCTTTTCAAAATAGAAGAAGGTCTCGTCCTCTCCGTTCCGCCGCATACAGGCGGACAGCATCTTGTAGGATGCCTCATTTTCCTTGTAGCACTTTGCCACGATCCGGCTCAGATTCACCTGATACAGACCCCATTCCGCAGCACACCGGAAAGCCTCGGTGCCGTAGCCGTTTCCGGCATAGGCCTTATCGATCCGGCAGCCCAACTCCGCGCTGCCCCGGTAGTCGAAGTTATAGAGCACCGCCTCACCGATGAGCGTTCCATTCAGCCGCACGGCGAAGTTTACCGCCATCCGATTTTCAAAATCCCGGCGGGCCACGTCATAAAAGCTGCGCTCTGTCACAGGCGCGCCCAGACCGCCCACATCGTCATAGCCCCACCAGCGGTTTCGGTCACTGTCCAGCACCAATGCATTATAGGCAGGGATGTCCGCCTCCGTGATGGCGGAGAGGGTCAGACGCTCGGTTTTCAGCTCCGGGATCACGGGAACGTGCCGCAGCAGCTCGTTCTGAGGCAGGAAATGATACTTGGGAGACAGCTTGGCGGGGCCGTATTGCAGCTTGGAGGTCCGCAAACCCCGGTCCCCGGCGTCATCCTCCCGGTTCACATAGGCGCAGCCGTCACCAAAGGCGGCCACCTCCGCCTGTACCATGGCGGGATATGCGCCGACATAGGAATAGAGGGCCTTTTCAATGTGGATGATGAGGGTCTCACCGCATTTTTCGCAGAGAGACAGGGCAATCAGCTTTTCTCCGTCGAACATGCCGCCCCGCAGGAGCCAAGGCTTGTCCGGCATGGCCATCATCTTTTTGGAGAGTTCCAGCTCCGCCATGGCCTTGCTGCCGCTGTCCTTGGGAAACTCCGCCTTAAAATCTACCCAGAACTGTTCAATAGCCTCAGCGTCCGCCTTGGCACTAATGGGGCGGAACTCCGCATTGGGCCATTGGGCATGAAACTTTTTGATGTGATTCCGCTGGCCGGAATATCGCCGCCCGGCGAAGAGCTGGAGGTCCTCCTTGTAGTACAGATAGTCCCGCCAGGTGCGGATGTTGCTCACCCGCACATAAGGATACCGGGATAGCAGTACAGGGGCTTTTTCCTCCGGTACGATGGAGATCTCCGGCTGAATACCCGTTTCCATGCAGTAGGCTTCAATGGCGGACAGAGCTGTGTCCTCATCCCCATCCGGTCCGGCCACCGGATAATCGAAGGATACCCGTCCCTCGCTTTCGCACCGGATGATCAGGCAGCCTGCCGCCTCCGCCCAGGCATAACGCAGCGCGCTCCGCCACATGAGCTTGACACCGGCGGAGTATTCGCATAGCGCGTAATCGCAGTTTTCATAATAGCGCCGCAGCATGGCCGCGTCCCGTACCGTAATATTTTTGAATGTCAGCATAAATCCTCGCTTTGATCGGTTTTTTCTATCATACGCCTGAAACGGGCGGACGATACAGTCGCTTTTGCAACTTTTTCAAGAAAAAGTTTCCGGTCCAGATGAAAACTCCCCCGGAATTCCGGGGGAGAGGCTGGTTAGGTCATTTGCTTGCGGCGGCTGAGGTTCATAGTGCCGTCCTGCATGGCGTTCAGGGAATCCAGACTCTTGCCGGTGCCCAGAACCACGCAGGAAATGGCGTCATCCGCCACAGTGGTGTGAATGCCGGTGCGGGCGGTGACCAGCTTGTCAAAGCCATACACCAGACTGCCGCCGCCGGTCATGATAATACCGTTGGTGGACACATCTGCCACCAGCTCCGGGGGCGTCCGCTCCAGAACGGAGTGAATGGCCTCCATAATGCGCTCCACAGGCTCCTCGAAGGCGTCCATCATCTCCGTAGAGCTGACGGTCACAACCTTGGGAAGGCCCGTCAGCAGGCAGCGGCCCTTCACGTCCATGGTCTCCTCCTCATCCTTGGGGAACACGCAGCCGATCTGCTTCTTCATTTCCTCGGCGGTGCGCTCGCCCACCAGCAGGTTGTGCTTGCGGCGCATATACTTCACCACGGCCTCATTCAGCTGGTCGCCAGCGATCTTGATAGAGGCGGATTCCACCACGCCGGAGAGGGAGATCACGGCGATATCCGCCGTACCGCCGCCGATGTCCACCACCATGTGGCCGTCGGGCTGGGTGATGTCGATGCCTGCGCCGATGGCGGCGGCCACAGGCTCCTCGATGAGGTAGACCTTCCGGGCGCCAGCCTGAATGCCTGCGTCGATGACGGCGCGCTCCTCGACCTCCGTGATACCGGAGGGCACGCAGATGATGACCCGGGGCTTGAAGAAGGAGAAGCCCGCCACCTTGTGGATGAACTCCTTCAGCATCCGCTCCGTCATGTCATAGTCGGAGATCACGCCCTCCCGCAGAGGACGGATGGCGATGATGTTGCCGGGGGTACGGCCCAGCATGGCCTGGGCGTCGGAGCCCACCTTCAGAAGCTTACCTGTGGTCTTGTCCATCGCCACCACAGAGGGCTCGTTGAGGACAACGCCCTTGCCCTTTACATATACCAGAACGGAAGCGGTACCCAGATCGATACCGATATCTTTTGCAAACGTCATATTGACACCTCGCTGCACTTTCTGCAAATCTATTATAAGCGGTTTTTCAACACACAATCATACATTTTCTATTATACGTGTGCTTTTCCCTGATTGCAAGACGCTATCTATGAATTTTTTCCTTTTTTCTCCCGTTTTGGCGTTCTTGCTGCCGTCAGGCAGAGGATGGAGGCAGCCCCATTGTCCCGCAGTACCCGAACACACTCGGACAAAGTGGCTCCGGTGGTGTGGATATCGTCGATGAGCAGGATTCGTCGATCCCGGATCAGTTCCGGGTCCGCAGGATCGTAAACGCCCAGCACATTGGCCCGCCGGGCGGCTTCTCCCTGCAATCCGGACTGGGCGGGATTGTCCTGCACCTTCACCAGCAGTTGCACCGGCCGGGTGTCCCAGTGGCGGCAGACGGCCTCCGCCAGCAGCCGGGACTGGTCATACCCGCGCGTTTCCAGACGCTTCTGGCTCACCGGCACCCAAGTCACCGTGTCGAATTCTCCACCGAACCGCTCCGCCGCACACCGGGCCAAAAGCTCACCAAAGGGCTCCGCCAGAGCGGAGCCGCCCCGGAATTTCAGACGCAGCAAAGCCTCCCGCACCGCGCCCTCATACCAGAGCGGGGCGGCGCAGGTCAGGTCCTTGTCGGTCATGACCACCTGTTCCTCCGGAAGCCACGGCAGGACCTTCTCGCACTTGGGGCAGACGCCTACGGCGTCCAGAACCTTGCCGCAAAAAGGGCATTTCGGCGGAAAAAACAAATTGATAATGTTTTCTAATACTCTATTCATTTTTTCTTCCGAGGATAAGGCTTCGGCTCATCGGTCAGGCCAACTAAATAGTCGATGCTGACACCATAGTATTCGGCCAATTTGATGATTGCGTCCAGCGGATACCGTGAAACGCCAATTTCGTATTGGCTATATGTGTTTTGGCTGACATGGAGCACGTTCGCAACGTCTTTCTGCGTGAGTCCTCTGTCATTTCGCAAATCTCGGATTCTTCCATATTTCAATATCTCAGTTCGCATATACATCACCTAAAATGAGTATATGTATCTTGAAATAAGATATTTTTACTTTATCTGGAAATCAGATAAAACCGTCTGCTCCCGCAGAGGGCAGTTCCCACTACGGGGCAAGGGGAAGGGGCCTTTGGCGCAAAGGTCCCTCCCCCTTAGACCCCCACCCGAAACATGGGGGACGCCACCCGTCCCCCATACCCCCTCGTGGCACAAAGGGGCGGGACTGCGGTCCCTCCCCTTTGGAAACCCCTCCCGGAGACGAGGGACGGGGCAGGAAAAATCAACCCCCAAGGGGACGAAGGACGAGAAACGAGGATAAAGCAGAAAACGGACCGGGTAGTGCATAGCGAAGCGGAACGCACGAGAGTAGAAATACGCCGATTCGGTTTTCCGCCCCGTTGTGCTCCGCACTCAAATGCGGGGATATGCCGATTTGATATTCGAGCATAGCGCAGCCGGCAGGCAACTTCCGGATTTGGTTGACAGTTCGTGACGGCCAGTCCCCGTTTGGGGTGAGTTGACCGCTTTGCCGGTCAACTCATCCCTCAGCGTCTTTTCTTTTGACCATGAATGGCCGTTTTCTTTTCCGCAAGAGGAAAAGAAAATGGGGATTCAATTCTGCATGGTATCACCATGCTCCCCCGTGCGGCAACGCCGCGCTCCTTTGTGAAGCAAGGAACATACAGGGGACATCTGCACGGCAAAGCCGTGTTGCTCAGCAATTTATCTGGCAAAAACACCACTTTTTTGTGGATAAAATAAGGAACGTTTATTATGCCGAAAAAGAAGCAGCCGGAAGGATCCCGGCATCCAGTTAGCAACCCCAACGTCATGGGCCTCCGGGCGGCGGTGGTGGAGCAGCCCATCACCGACACGCTGGAGACCAACTATATGCCCTACGCCATGAGCGTCATCGTCTCCCGCGCCATCCCGGAGATCGACGGCTTCAAGCCCTCCCACCGCAAGCTGCTCTACACCATGTATAAAATGGGTCTGCTGACGGGAGCGCGGACGAAGTCCGCCAACATCGTGGGCCAGACCATGCGTCTGAATCCCCACGGCGACGCCGCCATCTACGATACGATGGTGCGTCTCTCCAAGGGCTACGGCGCTTTGCTGACGCCATTTGTGGACTCCAAGGGCAACTTCGGTAAGTCCTATTCCAGGGATATGTCCTGGGCCGCCCCCCGGTATACGGAGGCAAAGCTCTCCGCCATCTGCGGCGAGATCTTCAAGGACATCGACAGCGACACCGTGGACTTCGTGGATAACTACGACAACACCATGAAGGAGCCGGCGCTGCTGCCCACCACCTTCCCCAATATTCTGGTATCCGCCAACAGCGGCATCGCCGTGGGCATGGCCTCCCAGTTCTGCGGCTTTAACCTGAAAGAGGTCTGCGATACCGCGGTGGCCTATCTGAAAAACCCGGACTGCGACCTGACGGAGACGCTGCTGGCCCCGGATTTTCCCACCGGCGGTGAGCTGATTTTTGACACAGATGCCATTCGGGACATTTACAATACGGGTCGGGGCAGCGTCCGGGTGCGGGCCAAGTACCGCTATGTGAAGGATCAGAACCTGCTGGAAATTTACGAGATCCCCTACTCCACCACAGTAGAGGCCATTCTGGACAAGGTGGCGGAGCTGATCAAGGCGGGCAAGGCGAAAGAGATCTCGGATATGCGGGATGAGACCGACCTCTCCGGCCTGAAGCTGGCCATCGATCTGAAACGGGGCGTGGACCCTGATAAACTGATGGCCAAGCTCTATAAGCTGACGCCGCTGGAAGACGCCTTTGCCTGCAACTTCAATGTGCTGATCGCCGGTAGCCCCAAGGTGCTGGGCGTCCGGCAGATTTTAGAGGAATGGACGGCATGGCGCACCGACAGTGTGAAGCGGCGGATCTTCTTCGTGCTGGGCAAGAAGAAGGAAAAGCTACACCTGCTGAAGGGTCTGAAGCGCATCCTGCTGGATATTGACAAGGCTATCCGCATCATCCGGGAGACGGAGGAGGAAGCCGAGGTCATCCCCAACCTGATGATCGGCTTCGGCATCGACCAGGTCCAGGCGGAATATGTGGCGGAGATCAAGCTGCGGAACATCAACAAGGAATATATTCTCAAGCGCACCCGGGAGACGGACGCCCTGCGGGATGAGATCGACGATCTGGAGGACCTGCTGAACAGCCCCAAGCGGGTGAAGAAGGTCATCGTGGAGGAGCTGAACGCCGCCGCCAAGAAATACGGCGAGCCCCGCCGCACCTCCATCGTCTACCCCCACGAGATCACCAGCTACACCCCGGAGGAGGAACAGAAGGAGGAGTATCCCGTCACTGTGTTCCTGTCCCGTGAGGGGTATTTCAAGAAAATCACCCCCGCCTCTCTGCGAATGAACAGTGAGCAGAAGTTCAAGGAGGGGGATGCCCTCCGCCAAAGCTTTGAGACCACCTCCAACGCCGAGGCCATGTTCTTTACCGACCGGTGTCAGGTCTACAAGACCCGGCTGGGCGAGTTTGATGACGCCAAGGCCAGCGTGCTGGGTGACTACCTGCCCACCAAGCTGAAAATGGATGCGGGAGAAAATGTGATCTTCATGGTGCTGCCGGGACCGGACTACGCTGGAAGCCTGCTGTTCTTCTATGAAAACGGCAAGGTGGCCCGGATCGAGATGAAGGCGTATCAGACTGCCTCCAACCGCCGGAAGCTCACCGGCGCCTATTCCGACAAGTCGCCCCTGGCCTGCATCCGTCACCTGGATGAGGACTGTGAACTGGCTGTGTATTCCAACGAACCTCGCTGCCTGATCTTCCACACGGCGCTGTTGGCTCCCAAGACCACCCGTTCCGCTCAAGGCGTGGCGGTGATGACGTTGAAGCCCAAGTATCATCTGGAAACGGTGCTGCTGTCTGAGGAGACCGCCATCACCAACCGGACCCGCTACCGGGTGCGGGCCATTCCCGCCGCCGGCGCTTTGGTCAAAGAAGAGGATTCTGAGGATCAGCAGATCAGCCTGCTGTAAGGCCGTGTTCCGGGCGAATAGATAAAGATAGGGAGAAATCCATTTGAAAAAACAACTGAGAAGCTATGGCATTATAACAGTGGGTTCTGTGATCTTCGCACTGTCCTTCGACTGGTTTTTTGCCGCTAACGCCGTGGGTATGGGCGGCATCACCGGCCTGGCCCAAGTGCTGAATGTCCTGTTCCCGGCTCTTTCCGTAGGTATCGGCACGATCCTCCTGAATGTCCCGCTGTTTCTGGCCGGATGGAAGTTCATCGGCTTTCACCTGCTGGCCTCGTCCCTGTTTTCCATGACGGTCAGCTCGCTGGCGATGGACGGTATCGCCCTTTTGTATACATTCTCCCCGATGGATCCCATGCTGGCCTCCATCTGCGGCGGCGCTATGATGGGTGCGGGACTGGGCATCGTCTTTTCTCAGGGGGCTACTACCGGCGGTACGGACATCGTGGCCCGCCTGCTGAAGCTGAAATTTCCGTGGCTTCCTATGGGCAAGCTGATACTGATCCCGGATGGTGTGGTACTGGCATTGACGGCCATCGCCTTTCAGCGGCTGGAAACGGCTCTCTATGGCGCGGTGGCCCTGTATGTGTCCAGCAAGGTTATGGACACGGTGCTCTACGGCCTGAATGCTTCCAAGGTGGCCTACATCATCTCGAATCACTGGCAGAAGATCTCCGACGCTATTCTGGCCTATGACCGGGGCGTGACCATCCTCAATGCCACCGGCGCGTACAGCGGCAGCGAAAAGCACGTTTTGATGGTGGCCTTCCGCCAGCGGGAGATCGTGGAGATCAAGGAGATCGTCCATGAGGCGGACCCGGCGGCATTTTTGATCGTCTGCGACGCCCATGACGTGCTGGGCGAGGGCTTCGGCGAGTATCAGAAGGAATTATAAGGAGGCAGTTTCCATGACGGATTTTACAACGGTCAAAAAAAATCTGGAATCCAAGCGGTTCCGCGTCAGTACGTTTGCCACGGCGGAGGAGGCCGCGGACTATCTGGATCGCTCCATTGACGGCGTATCTGTGGGCATCGGCGGCTCCGTCACGGCGGAGCAGATGGGCCTTTACGAAAAGCTGTCCGGACACAACCGGGTGTTTTGGCACTGGCGTCCGGAGTCAGCGGCGGACCCCCGCAGAGAGGCCATGACGGCGGATATGTACATCACCTCTGTCAACGGCATGGCGGAGACCGGCGAACTGATCAACATCGACGGCAACGGCAACCGGGTAGCGTCGTCCCTGTACGGCCACAAGAAGGTCTGGTTCATCGTGGGTCGGAATAAGCTGGCCCCCACCTACGAGGAGGCCCTTTGGCGGGCGCGGAACATTGCCGCACCGAAGAATGCCCAGCGGCTGGGCCGGAAAACGCCCTGCGCCGTTCATGGAGATCGCTGCTATGACTGCAAGAGCCCGGAGCGGATCTGCCGGGGCCTGGTGGTCCTGTGGGAGGCCGTAGCCAACATGGAGATGGAAGTGGTTCTGATCGATCAGGACCTGGGCTATTAAACGATTTAAAAAAGGAGGGGCGCGAATGAAGGTATATCGACTGGCGGCGGCGGGACTGGCGCTGGGCCTGCTGACAGGCTGCGCCTCTCTTCTGGAGCGCTCCTATACCACATCAGAGCCTCACAGCAGCAAGTTCTGGGAAAGTGAGGCCGCCGCTACCCTGCGGGCGGAAAACCGGCAGGATATGGTCAACGATCTGCTGATCCTCATCGGTCAGCACACAGAAACCGCGTCGCTGCGGCTGTATAATTTCCCGGACGAACAAACTGCGTTGGAGGAATTGGAAAAGGCGGCACAGGAGGTTCAGCAGGAGACCCCGCTGGGAGCCTATGCCGTGGAGTACATCACCTATATCAGCCAGCCCCAGCGGAGCTGCTTTGAGGCGGACCTTCAGATCGGATATCGCCGCACGGCGGAGCAGATGCAGACCATCGTCAGCGCCTCCAGCGTCAGTGCGCTTGGTGATTTGCTGGAAGCGGCGCTGGACGGCGGCCGGACGGAACTGGTGGTCCGCATGGGCTATTGGCAGGCAGACAGCCGGGAGAAGGTGGCGCAGGAGGTTCAGCAGGTGCGGCAGGAGCGGGGAACCCGGGAGGAAGCGGTCTGGATCGTCCATTACTATCCGGAAACCGACCCAGTGGGGATCATCGAATTCCTACTCAAGCCCACGGAGGAAGAAATTCAGGCGTATCAAGCAGAGCAGGCGGCTGCGGCGCAGTCGGATGCTCCGACGGAATCGGAGGCATCTTCAACAGAACAGGCGCCGTGATAGGCTCTTTGAAAGACATCGAAAAAACTATTGAAAAAAATGTAAAAAATGCTTGACAGAACGAGGAGGTCTTGCTATAATACTCCTTGTTCCGCGGGCTTAGCTCATCTGGTAGAGCGCCACCTTGCCAAGGTGGAGGTAGCGAGTTCGAGCCTCGTAGCCCGCTCCAGAGTAAATCAGGACATCCGATTTGGATGCCCTGATTTTTTTATTAGACGAAAAGAACTCGATACCGACACCCATGCGCGAAGCGCATTTTAATCAGAGGTGAGGTAGGGTTCCTGCGAATTGCGGAACGCAATTCGTGGGATGCCGGGAAGCGAGTTCGAGCCTCGTAGCCCGCATACGGTGGTTCGTGTTGAAAATCGGAAGGAAACCAGCAAAGGTTTCCCTCGCAAATACCCCTTTTTCTGAAGAAGGACTCTGCACTTTTTGCCGGAGCAAGGCAGCGAAAAATGCGTAATACGCTGAGGACCCCCGGCAGAGCCGGAGGTCCTCATGATATAGGCTGGAAGATTTAGTCAACGGCGATGACGGCACCGTCAAAGTTTTCGGCGATGTAGTTCTTCACGGCGTCGGAGTGCAGGGCCTCGGCCAGAGCCTGGATGGCGGCGTTGTTCTCATTGCCCTCTTTGCAGACCAGCACGTTCACATAGGGGGAGTCGGAGGATTCCAGAGCCAGAGCGTCCTCAACGGGGTTCAGACCGGCGCCCAGCGCATAGTTGGAGTTGATGACGGCGAGATCCACCTCGCTGGCGATGCTGGGGATGGTAGCGGCTTCCACCTCGGTGAAGGTCAGGTTCTTGGGATTCTCCACGATGTCCTTGGGGGTAGAGGAGAGGTTGGAGTCGTCAGCCAGCTTGATGAGACCCTGAGCTTCCAGCAGCAGGAGGGCACGGCCTTCGTTGGTGGCGTCATTGGGGACGGCCACGGATGCGCCGTCAGGCAGGTTGTCCAGAGAGTCGGACTTGCCGGCGTAGATGCCCATGGGCTCGATGTGGACGCCGGTGACGCTCACCAGATGAGTGCCGCGGGTGGTGTTGAAGTCATCCAGATAAGGGACGTGCTGGAAGTAGTTGGCGTCCTCATCGCCGTCCTCCACGGCGGTATTGGGCACCACATAGTCGCTGTACTCGTGGATCTGCAGGTCGATGCCCTGCTCGGCCAGAATGGGTACGCACTGCTTCAGGATCTCGGCGTGGGGGGTGGGAGAGGCAGCTACGTTCAGAGTGACGGTCTCCTGAGGTTCCGCAGGCTGCTCGGTCTGCGCGTCATCGGTGGTGTCGGCCTTGGCAGAGTCATCGGACTTGCTGCCGCAGGCGGTGAGGGACAGGGCCAGCGTCAGGGCCAGCAGAGTGGCAAAAATCTTGTTTTTCATGTTCTTTTCCTCCAATGAATATCAGAATTGATGAATTTTATATTTCAAGCGCTTGCCGGAATACCCTTGTGCACATAGGGGGACAGGCGATGAAAACAAATGAAATGCGGGGGACTTACTTGGTGTGGGCCAGACGGGAGAGCAGGTCGAAGGCGGTGAGTTTGCCTGCGCCGGTATCCAGCCGCTTGTCGATCTTCTTGGACAGCCAGCCGAACAGGGACTGGACAATCTGCACCATGATGATCAGGATGACCACCGTTACCCACATCACCGAGGTGATGAACCGCTGGTGACCGTACCGCACGGCGATATCGCCCAGACCGCCAGCACCTACGGTACCGGCAATGGCGGTGTAGCCCAAAATAGTTACGATGGAAATGGCTCCGCCTAATACAAGAGAGGGCTTGGCCTCCGGCAGATAGACCTTCCGGATGATCTGGCAGGTGGACGCGCCCATGGACTGAGCGGCCTCCACCACGCCGGCGTCTACCTCTGCCAGAGAGGTTTCCACCATGCGGGCGATGAAGGGGGCGGCGGAGACCACCAGGGGCACGATGGCGCCCTTGACGCCGATTTTGGTGCCCGCTACCAGCTTGGTGAAGGGCATGATGGCCACCATCAGGATGATAAAGGGCACGGAGCGGCCGATGTTGACGATACAGCCTAAGATCTGATTCACGGTTTTGCTGGGGCAGATGCCGTGGGGCTGGGTAACGGTGAGGGCAACGCCCAGAGGCAGTCCCAGCAGATAAGCGAACAGGGTGGAGATCAGCACCATCACCAGCGTATCCCGGGTGCCGGTGAGCAGGATGCCGCCGTATTCCGACCAAAATGCAGAAATGACCTCAAGCATGATACTCCACCTCCTCTGCGGTGATATTGGGTTGGGAACGGATGTAGCTCAGAGCCTTGGCAGCCTCGTTGGGATCGTCCGGCAAAAGCAGGAGCATGGTGCCGAAGGCCTTGCCGTCGATGGTGCGTGTGTCGGCACCTAAAATCGTGACCTTCACGCCGCAGTCAATAGCAAGGGAGGCGATAAGGGGATCGTAGACCGTGCCGCCGTTGAAGGAGACCCGGACGGCCCGGGTGCCTGCGGGGTACTGCTTAGCGCTGACGCCGCCGGGATACACCAGACGGCGGGCCGCGTCGGTGGCGGGATGGGCGAAGATGTCCTCCACCCGGCCTTCCTCGGCCACCTCGCCGCCGTCTAAAATGGCGACGCGGGTGCAGATCTCCTCGATAACGCTCATCTGATGGGTGATGATGACCACCGTGACCCCCAGCTTTTGGTTCAGCTCCTTCAAAAGCGCGAGGATGGAATTGGTGGTGGTGGGGTCCAGAGCGGAGGTGGCCTCATCGCAGAGAAGCACCTTCGGGTCCGTAGCCAGCGCCCGGGCGATGGCCACCCGCTGCTTCTGGCCGCCGGAGAGCTGGGCGGGATAGGCACTTGCCTTTTCCTTCAGACCCACCAGATCCAGCAGTTCCAGCGCCTTTTTCTCAGCCTGGGCCTTGGGTACACCGGAAAGCTCCATGGGGAAGCAGACATTTTTCAGACAGGTCCGCTGCATCAGCAGGTTGAAGCCCTGGAAGATCATGCTGATCTTTTTCCGGGCCTGCCGCAGCTCCTGGGGGGAGACGGTACGCATACAGGACTTGCCGTCCGCCTGCTTCTCCATCCACGTCAGCTTCTGACCGTTGACGGTGATGCTGCCGCTGGTGGGCCGCTCTAAAAGGTTGATGCAGCGGACCAGCGTGGACTTTCCCGCACCGGAGAAGCCGATGATGCCGAAGATCTCACCGTCTCCGATTTCAAGGGAGACGTCCTTGACGGCGTGGACCCCATCGCCGGTATCTCCAAAGGTCTTGCTGATATGTTCCAGCTTGATCATAATATCCTTCTTTCGTTGCTGCGAAAATAAAGAGGGCGGAAAGCGTCACCGCTTTCCGCCCTTCTGAACAGCATAACTGTTACACACAGGAGAGGTTTTTCGCGGAGGCGCACAAAGGCTTGGGCATGGTCATCATCCCCATGTCCATCATGCACATCATCATACCAAAGCGAGTTACGATCATGTTGGTGCGTCTCCTTTCTGTCACCGGTGTACCGGTTTCGTTTTCGATGGGCATAGCGTAGCACTGTTGTCCGCCCCTGTCAACGGGGAAAATTATTTTTGGAAAAACCGCAGAAAATCGGCAGGGTCAGCAAAAACTGTTTTGTGCAAATATCAGCTATACTTTGAACCGGCATAGTAAAACAGAGTATGAGATACGGGAACAGACCGGGACGCTGTCAGCAGTCCCGGCCTGTTTTTTGATTAAGACAAAATGGCATTTGCACTCCGGACCGGCCCCATCCGGTCCGGAGTGCGGCGGAGACCTGCGGATCTCCGGCGGGGAAAAAGGAAAGATAGGAAAGATAAAAATAGGAAGATAAGGTTTCAGGAAAGATTAGGAAATAAGGAAAGATATAAAAATAGAGGTGTGTTGAAGGTTTATTCCGCCAGTAGCTTGCCCATGGCGCGGCAGGCTTCCAGTGTATCGCCGTCAGGGGCTTCCTGACAGATGACGCTCTCACAGACCAAGTTGATTCCGGCGTCATCACAGTCCTTTTCCCAGGACCGCATCCATTCGCCGTCGCCCCAGCCGTAGGAGCCGAACAGCGCCACCTTCTTGCCGCTTAAATGGCTCTTGCAGGCGGAGAACATGGGCTCAAACTCCATTTCCTCCAGTACCTCAGATCCCATAGCGGGGCATCCGAAGGCCACGGCATCCACGCCGCTGAAGGTAGAAGCGTCCACCTGTGCGGCCTCTAACAAAACGGCATCGGCTCCGGCACTCTTCATGCCTTCCAGAACGGCCTCCGCCATCTGCTTGGTGTTGCCGGTGCCGCTCCAATAAATCACTGCGGTTTTCTTCATCGTAAAAATCTCCTTTCTTGCGGGATCGGTCATTGACCGTTGGTATATCAGACTGCGACGGCCAACTGGTCAATGCCGGAACCGGCACGCCAGAGGGCGCAGTAGATATCGGTGCATTTGCGGAACTTATCAAACAGCCGCCGGGCCAGCGCCTCGTCACCGTAAACCTTCCAGAGACCGGCGCACTTGTAATTGACGGCGTGATTTTCGATGAAGCCCCGCACATCCTGAGGCGGATAGCTGAGAAACAGCCCTACCTCGTGGGGAAATTCGCCCCCGGAGCGGAAGCGCTTGGCCAGATAGGCCACGCACTGCTCACTGCTTTTACCGGAATACCCGGCATCTGCCAGCAGTGCTTCCGCCAACTGGTCCTTCAGGTCCACCCGCAGCTCAGCGGGACGGTAGAGGTACAGCAGCGCGGTGTGGTCCTGATAGCGCAGAGGCAGCAGCCGCAGGCCCTTTGGGACCAGAATTCGATTCAGCTCCCGGATCTCCGCCGTCAGCTCTGCCAGAGAGGTGAACGGCGCGGGGAAGATGGTGCCGGTTTTGATCCCGGCCAGAGTCGGTGCGCATTGCCGCACCAGATTTTCCTCAGACATACCGTGACCTCCTTGCTTGCTCGGACTGCTAACGGCGGTTCTCACGGCACAAGCGGCACGCCGGTGTGAGAAGCGTCCGCCTGTGCGGTGATGATTGCGGTTAGATAACCTTAACTGCTGGGGGAGGAAAAGTGAAGCTTGACCCCTGTGACTGTATCTTATCAAAAGCTTGGAGCCGTATCCGCTCCAAAACGTCGGGTACGGCTCCAAAACAGTGAATGTGGCAAAATAATCCTGAACAGAAGAAGCGGAAGTCCATGTCAGACTTCCGCTCCTGTATGATTGTGATCAAATCCGCCTTTCCACGTCAGCATCCGAGAGGGAAACCGGTTTTTCGCCCAGTTGGGGCGCGCAGCTGTCATATTCCGCACCGGCCCGGTACTCCCGGGGAGAAACGCCGATCACATCCCGGAAGGCTCTGGCGAATTTGCTGGCATTGTCATAGCCAAACTGACAGGCGATGTCCAGCACCGTCCGGTCGGTTTCCCGCAGCAGCGCCGCCGCGCCGTGCATCCGCTGTGAGCGGGCGTAGGCTGCCGGAGACATACCGTAGACTCCGGTGAAGCTGCTTTTGATCTGCGCCTCGGAGACGTTGAACTGCTGGGATAAGCTTTTGAGGGTCAAGGTTCGGTCTGGTTCTGCCAACAAACGGGCTTTGACCTGCTCCGCCAGAGATACCTGTGCGGCGGTGCAGCCGTGAGGGGTCTGCCCATCCTCCGGGGACAGGGTGCTGAGAAATAGGAGAAGCTCCAGAAGCTTTACCTTTAAATATCCCTTGCGGATGTCCTCCGGGACGGCGTACAGCTCAGAAAATACGTGCTTTACCCGCCGGGAGGACCGGGCGGTGAAAACCGTCCCGCCGGGGCACAGCTTTTCCATCAGGGTGGCCGGCCGCACCTCCACATCGCTGAGAATACAGGAAAGGCACTCCGGCGCGGCAGCGGGATCAATGGTGACGGTGATCCCGTGGTAATGACCGGTGGGGAAGCGGCTGTCCGGAGGCAGGGAAGAGGTGCGGGCTACCGCCAGATCTCCCGGAGACAGATAGAAATAGCGGCCGTTCTGCCGGTATTCCACCCGCCCCTCCAGACAGTGATGGATCTCCAGCCGTTCCCCGGAACCATCCCGCAGTTCCCGGCAGGCACGGGCATGAACATCCCGGTAGTCCAGTTCCATACCGGGGAATACCCGGTACCGGGTCACAGCGGCTTCACCGCCGGAGGCGTCCGGAAAGAGGTGCAGAGGATCGGTCTCGCAGTGGTTGGGGGATGCGCAGGCGGGTGCGAAAGCAGAAGCGGAAAAACGCATAGAATACTCCTTTATAGAAGTTAGATAGACCTAACTGATAATAGCATATGAATCAAAGAAGCGCAAGCAGTCCGTTGAAATACGTTAAAATATGTGTTTTCAGTTGCCTTTCAGCTATTCAGATGCTATAATGAAGCGATTGCTGTCGGACGGAAGGCGGCAAAGCGACTTCCTGACCGGCAGAGCTGTTTTAGGGTTTACAGTGTTCTGAGGGAAGAAACACGAGGAGGAGAAATCGATCCATGAAGCAAAAACTGAGTTTTAAAGAATACATCTATGTGGCCAGTATGCTGTTCGGCATGTTCTTCGGCGCAGGAAACCTGATTTTCCCGGTTTATATGGGACAGGTGGCCGGACGGAACATGTGGGCGGCCGTTCTTGGATTCCTGATCACCGGCGTGGGTCTGCCTCTGCTGGGCGTGGCCGCTTTGGGCATCAGCCGCAGCAACGGCCTTTTTGACCTCAGCCATAAGGTGGGCCGTCCCTATGCGTTCTTTTTTACCTGCGCCCTTTATCTGACGATTGGGCCGTTTTTCGCCATTCCCCGGTGCGCAACGACTTCCTTCACCGTGGGCCTGGAGCAGGTCCTGCCCCACGATGACAAAAGCTGGCTCTACCTGCTGCTGTTCTCTCTGCTGTTTTTCGCTGTGACGTTGGTCCTTTCTCTGCGGCCGGGCAAGATCCTCACTTATGTGGGCAAGGTCCTGACTCCCTGCTTCCTGGTGTTCCTGGCGATTATGGTGTTCGTGACGATCCTGCATCCCACCACCAGCATCGGCGCGGTGGAGCCTCAGGGTGCTTATGCCGCACAGCCCTTCTTCACCGGCTTTCTGGAGGGCTATAACACCATGGACGCCCTGGCAAGCCTTGCCTTCGGCATCGTGGTAGTGCAGGTGATCCAGGGTTTGGGTGTGGAAAAGGCGGAATCCGTGGCCATGACCACCGTCCGCTCCGGTATTCTTAGCTGCCTGCTGATGGGCGTGATCTACCTGCTGGTGACGCTGATGGGCGTCTGGAGCCGGGGGGCGCTGGAAGCCGCTCCCAACGGCGGCACGGCGCTGGCACAGATCGCCCAGCACTATCTGGGCAAGGCGGGCTTGCTGGTGCTGGCCGCCACGGTGACGCTGGCCTGCCTGAAAACGGCGGTGGGCCTTATCACCAGCTGCGCGGAGACCTTCGTGGGGATGTTCCCCAAGGGCCTGTCCTACCGGAATTGGGTGTTCGTGTTCACGGGCATTTCCTTCCTGCTGGCCAATGTGGGCCTGACCGCCATCATCACCTACGCTGTGCCGGTGCTGATGTTCCTGTATCCCCTGGCCATCACCTTGATCCTGCTGGCGCTGCTGGGCCACTTCTTTGACCATGACCGGGCTGTGTACGCCTGGGTCACCGGCCTGACTCTGGTGGCAGCCTTCTACGATCTGCTGCGGACGCTGCCGGATCATCTCCGTGCGGTGCTCCATGTGAATGGCTTGGTCGACACTGTGGGCAAGGCGCTGCCCTTTGCCACCATCGGCCTGGGCTGGATCTGCCCCGCGATCCTGGGGCTGGTTATTGGCCTGATTTTCCGGGCCGTCCGTCCGAAGAAGGCATAACATTATAAAATGTAAAAGGAACAGACCTTTGCGGGTCTGTTCCTTTTTTGCCATAAAATTTGATTCCCGGCACATACTACCTCCAGAAACGGAGGGATCGCATGGAAAAAATCTCGAATGATTACCGGGAAAACGTCCGGGTGCTGGACGGCCTTTTAGGCGTGGGCCGCAGCTGCGACATGGTGAGCCGGGATTACCTGATCGGCGGACGGCGGGCCCGGCTATGGGTGGTGGACGGCTTTGGCAGCGACAGCATCCTTGAGCGGATGGGGGCCTTCTGGCTGACACTGAAGCCGGAAAACGTGGTGGGCCTCACCGAAATGCAGGACTTTCTGGATCGGTATATTACCTTTTCAGAATCCAACGTCACCTTTGACATATCCGACGCCGTGACCTCCGTATTTTTGGGAAAATCCTTGTTGGCGGTGGAGGGACTGGCGGGGGTGGCGCTGATGGACGCCAAGGGTTACCCCAGCCGGAGCGTACACGAGCCGCCGGACGGCAAGGTGCTCCGGGGCAGCCACGACGGCTTTGTAGAGGCAGTGGTGCCCAATATGGCGCTGCTGCGCCGCCGCATCCGGGACCCGCACCTCACTATGGAGGGGCACAAGGTTGGCTCCCGCACCCATAATGACGCGGTCCTCTGCTATCTGGATGACAGGGTGGATCAGGACCTGCTGCGGAAGCTCCGGGGCAAGCTGCTGGGGCTGGACGTCCGATCCCTCACCATGGCTCAGGAGAGTCTGGCGGAGGCTATTCGGCCTAAGCAGTGGTATAATCCGTTTCCGAAAGTGCGCTATACAGAGCGGCCTGACGCGGCGGCGGCCAGCATCATGGAGGGGAGCATCGTCCTGATGGTGGACAATTCCCCCTCTGTGATGATCCTGCCCACCGGTTTTTTCGATTTCACACAGGAATCCAACGACTATTACTTTCCGCCCTTGGTGGGTACCTATCTCCGGGTCCTGCGGGTGACGGTATTTCTCCTTTCTTTATTTATTACCCCGGCGTGGTATCTCATGGTCAGCGAACCTAACCGTTTGCCTGGGTGGCTGAATTTCCTGTCTTCCCCGGAACCGGTGTCCTTGAGCCTGCTGAGTCAGCTTTTGGTGGTGGAATTTCTCATCGACGTATTAAAGCTGGCATCCCTGAACACACCGGACAGCCTTTCCAATTCCTTTTCCATGCTGGGAGCCTTGGTTCTGGGGGATTTTGCGGTGCAGGCCGGGTGGCTGGGGCCGGAGGTGCTGGTGTATATGGCCTTCGTGTCCGTGGCGGGGTTCGCCCAGCCCAGCTATGAACTGGGCTACGCCTTCAAACTGCTGCGGGTGGCGCTGCTGCTGGTGACGGCGGCCTTTGACGTCTGGGGGTTTTGTCTGGGCGTGGTGGGGATCTTCATCCTGCTGTGCACCACAAAGCCGCTGGTTGGGAAAGGGTATCTCTATCCACTGGTTCCATTCAATGGTAAGGCGCTGCTGCGGCTGCTGGTCCGGGAGCCTATCAGCCGGGACAATACCTGAGAGCCTGCCAATAGAGCGGTGAGCTTTCCGCAGCGGGCAGAAAGAGCTTTTTCAATATGTTAAGCAGCCGTTTTCTCAATGAAGGCGGCTGTTTCTTGATTTGCGGGCGTGGTGCATAAGCCTGCGGGTTTTGGAACGTACGTGTCGAAACATGCTGATTGGGATTTTTGACAATTGCCGCAATCGATTACGTCGAAAATTCTATGAAAATACCAAGAAGTCCATGAGTTTTTTCCTATATCAGCGAAGTTTTTTCTATCGCTTTTTCAGGGGGGAGCCGATACAATAGCATCATAACGGCGAGGCGGCCTGACCGCCTTGAACGGATGATCAATGATCTTGAGGAGGAACTAAGATGAAAAAGACACTTGCAATTCTCCTGTCTGCTGTCATGATGCTGGGCCTGCTGGCCGGCTGCGGCAGCAAGACCACGGAGCAGCCCTCTACCTCTGGCACTGAGAACACGGAGACCGCCGCACTGAAAGTGGCTGTGTTCTACTATGACTATTCCGACGTGTACATCTCCAGCGTCCGCGCCTCTATGGATGCACAGTTTGCCGCCATGGGTATTGAGCCCAATAACTTTGACGGCGCTGGCAATCAGGCCCAGCAGACCGACCAGATCAACACCGCTATCTCCAACGGCGCCAACCTGCTGATCGTCAACATCGTTGAGACTTCCTCTCCCGATGCCGCTCAGAACGCTGTTGAGGCCGCTAAGACCGCCGGTATCCCCATCATCTTCTTCAACCGTGAGGTTTCTGACGATGTTGTGAACAGCTATGAGAAGTGCGCCTTCGTCGGCACCAACGCTCCCGAGGCCGGTCACATGCAGGGCCAGATGGTCGGCGAGTATCTGCTGGAGAACTATGACACCGTGGACCTGAACGGCGACGGCGTCATCTCCTACGTGATGTTCAAGGGCCAGGAAGGCAACGCTGAGGCTGAGGCCCGTACTCAGTTCGGCGTGGAGGACGCTAACGCTGTCCTGACTGCCGCTGGCAAGCCCGAGCTGGCTTACTACAACGCTTCCGCTACCGATAAGTACCTGGTTGACCAGGGCGGCAAGTGGTCCGCTCAGGCTGCTAACGACTACATGGCCACCATCCTCCCCGAGTATTCCGAGGCTAACGGCAACATGGTCGAGCTGATCATCTGCAACAACGACGGCATGGCCGAGGGCGCTGTCTCTGCTCTGCAGGGCGCCGGCTACAACACCGGCGACGGCAAGACCATCCCCGTGTTCGGCGTTGACGCTACCGATTCTGCCAAGCAGCTCATCAACGAGGGCAAGATGACCGGCACCATCAAGCAGGATGCCGAGGGCATGGCTTCCACCATTCTGAACCTGGTCAGCAGCGTTCAGGGCGGCGGCGAGCTGATGGATAACACCTCCTCCTTCAACGTGGACGAGGGCGTTGCCAAGATCCGTGTGCCTTACGCCACCTACACCGGCGAATAAGCCAGACCATCGCTTCTCTCGCCCCATTAAACAGTAAGGATAAGCGGGGCTGTCGGTTCGACAGCCCCGCTTTACAATTCAAGCGGTTCCGGTTCGGGCCGCTTTTCAACCCGCAGTGGAACGAACCCCGAGACGGACGGAACGTGCCGTAAGGGGTCTGCCGCGGGAATCACGCAGATAGGAGGTAAACGCAATATGGAGCAGCCGGCATTGCTGGAAATGCGGAATATCACAAAGGAATTCCCTGGTGTCAAGGCGCTGGATGGCGTTTCCCTTACCGTCCGGCCCGGCACCGTCCACGCCCTGATGGGTGAGAACGGCGCAGGAAAGTCCACCCTGATGAAATGTCTGTTCGGCATTTATGCCAAGAATGCAGGTACCATCGTTCTGGACGGTAAGGAAGTTGATTTCAAAAGTTCAAAAGAGGCGCTGGAAAACGGCGTGGCCATGGTCCATCAGGAACTGAACCAGGCCCTGACCCGCAGCGTCATGGATAACCTGTGGCTGGGCCGCTATCCCAAGGTGGCGGGTCTCATGGTCAGCGAGTCTGTCATGCGCAAGCGCACCCGGGAGATCTTTGAGGAGCTGGATGTCCATGTGGACCCCAAGGCCATCATGTCCACCCTGCCCGTTTCCCAGCGGCAGATGGTGGAGATCGCCAAGGCGGTCAGCTACAACGCGAAGATCATCGTGTTCGATGAGCCTACCTCCTCTCTGACGGAGGCGGAGGTCGAGCACCTGTTCCGCATCATCAATATGCTGAAGGAGCGGGGCTGCGGCATCATTTACATCAGCCACAAGATGGACGAGATCCTCCGCATCAGTGACGAGGTCACCATCATGCGTGACGGTCAGTGGGTGGCAACGCGCCACGCCAAGGACCTGACCATGGAGGAAATCATCAAGCTGATGGTGGGCCGCGAGCTGACCAACCGTTTCCCGCCCAAGGACAATAAGCCCGGCGAGGTGATTCTGGAAGTGGAGCATCTGGCGGGCAAATACACCCGCCTGAAGGACGCCAGCTTCCAGCTGCGCAAGGGCGAGGTGCTGGGCATCGCCGGACTGGACGGCTCCGGACGCACGGAGGTGCTGGAGAATCTGTTCGGCGCCATGACCAAGGAGAGCGGCACCATCCGCCTCCACGGTAAGGAGATCAAGAACAAGACCCCCCGGGAAGCCATTAAAAACGGCTTCGCCCTGCTGACGGAGGAACGCCGGGCCACGGGTATCTTCGGGATCCGTGACATCAAGGAAAACACCGTCATTTCTAACCTGAAAAGCTATCTGGCAGGCGGTTTCTGCCTCAGCGAAAAGAAAATGAAAGAAGATACCGACTGGGCGATCCAGGCCATGCACATCAAAACGCCCAGTCAATCCACACAGATCCGCTCCCTCTCCGGCGGAAACCAGCAGAAGGTCATTATCGGCCGCTGGCTTCTGACCAAGCCTGAGGTCCTGCTGCTGGACGAGCCGACCCGCGGTATCGACGTGGGCGCGAAATACGAGATCTACCAGCTGATCCTCGACCTTGCCAAGGAGGGGAAGGGTGTCATCATGGTGTCCTCCGAAATGCCGGAGCTGTTGGGCATTTGTGACCGTATTCTGGTCATGTCCGGCGGTGTTCTGGCCGGCGAGGTGGATGCCCGGAACACCAGCCAGGAGGAGATCCTGACGCTGGCAGCCAAATATGTGTAAGGAGGAGCGCACTGTGAATCAAGAAACGAACGTACAGGAAAAGGAAGCCCGTGTCCGGCAGCCGTGGACGGCCCAGCGGGTGGGAGACATCCTTTTAAATAACGCATTGCTCATCATCATGGCCATTGCGGTCGTTTACATCGCCATCAAGAACCCCAACTTCATCAAACCCGCATCACTCATCAACATCCTCTCCCAGACGGCGGCCTATCTGCCTGCCGCATTGGGCATCGGCGGCTGTATCGTGCTGACCGGTACCGACCTGTCCGCAGGCCGTGCCGTGGGCATCACCGCCTGTATCTCTGCATCTCTGCTGCAGAACGCCGCTAACATGGCCAACAAGATGTGGCCGCAGATCGGTACTCTGCCTATTCCCGTGGTCATTGTGCTTGCCATGCTCATCGGCGCGGCGATCGGCTGCTTCAACGGCTTCTTCGTGGCAAAATTCAAGCTGCATCCTTTCATCGTGACTCTGGGCACACAGCTGATCCTCTACACCGTACTGCTTTTGTATGTCCAGCAGGGCAATAACAAGGGTATGGCCATTTCCAATCTGGACCCGTCCTACACCGGCTTTGTCAAGGGCAGCCTGTTCAGCATCGGCGGTACGCCCATTCCCAACTATGTGCTGTTCGCCATCGTGCTGACGGCGGTCATGTGGTTCGTCTGGAACAAGACCACCTTTGGCAAGAACATGTTTGCTCTGGGCTCCAATGAGGAAGCTGCCAGAGTTTCCGGCGTCAATGTGTTCGGCGTGACGGTGGGCGTTTTCGCCCTGGCCGGCGCTATGTATGGTTTTACCGGCTTCATCGAGGGCGCACGTATCGGCTCCAACACGGCCAACACCGGCCTGAACTATGAGTTGGACGCCATCGCGGCCTGCGTCATCGGCGGCGTGTCCTTCGTGGGCGGCATCGGTAAGATCAGAGGTATCGTTATCGGCGTTGTCATGCTGCGGCTGATCTTCGTGGGTCTGACCATGGTGGGTGTGCCGCAGGATCTGCAATACCTCATCAAGGGCGCTATCATCCTGTTTGCCTGCGCACTGGATATGCGGAAATACCTTGTGAAAAAATGATCTGCGACAAAGATGGCCCGCCTTTGCGAGCCATCTTTGCTTTATCTGGAACTTTTTGCGGCGAAACGGCGGCAAAAACCGCCGTTCTTCCTGCAATCCAGCCAATTCGCGTTCGGACTTCCCCTTGAACTCGAAAAACATGGACATACCGTTTCGCTTCGCTTCACTTCGTGGTATAATAAAAACAGACGAACCCCGAACCCTTGATTTTTCAGGGGTTCGGGGTTTTCTTGTTACTAATGTGTGTATAGTTCAGCGTTCAGCGGCCTAAAATGTTCACAGGTTTGAATCCTATGGGATTAGTTCCACGGTGGCCTTCAGTTCGTCCAAAGTCTTGTGATTATAGACCCGGTTTCCCGTGTCCTTGGACACATGACCCATGAGCAAATCAATACATTTCCGGTTGGCTCCGGCGCTATCCAATTTGGTTTCAAAGGTGTGGCGGCATTCGTGCGGGGTATGATTCAGCTTCAGGGCCTTCATAATATCCGCCCAAAATATCCGGTATTGAGTTTGATTGCAAATCTTCCCATTGTAGCTGATCAGCCGGGGGCCACCTTCGGCAAGCCGCCGTTCAATCAAGGGCCTGATTTTTGGATGGATGGGAACAATGCGGTTCTTACCGGCTTTCGTTTTGGTGCCGCCCTTCATTGTGCCTTCCTTCAAGTCTATATCTTCAGGTTTCAGGTTCAGAAATTCAGAGATACGCCACCCGGAATATAGCAAGATCAAAACCGTATCAACCCAAGGATCAGACTGATGTTCCCACACCGTTTTGATTTCATCGTTGGTGAACGGAAGGCGGCTGGTGGGCGGTATTGGATCAGAAATCAGAAGTTCGGAGAAGCACCGGTTTATTATATCCATTTCAAGGGCGAACCGGTCAAGGTGGCCCCACAGGTTCTTGATGGCCGCTTGGGTGCTATACCCTTTCCCACAACCATCAATGGTTTCTTGCATTTGGTAGGATCGCAGTTGTTTATAAGGCTTGTTCACATACGCTGAACAATGCTTGAACGCTGAACAGAGGGAAGAACGGTTGGATTCCCCCAGCTTCGGGGACTTCTTTTCTTTCCAGAGGTCAAAAAGCTGTTGAAGGGTGATCTTGGCCCGGTCAACATCCCAAGGATCACGGTTGTATTCAGCAAGCATGATGTTCCCGGCTTCACGGGTTTCAGCATAGCCGATAATGTCATAGATGGGATGGCCTTTGTCATTCCAACCTATGGTTTTCTTCACAATGTATGGGCGGCGGCGTTGGCCTGATAGCTTTGCAACCGTTCCATACCCGTTTGGATTTCGCATTATATCACCTGAACTTTCAAAATTGGGTATGGCAAAGCTAAACCCCATGTGATATAATGTTCAAAGGCGTTTGAAACATTAACTTCAAAAGGGTTTGTTTCGCCTGACCGCTTCCGGTGTGCAAGACCGGGGGCGGTCATTTTTTTTTGCATTTGTTCCATATCCGTTCCGCTTAAAACCCTTGCGGGGTGTGGCTTTGAGAGAATGGAACACTTGGAACGGATATTATATTACTTCAAAGAGTAGATAAAAAAATATAAAAGAAAAAGAGTATATAGAGAACCGGCGTTTTATCTGTTCCACTTGTTCCAAAGCCTTGATTTTCCTGTGTTTTCAGGGATTGGACGGCGGAACGGATGTGGACAGATCGAGTTTGGCAAGTTCACTTTTGACCTGTTCCAGAACTTCAGGATATTCAGAATCAGGGTTCATGGAATATTGATCTTCGTATTCCTTCAGGGTGTTCAGATACCGGTTCCAATGGGTGGCCTTGGCCTTTGCTGTTTTTAGTTCATCAATCTTGGCTTTCTGATCCCAATATGAATCCGTCAGAACCCGTTCCTTTTGGCTATCAGCCGCCTTGAAGAAAGAAGCTGGAAGATCGGATGTGTAAGGAATGACCCCGGCCTTGGCCGCTTGATCCAGCGTCAGGGCTATTTGCATACCGTATTCATAGCGGGAAAAGAAGGTTTCAAGGTTCTTTGTCTTTTCAAAGATGTTCAAACAGTCTTGAACAATCCGTACATGGTTTTTGGCTTCTGCTACGGTGTAGGCCCCCGGCATGGATTTAATAGCCCGTTCCGGGTTCAGATTGGAATGAAACTGAACGGTGGGTTCTGTTTTGGGTGGGGCCTTCTGCTTGGCCGGTTTTGGTTTTCGCTTTCGGAAAATCAGAAATAGAATTAAAGCACATATAGCGTCCATAAGGACGAACACCGGAAGAAGATCGGGTTCCATGAAGATGCACGCAGTATAAACAAACATTGCTGTTCCAAGAAAGAACCCAACCACGCCTTTCAAGAACTTCTTCACCGGATCACCTTCTATATAATATCGCTTTGGAAGGCTACGGCCTTTCCAAGAATGATGATGTGGTTCAACTGTTCCCCGGTATATACCAAATCTTCATATTGGGAGTTTTCAGCTTTCAAGATCAGCAAATCCTTTTCAGGATAATAATTCACCCGCTTCAAAGTTGCTTGATCTTCTATGATAACGGCGGCAATTTCACCGTTGTTCACCATTTCCTGTTTTCTGATGAACACAATATCCCCGTCATAGATTCTGGCCCCGATCATGGAATCACCCTTGGCCTTCAAGCAGAAATCAGCACGAATGTTGGCACCAGCTTCCACATACAGTTCCTTTTCTTCGTTTGCCATGATGGGTTTACCGCAAGCAATGTCACCGAGTAGAGGAAAACGCTTTGTAGAAATTGGGATGATATTATCAAACTTCACCTGTGGTTGTGACGGTTCGACCACCACAGATTTATTGATGCTTTTCAACCAATCATTCCGGTTCGGAATGTCTGATCTTCCCATGAGGTAATCCAAATCAACATTGAAATAGTCAGCAATGGTTTCCATAGATTCAAGGCCCGGTTCCCGTTCGCCCCGTTCATACATATTTACACTACTTTTAGAAAAACCAAGCTGATCCGCCAAGTTCTGTTGAGATAGGCGGCGTTCGGTTCGTAATTGCTTGAACCGATCAGAAAACTTCGGCATAAGTACACCCCTTTCAGAAGTCTTTCTATAATTCATTATACACATTATGTGCACAAAGTCAATCCGTCGATGTGCACAATTAGTAACACATTTCTTTGTGCACAATTTGTGTTCAGTTGCGCTTGACTTTGAGCACATATCGTGTATAATGATAATCAGACGAGCACAAAAGGTGCACGGCGAAAGGGGAACACAATATGAAGAAGTTCAGCGCAATAGTCAAGGACGGAACCAAAACCGTTTTCATCACCAATCAGGAATACCGGACAAAGGCCGACTTCATTCATGATCTTCGATGCAACGGGTACAAGGTCAATCCGATGAAGGTCAAGACTTCCCGGACTTTCGATTACATCATCAATCACACCGACTGTAACCCGTGGGATTGGAAGCTTACTGATAAAGAAGTTGATGATATTACGGATTATCACCCCGGAAGGAGTATGTGAGATATGGAAGTTTGGAAAGAAAACAAACAGACGGGCCTTTCTTGTGGGATCAATGACTTTGGTGAATTGTTCCTTGGCAATAAAGGAAGCGGATATAATTTACCAGACACCCCCGAAAATCGTGAATATATTTTGAATGATTTTAACTATTGGAATCAATAAGCCGAAACGGGCCTGATGGCCCGTCCACCGGAACCGCCCCCACCGGTGCTGATGATGGCAGGGCAACAGCGACAACATGAGCGCCCACGGTTTATGGGTTCGGGTATTGGGTATCAATCCCCATGTAAAAGACATGACCGCCCGGAAATTGCTTGTTGGGGCTTTGGCTGTTCTAATTCTGAAGAAAGGATGTGCAAATATGAGTGTTGGCAAGAAACTTCGGGAACTGCGTGGGAGCAGAACTCAAGACGAAATCTCCAAGGAACTTGGGATCACCAAATCTTCTTATGCCATGTATGAGCGTGATGAACGGGTTCCCCGTGATGAAGTGAAGGTTCGCATTTCCAATTTCTTTGGCGTTTCGGTTCAGGAACTTTTTTTTAACTAAATAGAGCACATATAGTGTTCAATAGGAGTAAGGATTATGAATGAAGTCAGTTTGAAACCGGTCATTGATGAACTTGAAACCTTGTTTTCAAAGTTCAACAAAGCCTTCTTTGAAGGGAAGCTGGAAAAGCCCGTGATCACCGTTTCCCCGGATCATACCCGTGGGGCCTATGGGTGGTGTACCGCTTGGAAGGCGTGGCAAGACGGCACCAAGGAAGGCGGCTATTACGAAATCAACCTGTGCGCCGAATACCTGAACCGCCCCTTTGAAGAAACCTGTGGAACCTTACTTCACGAAATGGTTCACCTTCAGAACCTTCAGGACAATGTTCAGGACACTTCCCGTTCTGGTTCCTATCACAACCGGAAGTTCAAGGAAACCGCTGAAGCCCACGGGCTGACCGTGGAGAAAGGCGAAAAGTACGGATGGCACAAAACCACCCTGAACCCGCAAGCAGAAGCCTTTGTGAAATCCCTTGGCAAGTCCGGGTTCTGTCTGGTTCGGCCCCGTACCAATCCGCTGAAGGGTTCCCGGAAGGGGGGGGATCAAGTTCCCGTAAGTATGTTTGCCCCTGTTGCGGAACCATCATCCGGGCCACCAAGGAAGTTCATGTTCTCTGTGGGGAATGTGAAGTGGCCTTTGAAGAACAGGAGTGATAACCAATGAAGTTGATTGACACCAAGGATTGGAAGGCCGTTCACTTCAAGGATCGAACCATTTTGAGAAGTGACCGCAATCTTTACCTGGAAGCCGATTGGTGGGCGTTGGTTTCCACCGTGGATGTGGAACCGATGAAGGAACCCGGTCATTTCAAGGTGGTAAGCCAATGATGATCACCCGCCAAGTTCGCTGTAAGAAGTGTGGGGAAATGTTTCCCCTGACCTATCCCGAAAAGCTGTCCGACATTGGCCGGGATGTTATTTCTTACTGTCCGCCGTGTTTACACACGGAAATCTTGAAAAATGAAAGGAGTACGCACAATGACCACCTTTGCAGAGCGTTTGAAGAACGCTATGGAACAGGCCAACATGAGCCAATCTGCCCTGTCTGAACAGGCCGGGGCTTCCAAGGCCGCTATCAGCCAATACCTTTCCGGGAAGAACACCCCCGGCCCTGACCGTATCAAGGCCCTTGCCGATGCAACCGGCGTTTCCTTTGATTACCTGATGGGTTATGGAGCCGCCCCGGTTGCGGAACCGCCCATCAAGAAGATCAGCGTGAAGGAAGCCGCCCGGTGCATGGGAAAATCTGATCAGTTCGTCAGAATCGGCCTTCAGCGTGGCCTTCTTCCCTTCGGGAACGCTGTTCCCGGAACCGGCGCTTGCTGGAATTACTACATCAACCCCACCAAGTTCCGTGATTATGTGGGCGCTGATCAGTTCAATTCCTTCTTCGGCCTTACGGCCTGAAAGGGGAACACCGATGGATAACACCCGTGATGAACTGTTGGATTTGATCAGGAACGCCACCAACATTGATATGATTTGCTTCTTCGCCATTATCTATGTGGTTGCGCCCGATTCCCCCCCCCTATACGCCTATCGCCACCCGTGGCGAACTGAAGAAGGCAATTAAGCAGTTGCGGAGCGCCCAGCATAGCCCGGATTGCCCCGCTGAAATGTCTGAAGGCTTTGAAACGGCGATTCAGTACATCCGCCGTGAATGGCTTCACCGATGAAAGGATGGTTTATATGCTTCAAATCGGAATGATCGTTAAAATCTTGCCTGATGCGGAATACAGCGGCAAGTTCACCGGCTACATCGGCAAGGTGAAAAATTACTTTTCGCAGAACAAGAAGGTTGGCGTGGAACTTTTTCAGCAGACGAATGACGCAAGTTCCAAGGGCCTGTTTTGGTTCTCTGAATCCAAGGTGGTTGCGGCGGGTAGTCTGCCTGATGCCATGATGGAATATATCAAGGCCGATCTTAACGCCACCTTTGGCGTTGCAAATCACATCCGCCGTTCCCGTCAGACCGGCCTTCCGCAGATCAAGAAGGTCATTTATAGCGGCCCTAAGACAATCATTCTGTGGGCCGACAACACCAAAACCATTGTTTCCTGTGGGGAAGCGGATTCCTATGACTACTATTCCGGTTTCTGTGCCGCTGTGGTCAAGAAACTGTTCGGTTCCACCACCCACGCCAAAAAGGTTTTGGGTGATTCCATTCAGATCAATGATTAACCTGTTTCAGCACCAGCAACAGGCCCTTGATGAAACCGAGGGGAAGAACCGGGTGGCCTATTACCTTGATATGGGCCTTGGGAAAACCTTTGTTGGTTCCGAAAAAATGATGAAGCTGAACAAGCGGATCAATCTGGTGGTGTGTCAATGTTCAAAGGTTCAAGACTGGATTGAACATTTTCAAGATTACTACACCCGGAATTGTGTATTCGACCTGACCAACCCCAAAACCTTCAAATGGTTCTTTGAACAGGTTCAGCATGAAGTTCCAACCCTGATGATTGGCGTGATCAACTACGAACTGACCTTCAGGCGGAATGTGCTGAAAACTCTGACCGGCTTCACGCTGATGTTGGATGAAAGTTCCTTGATCCAGAACGAGAACGCCAAACGGTCAAAGTTCATTCTTGGGCTGAAACCGGATAATGTGATCCTTCTGTCAGGCACCCCCACGGGCGGCAAGTATGAAAACCTGTGGAGCCAATGCCAACTGTTGGGGTGGAAGATTTCAAAGGAATTGTTCTGGAAGCAGTACATTCAAACGGAATGGGTGGAAACCGATGGCTTTTGGCGGCAACAGATTACCGGCTATAAGAATGTTGACCGGCTGAAGCTAAAGCTGGCCGAACACGGGGCCGTTTTCATGACCACCGAACAGGCCGGAATCAGCCTTCCAAAACGGAACTGGATCAAGGTCAAAACCCGCCCTTCGCCCCTTTATTGGAAGTTCTGGAATGATCGCTATATTGCGATTGACAGCGCCAACCTTGGTGAATTTGAACTGGATGCGGATTTCTACGGTTCCAATGCCCATTGTGAACGGGAATTGATCGGTGATACCAGTTTGACCCGCCGCCTTTACGCCCGTCAGCTTTGCGGCCTATATAACCCGGCCCGTTATGAAGCCTTCCGGGATTTGGTGAACAGCACGGAAGATCGCTTGATTGTGTTCTATAACTTCACGGAAGAAATGGAACGCCTGAAGGGGATTGCCAAGGGCCTAAACCGGCCTGTGTCTGTGCTTTCCGGTGAAGAAAAGAACTTGGATGCTTACCGCTACCAGCACAACAGCATTACCTTCATTCAGTATCAGGCCGGTGCAATGGGTGGCAATTTCCAGCTTGCCAACAAAATCATTTACTTCAGCCTTCCCCAAGGTTCGGAGTTGTGGGAGCAATCCCAAAAGCGTATTCACCGCCTTGGGCAAGAACGGCCCTGTTTCTATTACCTGATGATCTGTCCGGGAACGGTTGAAGAAGATATTCTTTCCACTTTGGAAATGAGAAAGGACTATACCGATGAACTATTCAGAAAGTATGAGCAAGCGGCAACAGCGCCGCAAAGCCCTTAACCAGCGGTTCAGGCGGATGTTCCTTGTGGCCCTTCTGATGGGCCTTGCAATGGGGTTTATATTTGGGCGCTGTTCTGCTGTCAACAGCAAGGCCCCGGATGCCCCCATTGAACCGGATCAGCTTACCGCCGTGACCCCGGATGTGACCTTGGAGCCGGTGGAAACTCCGCTGGTGGAAGAACCCGCCGAACCTGAACCGGTGCTGTTGGGCAGTTTCAGAATTACCGCCTATTGTTCCTGTGAAAAGTGTTGCGGCGAATGGGCCAATAACCGGCCCAACGGCATTGTGTATGGTGCCGCTGGTGTGGAACTGAAAGCCGGTCTTTCCTGTGCTTCCCCGCTTCCCTTGGGAACCGTGGTGGAAGTGGAAGGCTTGGGTGAATACATCGTTCAGGATCGCCCCGCCCAATGGGTGATTGACAAATACGGTGAAAACCAGATCGACATTTATTTTGACAACCATGAAGCCGCTTCCGCCTTCGGCCTGAAGCAGTTGAATGTTTATCTGAAAGGAGAACCCGAAAAATGATCAAATGTGAAAATGCTTGCCCCCGTGGAAAATTTGATGGGTGTTGCCACAAATGCCCGGATTTCCACACTTGTCCTGATTCTTGTCAGGAAAGCCCGAACGCCTGTGGTTCGGCCACCTTCGATGAAGAAACGGCCCTTCAGGAGTTCAAGAACACCCAGCTTGCCACCCTGAACGCCATTGCTTCCCTGACCGCCCACAAGAAGGCTATTGAGGATCAGGAAAAGGAAATGAAGGCCAAGCTGTATGAAGCAATGGTGAAGTTCGGCGTGGATAAGTTTGAATCCGATGTTCTGAACCTTACCCTTGTGAAGCCCACCAATGCCACCAGCATTGATTCCGCCAAGCTGAAGAAGAAATACCCGGACATTGCTTCCGAGTGTTCCAAGACCACCGCCAAGGCCGGTTATGTGAAGATCACCCTGAAGGGCGGTGGGCAGTAATGACCGTTGAACAGATCGAACTTCGGAAGATTTTAACCCAAATGCTGGCGGATAATGGGATCAACCGAGAAACCATCAAAGGCTTTGTGGAAGAAATTGTTTCTGAAAAAGTTGATCGAGCTATTGATCGGATTATTCATGAAACCAATATGGATTCTCTTATAGCAAGAATGGTTCAGGACACTATCAGAACCACAATTTCTGATGAAGTGCGTTGGAATGTTCGCCGGGTGCTTGGAAGTGTTTCAATTTCTATTGAAACCCATGGGAGTTTCAGGGGTGGTGAATCCGATGGCAAGGGATGAATTATGGGATGCCCTGAAGGATCATGCCAAACAGGTTCATTCAGAACGGGTTGCAAAGAACCCCGACCGGATCGCCTATGCCATTCAGCAGTTTGAAGCCCACGGCATTGAATACCAACTGAAGAATGAGCAAACCGGACATTTCCATTGTTGGCGGAAGTCTGATGATGAACTGTTCCAATTCTACGCTGGAACGGGTAAAATTCAGGGCTTCACCCAAGTCAGAGGTATTCACAGCCTGATTCAGATGTTGGAGGGGTGAGCCGATGGCCGGTGAAAAAAACTTTGAAAATCGCCTGAAGAAATGGCTGGAAGCTGAAGGGATATATCCCTTGGGTGAACCTGTTGACCGCATGAGCGCCCCGCCCTGTGGCTTCTATGAAAAGCGTTGGGGTGGAAGCCGGTATGTGAAAAGCGGCCTTCCCGATATGCGGATCACCGTGAAGGGCATTGCCCTTGAAGTGGAGCTGAAGGCCACCGATGGAACCCCATCTGTGCTTCAGAAGCGTAATTTGGCTCAAATCAACGGTTCACAGGGGTTCGGGTTCATCCTTTACCCGGAAGGCTTTGAAGCCTTCAAGACTATTGTGAAAGGGGTGAAACAATGCGAGTTTCCCACAGCCGGGTTGAAGTCTTTGATAGATGCCCATACAAATACCGCTTGCGATATGTGGAAGGGATAGACACGATCCCGAACACGGACGCAGACAACGCCCTGATCCTTGGCACCGCCCTTCACACCGGCATTGAAGAAGGGGTTGAACAAGCCCTTGACTTCTACAAGAACAGCTTCCCGGTTCTGACGGATGATCACATTCATGAAATGATGAAGCTGGAAGCAATGATCCCCAAGGCAAAGGCCATGTTGCCACCGGGCGGAACCTTTGAATTGCCTATTGGGAACGCTGATTTCATCGGCTTCATGGATTATCTGGTTCCCGTGGGGAAGGGCCTGAAGCTGGATGGGCTGATCACCGGTGAAGATTTGGATGAATTTGAAGCGTTTGATCTGTACGATTTCAAGTATTCCAACAACGCCAAGAACTACGCCGTTTCCGGTCAGCTTCACGAATACAAGTATTGGTATGAACTGACCCATCCCGGCCACCGGATCAGGAATATGTATTTCCTGATTGTTCCCAAGGCAAAGATCAGGCAGAAAAGCACCGAAACCCTTTCCCAATTCCGTGACCGCTTGCAAGCGGCCTTGAAAGATGCTGAACCAACGCTGATGCCGGTTCAGTACAACCCCATGAAGATTGTGGACTTCCTGACCGATGTGAAGCACATGGTTGAAGCCACAGACTTTCCCAAGAACCCAAACCATTTTTGCGGATGGTGTGAGTATGAAGAATATTGTCAGAAAGGATGGGATTATATGTTACTTCCCAAGAATGAACGCCGTGACCTGAACGCCACCAAGAAGAAGGTTGTGTGGCTTTACGGCGCACCCTTCAGCGGCAAAACCTTCTTTGCCAATCAGTTCCCCGATCCCCTGATGTTGAACACGGATGGCAACATCAAGTTTGTGGATGCCCCCTATATCGCCATTCGTGACACCGTTACGGTGGAAGGCCGTATCACCAAGCGCCGTTTGGCCTATGAAGTGTTCACGGATGCCGTTACCGAACTGGAAAAGAAACAGAACGATTTCCGAACCATCGTGGTTGACCTTCTGGAAGATGTTTATGAATCGTGCCGGGTTTACATCTGTGACCGTCAGGGCTGGAAGCATGAATCTGATGATTCCTTCCGTGCGTGGGATATGGTCAGAAGCGAGTTCCTGAACACCCTGAAGCGGCTTGTGAATCTGGACTATGAAAACATCATCCTGATCAGCCATGAGGACAGAAGCCGTGACCTGACCCGCAAGGGCGGGGATAAGATCAGTTCCATCAAGCCGAACCTTCAGGATAAGGTGGCAAACAAGGTGGCCGGTATGGTTGATCTGGTGGCCCGTATCGTGGCGGACGATGATGAACGGGTGCTGTCTTTCAAGACTTCTGAAGTGATCTTCGGCGGTGGCCGTTTGACTGTCCGTGATAAGGAAATCCCGCTGACCTATGACGCTTTCTGTGAAGTCTACGAGGAAGCCAACCAGAAGGCCGCAGGAGCCGTGAAGCGTGGCGGCAATACCCCGGCTACCCCCGCACCTGAAACCACCGACACGCCCACCACAGCGCCCAGCAGAAGGAGCAGAAAGGCCAAGACTGAAACCCCGCCCCCGGCTGATAACTATGATCCGGCTGAAGATGCGGCAAAGGCGGCTTGTGGTGATCCTGATGGAACTTGGACACCGGGCGGCGGTGAAAAGGATGATTCTGTTCCTGTTGCTGAACCGGCCACCGGTGACACTCCGCCTTGGAACGATCTTCCCAAATGCCCGGATGGTGAACGCATTTTCAGACAGCACGATCAGAACCCGGAAATCCCCCTTTGCCCGTCCATTGACGCTGGCCACCGTTGCCACAAGGAAGGCGGCCCCGATGGTTGCCCACTGTGGGATCGCCCCAAGGCACAGGCAGAGGAACCCGCACCCAAGACGGATGCCAACCCGCCCCGCCGTACCCGGAAGAAGCGTGAAGAATAATGGCTGATGTGCTGATGATTGCCGGGAAGCCTGAAACCATTTTCAAGGCCCGTGATTTTGAATATCTGGTTGAAAAATACATGGGATATGAAGCGGCCAAGTATTTCCGGGAATACGCTGAAAAGGCTGATGAAGAAGTCAGATCGGCCAAGGCCGGTGAGAACACAGACCTTGCTTCCTATGAAGCTGGCCTTGAAAGCAATCACAGAGCCTTTCAGGACATTCAGACGGAAGCCGCAGTTATCATGGGTGTTCTTCAAGAAAAGCGGATAAACCGTGAAAAGATCGCCCATGCAATCAGGGAAATTGGAAAAATTCTTTCCAACCAAATATAAAAACAACATTTTTGGAGGTAAAAAACTATGGCTATTGATTTTGACAAGATTGATCGTTCTGTTGATCTGAAGGGCCTTCAGGCTGATGTGGAGGATGCCAAGAAGAACGGCGGCGGTGATTTCCCCACCATTCCCGCTGGCAAGTATGAAGTGAAGCTGGAAAGCATGGAGATCAAAGGCACCAAGGCCGATCCCAACCGCCCCATGCTGGCCGTGTCCTTCAAAATCCTGTCCGGTGAGTTCAAGAACCAGCGCCTTTTCATGAACCGTGTCCTTTACGGCACCAAGAATGACAAGAACATGATCGCTTCCGCTATGGGCTTCCTTGAAAAGCTGGATTCCGGTGTTCCTGTCAGCTTCACCAGCTACAAGCAGTTTTCCCAGCTTGTTCTTGATGTGGCGGAAGCCATTGATGGAACCTTGGAATATGCGGTGGACTATGATGATTCCCGCTTCAATTCCATCACTGTTGAGGAGGTTTTTGAGGTTGAAAACTGACCGCAGATTTTTTATAATCAAATCGAGCACAAATAGTGCTTGATGCGGTTTTGAACCTTAACTTTCAAGCACAACCTGTGGGGCTTCGGCCCCACAATGGCCCCAAGTGAAAGCCTTCCCGTGGCGGGGCTGATAAGGCGGCAACGCTGACCGATTTCACAAAAGCTGAAAGGATGTGAGTTGATGATCTTCTATGATTTTGAGGTTTTCCGGTATGACTGGTTGGTTGTCCTGATCGACCTGAACGCCCGGAAAGAAACCGTGATTATCAATGATCCCGACAAGCTGAAGCGTTTCTATGAGGAACACAAGGGCGTGATTTGGGCCGGTTACAATTCCCGGAACTATGATCAGTACATCCTGAAGGCCATTCTGTGTGGGTTTGATCCAAAGCCTGTGAACGATTGGATCATTGCAGAGGACAAACCCGGTTACAGATATTCAAGCCTGTTCAGGGAATACCCGCTGATCAATTATGATGTGATGCCGAACCCGCCAATCAGCCTGAAGGCGCTGGAAGCGTTTATGGGCCATTCCATCAAAGAAACTTCTGTTCCCTTCGACATTGACCGGCCTTTGACTGAAGCAGAGTTGGCCGAAACAGTCAAGTATTGCCGCCATGATGTGGAACAGACGGTGGAAGTGTGGTTGAGGCGGAAGGAAGATGAATTTGATGCCCAAATGTCACTTGTGAAGGCGTTCCACCTTCCTATTTCCGACATTGGTCGCACCAAGGCCCAGCTTTCCGCCAAAATCCTTGGAGCCGTTCAGCGGGAACACAATGATGAATTTGAAATTGAGTTCCCACCCAGCTTGCGGATCGAAAAATACACGGAAGTTTTGAACTGGTACAAGAACCCCCTGAACCGTGACTATTCCAAAACCCTTGAATTGGATGTGGCCGGGGTTCCCCATGTGTTCGCTTGGGGTGGCCTTCATGGGGCCATTCCCAAATATCACGGGGAAGGCTGGTTCGTCAATGTGGATGTGGCTTCCTATTACCCGTCTTTGATGCTGGTTTATAAGTGGCTTTCCCGCAATGTCCATGATCCTTCCAAGTATGCGGAAATCTATCACACCCGCCTGAAGCTGAAGGCGGAGAAGAACCCCATGCAACAGCCTTATAAAATCGTCCTGAACAGCACCTATGGCGCTATGAAGGATAAGCACAATGCCATGTATGACCCCCGGCAAGCCAACAATGTTTGTGTGGGCGGTCAGCTTCTTCTTCTGGATTTGATTGAACGGCTGGAAGATCATTGTGAAATCATTCAGAGCAACACGGATGGTATTTTGGTCAAACTTCGCCGGTATGAAGATTTTGAAATGCTGGACGATCTGTGTTGGGAGTGGGAGCAAAGAACCGGGATGCGCCTTGAATTTGATGAATTTCAAAAGGTGTATCAGAAGGATGTGAACAATTACATCATTGTTCCTTCCGGGCCGCTTCGTGACGAAAAAGGGAAACCCCGCTGGAAGTGCAAGGGTGCCTATGTCAAAAAACTGTCCGATCTGGATTATGACCTTCCCATTGTCAACCGGGCCATTGTGAACTATTTCCTTCAGGGGATCAGCCCGGAAACAACCATCATGGAATGTTCCGATCTTCGGGATTTTCAGAAGGTGGTGAAGGTGTCCAGCAAGTACAAATACGCCCTTTATTCCCCGGTGATTACGGAAGCCAAGATCAGGGATGAAAAAGGCCGTTCCAAGAAAATCACCCGCTTCAGCGGCGGTGAGGTTCAGACGGATAAAACCTTCCGGGTGTTCGCTTCCAAGGATCAGAGCAAGGGCGGAATCTTCAAGGTTTCCGGGAAAATCGTCAAGGGCCGGGAAAAGAACCCTGAAAAGTTCGGCAACACCCCGGATCATTGTTTCTTCATCAATGATGATGTGACCAACCTTCCTATCCCGGATGAACTGGACAAGCAATATTACATTGATGTTGCTTGGGATCGGTTGAAAGATTTCGGGGTGGAACGATGAACAATAAAACCTTTCGGGGGGGGGAGCGTTGAAGCATGGAACTGTTTAGGGGCTATGTGCCTACCAGAAATAAACAATGCCTTGAAAAATTCAAAGGCGTTGAAAAACTGAAAACCCGTTCAGAAGTCCAAGACCTTGATGAATACGCCGGTATTCTTGGAGAAGAAACCATCCTGATTGATGTGGACGATGCGGAAACATCTGAACTTTTGTTCAGAATTGTTCAGGATTTAGAACTGAAGTGCAGAGTGTACGCCACCACACGGGGAAAACACTTCTTGTTCAAGAACTGTGGTGTTAAAAAAAGCTGGACGAAATGCACCTTGGCCGTGGGTATCACCACGGATGGAAAGGTTGGAGCCAATAACAGCTATGAAATCTTGAAGTCCGGTGGCGTGGAACGGCCCATTCTGTATGACTTCCCTGAAGGGGAGATTCAGGAACTTCCCAAGTGGCTGACCCCAGTGAAAAGCAACTATGATTTCCCGAACCTTGGGGAAGGTGATGGGCGGAACCAAACCCTGTTCAACTACATTCTGACCCTTCAGAGTGACGATTTCACCAAGGAAGAAGCCCGTGAATGTATCAGGCTGATTAACCGTTATGTGCTGAAGAAGCCCCTTTCCGACAAGGAACTTGATGTGATCCTTCGGGATGATGCCTTCAAGAAAACATCCTTCTTCCGGGATAAAACCTTCCTATTTGATAAGTTCGCCACCTACCTGAAGAACAACAACCATATTGTGAAGATCAATAACCAGCTTCACATTTACAAGGATGGTATCTATGTTTCCGGTGCCGGTGAAATTGAAGGGGCCATGATCAAACTGATCAGCAACCTGAAACGGGCGTGGCGTTCAGAAGTCCTGTCCTATCTGGAAATCATGATTGAGGAAAACACCAAGGCCACCAACCCGAATATCATTGCTTTCAGCAACGGCCTTTACAATATCCGGGATGGTTCCTTCAAAGAGTTCACCCCGGATGTGGTCATTACAAACAAAATCCCGTGGCCGTACAACCCTGCCGCCCATGATGATCTGTTGGATCATACCCTGAACCGGCTGGCCTGTGATGATCCTGAAGTTCGGGCCTTGCTGGAAGAAATGGTGGGCTATTGTATGTACCGCCGCAATGAACTTGGCAAAGCCTTCATCCTGATTGGCGATAAGAGCAACGGCAAATCCACCTTCCTTCATGTGGTGAAGAACCTTCTTGGGGATCAGAACATTGCTTCCCTTGACCTGAAGGAATTGGGCGATAGGTTCAAAACCGCTGAACTGTTCGGCAAGTTGGCGAACATCGGTGATGATATTGGTGATGAATTTATTGCCAATGCTTCCGTGTTCAAGAAGCTGGTCACGGGTGATCGGGTGAATGTGGAGCGCAAAGGCCAAGATCCATTTGAGTTCAACAATTATTCCAAGTTCCTGTTCAGCGCCAACAATATCCCCCGTATCAAGGACAAAACCGGAGCTGTTCAGCGGCGTTTGGTGATCGTTCCCTTCGATGCCAAGTTCACCCCCAATGATGCCGACTTCCGCCCGTTCATTAAGGATGAACTGTGTGAACAGGGTTCAATGGAATATCTGGCCTTGCTTGGCCTTCAGGGGTTGAAGCGGGTTCTTGGCAATGCACAGTTCACCACTTCCACCAGAGTTCAGGGGCAGTTGGATGAATACGAGGAAAACAACAACCCCATCATTGGGTTCATCAATGAAGTGGGCCTTGACGGGATTGAAAATGAAGCCACCGATTCCGTGTATCGCCGGTATAAAGAATATTGCATTGCGAACAATTTCCAAGCCCTTTCCAAGATTGAGTTTTCCCGGCAGATCACAAAACGCTGTGGCTTCACAACGGTTCCCAAGTGGATCAGAAACCGGAAAGCCCGTGTATTTGTAAAAGGCGGTGACACAGAATGAAAGTTCTTGAATTATTTGCTGGAACCCGTTCTATTGGACGGGCCTTCGCAGGGGGGGGGCATGATGTGTATTCCATCGAATGGGATGATAGCTTCCCGGATATATCGTGGTACATGGATATTTCAAAAATTACTTCCGCCGACATTTTAGAACGGTTCGGGAAGCCTGATGTTATTTGGGCTTCCCCGGATTGTACCACTTATAGCATAGCCGGTATTTCCCATCATCGGGTTCAAGAACCAAATGGAAACTTGGCCCCGGTTTCAGAATATGCCAAGTTCTGTGATGCCCTGAACTGCCATGTTTTGAAACTGATTTCAGAACTTCAGCCCACATTCTGGTTCATAGAGAATCCCCGTGGCGGGATGCGAAAAATGGACTTCATGAAAGGCTTGCCCCGTTACACCCTTACTTACTGCCAATACGGTGATATGAGGATGAAGCCCACGGACATTTTTACAAATCATCCAGCACCCCGGTTCAAGCCACCGTGCCATAATGGTGATCCGTGCCATGTAGCGGCCCCACGGGGAGCGAGAACAGGCACCCAAGGGCTGAAAAATCATGTCGAACGATCCAGAATCCCGGATGGGTTATGCAACTACATTGTTCAAATCTGTGAAGATGGAATGAACTATAAAAAATTCTTTGAAAAAGCTGGTGATTGAATGGCCCACACATATTCCAAGTTCAAGAACAAAAACATTCCTTACGCCAAGGTTGGGCGGCGGGTGTTCAACAGTTTGTTTGATGCAGAATCCTTTTGCACCGAACACGGCCTTGATGTCAATTCAGCTATTGAATATCGGGATGATCCTGAATTGAAAAATAACATTCAAACAATCGCCCAATACCAGAAGGCCATTCTTCAGGAATGTTTAGACCGGCTGAAGGCCCGTGCTGAAGCCTTGGTTCAAGAAATCAACCGGTGTAATGCTGATTTGGAAAAGTGCCACCCGCTGGATCGTGGCTTCTTGACGGATCGGCGGAATGAAGCCATTGCAAAGCATACGGGTACGATGGAAGCCCGTGAGATTGTGGCCGGATTGAAAAACAATTTAGAAAGGTTGACTGGTTGGCATGATTAAAGACAGCGGCGAACGCACCGAGTTTGGAACCGGCGCTGTTCGTGATATGCACAGCGGCAAAGGCCGCATGGATTTACTTCCGTGGGAAGCCTTGGTGGAGGTTTCCAAGCATTGTGAAGAAGGGGCCTTGAAGTATGGTGAACGGAACTGTGAAAAGGGTATTCCCATTCACAGCCTGATTGATTCGGCCTTCCGCCACCTTGCCAAGTACATGATGGGGATGGACGATGAACCCCACCTTCGGGCGGCTTGCTGGAATTGCCTGTTCGCCCTTTACATGGAAATCAAACACCCGGAACTTCAGGATATTCCAGCACGAATGAAGGCCCCGGTTCCCAAAATCAAGGCGACTTCGGAGCCGTGCCGCCGATGCAAGCACCGTGACCGCTTCGGGGATGAATTTCCCTGTGATGAATGTGTTCACAGACAGAACGGCACCGATGATATGTTTTACCCGGCAGATTGTAAGGAGGATGCAGAACAATGAAAATTATCAAGCCTGATGTGCAGTTCATCACCCCGATTGATGGGGCCACCATTCTGAAGCGGCTGGAACAATGTGGCCGTGTCTGCTACAAGTCCGAGGATAAGATCACGGAAGGTTCCGCTGAAAAGTTCGTTGCCGGGATCATCAAGCGTGGGCATGAAGCGGTTCTGGAACATTGTTCCTTCACGGTGAAGTTCATTTGTGATCGTGGGGTTTCTCATGAAATCGTCCGCCACCGGATGGCTTCTTACTGTCAGGAATCCACCCGCTATTGCAACTATTCCAAGGAAGGCTTTGGTTCTGAAATCACCGTGATCAAGCCTTGTTTTTGGGATGAAAACACCTTGGGCGAGAAGGTGAAAATGGATTGTTGGAGAATTGCCATGCGGGATGCTGAAGATGCCTATTTTGCCTTGCTGGATGAAGGCTGTTCCCCGCAAGAAGCCCGTTCCGTTCTGCCCAACAGCCTGAAAACGGAAGTGGTCATGACGGCCAACATTCGTGAATGGCGGCATTTCCTGAAGTTGCGCTGTTCACCCGCCGCACATCCGCAGATGCGGGAAGTGGCCCTGATCCTGTTGGACAAGGTTCATTGGCTGATTCCGGTGTGCTTCGATGATATTTGGAGTGAATACCATGCCGATGTTTAAGAAGTCCGGTGGTAAAATCTTCGCCGTTCAGTTCAACAAAGCTGAAGAACGGGCCTTGGATCAGGAAATCAAGAAACAGATTGTGGAAAATGATCGGGCCTTTGACATGGACAAAGAATCATCCATCCTGTGGATGCTTCACACCCAATTTGGCTTTGGCCCAAAGCGTCTGAAGCTGGCGTGGAAGCTGTTCTATGCCGAAACCTTGAAGCTACGGGAACATTACCTGATGGAACAAGCCGATGATGGGTGGTTGGCCCGTAAAAAGCTGAAGGACATTGGGTGTGACATTGAAGAATGGTACAGAGAAGAAGGAGGGAAAACCGATGCCTAAACCTTGGGAAAATGCTGAAGGGTATCATGATCCGACAGCCTACCACGGCACAAAGAACATCATTCGTGACGAGGATGAACAGCAGAAGCGGGTGAACACCCTGATCTTCGTCCTGAAGTACATCACCCGTTTGGCGGGGTTTGAACTTCTGAACCGTATTGAAATCAAAGACCGTAAAACCGGGAGGGAATACCGATGATGAATAAACCTTGCCCTTTCTGTGGTGGAGAACCCTTTTTCATGGATTGTGACGGGTGGTATTGGGTTCGTTGTAGAAAATGTGGGGTTGAAACACCCGGATCAGATATAATAGAAATTGCGGAAAATCAATGGAATAGGCGGGTGAATGACGATGAAGAAAATGCTGATGGTGCTGGCCCTGGCGCTGTTCTTGATGGCCGTGGCGGAGCATTACAACATTGATCCCGCTTGGTTCCTGATTGTCTGGTATCTTTCAGACAACATTCCTACCCGGAACGCCTGAACAGGTGCTTCTTCAGTAGGGGTTGGAACAGCGTGTGGAACAGGTATGGAATAGATGTTTTTTCTATATCTGTTCCGCACGAAAACCCTTGATTTTCAAGGCTTTTTCACTTGTTTTCAGGGAACGGAACAGATGGAACAGATGTAAATATACTTTCTTCTTATTAAGAAAAAAATATATAAGAAATGTGTATATAAGGAACTGCCCGTTTTATCTGTTCCATGCGTTCCAAACCCTTGAAACCCCTTGATTTTTCGGCATTTATCCACGGTACAGATGCAATGAAAACGGAACAGACTACCACAGAAAGGATGTGTTACATAGTGAATGACAAAGACCTTTCCCAACAGGCCAAGGATTTTCTGAACCAAATCAGCCGCCTTGATGCCTTGATCAATAGACTTCTGAACACGGTTGCAACAGAGCGTTCCCGGTTGACTTCCATCGGGTGTGAACTGAAACAGGATAAGGTTCAAACTTCAGGCCCCAAGAACAGCCTTGAAGAAACGATCTGCAAGATTGATGAACTTGAACGAACCATCAACGCCCGGATTGATGAACTTGTTGACCTGAAGAACACCACCATGAAGGCAATTCAGAGCCTTCCTGACTTCGATCAGCAAAATGTTCTGATTGCCCGATACATTGACGGGAAGAAATGGCTTGATATTGCCTTTGACCTTAACTTTTCAATTTCACAGGTTTACAAGATTCACGGGAAGGCCCTGATTTCTTTTTCTGAAAAGAACCCTAACCTTTTATTATCGCTTGAACAGTAGTGTAAAATCCTATTCTTGTGAAAATGTGATAGGATTTTAGAGTATCACCCGTGCGAAAATAATAGTGTAAAAATGCACCCCTTATAGGGGTGCATTTCACTTTTTTAGGAAAGGGGTGAATACCTGTGACACCAAGACAGCGGAAGTTCTGTGATGAATACCTGATCAGCGGCAATGCTACGGATGCGGCAATCAAGGCGGGGTATTCGCCCAAGACCGCAAAGCAAACGGGTTCTGAAAACCTTGCAAAACCTGACTTGAAAGCGTACATCGAAACCGAACTTGAAAAACTTCATTCGGCCAAGATCGCTGATGCTGAAGAAGTCATGAAATACCTGACTTCGGTGATGCGGGGTGAACATACTGAAGAAATCCCGATCCTGTGCGGTGACGGTTGCCAAGAGTTGACGCAGAAAGAGGTTGGAGCCAAAGAAAGGCTGAAGGCCGCTGAACTGATCGGCAAGCGTTATGGTATGTTCACGGACAAGGTAGGTGTGGAAGGAGCCGTTCCGGTGATTATCACGGGGGATGATCAACTTGAAGATTAGCCCACAGGCCAAGCGGGTTCACCTTCCTGAAGTGGTTGGCAAGGGTTACGGAACCTTCTGGAACTTCAAAGGCCGTTACCGGGTGTGTAAGGGAAGCCGTGCTTCCAAGAAATCCAAGACAACGGCCCTGAACATCATCAAACGGATGATGCAATACCCGGAAGCCAATACCCTTGTGGTTCGCAAGGTGTTCAGAACCTTGAAAGATTCCTGTTTCACTGAACTGAAATGGGCAATCAACCGCCTTGGGGTTTCAGCCTATTGGGAAATCAAGGAAAGCCCCCTTGAAATGACCTACCTTCCCACCGGTCAGAAGATTTACTTTCGGGGCCTTGATGATCCCCTGAAGGTCACTTCAATTACGGTTGAAATTGGCTATCTGTGCTGGTGCTGGATTGAAGAAGCATACGAAATCATGAATGAAGCTGATTTTGATATGCTGGATGAATCCATCCGTGGTGCTATCCCGGAAGAAACCGGCCTGTTCAAGCAAATCACGCTGACATTCAACCCGTGGAACGAAAAGCATTGGATCAGGAAACGCTTCTTCGGGGAGATCACCGGCAAGGATGCCCAAGGAAACCCCACATACAAGTTTCATGATAGCTGGATCAGCCCGGATGGGCAGATTTACGCCACAACCACCAATTACCTGTGTAATGAATGGCTGGACACGGCGGATTTGAAGGTGTTCAACACCATGAAGGAAAACAACCCCCGCCGCTACAAGGTGGCTGGCCTTGGGGGTTGGGGCATTGTGGATGGCCTGATTTTCGATAATTGGCGGGAAGAAGCCTTTGATTATCTGGCTATTTCCAAGAAGCCTGATGTGAAAAGCGCCTTCGGCCTTGACTTCGGTTATACCAACGATCCCACGGCCCTGTTCTGTGGGCTGGTGAGTGAGAAAGAAAGAACCATTTGGGTGTTTGATGAACTGTATGAAAAGGCCCTGACGAACCGGGCAATCTGTGACCGGATCACCGGCATGGGTTACGGCAAGGAACGGATCAAGGCCGATTGTGCCGAACCCAAGAGCATTGATGAATTGCGGGATGCTGGCCTTCATCGTATCAAAGCCGCCCGGAAGGGCAAGGACAGCGTGAACAACGGAATCCAGTACATTCAGGGTTACACCATCATTGTTCATCCCCGATGTGTGAACTTCATCACAGAGATTTCAAACTACACATGGGCAGAAGATAAGTTCGGGGCCAAGATCAATGTTCCCATTGATGATTTCAACCACCTTATGGACGCTATGCGTTATGGGCTGGAAGATATGCTGGTTGGCCCCGCCTTCAGCTTCGACTAATAACATGATAGTAACAAAACACACGAAAAACACACGGTTTCCGTGTGTTTGCGTTTATTAAGCAATGAAGAAAGGCGGTAAGTGAATATGTTTCTGGATAACGCTATGGAGCGTATCAACCGCCTGATCCTTCAGGGTGGGCGAACCGGCATGACTGAAAATCAGTTCTTCGCCGCTGAAATCAAGGAATGGAAGAATAGTCAGCGCCGCAAGGATCAGGTTATGGGTGATCTGTACTATGAAGGACAGCATGACATTCTTCAGCGTCAGCGCACAATCATTGGTGAAAACGGTCAACTTCAGGTGGTGACGAACCTTCCGAACAACCGCCTGATTGATAACCAATATGCCCTGATGGTGGATCAGAAAACCAACTACCTTGTGGGCAAGCCCTTCACCCTGAACTGTCAGGATAAGGGTTACACGGATGCTTTGGGCAAGGTTTTCAACAAACGGTTTTACCGGCTTCTGAAATATGTTTGTGAAGATGCCCTGAACGGTGGCATTGGCTGGCTTTATCCTTACTACAATGAAGCTGGTGAATTGTCCTTCAAGCATTTCCCGGCCTATGACATTCTTCCTTTTTGGGCTGACGATGATCACACCATCCTTGATTGTGCGATTCGTTACTACACCCAAGAAGTGTGGAACGGCTACCAGAAAGAAAAGGTGGAGAAGGTGGAAATCTTCAAAGCCGATGGTATTTACCGGTATATCTATCAAAATGATATGCTGATTGCCGATGTGGAAGCCGGTGAACACGAAAACTATTTCATGGTTGAGGAAGAAGGCCAAGAACCCAAGGGGTTCAACTGGACAAGGATTCCGCTGGTTCCCTTCAAGTATAACAAACAGGAAATCCCCCTGATCCGCCGTGTGAAAACCCTTCAGGACGGAATCAACACCATGATTTCCGACTTTGAAAACAATATGCAAGAGGACGCACGGAACACCATTCTGGTTCTGAAGAACTATGATGGTGAAAATCTTGGTGAGTTCCGCCACAACCTTTCCACCTATGGAGCCGTGAAGGTTCGTGAGGATGGCGGGGTTGAAACCCTTCAGGTTGAAATCAATGCAGAGAACTACAAGGGCATTTTGGAACTTCTGAAGAAGTCCTTGATTGAAAATGCCCGTGGTTACGATGCCAAGGATGATCGTTTGAGTGGCAACCCCAATCAAATGAACATTCAATCCATGTATTCTGACATTGACCTTGACGCAAACGGCATGGAAACCGAGTTCCAAGCGGCCTTTGAAGAACTGTTGTGGTTCATCAATCAGGATTTCAGCAACAGGGGCTTGGGCGATTATGAAGGCGCTGAACTTCAGATCGTGTTCAACCGTGACATTCTAATCAATGAAACGGAATCCATTGAAAACTGTTCCAAGTCCGTTGGTATTCTGTCCACGGAAACCATTGTGGAACAGCACCCGTGGGTTACGGATGTTGAAGTGGAGCTGGCCCGGTTGCGTAAGGAAAAGGATGAAGCAATGGAACAAGCACAGGAATACGCCGGGGCCTTCCAGACCGGCAACCAGAACAAAGGTGACAATGGCGAGGGTGAATAACCCCCGCCGTTTCACAATATATGCCGGGGCAGACCTTGAGTGTGGCGGGGTGCTATTACTCCTACCCGCCAAAGGGTGAAATTCCCTTCCCCGGCCCATCATGGCCCGTTAGTCAAGCGGTTAAGACACCGCCCTTTCACGGCGGTAACGCCGGTTCGATCCCGGCACGGGCTACCATGGCCACAAAGGAAGGAACCAAAATTCAGCAAGGCGCAAGCCCCTATGAAGAAACAGCGTGGCCTTCTATGCTGAAGTGGATGGAATAGGCAGACACGGCGGATTCAAAATCCGTTGCCGCAAGGCGTGTGGGTTCAAATCCCACCTTCAGCACCATTTTTCAGGATTGGAGGAACGGCCCATGAGAAATGCGGATTATTGGCGTGGGCGGTTTTCCATCTTGGAGGACAGCGCCCACAGAGAAGCCCAAAAGACCATTCAGGACATGGAAGAACTGTATCTGGATGCACAGCGTTCCGTTCAGAAGGAAATTGAAAGCTGGTATGCCCGTTTTGCGGTGAACAACCAAATCAGCCTGACCGATGCCCGGAAATGGTTGATTGCTGGACAGCTTGAAGAATTTCATTGGAGCGTTGAACAGTATATCAAGATCGGTGAACAGGCCGGGTTGGATGCGGCATGGTTGAAGAAGCTGGAAAATGCGTCCGCCCGGTTCCACATTTCCCGCCTTGAAGCTGTTCAGACAGGTATTCAGCAACAGCTTGAATTGCTGTATGGCAATCAGGTTGATAGTCTGGATGCCCTGTTGAAGAAAGTTGTGGGCAATGGCTACACCCACACGGCCTTTGAGGTTCAGAAGGGCGTTGGCCTTGGTTGGGATATTACCGGGCTGGATCAGAAGAAACTTGAAACCTTGCTTTCAAAGCCTTGGACAACGGACGGGCGAACCTTTAGTGACCGTATTTGGTTCAAGAAACAAGAATTGGTTGACAGCCTTCAAAAAGAATTGGTTCAGGGCCTTCTTCGTGGTGACAGCCCCCAAAAAATCACGGATGCCATTCAGAAGAAGTTCAAAGTTTCCCGGTACCAAGCCGCACGACTTGTAAATACGGAAACAAGCTATTTCAACGCCCTTGCCGCAAAAGAGACCTATAAGGAATTGGGCGTTAAGAATGTGGAGATTTTGGAAACGCTGGATTCCATCACCTGTGCATTTTGTGCAAGTATGGATCGAAAAGTGGTTCCCATGTCGGAGTTTCAACCGGGTGTTACCGTTCCCCCGTTTCATCCACATTGCCGAGGAACTACGGTTCCCGCCATTGATGAAAAATATATGGGTGAAAGAGCCGCAAGGGATCAGGATGGAAAAGTTTACTATGTCCCCGGTAATATGAGTTATTCCGAATGGAAGAAAACTTTTGTGGACAACGGTTCCAAAGATGGGTTGACCCTTGCAACCATCGGGAGTATAATTAAAAATACAGTTTCGATGGTAAAAAGCGAGGGTTCCAATGTGCAGACGGTAGGCCGCATTGATATAGAAAAATACCGTTGCATTACGGACGAGATCGCCACCGATGAAGTGATTATCACCCCGGAACGGATTCAGCATATTGAAGAACGCCACCCCGGAGATTACGAACAGTTCGTTAAGTATGTTGCGGATATTCTGGAAAACCCGGATTACATCTTGGAAGCAAACAAGCCTAATACCGGTGTGATTCTGAAAGAAATTGAAGAAAATGGCGAAAAGTTCAAAGTGATTCTACGGGTAAAGGTAGAGAGTGACCCCGCTGAATATCGAAACTCCATCTTGTCCTTCTGGCAAATTGGTGAAACCACATGGAAGAAGAATGTGAAGAACAAGAAAATCCTTTACAAGCGGGAATAATACTGCTATACTTTAGATAGGATAAGAACGGGCTTTGAGGTGGAAAAAGCGTTCCCATACGCCACACGCCTTTTGGTAGTGGGCAAAAGAGATGCCGGGAGTGACGCTCCGGCCAAAGTCCAATCTTCAAGGGAACAGGTTTTCACCTGTTCCCTTCTTCTATGCCTAAAATTTTTTCAAAAACCTCTTGACTTTTTGAGTTCCAATTATTATAATAAGTTTGTGGAACTCAAAAAGTGAGGTGATACGATGTCTCCACGAACCGGAAGGCCGAAAGCGAACAATCCTAAAAGGAATGATGTGAAAGTTCGATTGGACGATGAAGCAACAAAACGCCTTGATGAATATTGCGCCAAGCATGATATTACACGGGCAGAAGCTATTCGGCAAGGGATTGATTTACTTTTGGCACAAGAAAAGTGAAACAGCCGCCCCACCCTGAACAAGTAAGCGACTGTTTCTAAAACCAGAGGTTTCCCAACTGGATAAATCCATTCTATCACAGTTGGGAACTTCTATCAAGTGAAAATTGATGGAGGTTTAACATGGAAAAATTGATCAAGAGCATTGAAGGCGTACACCCCGGTAAGTATGACCTTCGCAGGAATGAACTGGATGAACTCTATGACGCATATCATCACGACACTTTCAAGCTGATTGCCGTGGTGTTCAAGCTGGGCTTTGCCCGTGGACAGAAGGCGGTGAAGAAGGCATGAATGAACTTCAGGTATTCACCAACCCCGAATTTGGACAGGTGCGAACCGTGACCATTGAGGAAGAACCGTGGTTCGTGGGTAAGGATGTAGCGGTTGCCTTGGGATATTCCAATACCAAAGATGCCCTTCATCGTCATGTTGACCCGGAAGATAAAGGGGGGTCGCAAATCACGACCCCCTCCGGTGAACAGACCATGACCATCATCAACGAAAGCGGCCTTTACGCCCTGATCTTCGGAAGCAAGCTGGAAAGCGCCAAACGCTTCAAACATTGGGTGACGCATGAGGTTCTTCCCGCAATCCGTAAAACCGGAAGTTATTCCATCATCCCGAAAGCAAGAGCATTGACCACAGACGATTACATGAAGGCGGCACAATTGGCCGCTACCTGTCGGAATGAACGGCTTCCCTATGTGCTTGGATTTCTGGAACAGGCCGGGTTTAATATCCCGGAAGTGACCACCCTAGCCCCGGCCTTGGATGGGCCGGTTGACTGTACGGAGATTCAGCGGCTAATGGATGAACGGGGCATTTCCATAACGGAACTTTCCAAGCTGACGAACATTTGCAAAGCGTCTTTGAGTTATTACAAACGGGGCATTTACAAGCCGAACCGTGAACGCTATCGCATTATCATTGACGCATTAACTTAATTGATGATCTGACCACCCCGGCCTTCTGGCCGGTGGTGGTTTTTTCATACCATTTTCGCCGTTTCCCGGTGGTGGGCGGTAAACAGAACCGGGGAAAATCGTGGTTCCTAACCCACGGTAAAAAAGGATTTGGAGGTTATCACTATGACAAAGGAAAATCTGTTGGAATGGGGCTTGACCGAGGAACAGGCCAATAAGGTCATGGAGGGCCTGAACGGTTCCTTCGTTACCAAAAGCCGCTTCAATGAGGTCAACACCGAACTGACCAACGCAAAGAACACGATCAAAGAGCGTGACACCCAGCTTGAAACGCTGAAGAAGTCCACAGGTGACACCAAGGCGCTTCAGGATCAGATCACACAGCTTCAGACCGACAACGCCAACCAGAAGAAGGCCCATGAAGCCGAACTGAAGGCGCTGAAAATCGGCAACGCCGTTGATATGGCATTGACCGGAGCCAAGGCCAAGAACAACACCGCTGTTAAGGCGCTGATGGCTGATTTTCTTGCCAAGGCTGAACTGGCCGATGATGGCACGGTGAAGGGCTTGAGTGACGAAATCAAGAAGCTGGTGGACGGTCAGGACACGGCTTTTCTGTTTGACACCAAGGCCCCTGATAAGAAGTTCAAGGGTGCCAAGCCCGGTGAAAAGAGTGATACACCCCCGGCCGGTGATGATCCTTCCAAAATGACCTATGATGAACTGTGTCAGTATTTGGAAGCCCACCCGGATGCAAAGTTGGACTAACCAACACCCCTACAAATCTTATTTTTAGAAAGGAAGTTTTGAACTATGCCTAACAACAAGTTTGATTCCAAGAGTTTCAATGCTGAAGCGTTCAAGTACATGGTGGCCCGTGTTCCCAACCTGAACATGAACGAAATCAAGAAATCCCGTGCATTGGCCGCAAACCCTGACATTCAGGAAGTGTTCAGCGGTCAGAACGGCACCGCTTACGCCCGTCTTGCCATGCGTGGCCTGATTGACGGTGATGCGGTGAACTATGACGGTTCTACCGACATTACCGCCACTTCCACCAAGACCTTTGAACAGGGCGTTGTGGTGGTTGGCCGTGCCAAGGCATGGAAAGAGCGTGATTTCTCCTATGATGTGACCGGTGGCGTTGATTTCATGGCGAATATCAGCGAACAGGTCGCACAGTACAAGGATGAACTGGATGAAGCCACCATTCTTTCCATCCTGAAGGGCATTTTTGCCATGTCCACCACCGATGCCAAGAACAAGGAATTTGTGGAGAAGCACACCACCACCGTTTCCGGTGCTATGACCGCCACCACCCTGAACACGGCGGCAAACAAGGCTTGCGGTGCGAACAAGAAGAAGTTCACTTTGGTTTTCTGCCATAGTGATGTTTCCACCGGCCTTGAAAACCTGAACCTGATCGAACGCCTGAAGTACACCGACAAGGACGGGATTCAGCGTGATTTGGAATTGGGTACTTGGAACGGCAAACTGGTGATCGTCACCGATCAGATGCCTGTTTCTGAAGGCTATTTTGATGCCGACGCCAACACCGATGGCGCTTTGAAGATCGTTGCTTCTGGCACCCCCGCTGATGGCGAAATCCTTCTGTCCAAGGTCACGCCCTACTTCGGTTCCAAGACCCTTGCGGCCAATGATTATGTGGTTGCTGGTGTTCAGTACACCACCTACGCTATGGGCAACGGTGCTTTCTCCTATGAGGACATCGGCGTGAAGGTTCCCTATGAAATGGCCCGTGACCCCAAGACCAATGGCGGTGAGGATTTGCTGTATATGCGTCAGCGTAAGGTTTTCGCCCCCTTCGGTGTGTCCTATGAGAAGAAAACGCAGGCAAGCGCCAGCCCCACGGCGGCTGAACTGGAAAACGGCGGCAACTGGACGCTGGTTCATTCCGGTGAAAGCGCCGCAAGTCAGCGTTCCTACATCAACCACAAGTCCATTCCCATTGCCCGGATTCTTTCCCGTGGCTAAAGGCGGTGAACCCCGTTGCGTGAAAAAGTGGTTGTAATGCTAACGGCCCTTGGCGTGGCGGGGGCCGCTGATGATCCGCTGTTGGATATTGTCTTGAACAATGTTCAATGGCGGATCAAAAACCTTTCCAACCTTTCCGAAATCCCGGAGGGGTTGGAAAGTCTGGCCGTTTCTATGGCCGTGGGCGAATACCTGAACATGAAGAAGTGTTCTGGACAGCTTGAAGGGTTTGATTTGGATGCGGCGGTGAAATCCATTCAGGAAGGTGACACCAACATCACCTTTGCCCTTGGTGAAGGTAGTTCAACCCCTGAACAGAGGTTGAACAGCCTGATTGATTATCTGATCAACGGGCGCATTGGTGAAATCTACCGTTATAGGCGGTTGGTATGGTAAATAAGGCCGTGCGAACCGCCTTGGAACGGTTGTGGAAGGATCGGTGTTCTATCTTCATTCGTGAGGAAGTCACCGATCCTGTCACCCACCTGACGGATTCTGAAGAAAAGCCGCTTTTTCAGGATCAGCCGTGCAAGCTGTCTTTTGAAACATTAACTTCAACCAATGGGGATGAAGTGGCAACCGCCCAACAGGTGGTGAAGCTGTTCCTTTCCCCGGATGTGAAGGTTCCCGCAGGATGTAAGATCATTGTCACCCGGCCAAATGATGTGGAACGAACCTTCACCTATTCCCGTTCCGGTGAACCGGGTGTTTTCTCCAACCATCAAGAAATCATGCTTGAACCCTTCAGGGGGTGGGCCTGATGGGAAGATGGGGCCGGTGTGATTACCGGGAACTGAAGAAGCTGGATGAACGCCTTCAACAGCTTTCGGAAGTTGACATGGATCGGCTTTTCCGGGATGCCGCCAAGAAGGTTGCCCAAATCCTTCTGAACAAGGTGAAGAAAAGAACCCCGGTTGGTGTGGTTCCGTCCTATGCTACGGATGAAGCCAAGCAAGAATATTGGGCCGGTTACAGCGGGGGTTCCTTGCGTGATGCGTGGACGATCCTTCCCATTGAAAAACATGGGGATCAGTACACCGTGACCATCATCAACAACTTGGAATATGCGTCCTATGTGGAATACGGCCACCGGCAAACACCGGGGCGCTATGTTCCCGCCTTGGGTAAGACCCTGAAGGCAAGTTGGGTGAAGGGGCGGTTCATGCTGACGATTTCCGAACAGGAAGTGAAAACCTTGGCCCCGTCCATTCTGAATGATATGTTGTATGAAGCCTTGAAGGGGGTGTTCAGTTGATCAATGAAATCATCAAAGGTGTTTCCATGAAGCTGAACGCCACCTTTGGAGCCGGGTACAAAATCTATCAGAATGATGTGGAACAGGGTTTCAAAGAACCCTGTTTTTTCATTGCCGTTCTGAAGCCCGACATTTCCCCGTTGCAGAAGAACCGGTTCATGAACCGGAACCCGCTGGATGTTCACTATTTCCCCACCAGCGGGAGGAACAACACCGAATTGTTCACGGTGGCCGGGGATTTGATGGAATGTTTGGAGTTCATCACCCTTCCCAATGGGGATGTGCTTCACGGAACTTCCATGAGTTATGAAGTTGAAGATGGGGTTCTTCACTTCTTCGTCAACTTCAATCTGACACTATCCCGCCCGTCCGAGGAAACCCCGATGGAAACCTTGGATGTGGATGTGGAGCCAAAGAAAGGGTGATTGAATGGCTACCAGAAAGAAAGCCACCACCGCACAGGAACCGCCCATCACGGCCCCGGTGGTATTCCCCAAAGAACGGGTGCTGACCTTCAAGAGATACGCTGAGCGGCGTGATCTTCTGTCTGTCCTTTTGGAAGATGGGAAGGAATACACCCATGATCAGATTGATGGGCTGATCAAAGACTTTATGAAAGGTAAGGTGAACTAATATGGCCCTTGGCGGCGGCACCTTCTTGGTGCAGAACAAGGTTCTGCCCGGTGCATATATCAACTTCATTTCTGTGGCGCAGGCAAGCGCCACCCTTTCTGACCGTGGCATTGTCACCATCCCCCTTGCCATGAATTGGGGGCCTGAAGGCAAGATTTTCACGGTGGAACAGGCTGACTTCATCAAGAACAGTCAGAAGATTTTCGGCTATGCGTACACGGCGGATGAACTGAAGCCCATGCGTGAAATCTTCCTTCACGCCAAGACCGTTCATTTCTTCCGCCTTGGTTCCAGCGGCGTGAAAGCGTCCAACACCTATGCAACGGCCAAATACCCCGGCACCCGTGGCAATGATCTTCGGGTTGTGATCACGGCCAATGAAAACAGCACCGAACAGAAGCCCCTGTTCGATGTGGAAACCTTCTTGGGAACCGTTCAGGTTGATCTTCAGGAAGGTGTGGCCGCTATCACCGGCCTGAAGGCCAATGACTATCTGGATTGGAAGTCCAGCGGAACCCTTTCCTTGACCGCTTCCTTGCCCCTGACGGGCGGCACCAATGGCACCGTGGCCGATTCCGACTATCAGACCTATCTTGATCAGGCGGAAGCGTACACCTTCAACGCTATGGGTTGCACCGAGAGCAAGGCCACCATCACCGCCCTGTTTGCGGCTTTCGCAAAGCGTATGCGTGATGATGTGGGCAAGAAGTTTCAGGTGGTTCTTTTCCGCAAGCTGGCCGACTATGAAGGCGTTGTGAGCGTCAAGAACGGCCTGACTTCCGACAAGACTTCCACCGCCCTGATCCCTTGGGTTACGGGTGTGATCGGCGGCACGGCGGTCAATAAGAGCGCCACCAACATGACCTATGATGGTGAATACGATGTGGACACCGATTTCACGCAGACCCAGCTTGAAAACGGGATCAGGGAAGGTTCCTTCATGTTCCATCGTGTGGATGAAGCGGTGTGTGTCCTGACCGACATTAACAGCTTCATTTCCATCACGGATGAAAAGTCCAGCGACTTTTCCAGCAACCAGACGATCCGAGTTTTGGATCAGATCGCCAATGATATTGCCGTTCTGTTCGGCAAGAAGTATCTTGGCAAGGTTCCCAATGATGCCGCTGGCCGGATTTCCCTTTGGAACGATATTGTGAAGCACCACACGGAACTTCAGGATATTCGGGCCATTGAGAACTTCAGCGGCGAAAATGTGACGGTTGAAAAGGGCGATACCAAGAAATCCGTGGTGGTTACTGACTATGTGACCCCCGTGAACGCTATGGAACAGCTTTATATGACCGTCTATGTTCAGTAAGGAGGTACAACCATCATGGCAGATAGAACCATCATGAACGCCAAGGATGCTGTTTCCGCTTCCTTGGCTGAATGTTTCGTGACCATCGGGGATAACCGTTACAATTTCATGCAGGCTATCAACCTTGAAGCCAACTTTAAGAAGAACAAAACGGAAGTTCCCATTTTGGGCAAGACCGGCAAGGGCAATAAGGCCACCGGCTGGAAGGGTACGGGTTCCGCCACCTTCCACTATAACACTTCCATCTTCCGTGAGCTGATGAAGCGTTATAAGGACACCGGCGAGGATGTCTATTTTGACATTCAGGTGACAAATGAAGATCCCACTTCTTCTGTGGGCCGTCAGACCGTGATCCTGAAGGATTGCAATATGGACGGCGGCTTGCTTGCCAAGTTTGACGCTGATGCGGAATACTTGGATGAAGATATGGACTTCACCTTTGAAGATTTCGAGATGCCCGAAACCTTCAGCCTTTTGGCCGGTATGCAGTAAGCAGAGCGCCCCGGCCTTACTTCGGTAGGGGCCGGGGCCTTTTTTCGTATCAAAATATAGGAGGAAAAAACAATGAGCCTGTCCGCTTTTTTGGCTGAAAACGCCGTTCCCGTTGAGAACATCAAGTTTGTTGCTTCCAAACGCTTCTTGGGTGAGGATGGCAACCCCATTCCTTGGGAGATCAAGACCATCACCGGCACCGAGGATGAAGCCCTTCGGAAGTCCTGTGCCAAGCGTGTTCCGGTTCCCGGCAAGAAGAACCAGTATCAGAAGGAAACCGACTATGATCTTTACCTTGGCAAGCTGGCCGTGGCTTGTACCGTGTTCCCCAATCTGAATGATAAGGAACTTCAGGACAGCTACAAGGTCATGGGCGCTGATGCCCTTCTGAAAACCATGCTGACCCCCGGCGAATATGCCGAATACCTGACCAAGATTCAGGAAGTGTGTGGTTTTGATACCACCATGCAGGATGAGGTTGATGAAGCAAAAAACTGATCTGTGAAGGTGATGGTGAAGCCAACATTGCTTACTATTGCCTTCACGAACTTCATTTAACACCTTCCGCCTTCTATGCTTTGCCCCGGCGTGAACGGGCCTTCATCATTGCGGCCATTGATGTTCGGGTGGAAGCTGAAAAGAAGAAGCAGAAGGAAATTGAACGCAAACAGCGCCGGGGCCGACACCATTAAGGCCCCGGCTATTCTCCAAGAAAGGTGGTGATCCCTGTGGGAACTATCCGAACCGCTATTGCCCTTTATGATGGTGTTACCAGCCCCCTTCAGAGTATGCACAAGGCTATGGGTGTTGTGCTGAACACCTTTGAATCCATGCAACAGGCTTCCGGTAGAGCCGTTGACACGGCGGCAATCCGGGAAGCCCGTGAAGAATGGGCGAAAGCGGGAACCGCCTTTGATGCCATTGAAGAAAATATCAGGAACGCCAATAATGAACAGCAAAAGTTCAATAATTCCATTCGTGGGGGTAACAATTCCGCCAATGGACTTCTGTCCACCATCAAGAAAATTGCCGTTGCCGCTGGTGGTATCGTCGGGATCAATAAGGTGCAGAACATTTCGGATAAATTGGCAAGCACCAAGGCCCGATTGAATCTGCTGGTGGATGATGGCGGTTCCGTGGATGTGTTGGAACAGAAGATCATGGCTTCCGCCCAGCGTTCCCGATCCGTTTACTTTGATACCGCTTCCGCCGTTGCAAAACTTGGCTTGAACGCCGGTAACGCCTTCAACGGTGACATGAATCAAGTCATTGCTTTCATGGAGCAGGTGAACAAGCAGTTTGTTATTGGCGGCGCTACGGCCCAAGAGCAAAGCAACGCCATGATCCAGCTTACACAGGCAATGGCGGCGGGTGCGCTTCGTGGTGAAGAACTGAACTCCATTCTGGACGGTGCGCCGGGTATCGCAAGAGCCATTGAAAAGTATATGGGGATTGCGGAAGGTTCCATCAAGACGGTTGCACAGGAAGGCAAGGTAACGGCTGAAGTGGTGAAGAACGCCATGTTTGCTATGGCGGACGAAACCAACGCAAAGTTCGATTCCATGCCCAAGACTTGGGCGCAGATTTGGGCCGGGATGAAAAATAAGGCCCTTTCCATGTTCGCCCCGATCCTGACCAAAATCAACCAGATTGCCAACAGCACCAAGTTCCAGCAAGTCACCACGGCCCTGATCAATGGGCTTGCGGGGGTTGCAAATGTGGCTTCTTCGCTATTGGATATTCTGATTTCCGTTGCTTCGGTGATTGTTGATAATTGGAGTTGGATTCAGCCTATCATTATGGGTATTGTGGCCGCTATGCTGATTTATAACGGCGTGGCGCTGGTGACAAATGCCATTATGGGTATTCAGGCAACGGCCAAGGCCGTTCATGCGGCGGCAACCGCTATGGAAGCGGGAGCAACTTTTACCGCTACGGTGGCCCAACAGGGCCTAAATGCGGCGCTTTTGGCTTGCCCCCTTACATGGATCATCCTTCTGATTATCGCCGTCATTGCGGCTATCTATGCGGCGTGTGCGGCAGTTGCCAAGTTCACCGGAATTGCAAATAGCGGCTTCGGTGTGATTTGTGGGGGAATCATGGTTGTGATTTCCTTCTTCAAAAACCTTGGCCTGTCCGTGGCGAATATCGCCTTGGGTATCTGGAACGCTTTGGGGGCTTGTGCTTCCAATATCGGAACGGCCTTCCACAATGTTATTTCCAATGTTCAGGGGTGGTTTTACAACCTTCTTTCTACGGCCCTTACTGTTGTGGCGGGTATCTGTGAAGCCCTGAACAAATTGCCCTTCGTTGAGTTCGACTATTCCGGGATTACCAACAAAGCAAGCGAATATGCGGCTAAGTCCGCTGAAGCCTATGGGAATGTTGAGGAATATAAAAGCGTTGCCGATGCTTTCAATGAAGGAATGTCTACCTTTGACACCTTCCAAGATGGTTGGGCCGCTGATGCCTTTGCTTCCGGTGCCGCTTGGGGTGATGGTGTGGCCGATAAGGTTTCCGGTATGTTTGATTTTTCCGCCTTGGATTCTATGGGGGCTGATTCTTTGGATGCCTTCAACCTTGGCAATGATCTTGATAGCATTTACGGGAACACCGGCGATATTGCAAACAACACAGCGGCCACCGCTGATGCCTTGGATATTGCTGAAGAAGATTTGGCCTATCTTCGTGACATTGCGGAGCGTGAAGCAATCAACCGGTTCACTACCGCTGAAATCAAGGTTGAACAGCACAATGAAAACCACATTTCCAAAGATGCTGATTTGGATGGGATCATGGATGCTTGGGCCAATGACTTTGCTGAAAAGCTGGAAGTTTCTGAAGAAGGGGTGCATGAGTAATGGCGTATAAACTGTATATGGCGGGAACGCTTATGCCCATCACCCCTTCCAAGGTGACGGTGAAGATCAACAACCAGAATAAGACCATGACCCTGATCAACGGGGAAGAAATCAATATCCTGAAGGCCGCTGGCCTTTCGGATGTGTCCTTTGAATTGGTTCTTCCCCAAGTGTCCTATCCCTTCAGCAATGGTGGAGCGCAAAGCGCCGCCTATTACCTGTCCTTGTTTGAACGGCTGAAGGTGAGCAAGACCCCGTTCCAATTCATTCTGAACCGGCAGAAGCCCGGTGGCGGGATGTTCCATTACACCAATTTGACCGTTGGCCTTGAAACCTATGAAATCACCGATGATGCCGGTGAAGGTTTTGATGTGAAGGTGAAGATCAACCTGAAACAGTACAGAGCCTATGGCACCAAGACCGTGACCGTGCAACCGGCCAAGACTTCCGGGGGAACCGCCACCGCAACGGTTAGGGCGGCACCCCGGCCCACCACAACGGCCACGAAAGCCGCCACCTATACTGTGAAATCTGGTGATTGCCTTTGGAACATTGCCAAGAAGCAGTTGGGCAACGGGGCCGATTACACGAAAATCTATAATCTGAACAAGGACAAAATCAAGAACCCGAACCTGATCTATCCCGGTCAGGTTCTTACTTTGCCTTCCTGAAAGGGGTGATTCCGTTTGGCAGTTGAATTGTTCATCCAGCATAACAGCACCATTCAATTCCCCGTTGTCGAGGAAGGCGCACGGCTGACCTTGGAACGCAAGGGAACCCCCGGCAAGTTGGAGTTCACCGTTGTCAAGGGGCCGGGGCTGAACTTTGCTGAAGGTGATCCGGTGAAGCTGACTGTGAACGGAACCGCCATGTTCTATGGGTTTGTGTTCAAGAAAAAGCGTGACAAGGGCGGCACCATTGATGTTGTGGCCTATGATCAGTTGCGTTATTTGAAGAATAAGGACACCATCACGGAAGAAGGGCTGAAGGCTTCTGACCTTCTGAAGCGCATTGCAACAGATTTCCGGTTGAACCTTGGCACGGTGGAAGATACCGGTTATACCCTTGAAACCATCGTGGAAGAAAACCAAACCCTGTTTGATATGATCCAGAGCGCCCTTGATGAAACCCTGATGAATACCAAACAGCTTTATGTTCTATATGACGATGCCGGGAAGCTGACCCTGAAGAACATCAATACCATGAAGCTGAACCTTCTGATCGATGAAGAAACCGGGGAAAACTTCAGCTATGAATCCAGTATTGATGAACAGACCTATAACAAGATCAAGCTGGCCTATAACGATGAAAAAACCGGTAAGCGGGAATTGTTCATTGCACAGGACGGGGCGAAAATGAACCAATGGGGTGTTCTTCAGTATTTTGAAGAAGTTCAGACCAAAACGGGCGCTTCTGCCAAGGCGGATGCCCTGTTGAAGCTGTACGATCAGAAAACCCGCAAGCTGACCATTCAGAACGCTTTCGGTGATGTGCGGGTTCGTGCTGGAAGCGCCGTGGTGGTGGCCCTGAACCTTGGCGATATTGTCACCAACAATTACATGGTGGTGAACAAAGTCACCCATACCTTCAGGGGTGATGAACACATGATGGAACTTGACCTGATCGGGGGTGAATTTATTGCCTAATCCTGTTGAAGTGGTAAAACGGGCGGCGGTGGAAGCTGTGGAAGCCGGGAAACCGGTGAACATCCTGTTTGGAACTGTCCTTTCCGCTTCACCCTTGAAAATTCAGGTGGATCAGAAATCCATCTACACTTCCAAAATGCTGATCCTGACCCGGAATGTGACTGATTTTGAAGTTGATATGACGGTGAACCACAGCACCGAGGACAAAGGCGGTGGTTCTGGTGCGGCGGCGTATGAAGCCCACAAACACGCCTATGTTGGCAAGAAAACCTTCAAGGTTCACAACGCTTTGAAGGCCGGTGAAAAGGTGCTTCTGATCCGGGTTCAGCAAGGAAAGAAATTCGTGGTTATTGACCGAGTAAAGGGGGCTTGATGATGATTCCGCAAGTGCAGGATGATATTAAACAGGATTTCACCATTGAAACCCTTCCAAGCCGTACTTTCAGGATGAACCACAACAACCTGACCATCATCGGCACCATTGATGAAATCCAAGCTGTGGAACAGGCGGTTTTTCTGATCCTGAACACAGAACGCTATGAATGGTTGATCCATTCTTGGGATTATGGGGTTGAACTTCATAATCTGATCGGGAAAGATGTGGAATACTGTATTCCCGAAATTGAACGCCGGGTTCGTGAAGCCTTGCTTCAGGATGATAGGATCACGGCGGTTCAGAACTTTGAATTTACGGTGAACAAAAAGAAAGTGCTGACTACCTTCACGGTGGTCAGCATTTTTGGCGAAATCAATGCAGAATTGGGGGTTGAAATCTGATGTATGAAGCACAGACCTATGAAGCAATCCTTTCCCGGATGCTTCAGAAGGCGCTTTCTATCAATGGCAATTTGGACACCCGTGAAGGTTCGTTGGTTTGGTGCGGTGATGCCCCCGCCGCCGTGGAATTGCAGAACCTTTATATTGCCCTTGATACGGTGCTGAATGAAACCTTTGCAGACACCGCAACCCGCCCTTATCTCATTTTGAGGGCGGCAGAACGGGGCCTGAAACCGCAACCGGCAAGCCCCGCCGTGTTGCAGTTGAGCATTACACCAACCACCTTGCACCTTCCTATGAACACCCGCTTTTCCATCGGAGAACTGAACTATTATGTTTCGGCTGACCGTGGAAGTGGTAAGTATGAAATCACCTGTGAAACTGCTGGTGAAGCCGGTAATGACTACACCGGAACGGTGATTCCCATTGAGTATGTGGACGGCCTTGAAACCTGTTCCATTTCCGCCGTGGTGATCCCCGGTGAGGATGAAGAAGATACCGAGGTTTTCAGACAGCGTTACATGGATAGCCTGAACGCCCAAGCCTTCGGCGGCAACCGTGCGGATTATCTGGAAAAGGTGAACGCCATTCCCGGCGTGGGCGGTGTGAAGGTATATCGGGTTTGGAACAGCGATTTGAACCCGGCCAAGCTGATCCCGCCCACGGGAACCGACACTTGGATCAGCGGCCTTTCCGGTGTGTCCGAGGAAATCAAGGCGTGGTTGGATGCCGTGTATGCGGCGGGAGCCAATAGCAAGCTGACCGTGGGCGGAACCGTGAAGCTGGTGATCATCAACAGTTCCTTCAAGAAGCCTTCGGAAGCCCTTGTGGATCAGGTGCAGACCGCAGTTGACCCCCTTCAGAACGCCGGTGAAGGTGTGGGCATTGCCCCCATCGGCCATGTGGTGAGGGTTGAAGGCGTGGGTGAAGATACCATCAACCTTTCCTTCAATCTGTACTATCAGCGGGAATGGAGTTGGGATGATGTTTCCACCTATGTCACGGAAGCAATCAACGGTTACTTCTTGGAACTGGCCCAAAGTTGGGCAGACCAGAATGAAGCCCTTGTGGTTCGTATCAGTCAGGTGGAAAGCCGCCTGTTGGGAATCACCGGTATTCTGGATATTGCCAACACCAAGATCAACGGTGAAGCGGCGAACTGTACCCTGACCCTTGACCACATTCCGGTTTTGGGAACCATTGAGCCGGGAACCATCGTGATCAGCGGATAAGGGGGCCGGGAGCATGGAACGCAAACTGATTGATTATCTTCCCTATGTCATTCGTGATTATGCGGAGTTTCAGGGGATCATGGGGAGCGAACAGCCGGAAATTGAAAAGGCATGGAATACCACGGATGATCTTCTTGATAATCAGTTCATTCCCACCGCTGGAAACATGGGCCTTTCCCGGTGGGAAAAGATTTTGGGGATTACCCCCAAAGGCACGGACAGTCTTGAAGATCGCCGGTTCCGTATTCTGACCCGGATCAATGAAGAACTTCCGTACACCTTGCCCCAGCTTCGGAACATCCTTGAAACGCTATGCGGGAAGGGTAACTATTCCGCTGATGTGGAAGAAGGCACCTATCAGCTTCTTGTGAAAATCGGGTTGGCCGCAAAGAACAACTTCAATGATGTTGAATCTTTGCTGAACCGGGTTGTTCCCCAAAACATGGTTGTGACCTTGCTTCAGCTTTATAACACCCATGCGGAACTTGGGCGGTTCACCCATGCCCAGCTTGCCGCCTATACCCACAATCAGTTGAGAAACGAGGTTTTGAAGAATGGCGAATAAAACAACCAACTACAAGCTGACTAAACCCCTTGAATCTGAATTTTATGATGTAAGGGTTCAGAATGAAAACATGGATAAGATTGATACCCAAATGAAGGCCAATGCGGATGCCGTTGAAGCCCTTCAGAAAGGTCAATCCGGGAAGGCTGATCTGGTGGATGGTAAGGTTCCCGCCGAACAGCTTCCTGACATGAACTATGATCCCAAAGGTACGGCCCAAAACAAGGTGAGCGAACACAACCTTGATCAGACCGCCCACCCGTATCTGTTGAACCAGATCGGAACCTGTGTGGAAGCCGCACAGAACGCACAGGATGCCGCAAATGCGGCCTTGGATGCTGTGTCCGGTATCGTCTATACCATCAATGTTCTTCCTTCGCAGAATGGCACCCTGACCTATAACGGACAGGCCCAAAGTCCTTCTTGGAACGCTTATAACCCCGATGCGCTGACCTTGGGCGGCGTGACTACCGGCACCAATGCGGGAACCTACACGGCCACTTTCACACCCAAGGGGCGGTATAAGTGGGCAGACGGTACGCAGACCGCCAAGGAAGTGACTTGGACGATCAACGCCGCCACCATGACGATCCCCACGCAGAGCAACAGCCTTACTTATACCGGTTCGGCCCAAAGCCCCACTTGGAACAACTATGACAGTGGGAAAATGACGCTTGGAGGAACTACCAGCGGCACGAACGCCGGTTCCTACAATGCCACCTTCACGCCGAAAACGAACTACAAGTGGGCCGATGGAAGCACCGGGGCCAAAACGGTTGCTTGGAGCATTGCCAAGGCCGCTGGTAGTTTGTCTTTGAATAAAACTTCCATCAAACTGACCGCCGCAAAGACCACGGACACCATCACCGTGACAAGGGCGGGTGATGGTAAGATTACGGCCACTTCCAGCGCCCCCACGGTGGCTTCTGTGAGTGTTTCCGGTTCGGTGGTAACTGTTACCGCCAAGGCCAAAGGAAACGCTACAATCACCGTCAGCGTGGCCGCTGGCACCAACCACACGGCCCCGGCCAATAAGACCTGTTCCGTTGAAGTGACATTGCCCACCAAGGTTCTGAACGATAACAGTTGGGCAACCATCCGGGAAGTCAGTTCCGCAGGTTTGGGAGCCAACTATTGGGCCGTTGGTGATGTGAAGGAAATCAAGATCAATGGTAAGGTGGGCAACACCACTTTTTCCAATTTGGCGGTCAATGCTTTCATTTTGGGGTTCAATCACAATTCGGCCCGTGAAGGCGGGAATAAGATCCATTTCCAGATTGGAAAAATTGGGAGTGCCGCTGTTGCCCTGTGTGACAGCAAATACAACACTAATATTTCCGGCACCGGTTATTTCAGTTGGAACACCAGCAACACGAACAGCGGTGGCTGGAACGCTTGCTATAAGCGGAAAACCCTTTATGGCAATGATGGAACCCCCACAAGCCCCTTGGCAAACAGTTTGATGGCGGCGCTTCCGTCTGACCTTCGTGCTGTGATGCAACCCGTGACCAAGTACACCGATAACACGGGCAATTCCAGTAACAGTTCCGGTAATGTTACAACCACCACCGATTACCTGTTCGATCTTTCCGAGTTTGAAGTCTTTGGCACAAGAAGCTATGCCAATCAGTATGAACAGAATTATCAGCTTCAGTATGATTATTACAAAGCTGGTAACACCAAGATTGCAAATAATCACACCGCCGTCACCACGGCGGTTTGGTGGGGCCTTCGTTCCCCTAATTACAATCACACCAGCTTTTTCGTTATTGTCTGGACGG